>Ga0299906_10002385_pt1 | contig 15619 bp, 14 predicted proteins | sample RVTome_14_FD_200259 | JGI IMG/M metagenome (GOLD analysis project Ga0299906, IMG submission 200259) | Soil microbial communities from uranium-contaminated site in the Upper Colorado River Basin, Wyoming, United States - RVT145D125 (version 2) ... | reverse complement strand
AGGCGGGGTCCACGACCACCGCCTCGACCTTGTAGCCCATCACGCCGCCCTTGGCGTTGATCTCCTCGACCGCCATCAGCACGACGTCCTTGAGGACCGTCTCCGAGATCGCCATCGTGCCCGAGAGCGAGTGCAGCACACCGACCTTGACGGTCTTGGACTGGGCGCCGACGGCGCCCGCGAACGCGAGCGCCGCAGCGGCGACGCTTGCCTTGATGAAGAGCCTGCGAGACATGGCTATCGATCTCCTTGTTGTGTACGGCGTGAACCGACCCTGTTGACGACCGTCGGAAGCCGTAGCACCTCCTGTGCCAAAGGGGCGATCGATCACTAACCTCCTGTTTCTCATCGGACGTTCGGCGGTGGCGCAGACGGGAGACGCAGCCGCGAAGGAAGTTCATGGGGCATGCCCGCGTCATCGCGCACCGCGCCGGTGCGGCGCTTGCCCGCGCCGGGGTTCGCTGCGGCCCTGAGAGCGCCGGCGGACTAGCCGTTGCCGAGAGCGTCGACGTGCCCGCAGATGCGGCCCGGCGTCGTGAACCAGACCCGATCGCGGCGGCCCACGATGTGTTCGAGCGCGCGCCTGAGGTGCCGCAGACGGTACGGCTGGCCCACCACGTAGGGATGGAGCGCAATGCCCATGACCAGCGGCTGCGCCTGGCACTGGTCGAGCATCTCATCGAAGTTGTCGACGATGAGGTCGGCGAAGTCGCGCCCGTCCATCTGGCGGGCGACGATCATCGGCACGTCGTTCAGCTCCTGCGGGTACGGGATCGACCAGAGCGTCGCTCCCGAGCGCGTCGCGAAGCGCACCGGCTGGTCGTCGTGGCACCAGTTGAGCGTGTAGCGGTAGCCGGTCTCGGCGAGCAGATCCGGAGTGACCGGGCTCTCGGCGATCCAGGGCGAGAGCCATCCCTGCGGCGCCTGGCCCGCCTCGCGGGCGATGCGTGCCCGGCAATGCTCGAGGAGCGCCCGCTCCTCCGCCTCGGCGAGCGTTCCCTGGTGGTCGGAGTTGGTGTGCCCGTGGCCGATCAGCTCGTCGCCCCGCCGGACGAACGCCGCCACCACCTCGGGGCAGTAGTCGTAGAGCGCCGTGTTGACGAGCGCGCCGACCGGCAACGCGAGGCGTTCGAACAGCTCGAGGCAGCGCCAGACGCCGACGCGGTTGCCGTAGTCGCGCCAGGAATAATTGAGCACGTCCGGCTCCGGGCTCCGCGGCCCCAGCGCGGCGCCCAGGCCCGCGCCGAAATCGAAGTGCTCGATGTTGAAGCCGAGGTAGACGGCGAGGCGCCGGCCGTCGGGCCAGCTGTAGTCCGGGCGGCGCGTGATCGCCGCGTAGCGGTACCGGCCGTGGTCCTTGACGGGTCGGGTCACGACGCTGCTCCAGGATGGTGCGCCCCGCGTCTCGATCCGGGGCAGCCTGGGATAGACTAGCCGCCGATCAGGGCTTGGCGAGGCCCGCGCGGGTCAGCAGCCACTCCGCGCTGTCGTTCCAGACTTCCATCTTGATGATCTTGCCGTGGCGCACGACGTACCGGTCGACATAGCGATTGCCTTCGAACGGCGTGCCGTCCGGCCACTCGCCGTAGAGGGTGCCCGTCTGGTACACGGTCGTTTCCTCGGCCGTGCCGCCGGCGACGACGTGCGTCGGGCCGAACTTCTTCTTGACCCACTTGTAGCGCGACCGGTTGAATGCGGTCGCCTCGGCCGGGTCGTGCATCAGGCGGTTGCCGGTGAACCGGATCTCGAGCTCCGGCGCGCAGTAGGCGCGCGCCGCATCGGGGTCCGGAATCATGTGGAGACGCAGGTAGGTTTCGACGATCTCGGCGGCTTCGGCCGCCGGGTCCTTCTCGATGCCGGAAGCGGGTCGCGCGGACATGCGGCGGAGATTATCATGCGTCGCCCCGTTGGCATATGGCTTGCTAGAGGATCCCCGTTCGTTGACAAACCAAAGAGGAGATCTGAATGAATCCCGCCCTGACTCGACGCAGTTTCCTGGCGGCCGCCGCGGCCGCCGCCATGGCGAGCGCGCTGCCCGCGCTGGCCGATGAGACGATCAAGATCGGCCTGGTCACGGCGCTCTCCGGCCAGTCGGCGCGCGCGGGCGAGGCGATCACGCGCGGATTGACCATCGCGATCGACGAGCTGAACGCGTCCGGCGGGGTGCTCGGGCGCAAGTTCGAGCTGGTGCGCCGGGACGACGAGGCGACGCCCGCCAAGGGCGTCACGGCCGCGCGCGAGCTCGTGTTCAAGGAAAAGGTCGCGGTGCTGTTCGGCGGCCTCGACACGCCGGTGTCGCTCGCCATCGTGCCGATCATGAACCAGGCCAAGGTGCCGTTCGTCGGCCCCTGGGCCGCCGGCACGCCGATCACCAAGAACGGGGCGGATCCGAACTACGTGTTCCGCGTCTCCGCGGTCGACGAGATCGTCGACAAGGCGATGCTGCAGTACGCGCAGAAGAATTTCGGCACCAAGAAGCCGGGGCTCATCCTGATCAACAACCCCTGGGGCGCCTCGAACGAGAAGGGCCTGCGCGCGGCGATGGCCGCCAAGAGCGTGACCCCGGCGGGCGTCGAGAAGTTCGAGACCAACGACATCGACGTGGTGCCGCAGCTCACCCGCCTGAAGGAGGCCGGCGCCGACACGCTGTTCCTGGTCGGGAATGTCGGCCCGTCGGCGCAGGTCGTCAAGTCGCTCGACCGCATGGGCTGGAAGGTCCCGATCGTCTCGCACTGGGGCCCGGCTGGCGGGCGCTTCACCGAGCTCGCCGGCCCGAGCGGGAAGAACGTGCATTTCGTGCAGACCTACAGCTTCTTCGGCGACCAGCGTCCGGTCGGCCAGAAGGTCATGAAGATGCTCATGGCCAAGTACCCCGACGTCAAGGGCCCGGAGGACGTGACGCCGGCGGTGGGCGTCGCGAACGCCTACGACGCCATGCATCTCGTCGCGCTCGCGATCAAGAACGCCGGCTCGACCGAGGGCCCGAAGATCCGCGCGGGCTTCTATGCGATCGGCGCGTACGACGGCCTGATCAAGAAGTATGCGAAACCGTTCTCGCCGGCGGTGCACGACGCGATCAACGAGAACGACTACGTCTGGACGCAGTTCATCGACCACAAGATCCTGCCCGTGGGCATGGTGAAGTGACCGGCTGACGGCAGCGGTTAGAATCGCCGCGCCAGGACGGCCGCCGCGGCGGCCGTCCTCGCTTTTCATGCTCGTCGTCTCAGCGCTCATCACCGGGCTCGGCCTGGGCAGCATGTACGGGCTGCTCGCGCTGGGCTTTCACGTGACCTTCGCGGTCTCCGCGACGGTCAACTTCGCGCAGGGCAGCTCGATGATGCTCGGCGCGGTCTTCGCCTATACGTTCGCGGTGCGGCTCGGTTGGCCCATCGCGCTCGCCGCGGCCATGGCGCTCGCGCTGTGCGCGGTTTACGGCGCCGTCGTCGAGCTGGTCGCGGTGAGGCCGTTCGCGCGGCGCGGGTCGAACGCCTGGCTGATGGCCACGGTGGCGCTCGGCATCGTGGTCGACAACGCGGTGCTCTTCACCTTCGGCAAGGAGCCGCGCGGCTTCAACCTGCCCTGGGCCGCGGGCCTGCTCGACGTCTTCGGCATCGGCGTCCCGCGCCTGCAGCTCATGATTCCGGCCGCGGGGATCGCGCTCGCCGCGGCGCTGCACTTCTACTCGCGCCACACGCGCGGCGGCAAGGCGATGCTCGCGGTGGTGCAGAACCCGGACGCGGCGCGCCTCATGGGGATCAACGTACCGCTCGTCATCACGGCCGCGTTCGCGCTCTCCACCGTGTTCGCGGGCGCCGCCGGCATCCTGATCGCGCCGCTGTTCAACGTGCATTCGGACATGGGCACCGTGTTCGGGCTCAAGGCGTTCGCGGTGGCCATCCTCGGCGGGATCACCAGCGCCTGGGGCGTGATGATCGCGGGGATCGCGTTCGGCGTGGTCGAGGCGCTGGTCACGGCGCTCTTCGGCTCGACGTACACGCAGATCGTCAGCTTCGCGCTGGTGATCGCGGTGCTCGCGGTAATGCCGAACGGGCTGTTCGGCCGCGCCGCGGTGAAGAAGGTATGAAGGCGGCGGGCGCTGCCGCACTCGCCGCGTGCTTCGCCGCGGCGTTCGCGTTCACCGCGGTCGCCAACGACTACTACGTGTTTGTGATGGCGATGCTCGCCCTCACCGCGATCGTCGGCATCGGCCTGAACATCCTGCTCGGGCTGACCGGGCAGGTGTCCTTCGGGCACGTCGGCTTCTACGCGATCGGCGCGTACACGGCGGCGATCCTCATGGTCCGGCTGCAGCTCGGCTTCTGGGTCGCGGCGCCGGCCGCGGTCATGCTCTCCGCGCTGACCGGCGCGGCGCTCGCCCTGCCGGCGCTACGCGTGCGCGGGCCCTATCTGGCGATGGTGACGATCGCCTTCGGGTTCGTCGTGGAGCATTCGATCGTCGAGTGGGACGCCGTCACCGGCGGGCAGAACGGGATCATGGACGTCCCGAAGCCGCAACTCCTCGGCACGCCGCTCGGCGAGCGCGGCATCGCGCTCGCCGCCATCGCCGTCACCGCGGCGCTCGTCTACGGGTTCTCGCGCCTGTCGCGCTCGTCCTGGGGCGCGGCGATGCGCGCGGTCAAGGATTCCGAGGTGGCCGCGGAGTCGATCGGGCTCAATCCGGTTGCGATCAAGACGCTCGCGTTTGCGCTGTCGGCCGCCTGCGCCGGCCTCGCGGGTGCGCTCTTCGCCCCGCTCTCGGGCTTCGTGACGCCGTCGACCTTCGCCTTCCTGCAGTCGATCCTGTTCGTGCTGGTCGTGATCGTCGGCGGCGCCGGGACCGTGAGCGGTCCGCTCATCGGCGCGGCGATCGTCGTGCTCCTGCCCGAAGCGCTCGCCGGTCTCGCCGAGTACCGGCTGCTGATCTTCGGGGCGCTGATGCTGGCCGTGCTCTGGGCGGCGCCCGAGGGCATCGTCGGCGAGGTGCTGCGCTGGCTGCGGCGCCGTCGCGAACCGGTACCGTCCTCGGCGTCGGTCGCCGCCCTGCCCCGCGGCGCGCGCGCGCCTGCGGCGCTCGAGGTCGACGGGCTCACGATCGCGTTCGGCGGCGTCAAGGCTGCGACCGGCGTCGCCTTCACTGCCCGGCCGGGCGCCGTGACCAGCCTGATCGGCCCCAACGGCGCAGGCAAGACGACGGTCCTCAACATGCTGGGCGGCTTCTACCGACCCGACGCCGGCAGCGTGAAGCTCGGGGAGCGCTCGATCGGGGACGCCTCGGCCTGGCGCATCGCGCGCGCGGGGCTCGCGCGCACCTACCAGACCTCGCAGCTCTTCGGGAGCATGAGCGTCCTGGAGAACCTCGTCATCGCGTCGCCCGAGCGCGCGGGCACCGGACGCGACGCCGAACGCCTGCTCGCCTTCGTCGGCTACCGCGGCGACCTGCACGCGCGCGCGTCGGATCTGCCGCACGTCGACCGGCGCCTGGTCGAGATCGCACGCGCCCTGGCGACGCAGCCGGCGGTGCTGCTGCTCGACGAGCCCGCGGCCGGCCTCTCGCGCACCGACAAGGCATCGCTCGCGCAGCTCCTCCGCCGCATCGCCGACGCGGGCATCGCGGTGCTGCTCGTCGAGCACGACATGGCGATCGTCATGGGCATCTCCGACCACGTCGTCGTCCTCGATGCCGGCACGCCGATCGCCGCCGGCACCCCGCAGGCCGTGCAGCAGGACCCGGCCGTGCGGAGCGCCTATCTCGGAGAGGACCACGGCCGCCCGGCCGCGCGCCGCGCCGGGGCCGCGCCGGCGGGCCGCGCGCTGCTCGGCATCGAGGGCCTCAGCGCGGGCTATGGCGCGGAGCCCGTGCTCAAGGGGATCGACCTCGGCGTCGGGTCGGGCCAGCTGGTCGCGATGCTCGGCGCGAACGGGGCCGGCAAGTCGACGCTGATGCGCGCGCTCGCGGGGCTGCACCGCCCGGTGCGCGGCGCGATCTCGCTGGAGGGTGCGGACCTGGCGCGGCTCCCCGCGCACAGGGTGGTGGCGCGCGGCGTCGTGCTCGTGCCTGAGGGACGGCAGGTGTTCCCTGAGCTCTCGGTGCTCGACAACATCCGTCTCGGCGCGCACCTGCGCCGCGAGGTCCCCGAGGCCGAGGTCGAGGCCATGTTCGAGCGCTTCCCCCAGCTCCGCGAGCGGCGCGACCAGCGCGCCGGCCTGCTCTCCGGCGGCGAGCAGCAGATGCTCGCGCTCGCCCGCGGCCTGATGGCCAGGCCGCGGCTGCTGCTGCTCGACGAGCCGTCGCTCGGGCTCGCGCCGACGATCATCAGCCAGCTCTTCTCGGCGCTCGACCGGCTGCGGGCGGAGGCGGTGACGATCCTGCTCGTCGACCAGATGGCCGGGCTCGCCCTGGCGCTCGCGGACCACGCCTACGTGATCGAAGGCGGACGCATCGTCGCGCAGGGGAGCGCCGCGGCGGTCGCCGCGGACGGCGCGCTGGAGAAGGCCTACCTCGGAACGGCGTAGCGGGCGCTCCGGTCGCCCTGCCGCGTGCCAGCCGCGCTGATGACAGGAGCATGACGGGCGGCGGTGTCGCCGTACGCGCACCATGGCGAAGCACGCTCCCGCCCCGGCGCACTGGAAGCTGGCGCGCGCGCTGGGGTCACCCGAGGAAATGCGCTCGGCCGGGCGTGGCACAGGGGTTGCTAAGTCCAGCGCACAACCACAAGACACTTGACCGCGGGACGACTCGGCAATGGCTTACGGCACCTGTCTCAAGGAAATCGCGCGCCGCGACGGCGACCGGCGTGACCTCGCGCTCGAGGACGCCGCGCAGATCTTCGGCGCGATGCTCGACGGCGGCGTGCCCGAGCTCGAGCTGGGCGCGCTGCTGGTCGCGCTGCACATGAAGGGCGAATCGCCCGGCGAGCTGCTCGGCGGCTACGCGGCGCTCTGCGAGCGCGTGCACCGGCTCGAGCCGCCGGCCGGCGACGTGCGGACGGTCGTGATCGGCACCTACGGCGGGGCGCGCAGCCATCCCAACCTGACGCCGCTCGTCGCGCTGCTGCTGCGGCGGATGAGCGTGCCAGTGCTCGTGCACGGCACCCTCGAGGGGCTCGGCTGCGTCGCGAGCGCGTACATCCTGCGCGAGCTCGGCGTGCTCCCTTGCGCAACGCTTGCACAGGCGCAAGGCGCGCTGGATCAGGAACGGATCGCGTTCGTCCCGACCGCCGTGCTGGCGCCGGGCCTCGCCAGCCTGCTCGCCCTGCGCAGCCGGCTCGGGATCGGGAACACCGCCCATCTGCTCGCGCCGGTCATCGATCCGCTGCCTGGTGCGAGCGTGCGCCTGGTCGGCGCGGCCGGTCCTGCCGAGCTCGCGGGGATGCGCGAGCTCTTCCTCGCGACCGGCGAGCGCGCGATCGTCCTCCCGGGCACCGACGGCGAACCGTTCGCCGACCCGCGCCGGCGACCGCGCATCGAGTACTTCGAAGACGGGTCGGCGCACGCGCTCTTCGATGAGGAGCACGCACCGCTCGACGGGGGCGCGGCCGCGCCCGAGGCGCTGGAAGCCAAAGCGACCGCCGGCTACATCCGCAAGGTGCTCGAAGGCAGCGCGCCGCTGCCCATGCCGATCGCGAACGAGCTGGCGTGCTGCCTCCTCGGCGCCGGTGCGGCCGCGGACCTCAACCAGGCCAAGGCGCTCGCCGCCATGCGCGCGCACGGCTTCGCCGCAGTATGAAACGTGTACGACCCTCGGCCGCACTAGGGCCGAGGGTCGGGGAATTCCTGCGAAGCAGACCTGTAAGCCGGGTTCTGTCGAGAACGGTCATTCATCTGGGCCCCGGGTTACCCCGGGGCTCGAGCCACCGACCCGCAGGCTCGGGCGAGCCGCCCTCCAGCACGCCGCAGCCGAGTGTTCGCCACGAGGGCGATCGGGGCCACGGCGCACAGCGCCTGCCTATTTGGTGTTGCTCCGGGTGGGGTTTGCCTGGCCGGCCGTGTCGCCACGGCCGCGGTGAGCTCTTACCTCACCATTTCACCCTTACCTGATCCGACGCGGCGGCTTTCGCCACTGCCCCGGCCATCGGCGGTGTCCTTTCTGTTGCACTTTCCGTCGCCTCGCGGCGCCTGGGGGTTACCCAGCACCCTGCTCTGCGGAGCCCGGACTTTCCTCTGAAGCCGCAAGGGCTCCAGCGACCGTCTGGCCTGCTTCGCAATGCAATGATACCCGTCGCGCCCAGAAGTTCCCCCGGGCAGGCTTGATTTCCCCCCCAGCGGGGCGTACAAAAGAAAGCAGCCATCTCAAAGAGAGCCTGTATGCGGCGCAGACTGTATTTCCTCCTGCCCGACGTCGAGAGCGCCCGGCTGACCGCCAACGACCTGCTCCTCGCGCGGGTCGAGTTCCGGCACATGCACTTCCTCGCCCGCCGCGGCATGGACCTCGGCGACCTGCACGAGGCCAACCCGCTCCAGAAGACCGACCTCGTTCACGGCGCCGAAGTGGGGCTGGTCCTGGGGGGCGTCTGCGGGCTGCTGCTGGGCCTGTTCGTCGTGTTCAGCCCTCCGCCCGGCGTCACCCTCGAGCTCATCATCGTGCTCGCCACGGCCATCGGCGGCGCGCTGCTCGGCGCCTGGGTCGCGAGCCTCGTCGGCGCGTCCGTCCCCAACTCGCGGATCAAGCAGTACCAGGCCGACATCGAGGCGGGGAAGATCCTGCTGATGGTCGACTTGCCGCCGGCGCGGATCGAGGAGATCCGGGCGCTCGTCCACCAGCGCCACCCCGAGGCGAGCGGCGGAGCGATGGAGCCGACGCAACCGGCGTTTCCGTAACGGCTCTTCCGTCGGAGCAGGTGCTCCGACTTTCGCGCCGCTCCTGACGGCGCGTCGGACGTTCTCCGGGCCGATCCCGGGCGTCCAAACGGGCCCCGGGCGGGGCCCGTTTCTTTGTGCGCGCTACGATCGTCTTGCTAGCGTTCTCATCCGGGCGGCTTGGCCGCCCGATCCGCGCTGGCTCTTCTCGGCCTGAACTGCTGCAGCACGCGGCGCAGGTACAAGTAGTAAGTAGACGGGGAACCCGCCCAGCAGCATCACCGCCACCAGCAGCACGAGCGAGTTGTCTGCGTAGCCGAGGATGGTCGTGGGCATCACGGGCCGGAAGCTCACCTCGATCCTGCCCCACACCTCCTTGCCGTTGTACAACGGCACCGAGACGTGCGTGATGGTCGACCTCGGGCGCGCTGCGCAATCTCGCCGTCGTCACGCAGCATGCCGAACAGCCAGTCGGCGCCGATCAGCAGGAACAGGGTTAGCGACACCAACCCGATGCAGAGACGCGCGACGGAAGCGGAGAACGGCGTCATATCGTTCTCTCGGCCGTGCCCTCCCGGCACCGGCCTAGTGCGGGGCTCGTCATCCTTGCGATCCTCGTCGTTGGTCGGGTCCCCGCCGTCGCCTTTGAGGTGTTCGGCTGCGCGTGCGGCCCGGGCGGAAGACGGTCTTGTCGTCGTAATACGACGGGTCCACGTTCTCGGCCGTCCAGCCCGGGATTCCAAGGACCGGGAGCGGCTCGAGGGCGCGGGTCGAATCGAGCGCGCCGGGACGCGCAAAGTGATCGGCCGCGCGCGCGTCCAGCAGATCGACGAGCGCGGCCAGCGGAAGCGCGAGCGCTTCGGGCGCCACGTCGATCACGAGCGCCTTCGCCGTTACGCCTTTGTACGGCGCGAACGCTCGTTCCAGGATCGCGTGCCCAAGAACCAGGAACCTCATCGCGGCGATCGCGTCGTGGCGACGCGTCCAGAACAGCTCCTTCCACCGGAACTCCGCGAGCAGCCGCGCGAGCGGCGGGGCCGCGCAGGCGACGACCACTCCGCCTTCGTCGAAGAGCGTCGCGACGTCGCGCGCCGTCCCCCGCGTGGGCTCGCCCCATCGGCGGACGAGCTCGTCGTGGTGGATCCGGTTGAGCGTGGCCTTCGTCCGCGGGAAGGCGAGCCACGCCAGCGCATTGAACAGGTCGTGCCAGCCGTCGCTCCGCGTCGGCACTTCGCCGGTGCGGAAGACGCGCACCTCGTACTGGCCGTCCAGCCCCTTGCCCGAGGCGGCCGCCGGAACGAACGTGAGCGGCATCTCGCCGCCGGTCCGAACGCCCCGCTCGCGTGCGAGGGCATTCAGGTCGTCGAGAGAGGGGAACCGCTCCTGCGGCAACCGCGCCAGCAGATGGTGGACCGCCGCGAACCATGGCGAGGCAAGCAGCGCCTCCCGGTCCCAGCGCAAGCCGGCATCTAGGCGAGCCGCCACGCGACGCTCTCGCCGGCGCGGAGCGGCACGACCGTGGCGTCCCCGAACGCGACCTCGGCCGGCACCTGCCACGGGTCGCGGATCAGCGTCACCCGCGCCGCGTTCCGCGGCAGACGGTAGAAATCGGGTCCGTTGAAGCTCGCGAACGCCTCGAGCCGCTCGAGCGCGCCGGCGCGCTCGAACGCCTCGGCGTAGAGCTCGAGCGCGGCGTGCGCGGTGAAGCAGCCGGCGCACCCGCATGCCGACTCCTTCTCGCCGCGGGGATGCGGCGCGCTGTCGGTGCCGAGGAAGAACTTCGGGCTGCCGCCGGTCGCGGCGCGCACCAGCGCCTCGCGGTGGCGCTCGCGCTTCAGCACCGGCAGGCAGTAGAGGTGCGGCCGCAGCCCGCCCCGGAAGATCTCGTTCCGGTTGTAGAGCAGGTGGTGCGCGGTGATGGTCGCGGCGACGTTCGCACCGGCCGCGGTCACGTAGTCGGCCGCCTCGCGCGTGGTGAGATGCTCGACGACCACCCGCAAGCCCGGGAACCGCGTCACGATCTCGGTGAGCACCGTCGCGACGAAGCCCTGCTCGCGGTCGAAGACGTCGACCTCGGGATCGGTGACCTCGCCGTGAACGAGCAGCGGCACGTCGTGACGCACCATCGCTTCGAGGGCCGGGAAGGCGCGGGCGAGGCGCGTGACGCCGGAATCCGAGTTCGTGGTCGCGCCGGCCGGGTAGTACTTGACCGCGCGAACGAAGCCGCTCGCCGCGACGCGGGCGATTTCCTCGGGCGAGGTGTTGTCGGTGAGGTAGAGCGTGAGCAGCGGCTCGAACTCGAGCGGCGTCGCGCGACCGGCGTTCGCCCGCGCGAGCGCCGCGCGGATCCGCTCGCGATACTCCCGCGCCGCCGCGACGGTCGTCACCGGTGGCCGGAGGTTCGGCATCACGATCGCGCGCGCGAACTGCCGCGCGGTGTACGGCAGCACGCTCTCGAGCGCCGGTCCGTCGCGCAGATGCAGGTGCCAGTCGTCCGGCCGCGTGATCGTCAGCCTGTCCATGGCCGCGAGTTTAGGCGAACGGGGTGCTTCACCGTTGTCCCGGGCCCTTCCGCCGCTGCTTGCCCTTGAGCGTCAGCGCCTTGTCGTACAGCGCGTTCCGCGAAGCGCCGGTGATCTCGGCCGCGAGCCGCACCGCCGTTTTCACCGGCAGCGCTTCGAGCAGCCGCCCGAGCACGCGCTCTCCCTCCTGCGCCCGGGCGTCCGCCGCCGGCGCCGCGCCGGAGACGAGCACCACGAACTCGCCCCGGGCCCGGTTCGGATCCGCCTCGAGCCACTCGCGGGCCGCGCCGAGCGGCCCCACGTGCACGGACTCGAACACCTTGGTGAGCTCGCGCGCGAGCACGACGGTGCGCTCGCCGCCGAGCACGGCAGCGAGGTCGTCGACGCACTCGAGCACCCGATGGGGCGCCTCGTAGAAGACCAGCGTGTGCGGGAACTCGCGCCACCCCCCGAGGGCGCGGCGTCGCGCCGCCGGTTTCGGCGGAAGGAAGCCCACGAAGGCGAACGGTCCCGGCAGGCCGGCGACCGACAGCGCCGCGACGCCCGCGCTGGGGCCGGGGATCGGCACGACCGCGAAACCCGCCGCACGCGCCGCGGCGACCGCGAGCGCGCCCGGATCGGAGATCCCCGGGGTTCCGGCGTCGGTCACCAGCGCGACGTCGCGCCCGGCCGCGAGGAGCCGGAGCGCCGCGCGGGCGGCGGCCCGCTCGTTGTGCCCGTGCAGCGCCGCGAGCTTCGCCGTGACGCCGTGATGCGACAGCAGCCGCTGCGCATCGCGCGTGTCCTCGGCGAACACGGTGTCCACCGCGCGCAGCGTGTCGATCGCCCGCAGGGTGATGTCGCCGAGGTTCCCGATCGGCGTGGCGACCACATATAATTTGCCTCGCCCCGCCTCGCCATGCTCCCCGCTCATCGCACCTCGCGCGCCGTCGCGGCTGCGCTCCTCGCCGCCAGCGCCGCATTCTCCTGTGCGACCCCGCCGCCGGCAACCCCGCCTGCGCGGCCCGCCGTGCAGATGCCGATCGACCCGCGCGCGAGCCCGCCGCCGCCCGCGCCCGCACCCGCGGAAACCCTGCCGCCGCCCGTGGCGGCCGCACCCCCATCGCTCCCCGAGCTCCCCCCGCCGCCCGTCCCGCTGCCGAAAGCCGATGGCCCGGCGGTGACGCTGCTGCTGCCGCTCGACGCCCCCGAGTTTCAGCCGGCGGCGGAAGCGGTGCAGCGGGGCTTCCTGGCGGCGATGGCGGCCGAGGGGCGAACCCTCGAAGTCGTCACCCGGCGCACCGATGCCAGCGACGAGCGCGTGCTCGCCGACTACGACGCCGCGATCCGGGCCGGCACCCGGGTCGTCGTCGGGCCGATGACGCGCACCGGCGTGGCGGCGCTCGCCCGCACCGACCGGCTCACGGTGCCGACGCTGGCGCTCAATCAGCCCGAAGGGTCGGTGGTCGTCCCGAGCTCGCTCTTCGTCTTCGGCCTCGCGGTCGAAGCCGAGGCGCGGCAGATCGCGCGGCGGGCCTGGGCCGACGCCCAGCGCATCGCCTCCGTCGTGAACGCGCCGACCCCGCTCTCGCGCCGCAGCCGCGACGCGTTCGTCGACGAGTGGCTCGCGATCGGCGGCTACCTCATCGAGATCATCGAGGTCGCGCCGGGCGCCGGCCCGGCCGCGCTCACGGAGCTCCTGGACCGGGATCCGCCGCACTTCGTCTTTCTCGCCGACAGCGGCGAGCGCGCGCGCCAGCTGCGCCCGTACCTCGGCAGCCAGATGCCGGTGTACGCGACCTCGCAGGTGAACACGACCAGCGATCCGCTCAAGAACCTCGACCTGAACGGCGTGCAGTTCGCCGACATGCCGTGGCTGCTGCGTCCGGAGGACCCGGCGATGACGCGCTACCCGCGGCCGCCGGACCTGCACGGCGACCTCGCGCGCTTCTACGCGGTCGGGATCGACGCCTTTCGCATCGCCGCCGCGCTGCTCGACGGGCAGCGCGACTTCGAGTTCGCCGGGGTGACCGGCCGCATCGCGGTGCACGGGAGCGGCCTGGTCGCGCGCCGCCCGGTCGGCGCGACCTTCCGCGACGGGCGGACCGTCACGCTCGAATGACGGCCGCCGCCCACGCCGCGGGTCGCGCCGCCGAGGAGCTCGCGGCACGGTTTCTCGAGCGGCAGGGGCTCGCGATCGTCGCGCGCAACTACCGCTGCCGCGCCGGCGAGATCGACCTGGTCGCGCGCGACGGCGACACGCTCGCGTTCATCGAGGTGCGGCTGCGCGGCTCCGCCGCGTTCGGCGGCGCCGGGGCGAGCGTCGACGCTGCGAAGCAGCGCCGGATCCTCCGCGCCGCGCGCCACTACCTCGCCGGACGACCCGACCAGCCGTGCCGCTGCGACGTCGTGCTGCTCGATCGCCTCGACCCGGCCCGCGTGGAGTGGGTCCGGGATGCGTTTCGCGAGTAGCCTCGTCGTCGCGTCGGCGTCGGCGGCGTAGTCACGGTGTACACTAGCCCCCCGACACGGGCCGCGGTCGTCGCGGCCCGACAACTTCCTTGATGTCGATCGATCTCGTTGCCCGCATCAGCCGGCACTTCTCGGACAGCGCCCAGGCGAAGCTCGGCGCGGTCGCGGTGCTCGCGCAGCCGATCGCGCGCGCCGCCGAGCTCATGGTCGGCTGCCTCATGGCGAACGGCAAGATTCTCGCGTGCGGCAACGGCGGGTCGGCGGCCGACTCGCAACACTTCGCGGCCGAGCTCCTCAACCGCTTCGAGCGGGAGCGGCCAGGCCTCGCGGCCATGGCACTCACCACCGACTCGTCGACGCTCACCTCGATCGCGAACGACTACGCGTACGAGCAGGTGTTCTCGAAGCAGGTGTTCGCGCTCGGACAGCCGAACGACGTCCTGCTCGCGATCTCGACCAGCGGCAACTCGCCGAACATGGTCGCGGCGGTGCGCGCCGCTCACGAGCGCGACATGAAGGTGGTTGCGCTGACCGGCAAGGGCGGCGGCGAGGTCGGGAAGCGGCTCGCGGCGGGCGACGTGCACCTCTGCGTGCCGCACGGCGTCACCGCCCGCATCCAGGAGGTGCACTGCCTTACGCTGCACTGCCTGTGCGACGGCATCGATTGCCTGCTGCTCGGAACGGAGTGAACCACATGGCGCGTCCCCTCGCGATCCTCGTCCTGGTCCTTGCCTTCTCGTGGCTCGCCTCCGGTTGCGCGCCGCTCGTCGTCGGCGCCGCCGCCGTGGGCGGCACCGCGGTCGCGCTCGACCGCCGCCCCACCGATGTGCAGCTCCTCGACGAGCGCATCGAGTGGACGGCGTCGAAGCAGATCGGCCCCAAGATCGGGAACCAGGGCCACGTCAACATCGCGAGCTACAACAAGCAGATGCTGCTCACCGGTGAGACGACGACCGAGGCGCTCAAGGTGGAGGTCGAGAAGATCGCCGTGGGGGTGCCGGAGGCGAAGGGCGTCGTGAATGAGATCCGGATCGCGCCGCTCGCCTCGCTCGGTTCGCGCTCGCACGACACGTACCTGACGAGCTCGGTCAAGGCGCGGTTCGTCGGCGACCAGAAGTTCAATCCGCTGCACGTGAAGGTCGTGACCGAGGCGGGGGTGGTCTACCTGATGGGGCTGGTGACGCGCAAGGAGGCCGACGAAGCGACCCACATCGCGCGCCACGTGAGCGGCGTCAAACGGGTGGTGCGGATCTTCGAGTACCTCCCCGACCCGCCGCCGAAGCCCCCCGCCGACGCGGCCAAGTGACGTCGCGGCGCGCGGGGACGACGACCTGCCCAGCCAGTCTATCCCGAAAGCCGGACAGCTTCTAAACTCCGCCAGCACCGGAAGGAGACCGCGCACTTGGCTCTGACGTTCTACTACGGCGCCGGTTCGCCCTACGCCTGGCGGGTCTGGCTCGCGCTCGAGCACAAGGCGATCCCGCACGAGCGGCGGGTGCTCTCGTTCGCCGAGGGCGACCTCAAGAAGCCGGAGTTCCTCGCGATCAACCCGCGCGGCAAGGTGCCCGCGGTCGTCGACCGGGACCTGCGGCTCTACGAGTCGGCCGCGATCGTAGAGTACCTCGAGGACGCCTACCCCGACTACGGCAAGCGCCTGTTCCCGGGCGCCGCCGTCGACCGCGCGCTCGTCCGCCGGCAGATCTGCGAGGCGGACAACTACTTCGCACCGGCGATGAACCGGCTTGCGCGGCTCGTGCTGTTCACCAAGCCGGAGGAATGGAACGGCGCGCGGATCGCCGCGGCGCGCGACGACCTCGTGGCCGAGCTCGAGCGCTGGCGGGGCGAGA
>Ga0299906_10002384_pt1 | contig 15620 bp, 14 predicted proteins | sample RVTome_14_FD_200259 | JGI IMG/M metagenome (GOLD analysis project Ga0299906, IMG submission 200259) | Soil microbial communities from uranium-contaminated site in the Upper Colorado River Basin, Wyoming, United States - RVT145D125 (version 2) ... | reverse complement strand
ATCCCGCTGAACACCGCGCCGACATCGAAGCCGATGACGCAGAGCACCGCCCAGAATCCCCCGTCGACGATCTGCTTCTGATCGCGAGCGGCCATGAAGCGTGTCAGAAGCTGTGGCGATCCGAGGAAGGCGACGCCGATGGCGACCGATCCGGCCGCGCTCGCCACCCCGGCTACGGTCACGCCGTACGAGCCCATTGGATCGAGAAGCGACGGATCCTGCGCGCGCAGCCCGGCGATCATCTCGCCCCATCCGCCCGCCGCCACGACCCCGACCACAGGGAGCGTCACGAGGCATCCCAGCATCAGCACGCCCTGGAGGAAGTCCGAGTAGGCAACCGCCTTGAAGCCCCCGACCGTGGTGTAGAAGAGCACGATGCCGAGACCGATCCATACGCCCGCCGTATAGCCCGTGCCCAGGAACGAGTCGAACGCCTTGCCCGACGCCGTGAGCTGCGCCGCGGTATACGCCATGACCATGCTGAGGATGATCACCGCGGAGAGCCACCGGAACGCATGGCTCGTGTCCCGGAAGCGCTCGGTCAAGTAATCGGGGACGGTGATGGCCTCGTAGCGGTCGGTGTACTCCTTGAATGGACGGGCCACCCAGACCCACGCGCATGCGACACCGAGCACCTCGCCCAGGATGATCCAGAAGGCGTGGACCCCGATCGCGTAGCCCATGCCGGTGAGACCGAGCAGGAGCCAGGCACTCTCCCCCGTCGCGTTCGAGCTGAAGGCGATCACCCATGACGGCAGCTTCTTACCCGCGAGGTAATAGCCCTCGAGGTCTCCGGACTCCCGGCCACCCCACACCCCGATCACGAGCAGGATCAGCAGGTAGCCGAGGACGACACCGAGAATGGTCGCGGAGGTCACGGGTCGCGTTCGGGCCGGGGGCGGGACGCCCGCCCGTCGCGAACCGCCCGCGCGTCACGCCTCCGAGCCCGCATGAACGCCACCTCGAGGCCGAGCCCGAGCCCGATCGCGACGACGAGCAGGACCCAGGCGTCCAGGGGCATCGAGCTCAGCCCCCCACCCGGTCGATCGCCCTCCCCAGCTTGTCGATGCCCTCCGCCATCTCGTCCTCGGTGATCAGGAGCGACGGCCCGATCCGGATGACGGTGCCGTGGAGCCCGCCCTGACCGATGAGCACACCCTCTTCGCGGCTCGCCTCCATCAGCGCGGCGGTGCGCTCGTGGTCGGGCTCCTTCGTCTGCGGGTCCTTGACGATCTCGATGGCCTGCATGAGGCCCATCCCGCGCACGTCGCCCATCCAGGGGTGCCGACGCTGCATCTCCACGAGGGCGGTACGGAGCTGTCGGCCCCTGGCTTCCGCATTGTCCGGCGCGTCGTGGTCGCGAAGCTCGTCCTGCGTGGCGCACAGCGCCGCCATCGACACCGGATTACCTCCGAACGTCGAGATGGTCTTGCCCCTCCAAGCGTGCGCGATCTCGTCGGTCGCGATGGTCGCGCCCACCGGAGCGCCGTTCGCGATGCCCTTGGCCATCACCATGATGTCGGGCTCGACATCCCAGTGCTGAATTCCGAACCAGTGGGTGCCGCAGCGCCCGAAGCCGGCCTGGACCTCGTCGATGATGAACAGGCCACCGTAGCTGCGAATGACCTCGGCCGCCTTCTCGAAGTACCCCTTGGGGGGCACCACGTAGCCCGCCACACCCTGGAGCGTCTCGGCGAGAAACGCGGCCGGGCGGCCGTTGGTGGTGGTGACGATCACCTCCTCGAGGTCGTCGACGAAGCGATCGACGCAGGTGGCGTCGCACGGCTGTTTGTAGGGGCACCGATACGGGTTCGGGCTCTTGGCGTGCTTGATACCCGCGACCGGCGTTGCCAGCGGGCGCCACCCCGAATGCGCGGTCACGCTCGTGGCCATGAAAGAGCGCCCGTGGTAGCCTATACGCAAGCCGATGATCTCGCTACGTCCCGTGGCGAGACATGCCATCATCAGCGCGGTCTCGATCGCCTCGGTACCGGAGTTGCTGAAGAACGTCCGCTTGAGCGCACCGGGTGCAATGTCGGCTATCTTGCGCGCGGCCTCGACGTGCAGCTCGTGCGCATACAACGTCGACGTGTGGCCGAGCTTCTTCATCTGCTGGACCGTAGCCTCGACCACGCGTGGATTGCAGTGGCCTACCGACGTGGTCAGGATTCCGGCGAACAGGTCGAGGTACTCGTGGCCCTCGGGGTCGCGTACGCGGACGCCTTCACCCTCCACCAGAACGAGCGGCTCCTTGTAGAGGTGCAGCATCGACGGCAGCAGGTATTCGCGCTGTCCGTGGATCGTCTCGGCGCTCGTGACGCCCTTGGCCAGTCCCCGTGTGCTCATGTGCGGTTCACCACCTGGAAATGACGACGCGCTGGTCGGTGAAGAAGGAGATCCCATCTCTGCCCTGGGCCTTCAAGTCGCCGAAGAACGACTGCTTCGATCCGCCGAAAGGGAAAAAGGCCATGGGCGCGGCCACCCCGATGTTCACGCCGATCATGCTGATGCCCGCGCGGTAGCGGAACTCGCGTGCGGCACGGCCGCTGGTCGTGAAGATCGAGCAGGCGTTGCCGTAGCGGCTACCGTGCATCATTGCGATCGCCTCGTCGACGGTCGCGGCCCGGTTGATCGCCGCGACCGGCCCGAAGATTTCGTCCGTCGCGATGGACAGCTCGGGTGCGACGTCCTCGAAGACGGTGGGGCCGACCCAATATCCTCCCTCGAGGCCTTCGACCGTCGCGCCCCGTCCGTCGAGGCTCAGCTTGGCGCCATCCCCGACACCCCGGTCGATGTACGACGTCACCCGCTCGCGATGCGCGGCGGAAATGACCGGACCCATGTCGGTGCCCTCGTCGAGGCCGTCGCCCAGGCGGATCGACGCGGCCGAGTCCAGCATGCGCTCCCGGATCTCGGCGTGCGCGTCGCCCACGCCGACGATGACGCTTCCGGCGAGACACCGCTGGCCCGAGGAGCCGAAGATGGAGCCGTGACACGCCTCGTGCGCCAGCTCCATGTCCGCGTCGGGCAGCACGATCATGTAGTTCTTCGCCCCGCCGAGCGACTGGACCCGCTTGCCCGACGCCGCCGCGCGCCGGTAGACGATCTCGGCCACCCGACTCGACCCCACGAACGAGACGCCGACGACGTCGGGATGGTCGCAGATCGACTCGACGGTTTCCCGCCCGCCGTGCACGACGTTGAGGACGCCGGGCGGAAGCCCCGCCCCTTCGGCCAGCTCGACGATCTTCTGGTGCGTGAGCGGGTCCTGCTCGCTCGGCTTGAGCACGACCGTGTTGCCGGTCGCGACCGCGTACGGCCAGAACCAGAGCGGAATCATGACCGGAAAGTTGTACGGCGTGATGATACCGAAGACGCCGAGCGGTTGGCGCCACGATGCGCTGTCGATGCCCGACGCGATCTGCTCGACCGTGTCGCCCATCATCAACGTCGGGATGCCGCAAGCGTGCTCCACGTTCTCGATGCCGCGCTGCAGCTCGCCGCGCGTCTCGGCGATCACCTTGCCGTGCTCGGCGGTCAGCGTCCGCGCGAGCGCCTCCCGGTGCTGCTCGAGGAGGGCCCTCAGACGGAAGAAGACACGCGCCCGCTCCGGCGCGGGCGTGTCGCGCCAGCCCGGGAACGCGGCCTTCGCGGCTTGCACCGCCGCGTCCACGTCGACCGCGCCGGAAAGGGGAACGCGGCCGATCTCGGCGCCGGAGGCCGGATTCGTGATCGGCAGCGACTCCGCGGCGGACGGCTCACGCCATCCGCCACCCACGTAGTTGCGAACGATGGTGCTCATGGCCGCTCCGGTCTACATCCTCGTGCTGTCGGGCGAGCGGCGCACCGCCGGCTGACATGTGGGCCAGCTTGCCGGCTGACCGCCGAAGCCGGTGATCACCGTGCGCCGCGTCCGATCGACGAACGCCGGGTCCTCCGCCGACAGATAGACGAGCGACGCGGTCAGCACTGCGTTGTTCCGCAAGTCGTCGAAGACCACCTTGTCGAAGGTGTCGCGGTGCGTGTGCCAGGTGTGCGACGAGTAATCCCACGAGAGCGCCCCCAGGCTGAACCCCGGCGCCCCATGGCACACGAACGACGCGTAGTCCGACCCGCCCCCGCCGGGGTTCCCCGGCAGGTCGAGCTCAACGTGCTGCGCGACGTCGGCGGGGACATGCGACATCCATTTCGCGAGCGAGGGGGTCGCGCCGACCAGCCCCTGCGCCGAAAGGCGTACGATACGGCCGGTGCCGTTGTCCTGGTTCCACAGCGCCTGTAGCCCGGCGACGACGTCGGGATGGTCTTCGGTGTAGGCGCGCGAGCCGTTGAGCCCCTGCTCCTCACCGCTCCACAGACCGATGAGAATCGTCCGCTTCGGGCTCGGATACGCCTCCCGGAGAATCCGCATCGTCTCCAGCATGAGCACCGAGCCGGTTCCGTTGTCGGTCGCGCCCGAGCCGCCCTCCCACGAATCGTAGTGCGCCGAGAGCATGACATACTGGTCGGGCCACTCGGTTCCGGGTATCTCGCCGATCACGTTGAAGACCGGCACTTCGCCGAGGTTCTCGGCCTCGGCGGTGAGCCGAAGGACCGGTGCCTGGCCGTTCGCGGCCAGGCGGTGCACCAGGCCGTAATCCTCGCAGCCGAGCTCGAACGTGGGCGTCTCGCGATTGTACGCGTTGAACACCCTCGTCGTCCCGAACGAACCCGGCCACTGCGACGTGATGATTCCGGCCGCGCCCGCCTCCTGCAGCTGACCGTGGAGGTCACGCTGTCTCGAGTCCGTGGAGCCGGTCGCGGCGAGGCTCCGGCTCCAACGCTCCTCGCCGAGCTCACGCTCCTCGGCCATCCGCTCCGCCGAGCCCTCCATTCCGAATTCGGCCCACTGCTCGTCGGCACGGCACGTCGGCTCCGGATAGGAAAGCATGACCCACTTTCCGGACACGGTCCCCAGAAACGCACCCCAGTCGGCGGGCGACGTCATCTCCGGCGGGAAGGTCACGCCACCCTCCACCGGCCGCCCGCCCGTGCCCGGGCTCCACGCCAGGATCCGGCCCTCCAGCGAGCGGACCCTCGGGGAAACGAGGTCGATGTGGCTGACGCCGCGGTTCCAGCCCTCCCACGTGCCATACTCCTCGAGGCGCGCCTCGACGCCCCAACCCCGCAGGGTCTCGACCGCCCATGCCTGCGCGCGCTCCATGCCCGGAGACGCGGTGAGCCGGGGCCCGATCTCGTCGAGCAGCACCTGCGCGAGCGGCTCGAGCTGGGACTCGTTCATGCCCACGTCCCAGATCCGCTGCAGCACCGGGTCGTCCGTCGCGAGCCGCTGCGCCCGCGCGTCGTCGGCTCCTGCGGCCAACACGATCATCATTCCGAAACCCACGATCGATCTGTTCATCATCCTCGCCACCTTCGCTTGAAGACCCGCCATCGCCTAAAGACCCGCCATCTCCTTCACCCGCTCGAACTCGGCCTTCTTCACCGACTGCACCGACAGGCGGCCGTACCGGACCAGCTCCATGTCGGCCAGCTTTGCATCGTCCTTGATCTCGGGCAGGCCCAGCACCTCGTCGGCCTTCGCCACGAACTCGATGTCGACCATGAGCCATCGGGGGTCGTCCCGATCGGACTTCGCGTCGTAGTACTTGCTCTTCTTTTCGAACGCGAAGGGGTCCGGGTACGCCTCCTTCTTCACGCGCGCCACCCCCGCAACCCCGGGCGGCTTGGCGTTCGAGTGGTAGAAGAGCACCTCGTCACCCACCTTCATGTCGCGCATGTTGTTGCGCGCCTTGTAGTTGCGAATGCCATCCCAACTCGTGGAGCCGTCGCGCGCCAGGTCGTCGATCGAGTAGACCTCGGGCTCGGATTTCATCAGCCAGTACTGCTTCGCCATCACGTCTCGCTTCCCTTCGAGGTGGGGAGGGTGGGCCGGCGAATCTCGACGACGCGCCCGGGGAACGCCCATTATGGGGGCGCGCGGTAAGAAAATCACGCGCGGGGGACCCGTGGGTGGCTCGAGCTCCGACCGGCCCGGCCGTCAGGCCGGCTCCGGCCTGCCGATGTCGACGTGGATGTCTCTCCACCCGCCGCGACGGAAGACGATGACGCTCAGCGTGGCACGGGTCAGGTGACCCACCACGATCGCCGCCCAGATGTCGTGCGGATCGAGCGTCGAAAACGTTTGGATTCCCCAACACATTCCCAGGGGAATGACGATCTGCGACGCGATCGAGATGTACATGGGGCTCTTGGTGTCGCCCGTGCCCTGGAGCCCGCCCGTGTACGCGAGCGCCACCGTGATGAAGAGCCCCGAGACCGACAGGTAGCGCAGGAGCTCCACGCTCAGCTCGAGCACCACCGGATCGTCCATGCCGAAGACTCCGAGCAGCTGGCGTGGCAGGAGGATGAACGCCACGCCTATGCCGGCCGCGAGCGAGAGACCGAATCCGGCCGCGACGTTCACCGAACGCGCGGTACGATCGGGCTGGCCCGCGCCGAGGTTCTGGCCCGCGACGGCCGCGGTCGCGCCCATGATGCCGACCGACGTCCACGTGATGAACGAAAAAAGCTGCGTATAGCTCACCACGTAAGCAGCCTGGGCCTGCGCGCTGGCGGCCAGGGATCCCACGAAGGCGAGGAGCAATACGCCGCCCACGTTCATGGCGATGCCCTGGATGCCCGTCGGGAGACCGAACTTGAAGAGCTGCCGGATGACGACCCAGTCCGGCCGCCAATCCATGCCACGATGGAATTCCACCACCCACTTTCCCGAGAAGAGCCGAACGAAGGCGTAGACGCTGATCAAGCCGCCCGCGATGACCGTCCCGATCGCCGCCCCCGTAGTGCCGAAGGCCGGAATCGGCCCGGCCCCGCGGATGAAGACCACGTTGAGCCCGATGTTGAGCAGCGTGAGCACCACACCGATCCGCAGCGGCGTCTGGGCGTCGCCCGCCGAGCGCAGGGCGCCTCCCAGCATGAAGAACATCAGCATGCCGAAGGAGAAGACGAACATGATGCGCAGGTAGGGCAGCGCCTCGGCCTGCACTGCGGGCGTGGCGTTCACGAGATCCAGCAGCACCGGCGCGAGCACGTATCCGACGGGCGCGAGCACGAAGAGCACGAGCATGACCGAGGTCAGGAAGGCCTGGTAGACGGTACGGTTCACTTTCTCGGGCTCGTCGGCGCCCGTGAAGCGCGCGACCAATACACCCATGCCCGTGAAGAGCGAGCTGATGAAGACCACCACCACGAGGAAGATCTGCCAGGAGACGCCGATGGCGGCGTTGCCGACATAGCCGACGTAGTGACCGACCATCGCGTGGTCGACGATGCCCTGCAGCCCACCGATGATGTTCTGGAGCATGCTGGGCCAGGCGAGCTTCCAGACCGCTCCCTGGATGGGGCCCTCGACGATCGAACGATCGAACTTCCTGGCGCGCCGTGGGACGCTCATCGATCGATCAGGATTCCGGGGCGGCTACGCTACTACCAGACCAGGTGCAGCTTGCTTTGCCTACGGAAGGCCCAGTGCCTCCGACCGTCCTCGTCGAGATACGCCTCTTCCTCCTGTCTACAGGAGGCGGGCTTGTCTCCCCACTCCGGGATCGGCGTGGTAGCCTGGAGCTCGATCGAGTGCCACACGTTGGGAAGCATGATGGCGTCACCGCGCACCGGCACGCCCTCCTGACCGTCCCACCGGCCAATGAGGGGGCCCGCGCCGTGCCCGTGATCGCCGATCGGGTGCGTGTAGACCGTGCCGTCGATCCCTTCCGCGCGCATCTGCGCGAGCGTGTTGGCGAGGACCTCGTTGCCCGTCAGCCCTGGTTCCATGTGCTCCAACAGGATGTCCTGGAGTCGGTTGGAGTTCGCGAGACATTGCTTCACCCCTGCCGGCGCGTCGGTCTCGCCGTCGCGGAGTACATAGCCCATATGCTGCGTATCCGTGTGCAGATTCATGGCTACCACGCCGAAGTCGGTCCAGAGCAGGTCGCCCCTTTCGATGACCACGGGCCCGTCGGAGGAAACGGAGCCGCCGCGCTGAACGTCGACGGACGTCTGGAACCATGTCGTATAGCCCAGGTCCCGAAGCTTCTGACGGAGCCACCACACGACATCTTCCGTCGTCGTGACGCCGGGAGTGATGACCGAGCTCGAGAACGCCTCGGAGATCATCGCGTGCACCGACTCCTGAATCTTGCGATAGCGCGGCATCATCTCGGGCAGGCGAAGCGATATGTAGTTCATGGCCAACCGGGGCTCGCGCTTCACGCGCCCGGCGTACTCGGGCCCGAGCGCATCGATCAACGCCTCCGCCTCGCCTGAGTGCAGCCCGTCGGAGAACGCCCAATCGGAATCGATGTTGAGCACGATGTTCTCCGGGTCGCGGTCCTCGACGAGCTCGCGAAGCAGATTCCACTGCTCGTCGCCGACCAGCTCGCCGGTCGGCTGCGTCGGCGCGGCGCGCGTGGAGCGGAACGCCTCGAAGACGCCGCCCTGGCTCGTGCCGCCCAACGCGAGCCGCTCCAGGGTGCCGTCGTCGCGCCGGGTGATCACGTAGATGGAGCGGCGACGCGCCGCGAAGGTCGTCGGCGAGGTGATCGACCAGAAGACCGGATCCTCCGCGTACTCCTGCATCGAGAGGATCCACATCCGCACGTCGTATTCGGCCATCAGCGCCGGTAGGATTCGCTCCATGCGCATCTCGAGCCAGGCCTGCTGCTCGATCGCCTGCTCCCGTAGGGTCGGGAGCGGATGGTAGCGGGCGGGTGCGTCGTCCGGCACGCGCGCGGGGGCCTGAGCCGAGAGCGTGGCCGAATGCGCCGGTGCGAACGTGGCGCCCACCACGACGAGTGTCGTGAGGGCGAAGGGGAGGGCGAGGCGATTCGACTTCATGGACCGACCATCCGTGGACCGGGTTCCGGACGACGCGAGCGATCGAAGCTAACCGTTCACGCAGCAACGGTCAGCCGCCGAAAAGGATCCAGCCGCTCACGCCGATCCAGATCACTGCGATCACGCTCAGCAAGATCCATTCGACGACGCTCGGCTCCTGCTTGCCCCGCTCACCGTGAAACCACGCCACGACGGTAGCCGCCACCACCCCAGCAGCGACGGAGGCGAGTGTCAGCCGGTACATGACCAGTGGCACGATCCTCATCTCGACGAACTGGCTCATGAGCTGCATCAGGCCGAACCCGGCCCCACCCGCCAGCACCACGATGTGGGGAACGCGCCGCCTGATGAGCTCCTGGAAGTCCACCGCGTCGTCGACGCCGCCGCTCCCCGTCCCCGCCTTCCCGCCCGAATGATCGCCGGATCCGCCACCGAGCACCCTCGCCGCGTCGGCGGCGCTCGGACGGTGCTTCGGCTCCCGGTTCATGCACCGCCGCAGGAGGTCGGCAACCGCCGGATCGACGTCGGGCCGCATCCGCCGCAGATCCCTCGGCTCGCCCGAAAGGTGGGCGGTGATCCACTGGGTGTTGGTCTTCGCGTCGTACGGCCCCTCTCCGGTGAGGAGCTCGTAGCCGAGCACGCCGAACGCGTACATGTCCGCGAGCTCGGTCAAATCGTGGTCGAGCAGCTGCTCGGGGCTCAGGTACCTTGGATCGCCGACCATCTGGCCCGTCTTCGTGAGCCGTGTGGTTTCATCTACACCCGTCACCAGAAGCGCGGCGATGCCGAAGTCGGCCAGGTGCGCCGACTCGCTTTCCTCGTCCCACAGGATGTTGGCCGGGCGCACGTCGCGGTGAACGATGCCGCGGGCGTGCGCGGCGGCAAGCGCGGACGCGACCTCGTGGAGCACGCGCCGGGGCAGCTCGCCGGGAAGGCTCTCTTCGGCCTGGAGGCGCTCCTCCATGGTGCGCCCCTTCACGAAGCGCATCACCAAGTACGGAGTCTCGTCGGGCAGGCGCCCGAACCGAAAGACCTGAACGACGTTGGGATGAACCAGCGACGCGGCGGCCCTCGCCTCTCGCTCGAATCGCCGCCTCGCGGTCTCGTCGTCGGCCCGGCCCGGCAGCAGCACCTTCACCGCGACGAGCCGACCGAGCGCCTTCTCACGGGCCAGGTAGACCGTGGCCATCGATCCCTTGCCGAGCTTGCGCAGGATCTCGAAGTCGCCACCCAACGCCGTCCGTAGCCCCGCCTCGGAGCGCCGGTCGCGATCGTTCGGAGCGGGAGCGTCCGAGAACGGGAAGGAGGCGTCGTCGCTGGGCATGGAATGGCCACGTTAGGAGCGCGGAACACGCGCGACAAGTTGAGGCGCTGAAAGTCCCCCTTGCGATACCGACCCCGACTGTCTTAGTGTATTAGTTGACTGATACACCAGTACACGACGTGCGAAGGAAGCCGAATGGAAACGATGGCCAGTACGAGAACCCGCGCGAGGCGTGGGTGACGACGCGCGGGCGTGTCGTCGCGGGCTTGCTCGCCCAGGTCCTCGGCCAAGCCGTCGCGACCTGGGCGCTGATGGCGCACCTGGCGGGCTGGCCCGACGTCTCGATCTGGATGGTGGCGCCGGTCGGCGCGGCGATTCTGGTGCCCTTCCGGCACGACGGCACGCCGAAGCAGCGCGCGATCGGGAACTTCGGCTCGGCGGCCGTCGTGTCCGGCATGCTCTGGTGGGAGGTCCTCGTCGGCGGCTTGGAGGGAATCCTGGGCGGCGGCACGTTCACCGTCGGGCCCGTCGCGATGTTCCTGCTCGTCGCGACCGTCCTCTTCACGCTCGCGGGGGCGCTCTTCTGGGTCGTGCGGGATGCCGCGGAGAGGCCCTGATGTTCGGCGAGATCGATCCCCGCAGCCCGACCCCGCTCTACGAGCAGATCGCTGCGCGGGTACGCGTGGCGGTCGCCGCGGGCGACCTCGCGCCCGGAGACGCGCTGCCGTCCGTGCGTGTCCTCGCGCGTGACCTACGCGTGAACCCCGCCACGGTGGTGCAGGCGTACCGCGATCTCGCGGCCGACGGCTTCGTCGAGATGCGTCACGGCCAGGGCACCTTCATCCAGGAGGTCTCTCCCTTCCTGATGGACGAGGAGCGCGCGACCCGGGCGCAGCAGATGGTGCGTCGGCTCCTCGAGGACGGTGCGCGCCTGGGCATCGGGGCCGAGGAGCTCGCTCGAGCATTTCAAGCAGAGACAGGAGCCGAGATTCGTGAATAACGCCATCGAGCTCTCCGGAGTCGGGTGGAAGGCCGGTAAATCCTTTGCGCTCCACGACGTATCGCTCCGGGTTCCGGTCGGGTCGATCTACGGCTTCCTCGGGCCCAACGGGTCGGGCAAGACCACGACCATCCGGATGTTCATGGGCATGATGAAGCCCGATCACGGAACGATCTCCGTCTTCGGTCGGCCCGTGCCCCGCGACATGAAGCAGATCCTGGCCCGTGTCGGCTACGTGCCGGAGAGGCCCCACGTGTATCCGGCGCTCACGGTCGGGGAGCAGGTGCGCGTGCACGCCTCGTTCTACGAGCTGTGGGATCGGGGTTGGTGCAACGAGCTCATGGACCGCCTCGGACTCGATCCGGGCCAGAAGATCGCCCGCATGTCGAAGGGTGAGACAGGGAAGCTGTTGATTCTTCTGGCCCTGTCCCAGCGGCCCGACCTATTGGTGCTCGACGAGCCGACCGATGGGCTCGACCCGGTCGTACGGCGCGACGTGCTGAGCGCCGTGCTCGACTACGTCTCCGAGAAGAGCGCGACGGTCTTCATCTCGAGCCACCTGGTGCACGAGCTCGAGCGCATTTGCGACTGGGTCGGCGTCATGGATCACGGCAGGCTCGTCGCCGAGCTGCCCATGCAGCACTTCAAGAACGGAATCAAGCGCCTGCGCGTCTCCGGCGCCCCGGAAACGGCGAGCGACGTCCCCTTCACGATCCTGAGCCGGCATCGCGACAACGGCTCGGGATCGGTGGAGACGTGGATCGTCCGCGATTGGGAGGCGCCCATGCGCTACTACTTCGACGGCGTCGGCGCGACGGTGCGCGACGTGATCGATCTGGACCTGGAGGAGGGCTTCGTGGAGCTCCTCCGTGCCTCGAGGCCTCAACCGAAGAACGGGAGCTGAGTCATGTACCGGTCGATGCTCTTCCTGCATTGGAAACAGATCCGGCACGCGCTGGTGCTGATGATCATGGCGTCCTTCGGACTGCCGCTCCTGGCCGTCGGTGGGCTCGGAACACCGCCCGGGCTCGAGTCGGCGAGCCTGGAGGCGTACCGGTTCGTCGCCGGGTTCCAGACATGGTTGGCGGCTTTTCCCGCGCTCGCCGCGCTGACCGGGACGGCCCTCGCCCTGTCCGCGTGGAACTGGGACCACCAGGTGAATCACGTGTACGCGCTCAGCCTGCCCATGACGAGGTGGGAGTACACGCTGCAGAAGATGCTGGCGGGCATGACGCTCGCGCTGCTGCCCGCGGCGGCCATGTGGGTCGGCGCCCATCTGGCCACCGCATCGATCAGCCTTCCGGTCGGTCTGCAAGCATATCCGAACGAGCTCGCGGTCCGGTTCCTGGCCGCGATCGTCGTCTCCTACGCGGCGCTCTTCGCGATGGCCGCGGGAACGGTCAAGACGACGCTCGCGGTGGCCGGCGTCATCTTCGGGTTCATCTTTTTCGGCGCCGTGGCCAATGACGTCCTCGCCGGGTACTACGCCTACTTCGAGCGGGTGCACGTGGTCGCTGCGTTCATCGAATGGATTGTCGAGGGACCGGGTCCGTTCGGGGTGTTCGCCGGTAGCTGGACGCTCATCGATGTGTAGGCGGAGCGCGCTCGGTCTGGTGGCCGTCACGGTCGCCCTGTTCGGCGCAGCCGGCGTCGAGGCCCGCCAAGCGCCCTCGGGTGGCGCGGCGACCCCGCAGGCTTCGTCGGTCGGCGCCTCGACCATGACGCCCGAGCAGGCTCGCCTCCTGGAGAAGCTCGACAGCCTGCGCCCTCTCGTGGCGGAGGCGCAGGTCGCGCTCGACGTGCGCATCGCACGTGACCTGGAGGCCACGCGCCGCGCGGCGGCGGCCGCGGCTCGAGTCGACACGCTCGGCGTCGGCCTCTTGACCGTCGTGACACCGACCGGCCAAGCCGACATCGCCCGGGCGTTGATCACCGAGGTGTGGAACGAGCATTTCGCGTTGATCGAACGGAGTCCGACGCTCGCCGAGTCCATCTTCGTCTTCGAGTGGTCCGACGCCCGCGTCCCGATCCACGTCGAGTCCAACGCTCGTCCGGTTCAGTTCCGGGGCTCCACGCAACGGCCCCGCGTGAAGAGCGCGATCCGCAACGCCATCGGCGCGGCGCTCGCCCACGACCTGCGCCGCGCGGGTACGCAGGTCGGCCTGTGGGTGAGTGGCAACCCGCTCCAGGAGCCGAATCTGGAGGCGATCTACCGGGTCGTCGCGACCCGTCGGTCCCAGGTTACGCGCGCCTGCCTCGCCGGCGACGTGTCCGCGTGCGCCAGCGCGCTGAGCCTCGGCACCCGTCGTCAGGACCTCGCCCAACTGAGCGAGTGGTACACGCCCGAGGAGCGCAGGGCGCTCGTCGTCGCGTGGCGCCCGGAGCTCATGAGCCGTTTCGACCGACCCGAGCGGACCCGTTGTGTCGAGGGGCGCGACCACGCGGTGTGCGACGAGTTCCTCACGAGCTTCGGCTCCATGCGGCGCGATTGGTCACCGCTCCCTCCGTCGGTTCGCGAGACGCTCCTGGCTTACGCCGTCGAGCGTGGCGGACCAGGCGCCTGGGAAAGGCTGCTCGAGGACCCTGACATGGAGCCCGGGCAGGCCCTCGAGCACGCATCCGGCTCCACGCTGCCGGAGCTCCTCGCTGGATGGCGGGCCCGACTCGTCGAGCATCGGCCCGAGACCTTCGAGGACCTCGCACCTTCGACCGGGCTCTCGCTGGTCTGGACGATTCTCTTCGCCGCCCTTGCCATGAGGAGCACACGATGGCGTTTCGGATGAGACACTGGATCGGGGTGACCGTGGCCGGCATGGCGCTGCTCGCGGTCTGGAGGCTGCCACTCGACAGCTTCCCCACGCGCGGGGCCGACCTGCGGCCAGCCGAGCACGTCCGACACGAGGCGCTCGCCAAGGAGTTCCGTGAGACGGGAGAGATCCTGCGCCGCGTCCTATGGTCCGACTCGCTTTCCGCGCTCACCGTGCGCGAGGCCCGGGACGGCGTCGTGGTCACCAGCGGACGGGTCACCGCGACCGACGCCCAGCGCATGGAGCTGACCGACCAGCTCGAGCGGCTCGTCCGGTCCGAGATCGCACAGCTTCCGGCACGGGTCGATGTCGTCTTCGGATACGCCGTGCAGCGGTCCGATCACGGCAGGCTTCCGGACATGGCAGGCGCCGGTCGGACCCGGACCGAGACGTACGCCGGCAGCGTAGACGGGACGGACTACTGCATGCAGGTCCGGGTCACCAGCCGAGTTCAGACCGACCTCGTCGCTCTGCTCCGGGGAAACGACGCGCACGGGGTGACGTTCAGATCCGGCACGCTGGGACCCTGTCGCTTCTACCTGGCGTACGGACTGCCCGGACCCGACGTCGAGCGTTGGATGAAGGAGGGCGGCATCGGATACGCCAGGAGCACCGGCATCGGCGACGGGACGAGAGGCTTCGACTTCCCGACCACGGACGACGGCGCCCGGCGCCAGACGCAGCGCTTCAGCCGGAGCTCCATCTTCGGTTACAACATGCTCGCCCACGTCAACCGGCCGATCGAGGCCGACCGATGCCTCACCGGCGACGCCGGCTCATGCGCGTACCTGTTCGAGAATCCCGCCGCGGCAGACCCCATACTCGCCAGGCAGCTCGATGTCGTGCGGCAGTCTCCGGCGATCTCGATCGGAACGGTCTCGTCGCATTTCTCCTTCATGCCCGAGGAGGAGTTCCTCCTGTCGGACCTCGAGGCCGAGTTCGGAGCGGAGGCGTTCGCACGCTTCTGGACCTCGAACGACGAGCTCGAAGCCGCGTTCGAGAGCGCGTTCGGTATCGACGCCGGTAGCTGGACGCTTGGCTGGATCGCCAGATCCCGGGAGATCGAGCCGCCGGGACCTGGGCTGCCCCGTAGCGCCAGAAGCGGTGCGACGCTCGCCGTCGTGCTGCTCCTCGGCGTCGCGTATCTCCGGAGCCGGGAGCGGTCCTTGGGTTGAGTGGGAGGAGCGCGACGGGCGGGCGTCAGAACGCGAGCGCGCGGACCGCGCCGAGCCCGAGTCCGGCGGCGACGAGCCAGAGCGACGGCACCTTCTTCCAGACGGCGGCCACCAGGGCGCCCACGGCCAGCGCACCGGCCACCGGATCGCGCACACCCGCGAGGGTCAGGTCCGCGCCTACGCCGAGCACCGCTCCGGCCGCGACCGGCACGACGCCCAGGAGCGCGTTCCTCACGACCGGAACGTCGCGGAGGCGTTCCAGGCGCGGGGCGGTCAGGAGGACCGCGGTGAACGCCGGGAGGTACACACCCACCGTGCCGAGGACGGCGCCCGGCAGCCCCGCCGCGGCGTACCCCACGAAGGCCGACAACGTCGAGATCGGACCGGGCACCGCCTGCGTCAGCGCGACTCCGTCCAGGAACTGCGTCGCCGTCAGCCACCCGAACTCCCCGACTGCGTACGGCTCGAGCAGCGCCACCAGC
>Ga0299906_10002383_pt1 | contig 15625 bp, 16 predicted proteins | sample RVTome_14_FD_200259 | JGI IMG/M metagenome (GOLD analysis project Ga0299906, IMG submission 200259) | Soil microbial communities from uranium-contaminated site in the Upper Colorado River Basin, Wyoming, United States - RVT145D125 (version 2) ... | reverse complement strand
GCGGAGGCGCTGGGCCTGACGCTGCCCGGCGCGGCGTCGATTCCCGCCCCGGACTCGCGGCACGCGGCGATGGCGACGCTCACCGGAAAGCGGATCGTCGCGATGGTGTGGGAGGATCTGAAGCCCTCCGACATCCTCACCGACGCGTCGTTTCGCAACGCGGTGGCGACGGTGCTCGCGCTCGGCGGCTCCACCAACGCGGTCGTGCATCTGCTGGCGATGGCGCGGCGCGCGGGCGTCCAGCTCGATCTCGACGCTTTCGACCGCCTCGCGCGCCAGGTCCCGCTCCTCGCGAACATCCGCCCCTCGGGCCAGTACCTGATGGAGGACTTCTACTACGCCGGGGGGTTGCCGGCGCTGCTCAATCACCTGGGTGATCGCCTCGAGCGCGGGGCGCGAACCGTCGCCGGCCGGACGCTCGGCGAGAACATCGCGGGCGCGAAGGCATTCAACGACGACGTGATCCGCACCGCGGACAAGGCGCTCGTCGCGTCCGACAGCCTCGCGGTGCTCCGCGGCAACCTTGCGCCCGACGGCGCGGTCATCAAGCCGCCCGCGGCCGAGCCGCGCCTGCACCGGCACTCGGGCAAGGCGGTCGTGTTCGCCGACTACAACGACATGGCGGCGCGGATCGACGCTCCCGACTTACCGGTCGACGCGGACTCGGTGCTGGTGCTGAAGCACGCCGGCCCGCTCGGCGGCCCCGGAATGCCGGAGTGGGGTCAGCTGCCGATCCCCAAGAAGCTGCTGCAGCAGGGCGTGCGCGACATGGTGCGGATCTCGGACGCGCGCATGAGCGGCACGAGCTACGGCGCGTGCGTGCTCCACGTCGCGCCCGAGTCGTGGATCGGCGGCCCGCTCGCCCTGGTCCGGGACGGCGACGTGATCGAGCTCGACGTCCCGGGGCGCAGGCTCACGCTGAAGGTGAGCGACGCGGAGCTCGCGCGCCGGCGCGCCGCCTGGAAGGCGCCCGCGCCCCGCTACGCGCGCGGTTACGGCGCAATGTTCGCCCGCCACATCACCCAGGCGAACGAAGGCTGCGACTTCGACTTCCTCGAGCGCGGCGTGCCGACGGCCGAGCCCGAGATTCACTAGCGCGACGCGGCGCGGGGGCCGAGGCCCCCGCGCGCGCCGAGGCGAGCCGGCGGAACTGCTCAGCCGGGCGGCACGCCCCCGGTGCCCTTGGAGTAGAACGCGTCGCCGCCGGCCTCATGCTGCTGCCGTTCGGCCGACTGCGCGGCGGCCGGCCCCGCGGCAAGCGCCGCAGCGGCGGCGAGCGCCGCGATCGTCAGGATCCTGCTCAATATCGACATCTCGGATCTCCGGTGATCGTCCCGCGCCTACTGCTTCTTGTCTTTGCAGTCCGGGTGGTTCGGCATTTTCTTGCAGTCGACCTTCTGGTCGGTCTGGCCGGGCGTCTCCGATCCCGCGAACGCGGCTCCCGCCAGGGCGGTGAAGCACGCGGCCAGCACGATCGGGAAAGTCTTGCGCAGAGTGTCATTTTGGGTCATCGGCAATAGCCTCCTTGAGGTCACGGAAAAGTCGGCCGCTTGGGCCTGTCCCGCCCATGTAGCGGCATCCGTGCCAGGGTTGTCCCAGACCGTTGGACATCAAGGAGTTAGCGAGGCGCCACGCCTTCGGGGGAAGCCGCGGTGTCGTGGCGCCACGGCAGCGGCGCGGGCGCGTTCTGGCAAACCCTTGTTTCGCGTCGTCTATCGATGTCGCCGGTCGGCGACGCCCGTCTGCCAGAAGTCCGCGCGCTATTAGCGCCGGGTCACCGCGTACTCGCCCGGCGGCAGCGCGCCGGCCCGGCAGAGCTGGTTGAGCAGCTGGTACGCGGACACGAAGGTCGGCGACCCCTCGAGCCAGGCCGCGAACTGGTGATCGAGGAACGGATCGGGCCCGCCGTGAACGCGAGCCACGACCGGCCGGCTCGGGCGCACGCCGAGATCGGCGGCGACCGAGAAGGCGTGCTTCGCCGGAAAGATCTCCCGCACGAGCCGCTCGATATCCGCGTTGTCGATGATCTTCATTCTCGGTCCTCCTCCAGCGGGCATCCTGTTCGGGGACGCCGCATCAAGTGCCGAAGCACTTGAAAAGGATGATTGCACCGATCGGCCGCGCGGAAAATTCGGACTGCTACGCAGGACCGCCCGTGGAAACTACCTAGACGAGCGGCTTCAGGTGCCCGAGGACCGTCGGGATGAGCTCCGTCACCGTCGGGTGGATGTGCATCGCCCGCAGGACCGTCGTATAGGGCGCTTTCGCGTACATCACGTCCAGAAGCGAATGCACGATCTCGTCGGCGTTGAGGCCGAGCAGCGCGGCGCCAGCGAGCTCCTTCGAGTCGGCGTCGACCAGCACCTTCATGAACCCCTGCGTCTCGCCCGCCTCGCGCGCGCGGCCGACCCGTGTCATCGGCAGTTTGCCCGACAGCACGCGCTTCCCGCTCGCGCGCGCCTCCTTCTCGCTCATGCCGGCCCGCCCGAGCGGCGGGTCGGTGAAGAGCGCGTAGGCCTGAATGCGGTCCGAGATCCGGCGCCGGTCGCGGTCGAAGAGGTTGGCGGCGACGATCTCGTAGTCGTTGTAGGAGGTGTGCGTGAACGCGCCGCGGCCGTTCGCGTCGCCGAGCGCCCAGACGCCCGCGACGCTGGTGCGGCACTCGTCGTCCACTTTGATGTAGCCGCGCGCGTCGGTCTCGATGCCCGCCTTCTCCAGCCCCAGGTCCTGGGTGTTCGGCAGCCGGCCCACCGCCAGCAGCACGTGGCTGCCCTCGGCGACCGGCGCGCCGTCCTCGCACTCGAGCCCGACGACGATGCGATCGCCCTTCCGGGACAGCGCGATGCATTCGGCGCCGGTGCGGATCGCGATTCCCTCGCGCTCAAGAATCGCGCGGATCTCGTCGGCGACGTCGTCGTCCTCCCGCGCGATGAGCCGCGGCGCACGCTCGACCACGGTCACCTTCGAGCCGAAGCGGCGGTACATCTGCGCGAACTCCAGGCCGATGTAGCTCCCGCCGACCACCACCAGGTGCTCGGGCAGGGAATCCACTTCCATCATCGTGGTGTTGGTGAGGAAGGGGACCTCCTTCACGCCGGGGAGGTCGGGAACGACCGCCCGGCCGCCCACGTTGATGAACACCCGCTCGGCCTCGAACGCGTGCCCGTTCACCGCGACCGTGCGCGGCCCGGTGAAGCGCGCGTGCCCGCGCTCGAGCGTCACGTTCTGCATGCGCCCGATCCAGTTGGTGACGCCGTCCGCGGACTGCTTGACCACCGCGTCCTTGCGCGCCTTGACGGCCCGCATGTCGACCCGGACCTCGCCCGCCGAGAAACCGTACTCGCGCCCGCGGCGCGCCAGGTGCGCCGCATGCGCGCTCGCGATCAGCGTCTTGGTGGGGATGCAACCGTTGTTGACGCACGTCCCGCCGACGAGCTTCCGCTCGATCACCACGGTCTTCAGACCCGCCGCGTCCAGGCGCGCGCACAGTGCCGGGGCCGCCTGCCCGGTGCCGATCACGATCGCGTCGACGCGCTCAGGCATGGCTGTGCTCCTTCCCGGTGGCCGTCTCGCCGAGGTACTCGCTTCTCAGGTCGACGGTGGAATGGTGTCCGAGATGATCGTAGGCTCGCTCGAGCCAGCGTGCCGCGGCCGCCCGGCCGAGGTCGCGCAAACCGCAGAGGAAGGCCCAGTCGGTCCGGAACTTGCTCGCCACCGTGAGGTCGCAGAGCGCCTCGTCCGCGCGGATCGAGTGGATGAGGATGTGCTTGAGCTTGTCGCGATGCTCGTCCTTCAGCCAGTCCTGCTCGATCAGCTTGGTGACGAAGGCGATCGCGCGGAGCTCCTTCAGCAGCGACGAGTTGAAGGTGATCTCGTTCAGCCGGTTCTGGATCTCGGGCGCGGTGGTCGGCAGCTGCGGCCGCAGGATCGGATTGATGTGCGCGATCACGATGTCGCGGCTCTGCGTGTGGCGGAAGAGGGGATAGAGCGCCGGGTTGCCCATGTAGCCGCCGTCCCAGTAGTGCTCGCCGTCGATCTCGACCGCCTGGAAGAGGAACGGCAGGCATGCCGATGCGAGCACCGCTTCGAGCGTCACCTCCTCGTTGCGGAAGATCCGCGGCTGGCCGGTGCGCACGTTGGTCGCGCAGATGAAGAGCTCCACGCAGTCGCAGGCGTGGATGGCATCGAGGTCCACGTTCTTCGCGAGCACGTCGCGCAGCGGGTTGAAGTTGAACGGGTTGAACTGGTACGGCGAGAACGTCCGCGTCAGCGTGTCGAACAGGACGTACGCCGGCGACTGCTCGAGGCCCAGGCCGAGGAGCGCCTCCCAGCCCGACGCCCGCGCCGGTGAGAAGCTCTGTCCCGCGTCGCTGATGTCGCGCCAGAACTTCTCCAGGGCCGCGCGCGCGCCGTCGTTACCGCCGCTCGTGCGCCCTTGAGCGTACACGACCGCGTTCATCGACCCGGCGCTGGTCGCGGAGAGCCCCTCGAGGTCGAGCCGGCCATCTTCCGCGAACTTGTCGAGGATGCCCCAGGCGAACGCGCCGTGCGCGCCGCCGCCCTGCAGCGCGAGGTTCACGCGCTTGATGCCTGCTCTGTCCACTGTGTACTCCTTTCGGGCCATCCGGTTGCGGGGCGGCGCGAGGCTACTTCGCCTGCACGCTCGACGTGATCGACGCGATCACGCCCGAGGCGGTTTCGAAGGGCTTCCGGTCGCCGGCCTTGACGGCGTGGCGGCGCGCGATCCAGAGGAAGTCGGTGTAGATCGCCCAGACGTCGCCCTTCTCGTCCTGCTGCACGAGCAGGCGCACCGGCCAGTCTATTCCGGCCTCCGGCCTGGCGTTGAGGAATTGCGTGCCGAGCGGCGGGTTGCCGAAGACGAGCAGCGTCGACGGCAGCACCTTGATGCCGGCCTCGGCGGCCAGCTTGCGCTGGTCGATCTCCTGGAAGAACCGGATCCCCTTCGCGGCGATGTCCTGCTTCAGCCGCGTGACGGTCTCGTCGAGCGGATACGCGCTCTTGACCCGGACGATGCCGTCGCCGCCGAGGCTTTGCGCCGCCGCGGGGAGCGATGCCGCGAGGCCGACCGCGAGGAGCGCGGCGGCGAGGATCTGGGGGATACGGGCGTGCATGGGGGTCTCCTTCAGGGTTGGGGTTGAGGCTCGTGCGCGAGCCGCTCGGCGGCGCGCTGCCACGGCCACTTGCCTTCCAGCTCGAGCGCGAGGCTCCAGCTGAGGAACGTGCGGATCGCGACGATCATCGCCAGCACGAGGACGCTGTCCATCGTCGGCGTGAACGCGACGGTGCGGACGATGTCCGCGGCGACCAGGACCTCCAGGCCGAGCAGGATCGCGCGTCCGAGATCCTGGCGGTAGCGCTGGTAGCGGGAGACCCCTGCGCCGGCCGTCGGTGAGATCGCGTAGCGGGCGCTCGCGATCACGAGCCCGCCGACGATCAGCACCACGCCGGCGATCTCGGCGGCCGTGCCGGCGACCTCGACGAACTCCCTGATCTCCACGGCGTGCCTCCCCGGGACTCAGGTGGCCCGGGCCGGCGTCTGCAGCCGGAGGGCGAGCACGGCCGCCAGCGCGAGCGCGACCCCGATGCCGGCGACGCAGGCGGCCCAGCCGAGGCGATCGAAGAGCTGGCCGAGGACCGCCGTGCCGACGAGCCCGCCGAAGAAGTAGCAGGCGAGGTAGATCCCGCTCGCGGAGCCGCGGTCGACCGTTGCCGCGCGGCTCACGAAGCCGGTCGCGGTCGCCTGGGCGAAGAACGTCCCCACGGCGACGAGCGCCATGCCGGCGATGACCGCCGGGAGGTTCGGGAGGAGTAGCAGCGGCAGCCCCGCTCCGGCGACCGCCAGCGCCCCCCAGAACGTCGCCCGCGTCCCGAAGCGCTGCACTGCGCGGCCCGCCAGGGGCGTGGTGACGACCGACGGCAGGAACACGAAGTAGACGAACCCGAGCGCCATCATGCCTAGCGAGAGCGGCTCGCGCACCAGAACGAAGTTCACGTAGGTGAACGTGCCGATGAACGCGAACAGGATCAGGAAGCCGATCGCGAAGCTCACCCGCAGTGCGGGGTTGCGCAGATGCTCCCCCCAGATCGAGAGCGGCGAGCGCGCGGCCGCGCCGGCCGCGCCGGCCGGCATGGTGCGGCCGAGGTAGAAGTAGACGAGCACCGCGCCGGCGAGATTGAGCGCCGCGAACACGTAGAAGTTCGCCGCCAGGCCCAGGTGGTCCACCAGCCCGGCCGCGAGCAGGCGGCCGACCAGGTTGCTCGCCACGTTGCCCGTGATGTAGCCGGCGAAGGCGCCGGCGGCGTCCTCGGCGCTGCAGTGCTCGCCGAGATACGAGAGCGTCAGCGCGAAGGCCGACGACATGCACAACCCCTGCGCGATCCGCAGGGCGGTGAAGGTGATGAGGTCCGGCGCCACGGCCAGCAGGGCGGTCGGGATGGCAAGCAGCGCGAGCGCGGTCACGATCCCCCACCGACGGTCGATGTGGCGGCTGAAGAACGCGACGGCGAGACCGGCGATCGCCATGCCGATCGTGCTCGCGTTGACCGCGAACCCCATCGCGGCGGGGCTCACCTGATAGTGCCTGGCGAGCGCCGGCAGGATCGCCTGGGTCGCGAAGAGGTCGACGACGGTCAGGAACGCCATCAGCCCGATCACGAACGTGCGCAGGAGCACCGCCGCGGAGCCGTGGCTCGCCGGCACGCGCAGCGCTGCCTGGACGTCGCTGGTGCTCATCATGCTCGATCCGCGGTCGGCCGCCCGTACGGGCGGCCGTCGCCTCGTCCGCTAGTTGCCGTTCTGAAAGATGTCCGCCGCGATCAGCACAGCGGTGGTCTTGCCGGTGTTCTTCCACCAGTGCGACAGGCCGTGGGACTCGGGGGCGACTTCCCCGGCGTTGTGCACGATCGGCACGGCACAGTTGCTGGCGTACTCGGTCACCGTGCCCGACACGATGTAGATCAGCGCGGGCCGCTCGGCGTGGTTGTGCCAGGGCACGATGCCGCCCGGCTCGATGTCGAGCTGGCGGAGCCGGAAGAGGCGGTCCACCGCGACCTTCTCCTTCGCGAGGTCGATGGAGGTGCGGACCTTGTCGGTCACGCCCTTGGCCGCGGTGGGGCCGGGCTTCTGGCCCTGGCCAGCGGCCACCCGCTTGTCGGCCGGGCATTCGCCGGCGGTCGCGGTCGCGGCAAGAGTCAGGGCGCCGGCGGCGACTGCCGCCGTCGCGACGCGCCGCCAGACGAGGCGGTTCCGCTTGGTTTCGAGGCTCATGATGTCGATCTCCTTTCGTCGGCTGTCATTGCGGCCAAAGCGGCCGCGGAATCGGTGAGTCGGCAGGGTTTCGTCGTGCGTCATCGGTCGCGCCTTCGGTTGTTCGGTTGTATTGAACCCTTGCGTTGCGGCGCAGGTCGTTTCTGCGCCGCAGCGCGTCGTTGGTTTTCTTGAATCCTGGCGTTGCAGCGCAGGCTGTTTCTGCGCTGCAACGCGTCGTTCGCTTTTCCTGCCGCTGCAACGCGTCGTAGGTGTTGCTCCTAGGCCGCAGTCCAGCCGCCTTCGATCGGGATCACCGCACCGGTGATGGAAGCGGCCCCGTCGGAGGCGAGGAACAGCGTGAGCGCGGCCACTTCCTCGACGGTCACGAACTTCTTCGTCGGCTGTGCCGCGAGCAGGACGTCGCGCTTCACCTGCTCCTCGGTGAGACCGCGCGCCTTGGCGGTATCGGGGATCTGCTTCTCGACCAGCGGGGTCAGCACGTAGCCGGGGCAGACCGCGTTCACCGTGATGCCCTGCTCGGCGACTTCCAGCGCCACGGTCTTCGTGAGCCCGGCGATGCCGTGCTTCGCGGCGACGTACGCCGACTTGTAGGGCGAGGCGACGAGCGCATGCGCCGAGGCGATGTTGACGATGCGCCCCCAGCCCTTGCTCTTCATGCCGGGCAGCGCGAGCCGCGTGGTATGGAACGCGGCGCTCAGGTCGATCGCCAGGATCGCGTCCCACTTCGGGACCGGGAACTCCTCGATCGGCGCGACGTGCTGGATGCCGGCGTTGTTCACGAGCACGTCGACCGCGCCGAACTCGGCGATCGCCGCTTTCATCATCGCCTCGATCGCGTCGGACCTGGACATGTCGGCGCCGTCGTACTTGACCGTCACTCGGTAGGTGTCCGCCAGCCGCGCCCGCAAGACCTCGATCTCGGCCTTGTCGCCGAAGCCGTTCAGGATGACGTTCGCGCCCGCTTTGGCGAGCGCCTCGGCGATCCCGAGGCCGATGCCGCTCGTCGAGCCGGTGACGAGCGCAGTTCTGCCTTTCAACATGGCGGTTCCTTTCAGATCGGGACGCGCGTAGGTCGCGCGGCGGCGCCGCCGGCTTACACCGGTGACGCGGGGGGGTCGGGGCGCATCGGCCGCAGACGGGGGCGCGGCCCTTGTCGACACCGCTTGGCACCCCCTGGCCGGGGGCCGCGAGGCGCCGGTCCCGGCCCCCAGCGGCCCGGCTACGGCCCTAGGGGGCGGGGGCTCACTTAGGACGTGCCGACGGGGGGTCCGGCAAGTTATAGTTCGCTCGGCCCCGGCGCGGGCCAACTACAAGGGAGACAACGCCCGTGCACGCGATGCGCATCCGCCAAAAAGACGGCGTCTTCTACTTCGTGAGCTACCCGGCCCGGGACCTGATGGCGAAGGTCCGGTTCATCAGCCGGTTCTACGGCGAGGGCGAGCAGATCGCGCCAAGCCGGATCGCGCATGACGACGACGTCGCCCAGTTCATCTCCCGGATCGAGCGCACCGACGCCGCGTTCCAGCGGGCGCTCTCGCAGGCCAAGGTGAAGCAGCTGCGGAACTTCTACGAGACCGCGGTCACCCAGCCGCCGATCCCGGGCACGGTGCTGCTCTTCACCCCCGAGCGCCTGCGCTTCCAGGCGAGCGGCAGCGACTCCGCAGCGGGCAGCCTGACCGAGCCCGGCGCGAAGTTCCTGGTCATCGACGGGCAGCACCGGCTCGCCGCGCTGCACTTCTACCTCAAGGATCGCCCGGACGACGCCTCCTCCATCAACGTGCCGTGCGTGATCTTCGACGGCCGGACCGAGGACTTCGCCACCGAGATGTTCGTGATCATCAACTCGACGCCGACCCGGATCAACAAGAGCCACCTCGTGGACCTCTACGAGCGCGTCTCGTGGGCGGCGCCCGACCGCAAGTTCGCCTCCCGGCTCGTCGAACGGCTCTACACCGAGGCCGACAGCCCGCTGCGCTACCGCATCAACCGCCTGGGCGGGCGAAGCCAGCGGGACAAGTGGGTCCTCCAGGCCGAGCTCTTTAACGAGCTGCACCGCTGGGTGCGGGGTCACTGGCGCAAGATCCAGATCGCCGGGGGCAGCTCGAAGGAGCTGCCGCGCTACTACGCGATCATCCGCGACTTCTTCAAGGCGGCGCGCGCCGCTTTCACCGACGCCGCCTGGGGCAAGGAGAACTACATGGTCACCAAGCCGGTGACCATCAAGGCGATGGTGCGCGTGTGCGCCGACCTCGCGCGCGAGGACGCGGAGCCCGATGCCGGGCGCGTCGCCCGCTGGGAGGAGCGCCTCGGGCCGTGGTCCGAGCTCGTCCGCCAGTTCCGCGTCGAAGGCTTCTACGAGCGCTTTCCCGCGAAGGGCGAGGTGGAGCGCGTGGCGCGCATCCACCGCGACCTCGCGAAGGCGGCCGGCATCGAGGTGGGCAAGAAAGAGTAGCCCGCGCGCGCCCGGCGCCCGTCAGGCGAGCAGGTGGGCGACGGAGTTGGCGTAGTACCGGAGCAGCGGCAGCTCCGACGTCTTCGCGGCGTACAGCCCGTCCCCCTCCTCCACCAGGTGCCGGAGACGCAGCGCCTGGAACCCGGCGGTGAACGCGAACTCCCGGTCGCGGCGCGGCACGTAGACGTGCGCCCCCGCCGCCTCCAGGCGCTCGGCGAGCGCCGCCGCGCGTGATTTCACCTCGCTCTCCGACAGCGGCCGGTCGAGGCTCTGCAGGAACACCGTCGCGACCAGCGGCACCGGCAGCACCGGGACCAGCCCCGCGACCGCCGCCATCAGGTGGCGGGCGAGCTCGGCGACGCGCGCGAAGCGCTCGTCCCGGCCGAGCTTGCGGAGGTCGAGCCCGCGGGCGGCCACGTACTCGCGCATCGAGATCGGCGTCCCGAAGTTGACGCAGGCGTAGCCGAACGACTTCCACTCGCTCCGCAAGGCGAGCCGCGCCTGGTGCAGGACGAAGCCGAGCGTGTTCGCCGCGGCGCGGAACGCGCCCGGCTGGCGGTCCCCGGACCCGGGCTCGGCAAGCAGCGTGCGGTCCTCGAGGACGCGGTCGTAGTTGATGCCGAGCGGGATGAAGACGAGGTCCCGGTCGCCGTCGGGGTGGAAGCCGCGGACCATGTAGTCGATCGCCCCCAGCTTCGGTTCCCGCATCCGGCCGTCGCGCGAGAGCCCGCCCTCGGGATAGACCGCCTGGGTCACCCCGGCCTCGGTGGCCATGACGATGTAGCGCTCCAGCACCCGCCGGTACAGCTCGTCCTTCGAGTTGCGGCGCACGAAGTACGCGCCCATCGCCCGGATCAGCTGCTGGAGCGGCCAGATCCGGGCCCACTCGCCGACCGCGTAGGAGAGCGCCGCCTGGTCGGCGGCGAGGTACGCGGCGAGGATGTAGTCCATGTTGCTGCGGTGGTTCATGACGAACACCACCGTCGCGCTGGCCGGGATCCGCGCCAGCCCGTCGCTGTCGGAATAGCCGATTCGCACGCGATACAGGGAGCGCGTGACCCGCTTCCCGATCCGGTACCCGAGCCGGAAGTAGAGGTAGGCGTTGAAGGCGGGCACGATCTCGCGGGCGTAGACGCGCAGGCGCCGGGTCACGGCGTCCCGGCTGAGCCCCTGCTCGCGCGCGTGGGCGGCGGCCTCCTGGACGCGGGCGTCGTGGACCAGGACGTCGATCAGGGCCTGCCGGCGCGTCTGCTGGAACGGCCGGATCTCGAGCTTCAGGCGACCGCCGACCTCGTCGAGGACGCGCTCGGCGCGGCGCCGCACGAACCAGCGGACGCCGGGAACGAGGAGCCGGGCATAGACGGCCCATGCGGCAGCGAGCCCGACGAGGATCGCCAGCCAAAGCGGAACCGTGACGGTGGCGGACACGGGCAAGGAGGTCGGATGCAGGTGGCCCGAGCCTACCGGAACCGGCCGGCGGGGGGCGAACGGCCGGGCGGCTAGAATCCCCGTTCCACCAACCCAGTCCGCTCGCCGCCGGCCCACCCGCCATGACCCCAGGATTCCGGATCTTCCCGATGCCGCAGCGCCCGTCGCGCGCGCTCGTCGCCGCGCTCGCCGAAATGGTCACCCCGCATCTCTCCGACAACATGAGCCGCCTGTGCGGCGCCGCCGCCAGCTTGCGTCCCATGCACCGCGGCGGCAAGCTCGCCGGGCCGGCGTTCACCGTCCGGGTGGCGCCCGGGGACAATCTCATGGTGCACAAGGGGATCGACCTCGCCGAGCCGGGCGATGTGCTCGTGATCGACGCGGGCGGGGCGCTCGAGCAGGCGATCATCGGCGAGATCATGGCGTCCTGGGCCGCCAAGCGCGGCGTCGCCGGCTTCGTCATCGACGGCGCGATCCGCGACGTGGGGGCGATCTCGGGGGGGTCGTTCCCGGTCTACGCGCGCGGCGTCACGCACCGCGGCCCCTACAAGAACGGCCCGGGCGAGATCAACGTTCCGGTCGCGATCGGAGGGATGGTGGTGCAGCCCGCCGACATCATCGTCGGCGACGAGGACGGCATCCTCGCGGTGCCGCAGGCCGACGCCGAGGCCGTGCTCGCCGCGGCGCGCGCGCAGCGCAAGAAGGAGGACGCGACGCTGAAGGCGATCGCCGCCGGCACCATCGATCGCAAGTGGGTCGACGAGACGCTCCGCGCGCGCGGCTGCAGCCCCTGATCGGTGCGGCGCGGCGGTGCTGCGGCGCCGCGTGACGGCGGTGTGACAGACGCGCCGTGCGGCGGTAATCGTTGGCACTGCGCGGGCACCGGCGGCGGCCCCGTGCCGTTGTTCCTCGCCGGCCCCGCCGACCCTTCCCATCATCGCCGGGTAGCTCGGGGAAGGGGCGAAATGCCGTTGCTCGTCGCACTGAATCTCGCGATTCAGGTCTGCTTCGTCGTTCACGCGTACCGGTCGGGGGCGCCGCGGTACTGGGTGCTCGTCATCCTCGCGTTCCCGGTCGCCGGCTGCCTCGCGTACTACGTGGTCGAGGTCTTCCTGCCCTCGCGGCACGCGCGGGCCACCCGCGCCGCGGATGGCGCGAGCGCTCGACCCCACGCGCGGCCTGCGCGAGCGGGCCGAGAGCCTCGCGCTCTGCGGCAGCGTCGACAACCGGAGCGCGCTCGCCGAGGAGTGCCTCGCCGCCGGCCTGCCGGAAGAGGCGGTCATGCTCTATCGCATCTCGCTCGTCGGCGCCTACGAGAACGACCCGCACCTGCGCTTCGCCTTCGCCCGCGCGCTCGTCGAGCAGGCCGCCTGGGACGATGCCGCGGAGGCGGTCGCGCGGCTGCGCCGGGACCACCCCTGCCACCGGCCGAACGACGCCCGCCTGCTGCGCGCGCGAGTGCTCGAAGCGACCGGCGAGGCCGGCACCGCGCTCGGCGAGTACCACGAGCTCGTGCCGGCGTTCGTGGGGCTGGAAGCGCGGCTCCGGTACGGGCTGCTGCTCGAGCGGCTCGGGCGCGTGGACGCCGCCCGCGCGGTCTTCGCGGAGGCGCTCGCGCTGGCGAAGCGGAACCCGACCCCGATCGAGACCGAGGCGCGCTGGGCGAAGCTCGCCCGCGAGCGCCTCGGCGCGACCGCGTAGCGCGGCTCGCAAGGCCCCGCGAGCCGCTACAATCCGGCGTTCCCAAGGGGAGCGCATGGATCTGCCCGTCAACCAGCTCAAGCACGCCCTCGCGTCCGGCCGGCCGCAGATCGGCCTGTGGCTCTCGCTCTCCGATCACTACAGCGCCGAGGTCTGCGCCGGCTCCGGCTTCGACTGGCTGCTGATCGACACCGAGCACTCGCCGAACGAGCTCCACATGGTGCTCGCGCAGCTGCAGGCGATCGCGCCCTACCCGACGACGGCGGTGGTGCGCGTCGCGTGGAACGACATGGTGATCATGAAGCGGATGCTCGACGCGGGCGCGCAGACGCTGCTCGTGCCGTACGTGAACACCGCGGACGAAGCGCGCAGCGCGGTCGCGTCCACGCGCTACCCGCCGCAGGGGGTGCGGGGGGTCGCCGGAACGACCCGCGCGACGCGCTTCGGGCGGGTCAAGGACTATGCGCGGCGCGCGCACGCGGAGCTCTGCCTCCTGCTGCAGGTCGAGACGCAGCAGGCGCTCGACAACCTCGAGGCGATCGCGCGCGTCGAAGGGGTCGACGGCGTCTTCATCGGACCCGCCGACCTGCACGCCTCGCTCGGGTACCCGGGCGAGACCGCGAACCCGGCGGTGCTCCCGAAGATCGAGGACGCGATCCGCCGCATCCGCGCGTGCGGCAAAGCGCCCGGGATCCTGACGGCGGACGAGAAGCTCGCGCGGCGCTACCTCGAGCTTGGCGCGCTGTTCGTGGCGGTCGGCGCCGACGTGGGCCTGCTCGCGCGGGAGTCCGAGAAGCTGGCGGCGAAGTTCAGGGCATGAAAGTCGACATCCTCTCCGTGGCCGGCATGTACGGCCCGTCGTTCGAGCGCCTCGAGCGCGAGTTCACCGTCCACAACCTCTGGCAGGCGCCCGACAAGGAGCGGCTGCTCGCCGAGGTGGCGCCACGGGTTCGCGGCATCCAGGCGAGCGGCAGCTCCAGCGTGGGGGCGGCGCTCATCGACCGCCTCCCGAAGCTGGAGATCATCGCCTGCTTCGGCGTCGGCTACGACGGGATCGACGTCGCCGTCGCGAAGCGGCGCAACGTGATCGTCACCAATACCCCGACCGTCCTGAACGACTGCGTGGCGGATCTCGCCATGGGGCTCCTGATCGCGGCGAGCCGCGGCATCGCGACCGGGGACCGGTTCGTGCGCGCGGGCAAGTGGCTCTCCGGCAACCTGCCGTTGCAGACGAAGGTGAGCGGCAAGCGCCTCGGGATCGTCGGCATGGGTCGCATCGGCCGCGTCATCGCCAAGCGCGCCGCCGGCTTCGACATGCCGATCGCCTATCACGCCCGGCGCAAGGTGGCCGACGTGCCGTTCACCTATTACGAAAAGCTCGTCGACCTCGCGCGGAACAGCGACTTCCTGGTGCTGATCCTGCCGGGGGGGAAGGAGACGTTCCACGTCGTGAACGAGGACGTGCTGCGCGCGCTCGGGCCGAAGGGGATGCTCGTCAACGTCGCCCGCGGCTCGGTCGTCGACGAGGCGGCGCTGGTGAAGTGCCTGCAGGAAGGCGCGCTCGGGGGCGCGGCGCTCGACGTGTTCGAGAACGAGCCGCAGACGCCCGAAGCCCTGTGGCGGATGGACAACGCGGTCCTCATCCCGCACCTCGGCAGCGCCACCCACGAGACGCGGGCCGCGATGGGCAAGCTCGCCGTGGACAACCTGGTCGCGCACTTTTCCGGGCAGCCGGTGCTCACGCCGGTCCCCTAGCGGGCGCTGCCGCAGCGCAGCAAACGCTGTGGGCGCTGAGCCGCGCCCGGCCTGTGCCATACTTTCGCGATGCCGGTCCGGGGACACGGACTGCGCACCATCCCTAGGAGGACAGTTCCAATGACACGCAACCTCGCGCTTTCGGCCGCGCTCGGCCTCGCGCTCGTCGCCGGCACCGCGCACGCCCAGACCATCCGGTTCATGACCGGTCCGCAAGGCGGCTCGTGGTACCCGCTCGGCGGTGCAATCCAGTCCATCGTCGAGAAGGCGGTTCCCGGGTCCTCGGTGCAGGTCTCCCCGGGGGCCGGGATCTCCAACGTCCGCGGGATCCAGGACGGCAAGGCCGAGCTCGGCTTCGGGAACGGTGTCTCCACTGTCGACGGCGTTGCCGGCCGCGAGCCGTTCAAAGCGAAGCAGACCAACGTCTGTCACGTCGGAACGCTGTACTTCCAGTACTTCCACTTCGTCGCGCTCGTCGACTCGGGCGTGAAGACGCCGGCTGACCTCAAGGGCAAGGCGATCACTACCCAGCAGCGGGGCAACACCGGCGAGCAGATGACCCGCGAGGTGCTCAAGGTCTACGGCCTCGACTATAAAGCGATGTCGAAGGTGAACCACGGCTCGTACAACGACTCGGTCGACCAGCTGAAGGATGGCCACGCCCAGGTGTTCGGCCTGATCACGACGGTGCCGGCGTCCGCGGTCATGGACCTCGCGGCGGCGCGGGAGATCCGCGTGCTCGAGGTGCCCGACGACAAGCTGCGGGCGCTGCAGAGAATCAACGCCGGCTACGACAAGCGCGTCATCAAGGCCGGCAGCTATCCGAAGCAGGACAAGGACATCCAGACCATCGGCACCTGGACGCACCTGATCGCGAGCTGCAAGCTGCCCGAGGACCAGGTCTACCGGATCACCAAGGCGCTCGCCGAGAACATCCCGACGCTCGGCGCGGTCGTCGCGGCGGTGAAGGAGATCAGCGTGAAGGACATGGCGATCGA
>Ga0299906_10002382_pt1 | contig 15626 bp, 16 predicted proteins | sample RVTome_14_FD_200259 | JGI IMG/M metagenome (GOLD analysis project Ga0299906, IMG submission 200259) | Soil microbial communities from uranium-contaminated site in the Upper Colorado River Basin, Wyoming, United States - RVT145D125 (version 2) ... | reverse complement strand
CGTCTACCGATTTGATAAAGCTGACATAGGCAACGGACCGCCCGTCAGGTGAAAGCGCCGGCATGTATGCGAAATCAGATGAGCCTGTCAGCCTTTGCATCTGGCCCGTGGTGACGTTCATAACCCAGACGTGCCCAATTGCCGCGAATGCTAATGTTTGCCCATCACGCGATAGAGTCGGCCAGCGGACGATCTTCGCCTCGTCGGTCTCACGGAGATCCTTGACAGTCGGCTCAACCCGCTCCCATACCTCTCGTTCGACCCTCACTCGGAACGGCACAACCTCGCTGGTGCCGTCAGCAACATTGACACGATGCATCTTGCCAGCGTGCCAGAAGATTACATACCCATCGTCTGGCGTGAAGGCGTAATTCGGCCGCGAATCGTCGCTTGGCGTGTAGGAAGCATCGTCGGCGTTCGTAAGTGCAATGAGCGCCTTATCTTGCGCTTTCGTTCGGTTGCGAATCCGGATTTCCGTTCGGCGGTCGTTGTATTGGCGGAAATACGCCAGCAAGTTTCCGTCGTGAGAAAGTTGTGGTTTGTACTCGTTGTACAATGCGTTCGGTGGCGTTATTGCGGTGTGCGTATGCGTTCTTGCGTCGAACGTGGACAGACGGATGGTGCTGCGGCCGAGTTCCTGGTCGTGTTTGGACTGGGAAAAGAACACATCCCCGTCTGGTGAACCAACAGCGGAGAAGATTTTAGTCGCGGGCCGATAGACCTCAAAAGTATCCAAGTCGAACCAAGGCCCACTCGGTGCATCGAGCGGTATCATGTTTCCGTTGTTCGGATCGATTGTGTGCAGAGTGACTTCCGTATTAAGAGTACGGGGATCGCCAACACCGACCAGTAGATGGCTCCCATCTTGCGACCAGTGAGGCCCCCCCAAGATGTGAGAATCCGCTTGCGTGATCTGCTGTAGTGATTGATCGGCGAGCGTAAGCCGCCAGATGTTTTTGAAGTCCTCGCGGTCGCTGACGAAGTAGACGTGTTTTCCGTCGGGTGAGAAACGCGGCGCTTGATCCCACGCACGGCCACTCGTTAACGGTTCAGCTTCTCCTCCGTCAAATGGCAGCCGGTAGATGTCGCCGAGCAGATCAAAAATCAGTGTCGTGCCATCAGGCCACACGTCGACGTTCATGAAGGTGCCTTCCGTGGTGTCGAACGAAATGAAGCGGGACGGAACGTCGGGCGCGTCATACGGCGCAGGTTCTCGACCAGCGGATACGACCCATCGCGGCGCATCGTATAGCGCACGATCACTCATGAGCAGCGCGGCACACGATACGAAAATTACCGAAGCGCCCAAGGGTAGCATGAGCAGAAGAGGGCGACTTGTGCTTGAGGTCGACCAGTCCCTCGGGCACGGTGGAATCATGGCAATCTACTTAAGTGAGAAGCGATTGGCTTCGATCGAATGCGAACTCGCCTCCGCACTTGGCGATCTACCATTCTTTGGTAGCCTGAAGCGCTAGGAACCGTCCTAGACCATTCGCATTTGTGACGTCGTATGACAGGCCGCCAAAGGCATTTAGAAACGGTGGATCTTTATCGAAGAGGTTCTGTGCGGTAAGCGATAGTCGGGTGTCACTCAAAAGTCCGCTGGCATCGCCCGTGTCATAGGCTATGGTCAGGTCCACCGTGGTCCATGAATCAACGAATCTCTCCGGCTCACTAACATTATCGGTGTATCCATCTGTGTAGTTGACGAACCCAGAAACAAACCATGCCTCACGGGTCCACGTAAGACTTCCTCGTGCCCGAAAATCAACTGGCCTCCCCAGCGTGTCCACTTCATCAATCAATGGGTCCGTGGCGAGAAGCGCTCGCTCAAAGTCAAACAGATAGCTACCGTTTAACGCGACATCGAACGCTCCAGCCGCCGTATCAAAAGCATATGCAAATTGGAGGTCGACTCCGGTGACGACCGACCTAGACAAATTGTTGATACGGCGATCCATGATGGCAGCCACCGGCGCCGCGCCTGACAGTATGTCGGCGGCCGGGGTTGTGCCTGCGAACGTAGATTCCGAATATCGTTGATCATTGGCAATTGCAGCAATCTGCTCGTTTGTCGGCATGGTATTGAGCAGCGACGCAAATCGTGGATGATACCCATCGGTCAAACTTAGGAAGGGCGTGTCGATGCGATCCTCAAAATCGACATTGAAGTACGTCATGTCCAATGAGAACCCCTTAATGATCTGCGGGGTCCACTCAACGCCTCCTGTCCAGGTTGTCGCTTCTTCCGGCCTCAGACCTTCATTTGCTCCTTGAAGAACAAGTGTCGTGAAGGGGATAGCGCCTATGTCAACAAAAAACTGTGGGAGGTAGAGAAACACATTGCTGGCGCTGCCGACATTTAAATCACTCAATTGCGGTGCTCTGAACGAGGTTCCCCAGGTCCCTCGCAAGATCAGCGATTGCGTCGGCGACCACACAACGCCAAACTTCGGGTTGGTGCTGTTGCCGAAATCACTGTAGTCCTCGTAGCGCGCTGCCAAGGAGAGTTCAAGGCGCTGCAGGCCCACCCGGCTGTTCTTGGCGCCCATCAGCGGGAAGAACAATTCGGCGTAAACAGCGGTGATGTAACGGTTGCTATCGATCGTAGTCTCTAGTGGACCTCCTGCTACAATAGGATTTAGTGCCATGAGCGAGTCCTCTCGGAACTCAGTTCCGGCCGCAAGCTGTACCAACCCTCCGGGCCCGTTGAATATGCTACCGTCAACGTTGACGCTAACCGACTGAATTTCGTTCTCGGTTCTAACGCCTACGCTTCTACTGGTTCGGAGCGCATCGAGTACCGCTGGATTCGAGTTCGAGCCGTCGCCGAAGGGATTAAACGCTAAGTTGGGATCCGTTTGCGCAACAGCAGCGGCCAGTGCATCGCGGTCCACGCCATTGCTGAGGGTTAAACTTGCCTCTTCCTTGGACCAATTGCTGGCCAGCTCACCGTTCCAATTCTCACCAATATTGAATCTCACACCAAGTGCGGCACTATATGATTCACCTTCACCTTCAGAGATGGTCGCTCCAAGGTCATCCGCAAATGAATATCCACGCACGCTCACCGATGTGAGGCCGGTTCCCGTAGGATCAACGAAGAAAGGATTGGTGTCGGGTACGATAATATTTTCCGTAGAAGTACTCCTGCGCACCTCGCTATTAGTCGCGGAGAATCGAACGTCCGCAAACAACTCGGGAGCGCCGACGTTTTGTGATAGAGACAAGAAAGCGCTGTGACGTTCCTGCTCCGGCAGCATGTCTTGGGCTTCAAGAAAGCTATACTTATTGGGCGGTGCAGTTGGAACGCCGTTGACGTCAACAGCAAAGTCGGCCGTTGTCAACGAAGTACCATTCTGTCCAGCAGGTATCGCATAAGTTTGGCCACCTGCAACGATGTTAGCCGGATTGCCGCCATCTGTTCTGAAATCATTGCCCCCGAACCTCGTCAGATCATTGCTGGCCGCGAAGCTGCGATCGATATTGGCAAGGTTGTCATGGTGGTAGTACTCATACGAGAACAGGACATTGCCGCCGTCCCAAGACTTACCTAAAGATTGCCCAAACACGGTCTCAGAAGTGTCGCCGCCGCTGTCCGACCCGTACCGCAGTCGCGTTTCGGCGCCTTCATAGTCATCACGCATGATGAAATTGACCACGCCAGCAATGGCATCCGAGCCATAGATGGCTGACGCTCCGTCAGTCAGCACTTCCACGCGCTCGATCGCGCTCACTGGAATTCCCGAGACATCAGTAAAGCTTGCAGTCCGACCACTAGGGCTCATGCGTCGACCGTTGTATAACACCAGCGTTGAGCTTGCGCCCAAACCCCGGAGGTTTACTGACGTGCCCCCCACAAAATCGCCCACGAACCCACCCACCGCATCGTCGGAGAAAATGGGATTCGTATATCCCGCCCGGCTTGCGCCCGCACCAAAATTCTGAGGCAGGTTGTCCACTATTGCCTCCACGGTGGCGAATCCGGCGCGGTCGATTTCTTGGCGTGTGATTGTCACCATCGGGGAAGCGCCTTGCGGCCCTCTGATTCGCGAACCGGTGACCAGAATTTCCTCCAGCAGACCGATTGATGCCTCCGTTTCGTCATCGCGGCGTTGCTCGATTCGTTGAGTTTCAGAATCGTCTTGCTCGACAGCGTGTTGGCCACCCGTCGTCTCAGACGTCGCCGCCGCCGCGAACAGCTGCGAACCGAGCGGCAACGGATTCACGGAAGCACGTACCGGCCTTACCTTGACGCCGGACTCCGACGAAATGCTGGCGGCGAGCCCCGTGCTCGCAAGCAGAAGGTCGAGCGCTTGCTGTGCAGCGTAGGTTCCGACGACTGCGTTCGCCTGAATGTCTTCGAAACCGTCAGAAATGAAAAAGAGTTGTACCCGGGCTTGTCTTGCGAATTCGCTGAGCGCGGCGGGAACGGATTGTGCCGGTATGTTGAATTCGACTGGATTCGCTTCGGATTGGCTCGTTTCGGCAAATGCGTGATTGGCGACAACCGGTGCCGTTACGGCCAGTAACAACACCAACAAGAGCTGATTTCTGCGTCCGTATGAATTGAACGGTCTTCCTACCCGCCATGGATTCGTCATGTCATGTTCCCCCCGATTTTCAGCCCGCATACGAGCTGCTGTTGCAGGCAAATGCACTCGTGTTTCAAGTGGAACATTTGCGATTGGAAACGCCATCGCTATTTCGGGTTCCCTTATGGGGAAAGACGTGTTGTTACATGTTTATGACTAGCGGCTCTTCCTTTGCTCGCTGAATCGAAGCGGGCTTGGAATTATACCGGGATGATATGGACCTTCGCCGGTTCGCGTTGCATACAGACGGTGCCGTTCGGGTGCAGGCGGAAAGCGCCTTGTTGCCGGGTCAGTTTTGACTCGCGGTGATATGCACGAGACCGGGATTGATGCGGCGTACGGCGACACGTTCGTTCGAGTCGATCAATTCGAGCAGCGTATCGATGTCTCCGGCCCTGAAGTAGCCGGTAACGTGCAGGCTTTCGATGTCGGGATCTTGAATGGTAATTCGGGTCTCGGTATAGCGGCTGGCTTCCTCAATGACTTCGGCCAGGGTATCCCCCTGAAAATCGAGCATGCCGGCCTGCCATGCAAGCTTGCGGGCAATCTCCCCCGAATCCACGCTCGATACGGACTCGATCGTTTCACGATATTCGAGCTTCTGGCCCTTACCCAGCCTTTTGGCGACGACGGCCGCGCCCGGGACCGCATCGCCCAATGGCGCGCGTCGTGATTTCGCCGCAGCCGCGTCGCTGACATTGGTCAGCACGTTTGGCAAAACTTCGACGACGCCTTCGGTGACGGTCACTTCGACTACGTCGCCTCTCAGATAAACGTTGAACGCGGTGCCCACGGCGCGCACCGTTCCGGACCCGGCTACGACGCTGAATGGCCGCTCTCGCGATGGTGCGATGACAAAATGAGCCTCGCCCTTCAGCAGGCGCACGCGCCGTTCTTCGGCATCGTAATGAACCGCCACTTCGGTATTCGTGTTGAGCGTCATCACCGAGTCGTCGGGCAACAGGACTTCTTCGTGCTGGCCAATGGCGGTCCGATAGCCGGCTTCATAGTCCTGATCAGGCAACAGAAGGACTCCGACGGCCACGGCCGCGATACCGGCGGCAGCCGCAAGCGGCAAATAACGGCGCCGCAAGCGACGGCGCCACAGCCACTTGTTGACCACTTCGGGATCTGGCGTCTCGGTTGCCAGCTGCCGGACGATGTCCAGTTGACGCCAGTCCCGCTCGACTTTCTCGAACGCAACGCGATTTTCCGGGCGTTCATCCAGCCAGGCATGAAAACGCGCCTGCTCGACTTCCGACAAGTCTTCGAAGTCGACCAGCCAACGGAGTGCTTCGTCTTCCGCAATTTCAGCCGGATGATTCACGATTCGCTGGTGGCGCAAGACTGAAAGAGCACAGTTTGTCGCTTTCCTCCGCTTCTGACTGCTTGCCCCCGTCCCTGATCCGGCTCGGGCTCTCGCGCCGAGCCGAAGCATCGCAATTCCTGAGCGCGTGCAGCTTTTTGAAACTCTGCGCAACCTGGTCCCGGACAGTGTTGGTCGAACGTCCGAGCTGCTCCGCAATTTCCCGGCAACTGTAGCCATAGACCTTTCTCAGCACGAAAGCATAGCGCATTCGCTCCGGCAGTTGCGCGATAGCGATGCATAGGCTCTCGAATTCGCGTTCCGACATGGCCTGACGCTCGACGGACGGTGCTTCGTCGCCTGGGGCAATCTCATCCGTATCCAGGGAGGTGTCCACCATGGCGGTCTTTTTCTGGCGATTGGCGTCGTTAACCAGGTTACGCATTGTGACGAACAGAAAGCTGAGCGGCGCGCGTATGTCGTTGCCGTTGCACAGGTAGTGGTGCGCCCGCAGAAACGTTTCCTGAACCAGGTCGTCGGCATCGGCGCCGCTGCCGACCAGATGCCTTGCGAATCGAGTCAGGCGTTCATGGTGTTCACGAAACAACGCTTCAGTCCGATTTACGTCGGCCACTTAGCTGCGGCCCAGATCAAAGGACAGTAATTGCATCATCGATCCGGATATGTTCGATGCGCGTTGCGCGGAAGCGACGCAAAACGAACCTGACTTGCCTGCTCGTTAGCGTGCGCCTAAGTTCGTGCCGGAAAAGCGTAGCAGGTCGTACGCATGAATGCTACTTATAGTCATCATAGCCCGGCCGGCGGAACCGATGGCTGATGGTCATGGATCAGAGACAACTGTTGCGTGAAGTGGGCCGCCCGAGCGAGTTGCCCGCGACCTTCGCCGCGCGAGGGCGTTGGCCGATGCCGGGTTATCGATTCTTCCTCAAGTCAGGTTTGCCCGCAGGGATGCCCTTACGAGCTGGAACCCCTTCATGACCCGGTTCTTCGCGGTAGCGACAGACACGTTGCAGTCGCCGGCGATTTCCTCATACGAGCGCCGATAGACTTTTTTGAGTATCAGAGCTTGCCGGTACTCGGCCGGCAGTCCGACTATTGCCTTGCACGAGTGCGGGAGGTCCATCGCGTGCACCGTCGGGGCCTCCGACGACATCGGTTTGGTGCATTCCTTCGCCTTCGCCGATGCCTGTTGAATCAGGTTGCCAACCTCGGACAGGCCGGCCGCTTCCGCTTCTCCCTTTAGGAAGTCCAGCGCCGCGGAAATCGACTTAGCAGCCTGTTCCGGGGTCTCTTTGACGGTACTGGTCCTGGCTTCCATCAGGCGATTCTCTGTCCTGGATCGGGGTTGGCCAAACGGCGCCGCTCGTAGACTTCGGGAGGATGGCGGTCATTTGACGCATTGTATAGAGACAGTCGTGCCGGCGGCCGTTCGGGCGCGATCCAGTTGTCCGGCAAGCAGCCGCGGGAAGCCGCTCGGCTAGTGACTATTGTCTGTTCTGACAATAGTCGCCATCGCCTACCGTTGCCATGTGGAAACGCATATCGCAGCGCAGCATTTCGGTCGCATCGTTCGCCGACGGCGGCTGAAAGCCAGGATGTCGCAGGAGACCCTGGCGGCGGAGGCTGCGTGCCACCCGACCTATATAAGTCTCGTCGAGCGTGGACTGCGTAACCCGAGCCTGGAGACGATGCTCAAGCTGGCCAGAGCCCTGAATTGCCCTGCCTGGAAGCTGGTCCGGGAAACTGAGGCGCAGCTTTAATCCCTGCCTCCGCAGAGGGCGGGCGGAATATCGGCGAAGACCGCGGACCGCTCCCGGCACATTACGCAGGCACTTCTCACGAAATGATGCTTATAGTCCGTGGACTTATAGTCATCCCGGCGGGAAATTCCCGGGATGGCGAAGAGCCCAGCAGATTTCGCGGTCATGGGTAAATTTGGCGAGCTCGTGCATGCTGCCCGGGATGCCAGGAAGTGGACACAGGAAGACCTTGCCGGGCACGCCGGAGTCGACCGTACTACCGTCGGGACGATAGAACAAGGCAAGGGAAACCCGGAGTTGCTTACCATCAACAAGATTGCGCTGGCACTCGAGCTGAGCTTCAGCGACTTCTTCCCCTGCCGCGCCGAGCCCTGACTCCGCAGGGAACCTGCGAATTTCGGGGATCGTGAAATGATACTTATAGTCCGTGGACGCATCGTCATCCGCCCGGATGATTGCCGGGCATGCCATACACCAGATCACAGCGGGCGGTTCTGCGCGAGTTCGGCGAGCGTGTGCGCAGCGCGCGCGAAGCTCGCGGCTGGACCCAGGAGGAGCTGGCCGCCGAAGCCGATCTGGACAGGACGTACATCGGGGGAATCGAGCGGGGCGAGCGCAATCTGGCTTTACTGAATATGAACAAGCTGGCGGTGGCCCTCGGGGACGGCTTTGCCGGGTTCCTGCCCTGCCGGCCCGCCAGTCGGCGTAGGTAACGTCGACAGCACTGCCTCAGTCATCCCTGGTTCCCCCGGAGCTCTCTTTCAGATCGAAGTACGCCATGAACAGGTTCAGGTGCCGGGCATCGTGCCGGTCGATGAAAGCGTGCGCCTTGCTCAGTTTCTTTTCGATGATCTTCAGAACGGTGTCGGCTTGCATGGCCCGGCCGTCGTCCTCTCCCTGCACCGAGGCCCGAAGGACCCGCGCCAGATTCAGTACATCGTCAAGCTGCTGTTCGGCCTTGCGCAAGTCGCCCGCGTGATCGTTGGCCGCGGAATAGACCTTGGGGCGTGACTTGAAAGGGTCGGACGTTATGAAGTCCGGGATATAGAAATCTCCGTCCTCCCGTATTTGGCGCAGTCCTTCGATGGCGGACCGCGCATGCTCTGCGATCCGGTACACCGCATTCATTTCTCCAGCCATCGGCCTGATTCCTCCCATTGTCGTTGCCGGCATAACCGGCGAGGATGGGCAGACCGCGCACTCCCTGCCGGACGTGTTGCAGATTTCATGGAATGTCCTATATGTAGGACAGTAACATGGGACGAGCGCGTGTGCAACCTGTGGTAATTTGTCTTACTTCCCGGACACCCAAGGTCCACGCATGGCAAAGCCCAAACCATCCCTTGAGACTCTGGGACAGTTGATCGTGGAAAAGCGGGGGTCGATGGGCGTGCGAGCCGCGGCTAAGGAGATTGGCATCAGCTCCGCGACCCTTTCACGCGTGGAGAACGGCTACCTGCCGGATCTGCAGAACTTTGGCCTGATCTGCCAGTGGCTCGGCGTCGATCCGAATCAAATCCTCGGGTTCGTGCCGCCGAAGGACGTCGGCGGCGACGCAATTCGCGCCAGCGTCCACTTCCGGAAAGAAAAGACGACGTCTCCCGAAACGGCCGCTGCACTCGCAAAAATGATTCTCCACGTCCAGCGTGCGTTGTCCGCACAGGATCAGGATTAGAAGGTGCAAAGGGGCTTCAAATCCAGGTGCGAGCAAACGTCCAAAAGGTACCGCAGGAAACTCCGGGTATCGCTGGAGGAGCCTCTGCCGTACCAGCAGCTCGCCAACGATCTCGGGGTCACCCTCTGGACTCCGGGCGATATTCCCGGACTCGACAAGGAAACCGTGCGTCAGCTTTCGGTGACCGATCCGGGCTCCTGGTCCGCGGTGACTATCAAGCTCGATTCCAGGCACGTCGTAGTCGTCAATACGGCGCAGGACGAACGCCGCATTCCCAACAACATCGTGCACGAACTGGCCCACATCATTCTCGGTCACTCTGCGACACGAGTGGACATCAGCGAGGACGGCCACCTGTGGCTCACCACCTACGGCCGCGATCAGGAGAGTGAAGCGGACTGGCTTGCGGCATCGCTGCTGTTGCCCCGCGAAGGCCTGTTGTCGTGTTTCTCCCGACGCCGCAACGCCGAGGCGCTTGCGGCACGGTTTCAGGTCAGTGTGGAGCTCGTTCGCTGGAAGCTCAACGCAACCGGGGTATTGCGGCAGGTCAACGGCCACGCTCGCTGATGTCATGACGCCAGCGGACGGTACGTCGACCTGACGTGCACCGACGACCCTCAGTGCAATGTGTCAAGACAGCACTTCTTGTACTTCTTGCCGCTGCCGCATGGGCAAGGGTCGTTGCGGCCGACTTTCGGCGATGTCCGTTGGTAGGTCTTCGAAGGGACGATCGGACCGTAGGAATCCGGATCGTGGCGCTCGGCTTCCCTGAGCCAGCGCTCCTGCCGCCGATCGATCTCGTCCGGATCGTAAAACTGCCAGGGATTGTCGAACCGCTGCCACTCGGGATCGTCTCCCACCCCGAATGCACGTTCAATCTCGTGGCGGTCGTAAGCATTCGCGATCATGGTTCCTGGCTGCTGGAGATCCACCAGGGCCTCCATGACCGAACGGTGCCGCTCTCTCGGAAAGTCCAGCAGGCTGTGGCCTGCGACGACGCGAAAATCGGCAGCGTTGGCGGCGTCGCCGCACATTGTTGCCAGCCAGTCAATGGCCTCATCGAGCGCATCGCTGCCCTTATCCGCCGCCGCGGCCAGCACGCAGTCGACGGCCTCGCTTCGGGTGTACCAGCCGAGGTTCCTGTCCTCCGCAATCTCCCTGAGAGAGCCGTGGTGAACTCCGACTTGCCGCGGCAGAGGGTCGGCCAATACGGGGATAGCCAGTCGCTCAGATCGTTGTTCTCGTCGAACGTAACCATCCTGAAAGCAAGCAGCAGGGTCTCCGCCGCTTTTTCGCCCGGCATCAGGCCGAGTATGAATATCGCGTGCAACAGTGCCCACCAGTCTCCCTGGTCGGCATCGTCAGCGCAGTGTGACTCGTCCTCGAGATGCTGCCGGAGCAATTGAACCATCGCGTCTCCGCGACCGGCGGATTCCATGACCACTACGAGCGGCAGGAGGTCGTCGCTGCTTGTGATGATATCCATCAGCTCGCGTTCGTCCATGGCGGCGAGTTCTCCGACGGCAAACGGGAGCCCCAAAGGTTCGTCGTCGGAAAGGTCAAAGCCGAATTCGTCGTCGTCGTCGATGTCATCGTAAGCGTGAAACTCGTCGTAGATCCCGGTCACCAGGTTGGTCACCAGTTCCGGATGCTTTTTGAGGTCGTCGGGTCCCGTCAGATCCATGCCGAGGTCGCGATGAAGCTCCGGATCGCTCATGGAATTGAGCGCGACGAGATTCAGAGCGGCATCGGTGTGAATTTCGTTCGGCTCTTCCAGTCGTCTTCGTGAATTTCGACAGCCCTGGTGTAGCCTTTCAACCACCGCTTTGCATCGGCATCGCTTTGGACGTCGAAGCGTGCCTGAAACGTGTGGCTCGACAGGTTCTCCGCCAACGAATTTATGTTGTCGAGCACGGCGTCGATGACAGAGTCCGCAAGCGGCTGCTCCCCGGCGATCGTGGCGAACAGACTGCCGGAGTCCATCCCCGGAATCGTTGCGTAACCGGTCAGCAGACCGTGCAGAAACGCTTCATCAACAGCCACGTCATAGTTGGAAAGCTGTCGAACCAGCTCGTTGAAGGAATCGCCCACTACCGCCTCCGCGGCCGAGAATGTCACGCTTGTGCAGGAACGTCATTCTAGTCCAGCCGGCCTTGCAGGAGCAGCAGGGCACCAATTAATTTCAAGTGGCGCGGGGCGATGACGATCGTCCGGCACCTACCGTCAATCGATGGGTGTCCCGATTCTGTTGCGCAGCACGCCGACGCCCTCGACCTCGATTTCGATGATGTCGCCCGGAGTCATGGCGCTGGTCTCTCCCGGCGTCCCTGTGAAGATGACATCGCCCGGGTAAAGGGTTGTGTATGTGCTGATGTGGCTCACGATGGCATGGGCGTCGTGAATATGGTCCCGGCTCCTTTGGCTCTGCATCGTTTTCCCGTTTAACCGGGATTCCACCAGCAGATCGCGATAGTCGAGACCCGTGACGACCGCCGGCCCGAGCGGGGCGAACGTGTCCGCCGCCTTGCTGCGAAACCATTGCAGGTCCTCCGCCTGCCAGTCGCGCTCGCTGACATCGTTGCCCGCCGTCACCCCGAAAATGTAAGCGCCGGCCTCGTCCGCCGACACGCGGCTTGCCGTTTTGCCGATCACGAGCACGAGTTCCGCCTCGTAATGCACATTGCCTGCGCCCGGCGGAAAGACGATGTCCGCGCCCGGCCCGATGACCGATGCCGGGAGCTTGAGAAATATGGGCGGGCGAGCGGGAAGTTCACGATTGCCCTGGTGACTGCGGTAATTAAACCCGACGGCGAATACCTGTCGCGGATCGACCGGGGCCAGTAACTCGACATCATCGGCATCGACGCGGACACCGGTCGGCCGGCCGCCGGCCCACGGCGCTGCACTCAACGCCTGGATGCCGTCGCCGGCGTGGATCCCGTAATGGGACGCCCCGCCGTGTTCGAAGCGCACGTAGCGGACGACTTCCGCCGACGCGCAGGGCACTGCACCCAGTATCAGTACCGTCAGAACCGGCAGAAGCGCCTTGTGTGTCCCACGCATTTGTTTGCCCCCGTCTCCCTTGCTGTTGCCGGACCGGCTCAGGCAGCCGGCGATCAACTCCAGGGACGTGCCTCGATCCGCAGCTTGCCCAGCAAACCGGGGCGAGCTTTCTGTTCAATCGGAATTTCGAAAGCCACGCCTTTGTCGCCGCCCTTCAACTTCCGCGTCTCGGCTTCCACGCCCGGTTTGCCGGGATTGATCTCCTGATACCCGTACTTTACGCGCCAGCCGCCCGGAGCGGACGAATCGTGAAATGCTTCCACAAGTATCAGCTCGCGATAAATATGGCCGCCTTCGTAATGGCGTTTCAGGAACAGCGCGCCGTCAACCTCATAGTCCTTTGCCGAGCCGACGTTGAATCCCATGTAGGGGTCGGCGACGGTCTCGTCGATTTCTCCCTGGGTGGCAGCGAATCCGCGAACGTAAACGATAGGATGAAATGGTTGCTGTGCAGCTGTGCTCACAGGTAAAACCTCAGCGTTGGACTCATTCGACTATTCTTGTGAACATCGGGGTTCATCGTGGACCAGGCCACTTATTCATTGATATTGCCTCGGAGCTTGGCTAATTTGGCAGTCTGGCTGCCAACATTGTCAGCATAGACCAGTTTTCCGGGAAGGCAACCCATCGCCAGGCCGTCGGCACGAGCGCCGCGATAAACAGGAGAGGGGCATGAGCAAGCGCGGCTGGTCTTTCGATTCGCTCGTACTGATTTTTTCCATCATAGTGATCGCGCAGCTGCTGGTGTATGTCATCCCGCAGGGCGCTTTCGAGCGTGAGCCCTATCCTGAGAATCCCGGCCGGTCGATGGTCGTTCCCGATACGTATGCACGCGCGGACGCCGAATCCGCCGTGGATATCAAACCGTGGTATTTCCTGCTGGCGATTCCGAAAGGATTCGCGGAGGCGCAGGAGATCATCTTTCTCATTTTCATCGTCGGCGGCGTCATTGCGATTCTGCGGCAGAGCGGCGCGATCGACGCGTTTCTGCACAAGGCCGTGCTGCGGCTCGGACACAACCCCTGGATTCTGATCGGCGGTTGCCTCGTCATGTTCAGCCTGGGCTCGTTCACGATCGGGATGGGGGAGGAATATGTCCCGCTCATACCCATCATCGTCACGATGAGCCTGGCCATGCGCATGGATGCGATCGTGGCGATGGGCATGGTCTGGGTGCCTTACGGCATCGGCTGGGCATGTGCGGGCACCAATCCTTTCGGTGTCATCATCGCGCAGAACATCGCCAACGTGCCGATTACCTCCGGGTGGGCGTTTCGCCTCGTGATGATGGCCGCCTTCCTGGCGATCGCGTTTCATCACATTTACCGCTATGCGATGCGCGTGCGGGAGAACCCGGAGACGAGCCTCGTGGCACATATCAGTTACGAAAAAGGGTTCGAGCTGCCGCAGGACATCGAACTCAGCACTTCGCGCAAGGCCATACTGGCCATCTTTCTGGTCGGCGTCATCGGATTCGTCTGGGGCGTGGCGGCGCACGGCTGGTATATTCCCGAATTGAATGCGGTATTTCTTGGCATTGGCCTTGCGACGGCATTCATTGCTCGCATTCCAGCCGGGAAAACCAGTCGCACGTTCATTGCCGGCGCCGCCGACATGACCGCTGCGGCGCTCCTCGTCGGTTTCGCCAGGACCATCGAGGTAGTGCTCGCCGACGGGCAGGTTATCGATACGGTGATACATGCGATCGCCGGCGTTATTGTCGACCTGGGTCCGGAAGCATCGGCGCTCGGCATGCTGATCGTGCAGACCGTGTGCAACTTCTTTGTGCCGTCCGGCAGCGGCCAGGCATTCGTCACGATGCCGATCATGTCTCCGCTGGCCACGCTGACCGGCGTGCCGCAGCAAACCGCCGTGATTGCCTACCAGTTCGGCGACGGGTTTACGAATATGGTCGTGCCCACGAGCGCACTGGTGATGGGTGCCCTGGCATTGGGAAAGATTCCGTACGGGGCGTGGGTGCGCTTCGTTGTACCGCTGTTGCTCAAGCTGTTCGCGCTGGCGGTCGTGTTTCTGATAGCCACAGTACGGCTGGGCGACTACCTGGGGCTGAATTTGTAGCCTGTTTCAATCCCGAGCCGGACTCTGGTCAGCCGGCCGCTCTTTGGGAGCAAAGCGCAGACTGACTGCGGTTGTCGCCGCGAGTATCGCCACGATGATAGCGACCGAAAGCAATGGCGGGACCGGTAGCCAGTCATGCGTCACCAGCTTGAATGCGGCGAACGCCAGCACGGCGGCGAGGCCGTAATGCAGATAGCGGACTCTTTCGAGTGACGCGATGAGCACGACATAAATTGATCGCAGGCCGAGGATTGCGAACGCGTTCGAGCTGTAAACGAGAAATTCGCGGCGCGTAACAGACAGCGCGGCGGGCACGGAGTCGATTGCGAACAGGATGTCGCTCAGTTCAAGCCCGATGATCGCGACCAGCAGAGGCGTCATGAGAAGTGCGCCGTTTTCGCGGACAAACAGCCTGGGGCTGTTCACGTCGGCAGACATCGGCAAGTGCCGCGACAACCAGACAACAAGCCGGCTTTCCACGGTCGCCTCCTTAGGCTCCCGCACGGCCCGCAAGGCTGCGACGAACAGGAGCGCACCGAACAGATACTGTATCCATTCCCACCGTGCCAACGCGGCAACGCCGAGAAAGATGAAGATCGCGCGGAATACCAGCGCGCCGACGATGCCCCACAACAGTGCCCGGCGTTGATTTTCGAGCGGTATGCGAAGCGTCTGAAAGACAAGAAGGAAAACGAAGAGGTTGTCGAGGCTCAGGCTTTCTTCGATCAGATAGGCAGCGAGATACTCCTCGGCCGCATCGCGTCCCATCAACGCCCAGACAAAAAAGGTGAAGGCCAGGCCTGTGGAAATCCAGAGAGCGCTCCACATCAGGTCCTGGCGGCGCGACCGCTGATGCTGACCTCGGTGGCTGTACAGATCGATCGTCAATAACACCAAAAGTGTCAGGGCGAAGCCCGTCCAGGCCCAGCGGGGGATGTCGTCCATTAGCTTAGCGATCTCCAGGTGAGAGCCAGCGCTCGCCGATCAGGATAATTCTGGCGGCGAGCGGGATCGGTCCCGGTAGCTTGCCATTGCAGGCAATGATACTCGGGGCGCGGGATTCGAGAGTCATGGCGCAAGGCCCACAGCTGCCCTGCCATGTTTCCAAAGCGGACAGTGACCATAAC
>Ga0299906_10002381_pt1 | contig 15627 bp, 15 predicted proteins | sample RVTome_14_FD_200259 | JGI IMG/M metagenome (GOLD analysis project Ga0299906, IMG submission 200259) | Soil microbial communities from uranium-contaminated site in the Upper Colorado River Basin, Wyoming, United States - RVT145D125 (version 2) ... | reverse complement strand
CGGCTGGACTGGTGAGCTCTATTCCGTTTCTGCGACCCTCCAGTCGGATCTCTACTCGGTCGATGACGTTCTGACGGGGGGCGGCGAGACCAAGGACGGCATTGTTGGACGCGTCTTTCCTCAACTCATGTTCCAGTGGCGGTATCCCTTCATCCGGCCGGAGAAGACGGCAACCCACCTCCTTGAGCCCATCGCGGCGGTCGTGATCGCACCCAATGGTGGTAATCCGGACAAGATCCCCAATGAGGACAGTCAGGATATCGAATTCGACGACACCAATCTGTTTTCGCCCACCCGGTTCACTGGCATTGACCGGGTGGAGAGCGGTCAACGCTTCATCTATGGTGTCAATTGGGGGCTCTATGGAAACGATGGCGGTGCGATCGAGGCCTTCCTCGGCCAAAGCTATCGACTTCAATCGAAGTCGATCTTCCCGCCGGAATCCGGACTTCGCGATCAGGCATCCGATGTGGTAGGGCGGCTGAGAATCGCGCCGAGCGAGTATCTCGATTTCCTTTACCGTTTCCGCATTGATCCGGATGGTCCCAAGGCGAATCGGACCGACATTCAATTGACCGGGGGGCCGCCCGGCTTCCGGATAAATGCCAATTACTTCTTCATAAGCGAGGATGCCGGTACCGGAGAATTTGGGGACCGCGAGGAATTGCGACTCGGGCTCAACTACCGGATCAGCCGTCGGTGGAGGGGAAGCGCGTTCATTACGGAGGACCTTACCAAGGATGGTGGTACCATCGCGGAGGGAATCGGTTTTCAGTATCAGGACGAATGCCTCATCTTCAAGGCGTCTTTCACGCGGAACTTCACCGAAGACCGCGATCTTCAGCCATCCGACACTTTGTTCTTCCAGGTCATCTTCAAGCATCTGGGCGAATTCGGCACCGGCAGTTGAACTGAAGGCGCTCACGCCTGTATCCTTCGCGAGCGGCCCCGTCTGGAGGACAGGCGAGGCAAATGGAGTCCCCGGGTGATGTCATTGTTTCACCGTACCCTGGATGCCAAATTCGATTACGGCGCACGCGCCGGACGCCCGAACATCTCTTGGCATGTCTCGGTGGTTCTTCTGTTGTCCACCGTCTACCTCTCGGAACCTGTGGGACTCACCGCTCGGGCATTCGCGCAGCAAGTCGTGGGCATCGTCGCGGTAGTCAATGACGAGGCGATCTCCGCCTATGATCTCGAGCAGCGCCTCAATCTCATCATTCGTTCCTCCAATCTCGCGGATACCCAAGAGGCCCGGCAACGCCTTGCGCCACGAGTTCTCAATTCTCTGGTCGAGGAGGCACTTCAGCTGCAGGAGGCGAAGCGACTTGGAATCACCGTACCCGAGAAGGATCTGGACGCTGCATTGGGAGTGATCGAACGTCAGAACAATCTTCCACCGGGACGGCTCCCGGATTTTCTCAAGTCGCGCGGCATCGATCGGCGCACCCTCGATCATCAGGTCAGAGCGAATCTGGCCTGGTCCCAGGTGGTACGCCGACTCTTCGCAAGGACGATCAATGTTACCGACGCGGAAGTGGAGGTTGCACTCGAGCGCATAAAGGAAAATGCCGACAAACCGCGGCTCCTTCTTGCGGAGATATTCATCGCGGTGGATTCCCCGAGTGAGGAGCCTGCGGCTCGAAGCAATGCCATGCGCATTTTTGAAGAGATCAAGCGTGGAGCAAGCTTCCCGTTGCTGGCGTTCCAGTTTTCCGAGAGCTCCTCTGCTCAAAACGGCGGGGATCTGGGGTGGGTCCAGCCCGGTGAGCTCGAGCCGGAAGTAGGCAATATCCTGCTTAACATGCCTGCGCGCACCGTAACCGAGCCAATCCGCACGGCATCGGGCTACTACATCATGTTGATCCGTGACCGCAAACAAGCCCCCGCGGCACAGACGGGCAAGACCCTGCTCTCTCTGCGTCAGATCGTTATTCCGCTTCCCTCGGGTACCGCCGCGGCGGATGCAGCAAGCCAGCACGAGTTGGCGAAGACAATCCGAGCAACAGTGCGAGGCTGTGAGGACTTCACCAGTGTCGCGAAGGAATTGAGCAGCGATGTATTGGGAGACCTCGGCATCATCAAGCTCGACGAACTTCCGGAGGATTTGCGATCGACCGTGGGAAACCTCGAGGTCGGCATGCCCTCCCGCCCGGTTCAGACTCCGGAGGGTCTGCGCCTGCTCATGGTGTGTAACCGGGAAGAGCCCAAGGCGAACATTCCCAGCCATGAGCAGGTACGCCGCAACCTTGTGGTCCAGCGCCTGGAAATGCGAGCCAGGCGCCATCTCCGGGATCTCCGCGAATCTGCGTTCCTGGACATCCGCACATGACTGGGCAAACCAACTGGAAGCCGCTTGCTCTCACCATGGGCGAGCCCGCCGGCATTTCGGCGGAGATCACCCTCAAGGCCTGGCTGGGGCGATCCATGAACGGCGTGCCGCCGTTCTATGTGATTGATGATCCTTCTCGTCTTGCCGACATCGCCGTCGGATTGAGGGTTGAGGTGCCGGTGCATCCGATCGCGTGTCCCGGCGAGACCCTGGCTACGTTCGGTGCGGCCTTGCCGGTGCTGCCCCTACCGCTCGAACGGAGAGTGACCCCGGGCAGGCCCGATCCCGCCAACACCGCGACAGTGCTTGCCTCGATCCGTAGGGCCGTCGATGCGGTTCGTTCAGGAGAGGCCGCTGCCATGGTTACCAATCCCATCAACAAAGAAGTCTTGTTGCGAGCGGGTTTTTCCCACCCCGGGCATACGGAGTATCTCGGAGAGCTCACCGGTACCGCCAAGCCCGTAATGATGCTCGCTTGCCCGGGGTTGCGGGTCGTACCGGTGACCGTCCACCTGCCCCTTCGAGAGGCAATCTCCAGCCTATCCACGGAAGCCATTACCCATGCGGGCCGCGTCGCGGCCGCCGCGCTCATCAGCGACTTCGCAATTCCGCACCCGCGCCTGGTAATTGCCGGACTCAATCCCCATGCCGGAGAGGGTGGCCTGCTCGGCCGCGAGGACATCGATGTTATCGCTCCTGCCGTCGCGTCTCTTCGCGCCGAAGGAATCGACGTCTCCGGACCGGTGCCCGCAGACAGTCTCTTCGAGGTTCACGCACGAGCCGGCTACGACGCCGCTGTCTGCATGTACCACGACCAAGCCTTGATCCCACTCAAGACGCTCGATTTCGAACACGGCGTGGATGTCACGCTGGGGCTTCCCATCGTCCGCACCTCGCCGGATCACGGTACCGCACTGGAGATTGCGGGCAAGGGCGTTGCGAACGAATCGAGCCTGGTGTCCGCCCTGAGGCTTGCATGCACCATTGCCGCCAATCGCGCACGCGTCCACGATGGCCGCACCGTTGCCTGAGGACAGCACGGACATCGCTTCGCTGCCGCCGCTCCGCGAACTGATCGCGGCCCACCGACTAGCCGCCCGCAAGGGCCTTGGACAGCATTTCCTCCTTGACCTCAATCTCACGGCAAGAATCGCGCGAATCGCGGGGCGGCTTGAAGAAAGGACCGTTATCGAGGTTGGACCAGGACCCGGCGGGCTTACTCGCGCGATTCTCCGTGCCGGCGCCCGCCGAGTCATCGCCATTGAGAAGGATCTACGATGTCGCGGGGCTTTGGCGTCGCTAGAGGAAGCTGCACGCGGCCGACTCGTCCTCGTCGAGGCCGATGCATTGGAGGTTCACGAGCCCGAACTCCTCACTCAAGTCGGTGTCCCCCTTCAAGGGATCATGCTTATCTCCAACCTGCCGTATAACGTTGCGACTGTCCTCCTGGTCAAGTGGATGCGCCAGATCGCGGCCAGTCCCCAGCTTTATGAGCGACTGGTCGTGACCCTTCAGAAAGAGGTCGCCGAGCGCCTGTTTGCCCGGCCTCGTACCAAGGCGTATGGACGTCTTTCGGTCCTATGCCAGTGGCTGACTGAGGTGGAACCTTGCTTCGAGATTAGCCCGCGCGCCTTCACGCCTCCGCCCAGGGTCACCTCCACCGTCGTCCGCATGACGCCGCGCCCCATCCCCCTTGCGCCCGCTCCGTGGGCAGAGTTCGAAGAGGTCACACGCGCCGCCTTTGGGCAGCGGCGCAAGATGTTACGCACGAGCCTCAGGGCCGCCACTCCGGGAGCACCGACGGAGCCGCTCATCGCCGCGGCCGGGCTTGCCCCGACGGCTCGGGCCGAGGAATTGACGGTCCCCGCGTTTGCCGCCCTCGCTCGTGCCCTTGCCGCGGATAAGGCCCGGCAGGCACAGCGGTGACCGGTCGACGTGTGGGGATTCTTCGTGAGATACAAACGCGGAAGGGGTTCGCTAACGGCCCTCGCGCAGCGACTTCACGAAATCCCCGAGACCCACGAGGCGATCACGCTTCAACCGTTCGGCGGCGAGCACCGCACGAACGGACCCGACGCTTTCTTCGATATCGCGATTGACGACAATGTAATCATACTCCCGATAATGGCTCATCTCATCAGCCGCCCTTGCCATCCGGCTTGCCACCACGTCCGGCGGATCCTGGGCGCGGCTCCTGAGGCGGCGTTCCAGTTCCAGCGTGGAGGGCGGCAGGATGAAGACGGTAACGACGTCACCACGCGCATTCTCGACAAGCTGCTGCGTGCCCTGCCAATCGATGTCGAACAACACGTCGCGACCTTCGGCGAGCGCCGCCTCCACAGTCCTTCTGGGGGTGCCGTAGTAATGCCCGAACACCTTGGCATGCTCAAGAAACTCGCCCCGGTTGACCATGAGATTGAAATCCGTGGGATCGACGAATCGGTAGTCGATGCCCTCCACTTCGCCCGGCCGCTTCGGCCGGGTGGTGACCGAAACCGACATCTCGAGGTTTTCGTCCTGATCCAGTAGAAGCCGCGAGATCGTCGTCTTTCCGGCTCCGGACGGCGAAGACAACACCAGCATCAGCCCTCGTCGGCGAATCCCGACGCCATCGATTACCTCGCCACGAGATCGGCGTGCCACCCCGTCTCCCCTATTCGATATTTTGGACCTGCTCCCGGAACTGCTCGATCGCGGCCTTGAGAGCGAGCCCGATGCGCGTCAACTCGATATCCTGTGCCTTGGAGCACAGGGTATTGGCCTCGCGATTGAGCTCCTGCGCGAGAAAGTCGAGCCGCCGTCCAATGCTCCCCCCCTCCTCGACGATTTCCCGCGCCTGGACGACGTGGGCGTCCAACCGATCGATCTCCTCGCGCACATCTGCCTTGCCGACAAGAAGGGCAACCTCCTGGGCAAGGCGCTCCTCGGCCATGGAAGGCGCTTGGGCGAGGAGCTCGGCAATCTGCGCGGTGACGCGGGCGCGGATTGCCTCGGGCTGGAGACTCGCAAGGGTCCGGGCACGGCCCGTGAGGGCCGCGATCTCCGAAATCAGGCCCAGAAGCGCCCCTTGAAGGTGAGCACCTTCCTCGATCCGGGCACGGGCGACGGCATCAAGCGTCCGCCCAAGGCTTTCGATCATGGCCACCTCACGGGCGGCACGTTCCTCGTCGCTGTCTTCCGGTTCCTCCGGTTCCAGTACCCCCCGCAGGCGTAACAGGCCGTCCACCTGGGGCGGTGGGGAACCGGTGCGGGCACGCACCGCTTCGGCGATAGAAATGGCGCGCTCAAGCAATCTCTCGTTCAAGCGATAACCCGAAAGCCCAGGTGAGCGCGTAAGATTGAGAGAGATACTGAAGCTGCCGCGCCTGAACCGCTTGGCTGCCTGGTCCCGCACCGCGATCTCGAATGCCTCCATCCCCGGAGGCATCCGCACGCGAAGGTCGAGGCCGCGGTTATTGACGCTTCGCACTTCCCAGCGCCATGAATACTCTTTGAATTCGCCTTCCCCCCGCGCGAATCCCGTCATGCTGGCGATCGGCACGGCCCCCTCTAGTCACCGAGGTATTGTGCTCAAAAAACGAATGGCTACTATATCCTGGGGAATGCAGGGCAACAAGCCATGAATGGCCTTCCCATCGGATGCATCGCCGGACCGTGGCCTTGCCCAACCAATGACCGCGGCAGGCACCAATGAATCTGCATCACCCCAAGAGCATCCTCATCACCGGGGCCTCATCCGGAATCGGCGCGGCGCTCGCCCGGTGCTACGCCGCTCAAGGGATAACACTGCATCTCGGCGGCCGCAATCCTGCCCGCCTCGCGGAGGTGGGGGCGGCCTGTTCCGCCCGCGGCGCCACGGCACACATTCGAGAACAGGATGTCACCGACCGGCAGGGCATGACCGCGTGGGTGACGCAGGCATTTGCCGTGGGGCCCATTGACCTCGTGATCGCGAGCGCCGGGATCTCGGGCGGTACGGGTCGCCGAGAAAAACGAGGAGGCACCGGTGCGTCGGAAAGCGAGCCCCGCGAGCAAATCGAACGGATATTCGCCGTGAACGTGGGCGGAGCGATCAACACGTTGATTCCGGCGATGGAGGCGATGCGAGGGATTGCCGCCCCCGGCGGCGGACCTCGCGGCCAGATCGCATTGATGAGTTCCCTCGCAGGATTTCGCGGCCTCCCCGGCGCGCCTGCCTATGCGGCAAGCAAGGCGGCGGTGCGCTCCCTGGGCGAAGGACTGCGCGGCATTGCTGGTCGCGCCGGCATTCGCGTCTCGGTGATCTGCCCAGGCTTCGTCAAGACCCCCTTGACCGCGAGCAATCCCTACCCGATGCCGTTCCTGCTCACCGCCGAGCGTGCCGCCGCCATCATCCGGCGGGGGTTGGCGGCCGATCGGAGCCGTATCGCCTTTCCGTGGCCCCTGTACGCTCTCGTCTGGACCGTCGCCGCCCTACCCCCGGGTCTCACCGATCCCATTCTCGCGCGCCTGCCCAGGAAACCCGCCATCTAGCGGCGGCAGCAGACCCTCAGGGCATCTCCGGTACCTTCCGGATGCCGTTTCTCAGGGGCTTGGGTGTGTCCGACTGGCGGGGCGAAATGGCATCATCACGGAGCCGCCGCCAACGGCGAACGTTGCGATTATGCTCCGCGAGCGTACGGGCGAACACGTGCCCTCCCCTACCGTCGGCGACGAAATAGAGGGCTTCGGTCTGACCAGGATGAAGGACCGCAGTAAGCGAGGCGCGCCCGGGGTTTGCAATAGGTGTGGGTGGCAGGCCGCGATTGAGATACGTATTGTATGGTCCCGGCGATTCGAGGTCCTGGCGCGTGAGGGCTCGATCGAGGACGCGTCCGGGCCGGCCCTCCGCGAGGGCCACCCCGTAGGCGACCGTCGGATCGGACTGCAGCGCCATGCCGCGGCGCATGCGATTGTAGAAGACGCCGGCGATCAGGGGTCGTTCCGCTGCACGAGCCGTCTCCTTCTCGACGATCGAGGCGAGGATCACGGCGTCCCGGGGCGAATTCAGGGGGAGATCGGGCGCTCGATCGAGCCACAACCGGTCGATTTCCGCCTCCATCGCTCGCTGCATGCGGGCCATGAGCTCGACCCGACTGTCGCCATGGCTAAAGTGGTAGGTATCGGGCAACAGCATGCCTTCCGCAGGGGGCGCCCCGACGGGACCATCGAGCCCACGGGCCTCTGCCACCAACCGCACCGCTTGGGCGGAGGTCAGGCCCTCCGGTATCGTCACCTTGTGCACGACGGTTCTCCCCGACAACAGGATCGCCATCGCCCCGCTCGCGCTCGCGCCTCCCGGAAATTCATACTCTCCCGCCCTGAGACGTCCCTGGTTTCCGGTGAGCCGCACTCCCAGCTCGAAAATGAGCGCGGATCGGATCACGCCTCGATCTCTGAGTTCCACGGCGATCCCGTTCACTCCCACCCCCTTGGGGATGACGACACTGACCTTCCCGGTCAGGGGACCCGCCGCATTGAACGCGGAAAAGAGCGCCAGCAGCACCATCACGCCGGCGACCAGGGAAACCGCGGCCGCGATGGCAAGCCAGCGGGCCATGCCTGTCATCGCAACCTCAGCTGACGGCGGAAAACACGAGGGAGGCGTTGGTCCCGCCGAATCCGAAAGAATTGGAGAGCGCGGCGCGCAGTTTCCTCTCCCTTGCTCGGTGCGGCACGAGATCGATGTCGCACCCCTCGGATGGGTTTTCAAGATTGAGGGTAGGTGGAATGATGCCATCGCGAATGGCGAGCACCGAGAAGATGGCCTCGACACTGCCGGCCGCGCCGAGGAGATGACCGATCGCCGACTTCGTCGAGGACATGCAGATCTTGTAGGCGTGATCCCCGAACAGCCGTTTCACGGCTCCGAGCTCGATCTCATCGCCCAACGGGGTCGACGTGCCGTGTGCGTTCACGTAGTCGATCTCTTCGACCGCGATATGCGCGCGCCGCAGAGCCGCCGTCATGGCACGATAGCCGCCGTCGCCGTCAGGCGCGGGCGCGGTAACGTGATGGGCGTCTCCCGACATGCCGTAGCCGATGATCTCGGCATACGCCCTGGCCCCGCGCTGCTTCGCGTGTTCATACTCTTCGAGTACGACGACGCCGGCCCCCTCTCCCATCACGAATCCGTCCCGATCCCTATCCCAAGGTCGAGACGCCCGTTCCGGCGTATCGTTGAAGCCGGTCGACAGCGCTCGCGCCGCCGAAAACCCGGCGAGCCCCAATCGGCAGACCGCTGCTTCCGTGCCGCCCGCAATCATCACGTCGGCATCATCCATCTCGATCATTCGGGCAGCATCGCCAATGGCATGAGCCCCCGTCGCGCAGGCGGTGACCACCGAATGGTTGGGTCCGCGGAACCCGTATCTGATGGACACATGACCCGAGGCCAGGTTGATCAGGGCCGACGGTATGAAGAACGGGCTGATACGCCGTGTCCCACGCTCGAGAAGCGTGATGGCCGCCTCAGAGATGGACTGAAGCCCCCCGATTCCCGATCCAATCATCACGCCCGTCCGGTCGAGTGCCGCGGGATCATCTGGCTTCCATCCCGCATCCTCCACAGCCTGGATCGCCGCCGCCATCGCGAAAACGATGAACGGATCCATTTTGCGCTGTTCCTTCGGTTCGACCCAGTCGTCCGGATTGAACTTCCCATCGGCGGTCTCGCCGCGCGGAACCTGGCCGGCGATCTTGCACGGCAGGTCCGAAACGTCAAACGTCTGGATTGCACGAATGCCCGATTCGCCACCGATGAGCCGCGACCACGTTGGCTCCACCCCACACCCCAAGGGCGAAACGAGGCCGAGGCCGGTAACGACGACACGTCTCATGGCGCGTAGGACCGTGGCCCTCTATGCCGGAAGGAATTGACGCCCGCTGCCGGGGCTCAGGAGTTTGCCTCGATATATGCGATGGCATCCTTGACAGTGAGGATCTTCTCGGCTGCGTCGTCGGGAATCTCGCAGCCGAACTCCTCCTCGAAAGCCATTACCAGCTCGACGGTATCCAGGCTGTCGGCACCAAGATCGTCAATAAAGCTAGCATTTTCCGTGACCTTGCTCTCGTCGACACCCAAGTGCTCGACGACGATCTTGGTCACGCGTTCAGCAATATCGCTCATTGTTGTCTCTTTCCTCGGATTTATGATCCCGTCAGGAATGCCGCCGGTTTGTCCCGCGCCCATTCGGCACGTCTCCGCCCGGCCCTCCCCGGACGGGCGAAAGTGCCCGTTGGTAACACACTTTTTCAGCCTTGGCCAGCCTCCCCGGACGCCTCGAAAGGGCTCCGAAAAATCGACAAATCCGCCCCTACACCATGGCCATTCCGCCGTTGACGTGCAGGGTCTGACCGGTGACGTAGGACGCCTCTTCACTGGCAAGATAGAGGGTCGCGGCGGCGACATCGGCCGGCGTGCCGAATCGGCCGGTCGGAATAGCGGACAACAAGCGCTCGCGCACATCCTCCTTGAGCGCGTCCGTCATGGCGGTCGTGATAAACCCGGGCGCGATGCAGTTGACCGTGATGCCGCGACCCGCAACCTCAAGGGCCAGCGACTTCGTCAATGCAATCAACCCGGCCTTGGAGGCGGCGTAATTTGCCTGGCCCGCGTTTCCCGTCACCCCCACCACCGAGGAAATGGAGACGATTCGGCCCCACCGCGCCTTCATCATATTCTTCAGCGCCGCTCGCATCAGCTTGAAAGCAGCCGTCAGGTTGATATCCAATACCCGCTGCCAGTCATCGTCCTTCATCCGAACGGCCAATGCATCGCGGGTCAGCCCCGCGTTGTTGATGAGGATATCGATGCCGCCCATTGCGGAACTCGCCTCACGCACGAGGGTCTCCGCACCATCGGACGACCCCAGATCCGCCGGCACGCTGTGCACCCGGCCACCCAACTCGGCGGTAAGAGCGGAAAGTGCCTCGCTCCTTGTCCCCGACAAAGCGACCTCGGCCCCCGCGCCATGCAAGGCGCGGGCGATCGCGCCGCCGATTCCGCCGCTTGCGCCCGTGACGAGTGCCCTCTTACCGCCAAGGTCGAACATGACTTTCCTTTCCGCCGCCACGCTAAAGAAACGTATCGATGTCCTCCACCGTGGCAAGGGAGATCGACTGCAAGTCCGGATCGATGCGCCGAGCCAGTCCGGAAAGTACCTTGCCCGGGCCAATCTCGACAACACGCTCGATCCCCCGGTCCCTCATCCAGAGGACCGATTCCCGCCACCGCACCATTCCCGTTACCTGCGTGACCAGGAGTTCCAGGATCTCCGCAGGCGCCGTCACGGCCTCGGCACGGACGTTGGACACCACCGGGACGGCCGGCGCCGCGACCGGAATGGCCGCGAGCGCCTCAGCCATGACCTCCGCGGCGGGCGCCATGAGCGCACAATGGAAGGGCGCGGAAACCGGTAAAAGGATGGCACGCCGGGCCCCCCGCGTGGACGCAATCGCGATGGCACGCTCCACCGCCCGCCGGTGACCGCTCACGACGACCTGGCCCGGCGCGTTATCGTTGGCGGCTGCGCAGACATCGGCCTCGGCCGCGGCCCGGGCAATGGCCAGAACCGCATCGAGGTCGAGGCCCAGGATCGCCGCCATGGCCCCCTCGCCCACCGGCGCCGCCTCCTGCATGGCTCGCCCCCGGGTCCGAAGCAGTCTTGCGGTGTCCGCAAGCCCGAACACTCCGGCGGCGGCGAGCGCCGAATACTCGCCGAGGGAATGTCCCGCCACAAAGCGCGCGGATCGCGAAAGCACCCGGCCGCCTTCCTTCTCGAGGACACGGACGACCGCCATGCTCACCGCCATCAGGGCCGGCTGTGCATTCTCGGTCAGGGTGAGCTCTTCGTCGGGTCCCTCGAACATGATGCGCGTCAGGTGCTGCCCGAGGGCATCGTCGACCTCCGCGAACACTTCGCGCGCGGCGGGGAAGGCCTCCGCCAGGTTCTTCCCCATTCCCACGGCCTGGGACCCCTGTCCCGGAAAAATGAATGCGTCGCCCACAGCGTCAGGAGCTCCCTTCTCGCCCCATATGGGCCATGAGTGATAGCGGCCCGCCCCTCGGTGTCAAGCGCCACCGACCGTCAGGCGGGCATTGCGCCCGTCGCCCTTGCGCTCCCGGGCGGTTCGTGTATATTTCGCGCCCTTGACATTCCTTGCCGGCCGCAAGCGCGGGCCGGCTAGGGCCGGAAGGCCGTCGGCACGTGGTGTCGCGCCCGGCACCAGCCCGGGAACAGCCGAAAGGAGTGTTGCTTGATGGCGCTTTACGAAAGCGTGTTCATTGCACGTCAGGACATCTCAAGCTCGCAGGCGGAATCGCTTGCGGAGACGTTCGCGGACGTCATTACCAATTCCGGCGGTAAGGTTGCCAAGAAGGAATACTGGGGCCTGCGGAATCTGGCCTATCGGATCAAGAAGAACCGGAAAGGCCACTACGCATTGCTCAATATCGATGCCCCGCCGGCCGCTATCTTCGAGCTGGAGCGCCAGATGCGCCTCCATGACGACGTTCTGCGATATCTGACCGTGCGCGTGGACGCCCTCGAGGAGGGTCCCTCGGCAATCCTCAAGAGTCGCGATGACCGTGGAGGCCGCGGCGGGCGCGGCCGCCGCGACGATCGCGCCCGGGACGACGGGCCACGCCGGGCGCGCGCACCATCCGATGACAGCGAGTCTCGCGGTCAAGAACGGTCCTCGGAAGCCGGGGGTGGCAAATGAGAAGCCCGGCGTCGCGTCGCCCGTTCTTCCGCCGCCGGAAGACCTGCCCGTTTTCGGGGGCAACCGCACCCAAGATCGATTACAAGGACGTTCGACTCATCCAGCGCTTCATCTCCGAGCGCGGCAAGATCGTGCCGAGTCGGATCACCGCCGTTTCCACCAAGAAGCAACGCGAGCTTGCGAGGGCCATAAAACGGGCGCGGCACCTTGCCCTCATCCCGTTCGCCGTGAAGTAGTCACGGTTCGCTCTCCTTGCCGGCTGGATGGCAGCCATGTAAGGATCTGGAATGCCTCAAAGCGCCCCGTTTGCGGGTGGACAAGGTCGTTGGAGTGGTTGCTGCCATGACGGGATCACTGTTAGAATTCAACCGGTTTTAGGTTATTGCCGTGAGCCTTGCCCCGACGGGGTTGGTCCCCTGCTCGTTGATCGAGCCCGCGGCGGGGTAGCCCTTGTGGCGCCGAGGAAAGGTCGAGGATCGGTTCTATCCACGATTTACCCGGCAGTCCTCTTCGGGTGACGGATGCCCCTGTTGGCCGTGCCGTGAACGGCCCCACTCCCGGCCGGGTTTGCGTCCGAGGACAACCGGCCCCGCAGTTGACGACGAAGGAACGTAACGATGGATGTCATTCTCCTCGAGCGGATCGAGAAACTCGGCAAGATGGGCGACGTGGTCAAGGTGAAGCCGGGATTCGCGCGGAACTATCTCCTGCCTCAAAGGAAGGCATTGCGGGCGACCAAGGATAACCTGACCTACTTCGAAACCAAGCGCGCTGAACTCGAAGCTGCCAACGCCGATCGCCGTGAGACTGCGGAGAGTGCCGGGACGAATATCGACGGGGCGTCCATCGTCCTCGTACGCCAAGCCAGCGATTCCGGGCAGCTCTACGGCTCCGTACGACCGCGGGACATCGCACAGGCCATGGCCGACCAGGGCGCAGCCATTGATCGCACCCAAGTGCGCCTCGACGAGCCGATCAAGACCATCGGGCTTCACAAGGTGCGCATCGCGCTGCATCCCGAGGTCACCGTCGGGATAACCGTGAACGTTGCCCGCTCGGTCGAGGAGGCCGAACTCCAGGCTCAGGGGCGCTCCCTGATCGCCGAGATGCAGGAAGCCGAGCGTGCCGCCGACGATGAAACCCGCGCGGCCATATCGGCCTCATCGGTCGCTACCGGTGACGAGCACGAGGACGCCGCTGGGCCGGATTCCGCCTCGGAGCCAGAAGCCCGGGCGGAGAATGTCCCCGAGAGGTAGGAGGCCACGGGCCGGGGCGGCAACTGTTCAGGGGAGGATGGCATGCTGCTGGCGAAGCTATTCGAAAAGATCATTCGTACTGGTTCCCTTGCACTGATCGATGCCGACGGCAACCGCCACGAGTGCGGAGACGGGACCGCCCCCAAGGCCGCTATTCGCCTTCACGATCCCGTGCTCCACCGCAAGTTGGTGATCAATCCCGCACTCCATCTGGGCGAAGCCTATATGGACGGGACCCTGAGCGTCGAGGAAGGCAGCTTGTATGATTTCCTGTTCATCACCACCCTCAACGAACCCAATCTACAGGCGCTCCCGTTCTACCGGACCTTCGATTCCATAGGCCACTTCGGTCGCCTGATTCAGCAGTTCAATCCCGTCTCCCGGGCGCGCCAGAATGCGGCGCATCACTACGATCTCTCGCGAACGCTCTACGCGCTGTTCCTCGATTCCGACCTGCAATATTCCTGTGCCTACTTCAACACCCCGGGCCAGTCGTTGGAGGCGGCTCAACGCAACAAGAAATGCCACATCGCGGCCAAGCTGCTCCTTGACCGGCCGGGGCTGCGGGTGCTCGACATCGGTTGCGGCTGGGGTGGTCTCGCCCTGTATCTTGCCGCTGAAACCGGAGCCCGGGTCACCGGTATCAGCCTCTCGGAGGAACAGGTCAAGCTCGCGCGCGAGCGCGCCGCCAAGGAAGGGCTGTCCGGCAAGGTGCAATTCCATCTTCGCGACTACCGGCTCGAGGAGGCCCAATACGACCGGATCGTATCCGTCGGCATGTTCGAACACGTGGGTGCCCCCCACTACCCGGCGTTCTTCCGCAAGGTCCGCAACCTGCTCGCGCCGGACGGGATCGCCTTGCTGCATTCCATCGGCCGATCCGACGGCCCCGGGATCACCAATCCATGGCTGAGAAAGTACATCTTCCCGGGCGGTTATTCGCCGGCGCTGTCGGAGGTGCTTTCTGTGGTCGAGCGGCAGGGTCTGTTCGTCACGGATATCGAGATTCTGCGGCTCCACTATGCGGAAACCCTGCGGGCGTGGAGGGAACGCTTTGCCGCGAACCGCGAGCAGATCAAGGGGCTTTACGACGATCGATTCTACCGCATGTGGGAGTTCTACCTGGCTGGCGCCGAGCTCGCCTTCCGCAATCAGGGACACATGGTGTTCCAGATGCAGCTGGCGCGCGACCAGGAGGCGGTTCCACTCACCCGAGACTACATCTCAGATTGGGAGCGTGCCCACGGGGCGCGGTCCGACCGCGCCGCCTGAGCAGGCGCCGGGCAGCACGGCCCTCAACGCAACGGGGCGGCCCCGCGGGATTTCCCCACGACTATTAGCCTGTGGATCGTTTTCCTGTTAGGCTTTTGCGCGCGGATTCGCCAAGTGGCGAATGCCGCTTGCCGAGCGGCCAAGTCTCTGTAAACGTGCACGGCCATGGCTGATATCACCTCGGGGCCCAACGTCACACACCTTCACGGCGAACCGCCCGGCGAGGGCTGGCGGCAGATTCCCCACAATTTCGAGGCGGAGCAGGCGCTCCTCGGTGCCATCCTCATCAACAACGAAGCCTACCACAGGGTATCGGAATTCCTGCGCAAGGAGCACTTCTTCGATCCCGTGCACGGCCGCATCTTCGAGGCCGCGGCGAGGCTGATCGAGCGCCATCAGATCGCCAATCCCGTGACGCTCAAGAACGTCTTCGAGGGGGACGAGGCCCTTGCCGATGTCGGCGGCGCCAAGTACCTCGCGCGGCTGGCCGCTTCCGCGGTGACCGTCATCAACGCCCGGGACTACGGGCGTACCGTCTTCGACCTGCACCTGCGGCGACGGCTTGTTGCCCTGAGCGAGGAGATTCGGGAAGGCGCCATCAGCCCTGATGTCGAAACCACGGCCAACCAACAAATCGAGGCGGCAGAGCAACATTTGTTCGACCTCGCGACCACCGGCGAGTACGAGGGCGGATTCCGGGAGTTCACCGAGGTATTGACCCGCGCCATCGAGATGGCCGAGGCCGCCTACAAGCGCGAAGGCCGACTCACCGGAACGACCACGGGCTTCGCCGATATGGATAGGATGCTCGGCGGCCTCCAGGCTTCCGACCTTGTCGTGCTGGCGGGCCGTCCGTCCATGGGCAAGACCGCGCTTGCGACCAACATCGCCTACAACGCGTCCCGCCTGTGCCGCTACGAGATCGATGAATCGGGCCAAAGGACGGTCGCCGACGGTGCCGTGGTCGGATTCTTCTCGCTCGAGATGTCGGCCGAGCAGCTGGCTACCCGTATCCTTGCAGAAGCC
>Ga0299906_10002380_pt1 | contig 15633 bp, 15 predicted proteins | sample RVTome_14_FD_200259 | JGI IMG/M metagenome (GOLD analysis project Ga0299906, IMG submission 200259) | Soil microbial communities from uranium-contaminated site in the Upper Colorado River Basin, Wyoming, United States - RVT145D125 (version 2) ... | reverse complement strand
GGACGATGAAGCGCTCATCGCCGTAGGCACCACTCGAGCCCCCAAGATTCGCGCCGTCGAGCGCGCTCTCTCGGAGCTCAGGGAGCGCTTCCCCGACTTCCTCCCCGCCGGGATCCGCATCGAGACCCGAAGCGTCTCCTCCAGTGTCTCCTCGACGCCTCGCTCGACCGAGGAGACCATGAGGGGAGCGCGACTGCGCGCCTCCACCGTGTACCAGGCGCTCGTTTCCGAAGGCATCCACCCGTTTGTCGGCATCGGTCTCGAAGGAGGCGTCACGAGCGCTGGAGGCGTTTGCCTCCTCGAGGCCTGGGCTTATGTCACCGACGGCCGGCGGGGCTACTTCGGAGGAAGCGGCGCCATCCCTCTTCCCGAGGGATTGGCGGAGCCGGTCTTCGCCGACGGAATCGACCTCGGCCCGGCGGCCGACCGATTCTTCGGGCGGCGGGAGGTTGCGGAGAACGAGGGCACCTTCGGGATCCTGACGCGGATGGTGGTGAGCCGGGAAGAGGCGTTCGTGCGTTCGCTGATCCACGCCCTCGCGCCATTCTATAATGGTGTGGGCTACGGAATCGAAAACAGGGGCTGAACCGAAATGGATGTTGTGCGCTCCCAGGCGGCGAGTCATGGCTGGATCGAGGTCATCACCGGCAGTATGTTCAGCGGAAAGAGCGAGGAGCTGATCCGGAGGCTCCGGCGCGCCCAGATCGCGCGGCAGCGGGTCCAGATTTTCAAGCCGGACATCGACGGGCGCTACAGCCTCGAGCACATCGTCTCTCACAGCGACATGCGCATCGACGCCGAGCTGGTCAAGACCGCGGACGCGATCCTCGAGAGGATTCTTCCGCGGACCGAAGTGGTGGGAATCGACGAGGGCCAGTTCTTCGACCTGCGGCTGGTGGAAGTCTCGAACCTCCTGGCGAACGGCGGAAAGCGGGTGATCATAGCGGGCCTCGATACCGATTACCTCGGCAAGCCCTTCGAGCCGATGCCGCAGCTTCTCGCGGTGGCGGAGTACATCACCAAGACGCTCGCCATCTGCATGCGCTGCGGCAACCCCGCCAACCACACGCAGCGCCTCGTGGCTTCGACCGACCGGGTGGTCGTCGGCGGCGCGGAGTCCTACGAGGCGCGCTGCCGCAAATGCTTCGAGCCCCACTTCGAGGAGGACCAGAAGCGCGACGCTCTCGCGGCCCAGCTCTCCAAGCCCTCCGGCGGCCCGAGGTAGCCTCCCAGATATCCCCGATTTCCGATGTAGCGTGCCCGGAGCGTCTCGATCCAGAGGTTCGAGCCGAGCACCGCGACCGTCAGGAGAGAAGCGGGCGGCACCCACGTCCACCACCGGCTTCCGAGCAAGCTCGCGTTCGCGCCCGCGCTCGAGAGCATGTTCCCGAAGCTCGGAGCCGGCTCCGCCAGACCGAGCCCGAGAAACGAGAGGGTGACCTCGCCGAGCAGGAAGTAGGGGATGTGGAGCCCGAGCTGCAGCAGCAGGAACGGCCGCAGGATGCCGACCACGTGAACCGAAAGGACCCGAAAGCGCGAGGCCCCCGCCGCCCGGGCGGCGGCGATGTAAGCCTCTTCGCGGATCGATAGAACCTGGCCGCGCACCAGCCGCGCGACACCGCTCCAGCCGACCGCCGCGAGCGAGACCACCACGACGAGCCCGGCCTCGAACGGACCGATCGAATCGGGAAAGAGGTTCCGGAGACCGAGGATGAGGTAGAGCGAGGGAAGCGCCATGAAGAGCTCCGTCGTTCGCATGACCAGCCGGTCCCCCACTCCTCCAAGGAGCCCCGCCACGGCCCCGGCGACGCCCCCGAGAACGACGGCGAGAACGACTCCGGCGAAAGCGGTCAGGAAGGTGAAGCGTGCGGCGTGAAGGGTCCGCGACAGGACGTCTCTCCCGAGACCGTCGGTTCCGAGAACGTGCCCGGTGAGGGAGGGTCTCTGATAGACGCCTTCGCGGTCCTGCGCCGCGGGAGATCGCGACACGAGCTCGGGCCCGAAGAGCGAAAGGAGCGCCAGGAAGGTGAGAATCACCCCGCCGGCTCTCACGTCGAAGCCTCCTCGAGGCGGATACGGGGGTCGACTTCCGCGAGGAGCAGGTCCGCCACCAGGTTTCCGAGGAAGAGAATGACCCCCGCGACCACGAGCGTTCCCAGGAGAAGAAAAGAATCGCGCTCGCGAAGCGCCACGAGCGCGAGCCTCCCCATCCCCGGCCATCCGGTGACCACCTCCACCAGAAACGCTCCATTCAAGAGGCGCGCGAGGGAGCTCGACATGTAGCTCACCAGAGGAGCGAGGGCCGCCGGCAGAAGGTGCCGGAGGACGAGCGTTCGCTCCGACAAGCCCCGCGCCCGGCCGGCGGCGACGAACGGCGAAGGAAGCACTTCCGCCATGACTCCCCGCGCCTGCAGGAAGAACCCGGGAAGCATGACGAGGATCAGGACCGTTTCCGGAAGAATCAGGTGCCGCAGATAGTCGGCACCTCGTCCCCACCACGGGAGGGCGGAAGCCTCGAGGCTCGAACCGCCTCCGAGCGGAAGCGATCCCGTCCAGGCGGCGAAGCTCAAGCCGAGGATGGCGAGAATCACCGGGTGCACTGAGATGAGGGTGAGGGCCGCGCGGCAAGCGAGACGATCCCAGGTGCCTTCGAGCTTTCGCACCGAGAGGAGCCCGAGGACGGTTCCGGCGAGGGTACAGAACACAAGGGCGAAAGCCGCGAGCACCAGCGTCCGGGGAACACTTTCCTTCAGGAGCTCTGCCACCGGCCTCTGGAACCGGAGCGAGAGTCCGAAGTCCCCGCGGGCGACGGCGAAAAGCCAGGAGGAGTACTGGACGTGCCACGGTCGATCGAGGCCGTAGCGCTCTTCCATTCGATCGATGACGCTCTCCGGAATTCCCGGTTGGAACCGGAGCTGATCGAGAAACGAGCCCGGCGCCCAGTGAACGAGCAGAAACGAAAGAAGAGTGGTCAGAACCAGCAGCGGAACCGCCGAAGAGAGGCGCGCGAGGACGACGCGGCCCATGGGTTCCGGGAGATGGCAGCTCGGCGGCTCAGCCCGGCCGCTGGCCCTGGAGCTCTTCCTTCTCGAACAAGCTCGGCTGGAAGCTGTCGGCGGGAGCGTCGACTCCGCGCTTGCGGCCCCGCCTTCGAGCTTTGTCCTCGTACATGTTCTTGTCCGCGGCCATGAGCAGCGACTCCAGGTCTTTTCCCGAAGCCGGGTAGGAGGCGAGCCCCAGCGAGATTCCGACTTTGAGCGGTCCGACGCCGACGTCGAGCACCGTGGCCTCGACCGCGTCCTGGAGCCGGTAGGAGAACTGGCGCGCCTGCTCGTAAGAGGTCTTGGGGAGGACGGCGATGAACTCGTCGCCGGCGTAGCGCACCAGCACGTCGGAGTCGCGCATCTGCTCTTTCAAGATACGTCCCACCTCTTTCAGGAAACGGTCCCCGGTGTGGTGTCCGTGACGGTCGTTGACGCTCTTGAAGTCGTCGAGGTCCATCTCGATGACCGTCAACGGCTCGCCGTAGCGCTTGGCCTCGGAAAGCGTCTGCTCGAAGAAGATGTAGAGAAACCGCGAGTTGGGAAGCCCGGTGAGCCGGTCGGTGAAGGCGTCCTCCTGGGTCTCCTCGAAGCGAATGGCGTTGAACAGGGCGATCGAGGCCCGGTTGCTCACGATCTCCATGAGACGAATGTGGTCGTCGGTGTACTTCTGATCGCCGGCGACATAAAGAGCGATGGTCCCGATCGGCCTCTCCTCGTGGACCAGGGGCGCGAGCAGCGAGTTGCCGTAGAGGCCCCGCACTTCCGGGGGAAGCGTCATGGTGTCCGGACCGGGATGGACGTTGTAGAGGAAACGGTTGTTGGCGGCGACCCATCCGGCGAGCCTTGTCCCGATCTCGATCTCCAGATCGGTGAAATACTCCTTGTGTATGCCGCCGATGTGCGCCGGTCGAAGCTCGCCGGTGCTGTCCTCGACGAGATAGATGACCAGGGTGGTGAAGGGAACGATTTTCTCCAGCTTCGAGGCGAGGATGGTGAGGGTATCGGTCTTCGAGAGGGAGTTGCCGATGTTCTGGAAGATCTCGAACAGCGTAAAGATCTCCTGCTGCGGCTCGGAGATCGAGTTCGAGAGCGTCACCGACTTCGGCTGACCCACGATGTCGCGGTCGCGGGCGCGGTCGGTGTGCTCCTTGGGGTCGGTGAGCGAGCGCACCTCGATGGAGTTCAGCTCCTCATCCAGCTCGGAGACCACCTCGAGGAACCTCCGAAAGACCCGGGGATCGAACTTGTTCGACTCCCGCTTCATGATCGCGACCGCCGCGTCGCGGGAGAGAGAGCGTCGATAGACGCGCCGCGCGGTCAGCGCCTCGTAGCAGTCCGCGAGAGCGAGTATCCGGGAGCCGAGGGGGATCTCCTCTCCCCGGAGCCCGTCGGGATAGCCGCTGCCATCCCAGTTCTCGTGGTGGTGCTTGACGATCGCGACCACCGGGAACGGGAAGTCGATCGAAGAGAGGATCTGGGCGCCCACCGCCGGGTGGGTGCTCATCTTCTGGAACTCGCGCTCGGTGAGCCGCGTCGGCTTGTGCAGGATATACGAGGGGATGGAGATCTTGCCCACGTCGTGCAGCACCGAAGCGTAGCGGAGCCCCTCGTAGGTCTTCTCGTCCACGTTGAGCGCCCGCGCCAGGCCGAGGGTCAGGACCTGGGTCCTCTGGATGTGGGTGTGGGTAGAGTGCTTGAAGTCGGTATGGAGCTCCATGGCGTCGATGCAGAACGCGAAAGCCTCGAGAGTCTGGCGGTGGACCTTCGCCAGCTCCTCGTACTTTTCCTTGTAGAAGCGGTGCGCGTAGTAAGCGACGATCCAGAACGGAAGCGCGAGGGCGAAAGCGCCCGGTCCCACCAGCTCGTGAAAGAGGTAGACGATGGCGGCTCCGCAGGCGGAGGCGACGAAGTAGATGGGAATGAGCGGGAAATCCTGTCGCCAGAGCTCCCAGAAGCGGGCCTGCCCCCAGAGCGCCTGGGCGACGTGGATCCCGAGGGCGTTCACGAAGAAATAGGTCAGGCCCAGGAGAAGCACCGGGAAAACGATCTCCGGGGCGGTTATGGGCTCGCTCGGCTTCACCGCGAGAAAGACGGTTCCGTAGGCGAGGGCGTGAAGGGCGCTCCAGGAGAGGTTGAACAGCGCCCGGAGCCGGCTCCACATGAGCCGGACTCCAAGGTGCTCCTGCGGCTCGCGCTCGACCGCGAACCAGTAGCTCACCGTGTGGAAGAAACCGGCGGCCACGATCCCCGGCGCGAGGCCGTAGATCATGACGATGCTGATGATGAGACAGTCGGCGACCGCGATCCAGTTGGTGGTGCGTGGAATCCGCACCACCCACCGCGCGCTCAAACCAGCGACGAAGAGGATTCCCAGCAGGCTGACGAGCTTGTCGGGAGGATACGTCGCGGCGGTGACGATCGAGTGGTAGAGCGCCCATCCGTAGACGGGTACCCCCACCCCGACGACCGCTGTTACGTAAATCTTGACGCTGGCTGGCCAACGACGCCAGTCCATCTTGACTCCGGCACCTCGGGTTGCTAGGCAGAGCGCCTAGGGATTTAAAAAATGAACGTAAGAGTCCGGGAGACGCGCAACCCTTCCGGAGTCGAAGGGAACAACCAACCCTGCGGAAGTGACGCTATCACAAAGGGCGGAGGCGAATCAATACGGTCTCGACGCTACGATCGCCGAGCACGAGGGGGGGAAACTAGGAGACCCCTCCCCAGGGTCTCCAAGTCCTCTTCAGGGGAAGAACTTAAAAGAGGTGGGACTTCTAATCGCTGATCGAGGACTTATAGACCGATGATGATTCCAGGTGCGGAGCGCTCTTCGAGCTCCTCGATTTCGAGCTCCACGACTTCCTGAACGTCCTGACTGGGCTTTAGATTTTCCATGATCGACTCCTTCAATGAATGGGAATTATCAATCAACGAACAGAAACGTTATTCAGATGATCCAACGCACGTATCTTCGAAACGAAAATCTCAGACCCAAAGGATGCCTCGCATCAGCCTCCTCCTTTCCGACGGGAAACCCACACCGGCACCGAGGCGCGGCGCAGCTTTCCGTCCGACGGGAAATTACCGAAAATGTTGTGGGATGCTGGAATCGCTCGAGACTCTTGGTCCTCGGGCAGGGCGGGCGATCATGAAAAGAATGATGTTGAAATAGGTCGAATCCCCGCGAAGCTCGCCTCTCCCTCTGGACCGTCCCTCGTCAGCTCATCCCGAGGTCACCTCCTCGCCGGCCGCTCGAGCTTGCCTCGCAGGCTCGCTTGGTCCGGCAGTATAATGATGTTTCCGGCTGAGAAGCTACTCTTCTTTCTCCCCGGCTTCAGTGACGCGAATCACCAATCTCTCGCGTGACTTTCTCGCCTCCATCGTCGATAGAGAGCTCTTCTCCATTCCACAAGGCGTGCGCGAACGGCGTCGGCCGGAGGTTCGAAACCCGACGCCGCGCGCCGAGAAGCGCGTGTGGCACCACCAGATCCAGGACGGGAAGCTGCTCGTAGACGATGCGCTGCACCTCGAAGTACATCGCGCGCCGGGCTTCCCGATCCATCTCGCCCATCTGGCGCTGCATCAGCTCGTCGATGCGCGCTTCCCACTCGGTCGCCGGCGTCTTCTGTCGCGGGTTCCAGAGGTGGAGGGGAGCGCGGCTCAGCCAGAGCCCCATTTCCGCCGAAGGATCGGGATCGGTCTGGGTGATTCCCAGAAGACAGGCATCGTAGTCGAAGCTTCCGGTGATCCGCGCCAGGAGGCTCGAGGCCTCGACGATCGAAGTCGGAGCGTGGATCCCGATCCTTGCCAGGTCCTCCTGAATGAACGCGCCCATGCGCGCGTGCGCCTCGTTGCCGGCGTTGGTCAATATCGTGAAGCTCACCTCGCGTTGCTCTTCGTCCCGAAGCCGCCCGTCCTCGTCCCAGGCGAAACCGGCCTGGGCAAGGAGCGTTCTGGCCGACGCCGGATCGTAGGCCGCTTCCGGCAGGGACTCGTCGTGCCAGAAGGAATTCGCGGGCGAGACCGGTCCCGCGGCGGGCGTCGCGCGGCCGGAGAAAACCACCCGCGCCATACCCCGGCGGTCGAGCGCCAGCGAAATCGCTCGCCGGAAGCGCACGTCCGCGAACCAGCGCTTCTTGTGCTCTTCGATAGGCGCCTGCGGGCCGAGGTTGAACCAGAGCCTCTCCGAGAGGAGGCCGGGCCCGAGGTCGTGGAGCTCGCAGTCGAGGCTCGTTTCGTCTCCAAGCATCTCGAAGGAGTCCGGCGTCATGGGCTCGAGAAGGTCGATCTCGCCCGAGCGGAAGCGGAGCAGCCGGGCGTTCTCGTCGGGCACGATCTCGAAAACCAGACGCTCGAGCCGCGGGATTCGACCGCGCTCATCGGCGGTCCTCCAGTAGTGGGGATTGGGCGCGAGGACGATCCTCTGTCCCAAAACGTGCTCGGCGAGGACGAAGGGGCCGAGCCCCACGATGCTCTCGGCCTCGGCTCCGAGGCCGGTATCGGCGGCGAGAGTCCGCCGCTTCAAGCTTTCTCCCAGGAGGTGCGACGGAAGGATGCCAAGGCTGTCGAAGACGCGCTCGACCACCGCTGTTCTTCGGGGAAGAACGAAGGCCACGGTCGACTCGTCGAGGATCCGAACGTCGAAAGGCTTTCCGTCGATCTCCGCGGTCTCGACGAGCGGGCTTCCGGTCGAAGGCTCGTAGAGCGCCTCGAAAGTGAAGGCCACGTCCTCGGCGTCGAAGGGATCACCGTCGGAGAAGCGCACTCCCTTTCGGAGGTGAAAGACGAGCGTCGTTCCGTCCGCCGAGAACTCCCACGACTCCGCGAGCGCGGGCTCCATTTTCTGGGTCTCGGGGTTGAGCCTCAGGAGCGGTTCGTGCAGCTGATCGGCGATCAGGTACGACACCCGATCCGGCGCCAGGAGCTGATTCCAGGTCTGGGGCTCCGTATGGATCGCGACGCGGAGAACCGCGTCTTCGGCCGGGGGCACGCTCGGCCGGCAGCCGGCCGACAGGGCGAGGGCGACAAAGAGTCCGCTCCAACGCTTTCGCATTCCGAGCTCTCCGAATTTTGAGGAAACCCCCCCGAGGGTGCCGAGCATCGTACCACCCGTGTCAATCTTTTCTTGGTACTTCGCCCAATTGGACGGGAAATCAACGCAATCGCTCAACCCGTGACGACACTTGGCCAGACGGGGAAGTGGGGAATCGAACGCCGAAGCGGGGTGCGTTGCACCCTGAATGCGCCGGCTCTATAGTGAAATCCTCATGCCCGGTCTTCTCAATGCCCTCAACAGCCTTCTGCCAACGCTTTACGCGCTTTTGTGGGCGGACTACGCGCTTCTCTTCTTCCGCAACGACCCCTTCGCCGAGAAAACCGCGCCGCTCCTGCTGAGAATCACCGTGGCGTTCCACGGGCTCTTTCTCGTGCTCTGGACGATCTCGTACCATCACTTTCCCATCGCCAGCGTGTTCGAGGCCAACTCGGTCCTGGCGTTCTCGGTGGCGACGCTCTACCTGCTGATTGAAGCGCGCATCGGCGTCCGCACCACGGGCTTTTTCATCATCGGGATCGTCTTCGCCTTCCAGCTCGTTTCCTCGGCCTTCGTCGTGCCGCCCGAGACGTTCAGCACCCTCCTCTGGGAGCCGGCGTTCATGCTCCACGTCTTCTCCGCGCTCCTCGGATACTCGGGCCTCGCGGTCTCGGCGGTCTACGGGCTCCTCTACCTGATGCTCTTCTACGACATCAAGAAGCACCGCTTCGGGCTTCTCTACAAGCAGCTCCCGTCGCTCGAGATCATGGCGAGCTTCACCTACCGGTCGGCGTCGCTCGGCCTCCTGTTTCTGACCATCGCCATGGTCGGCGGGTTCGCGCTCCTGATGCGGGTCTACGGCACGTACTGGAGCTGGGACCCGAAGCTCATGACCACCTGCATCGCCTGGCTCATCTATAGCCTCGGGCTCGGGGCGAGCCGCCTCTGGGGTTGGTCGCCCAAGCGCGTCGCCTTCACCTCCATCGCCGGCTTCACCGTGATTCTCTTTTCCCTGGTGATCGTGAACCTGGTCCTCACGCGGTTTCACGTCTTCGTCTGACATGGATCTCATCGTCGTCGGCCTCAACCACCGCACGGCGCCGCTCGAGGTGCGCGAGCGGGTGACCTTCGCCGAATCCGAGGTCCAGGCCGCGCTCGCGCGCGCCAGAACCGAGCAGGTCCTGGCGGAGGCGATCCTGCTCTCCACCTGCAACCGGACGGAGTTCTACGGCCTTTCGACCGACAACGGCGCCGCCGAGATGTACATCCGAGGGCTCATCGCCGCCGCCAAGCACGTGGACCTGGCCGCGCACCCCGGCTACGCCTACACCCTCACCAAGCTCGAGTCCGTCCGGCACCTGTTGCGCGTCGCCGCGGGCCTCGACTCCCTGGTATTGGGCGAGTCCCAGATCCTCGGGCAGGTCCGGCGGGCTCACGAGCTGGCCCTGGAGAGCGGCGCCTGCGGTCTCACGCTGAACCGCCTCCTCCATAGCGCCATCCTGGTCGGCCGGCGCGTCCGCAGCGAGACCGCCCTCGGCGCCGGAGCGGTGTCGGTCGCGAGCGCCGCGGCCGAGCTGGCGGGAAAGATTTTCGAGGATCTCTCCGCCCGGTCGGTCCTCCTCATCGGCGTCGGCGAAATGGGGACCCTCACCGCGCGGCACATGGTCGAGCGCGGCGTCAGCAAGCTCACCATCGCGAACCGGACGTTCAGCAAGGCGGAGGCGCTCGCTCGAGAGCTACGGGGAACGGCGGCGCCTCTCGACCGACTCGAGTCCGCCCTCGTCTCGGTCGACATCGTCATCAGCTCGACCGGCGCCACCGCCCCCATCGTCACTCGAAGTCTCATGCAGTCGATCGCCGGCAGACGCGGGGGAAAGCCCCTCTTCGTCATCGACATCGCCGTCCCCCGGGACTTCGAGGCTTCGATCGGGGAGCTGGATGGAGTCTTCCTCCACGACATCGACGACATGAACCTCCTCGTCGATCGCAACCTGGTCAAAAGGCGCGCCGAGATCCCGAAAGCGGAGACCATCGTCGAGCATGAGGTCGAGGCGTTCGTCGCCTGGCGGGGCTCGCTCGCGGCGACCCCGATCATCAAGAGGCTCCGCGAACGGGTGGAGGAGCTGCGCTCGCAGGAAGTCGAGCGCCACCGCAAGCGCTTCTGCGGCGCCGACCGCGAGCAGGTGGATCTCCTCACCGAAAGCCTGGTGAACAAGATCCTGCACCCGGTCATGAGCCGCGTTCGGGAGTGGAGCGACGAGGGCGATCTGGGGGCGCTGCGCATCGACACGCTGTACGAGGCCTTCGAGCTCGATCGACCGCGCCCCGGCGACGAGGAATAGGACGCTCGCTCATGCGCCGAATTCGGATCGGCACCCGCGGGAGTCGTCTCGCCCTGGTGCAAACCCGCTCGATCGTCGACGCCATCCGCGCGAAACACCCCGAGGTCGCGGTCGAAGTCGAGATCATCGAGACCCAGGGAGATCGAATCCTCGATCGCCCTCTCAGCGCCATCGGCGATGCCGGTGTGTTCATCAAGGAGATCGAGACCGCTCTTCTCGAGGAACGCGTCGACCTCGCGGTCCACAGCATGAAGGACCTCCCCTCGAAGCTCACCTCGGGTCTCTCCCTCGCCGCCGCGACCGAGAGGGTCGATCCGCGGGACGTTCTCGTGTCGCGGAGCGCGTCGAGCCTCGAAGCGCTGCCGCGGGGGGCAACCGTGGCGACGGGAAGCCTGAGGCGGCGCTCCCAGCTTCTCGCGCTTCGGCCCGACCTGAAGGTCGAAGACCTTCGGGGAAACGTGCCCACGCGACTCGAGAAGTTCGACCGATCGACCTGGGACGCCATCCTTCTCGCGGGGGCGGGGCTCGAGCGGCTCGGCCTCGCGACCCGCATCCGCTCTTACATTCCCGTCGAGAGCATGCTCCCCGCCGTGGGGCAGGGGGCGCTCGCCCTCGAGACCCGCGCTTCGGACCGCGGGCTCGCGGAGATGGTGGCGTTCTTGAGCCATACTCCCACAGAGCGAGCCGTGGTCTCGGAGCGCTCTTTCCTGGCGCGGCTCGAAGGCGGCTGCCGGGTGCCCATCGCCGCCTACGCGGAGATTCGGGAGGACAAGCTTTCGCTTCGGGGCTACGTCGGCGCCGTCGACGGGAGCCGCCACCTCCGCCGCGAGATCGAGGGCGACCCCTCCCGCGCGGAAAGCCTGGGGGGCGAGCTCGCGGAGTCGATGCTGGCGGAGGGAGCGGCCGCGATCCTCCACCCGACCGGAGAGACCGCTTGACGGAACCGCTCCCTCTCGCGGGCCGCACCATCCTCGTCACTCGCCCCCGCCGTCAATCCCGGCCGCTCGCGGACGCGCTTCGCCTCCTCGGCGCCACCGTCGTCGAGGCTCCCGCCATCTCGATCGAGCCTCCATCCGACTTCCGCGGCCTCGACGAAGCCCTCGGACGCGCCGCGACCTACGACTGGGTGGTGTTCACCAGCGTCAACGGCGTCGAGGCCTTCTTCGACCGCCTCGCGGAAGTGCGGCCGCAAACGCTCCTTTCCTCCCAGAGGTTCGCCGCCATCGGCCCCGCGACCGCGGAGAGCTTGCGCGAGCGGGGGTTCGAAGCGGAAGTCGTTCCCGAAAAATTCGTGGCCGAGGAGGTCTTTCGCGCGATCGCCGGCCGCGGGGAGGTTTCGGGAAAGCGCTTTCTCCTCCCGCGCGCCGACATCGCCCGCAAAGCGCTCCCGGATCTGTTGAGAGCCTCGGGAGCTATCGTGGACGTGGTCGTCGCCTATCGCACCGTCGCCAACGACGAAGAGATGCGACGGGCATGGGAGCTGGTCGAGCGGGGCGCGGTGGATCTGGTCACGTTCACCTCCGCTTCGACCGCGAGGAGCTTCTTCGCCGAAGTCGACCCTCGCTCCGTCGAAGGCCGCACGCGGGCGGCGAGCATCGGCCCCATCACCTCGAACGCTCTCCGAAGCCTCGGGATCGCTCCCGCGGTGGAAGCGGAGCGGTTCACGACCGAGGGCCTGGTCGAAGCCATCCTTCGGTACTACCGCCGGAACTGATATCCTCGCGCGTATGGGTCCCACCGGTCCCCTGGATCGAAGCGAAGAGCTCTACCGCGAATCGCTCCGCTACATGCCTGGAGGGGTCAACTCGCCGGTGCGCGCCTTCCGGGGTCTCGACGTCGCTCCTCGCTTCATCGCTGCGGGAAAGGGCTCGCACATCTGGGACGAGGACGGCCGCGAGTACATCGACTACATCGGCGCTTACGGACCTCTCATCCTCGGGCACGGCCATCCTGCGGTCGTCCAGGCGCTCGAACGGGCGCTCGCGCGCGGCACCGCGTTCGGCGCGCCGACGGCCGTCGAGCTCGAGCTCGCGAAGAAGATCACCGCGATGATGCCCGCGGTCGAGATGGTGCGCATGGTGAGCTCCGGCACCGAAGCGACGATGTCGGCGCTGCGGCTCGCGCGGGCGGCGACCGGGCGGGACGGCGTCATCAAGTTCGAGGGCTGCTATCACGGTCATGGAGACTCCTTCCTGATTCGCGCGGGCTCGGGAGCGCTCACCTTCGGGGTGCCCGATAGCCCCGGGGTCCCCGCGGCCCTCGCCTCTCTTACCGCAATCGCCCGCTACAACGACCTGGAATCGGTCGCCCGGATCTTCCAAGCTCAGAAAGAGCGCATCGCCGCGCTCATCGTGGAGCCGGTCGCGGGCAACATGGGGGTGGTTCGTCCCGCGGACGGCTTTCTCCAAGGGCTTCGGGATCTGTGCGACCGCGCGGGGGCTCTCCTGGTGTTCGACGAGGTGATGACCGGCTTCCGGGTCGCTTCGGGCGGAGCACAGGAGCTCCACCGAGTCCGACCCGATCTGACGACCCTCGGGAAGGTGATCGGAGGCGGCCTTCCGGTGGGCGCCTACGGCGGCCGGCGGGATCTCATGGAGCTCGTCGCCCCCGCGGGCCCGGTGTACCAGGCGGGGACTCTTTCGGGAAACCCGCTCGCGGTGAGCGCCGGGTTGGCGCAGCTCGAAGCCATGGAGCAGTCGAACGGATGGGAGCGGCTCGAGCGCAGCGGAGCGCACCTGGAGAAAGGCCTCCTCGAGATTCTCTCCGAACGGGGACTGCCGTTCGCGGTCAACCGCGTGGGCTCGATGCTGACGCTCTTTTTCTCCGAGGGAGCGGTTACCGATTTCGAGACCGCGACTCGCTCCGACATCCGCCGCCACGCGATCTTCTTCCGCGAGATGCTCGACCGCGGAATCCATCTTCCGCCCTCTCAGTACGAGGCGCTCTTCCTCTCACTCGCCCATGAGACCGAGGACCTCGATCGAACGCTCGAAGCCGCCCGCGAAAGCTTGAGCCGCGTTTAGTCCGTCTCCAGCCAAACGTCCGTCCCCTCGAGCCGCACGGGATAGACCTTCACTCGGGAGAGCGGATTCACCGGCGAGCAGCCGGTCTTCAAATCGAACTGCCACTGGTGCCAGGGGCACTGGACCACCCCCCGATCGACGAGCCCGTGGTGGAGGGGTCCGCCGCGATGGGGGCAGGTCTCGTCGAGCGCGAACACCTCGCCCCGGTGGCGAAAGAGAGCGATGCGCCTTTCCCCGACGTCGACGGCGATGGCGCCTCCGTCGGGGACATCGTCTATCGAGGCGACTCGGTGACGCATGAGATAGTGATCACTGTTCTCACCTCGCCCAGGACCGGACCCTTTCGAAGGCCTCTTCGGTCAGCTCGGGGCATCCGAGCTGGGGAGGCTCGCCGTTCTCCGACCGGTGGAAGTCCGAGCCCCCGGTCTGGAGGAGACCGAGACTCGAGGCGAGAGCGTCGTACTCCGCCGCTTTCTCGGGAGTGTGGTCCTTGTGAAACACCTCGATCGCCTGGAGGTCGTCCTCGACCATGCGCGGGATCAAGCTGTCGTCGCGAAGAAGGACGGGGTGCGCCAGCGAAGCCACCCCCCCGGCGCGACGAATGAAGCCGACGGCATCCCGGAGCGTGACCTTCTCGTATCCGACGTACGCGGGACAGTCCTGACCCAGGTAGCGCTCGAAGGCCTCGCTCATGGTCCGCACCACCCCCTGAGCGACGAGCACCTCGGCGACGTGAGGACGCCCCACCGTGCCGTGGCTCGAGCGGGCGAACACCGCCTCCGCGTCGAGCTCGATGCCGAGGCGGGCGAGCTTCCGGACCATCTCGTGCACGCGCTCGATTCGCCGCTCTCTCGCCTCGGAGAAGAACCTGGCGAGCCACGGCTCCCGGTATTCGATGAACAGACCGAGCACGTGAACCGGGGCTTCTCCGAAGTTCGCGCTGACCTCGACCCCAGGGACGAGCTCGATTCCGAGGGCCACCGCTTCTTCCATCGCCTCCGGAATTCCCTCGACGGTGTCGTGGTCGGTTACCGCGAAAGCTCTCAATCCCGAGAACTTCGCCGCCCGCACCAGCTCGCGGGGCGCGAGCTTGCCGTCGGAAGCCGTGGTATGCAGATGCAGGTCGTAGAGCGCTCGTGTTTCCATCGGTTCGCCGCTTCGCGATCCCGGAACCGTCCATGGTAACACGCTGCCTCATTCTTGACAGTCCCTCGAGGCCCTCGCTATACTGATGTCTGAGTCTTTTGGTCAGATTTCGGATCACCGTATCGACAAACAAGTTAAAACTTTCCGGGACCCGAGGAGACAAGTTCGATGCTCAAGATTACTTCTTTGGCCGCCACGAAAGTGCAGGAGTTCCTCCAGCAAAACGGTCGCCCCGAGGCCGGACTCCGGGTCCGGGTCGTCGGCGGCGGCTGCTCGGGCTTCCAGTATCAGCTCGCGCTCGACGACGAGGCCGCGGCCGGGGACGAGGTATTCGAGCAGAACGGCGTCCGGTTCTTCATCGATCCTCGAAGCCACCTGTATCTGGATGGTACTGAGATCGACTACGTCGACGACATCATGGGCTCGGGCTTCAAGTTCAACAACCCGAACTCGACCGGAAGCTGCGGCTGCGGCGAGTCCTTCCAGGTCTGAAATAGCCCCAAGACAACCTCCCGACTCCGTCCCTCACGTCGGGATCCTCATCGAGGGCCGAACGTTTCTCGTTCCCGCGGGAGAGACTCTCCTCGCCTGCGTTCAGGATATAGTGAAGGCGGAATTCCCGGTGCTGGGAAGGTTCTGCTGGAACAACGAGTGCGGCAACTGCGAGCTCAGCGTGAAGTCGAGAGAATCGCTCTTCCCCATCCGGGCCCGCGGCTGCCAGACGGTCGTCGAAGATGGGATGGAGCTTACGGAGCTCACCCCGGAGCTCTCGTACTTCATCCGGCACAAGCTCGTCTGATAGCGTCGTCGCGATGATCGCGCAGGTGACGGCGGCGCTCGCGGGGCATCTCGCGGCCGGCGGTCTCCTGCTCGCGGCGATTCTCTCGCTCTTTCATCGTCTCCCCGTGGGCTTCCTGCGGTTCTGCGCCTCGTCGAGCGCGCTCCTTGCCGCCTTCGCGGCGATGCCGAGCTCGTCCCCCGCTCGCGTGCGGCTCCTGTGGGCCGCCCTGAGCCTCGTCGCCGCGATCTGGTACGTGACGATGGCC
>Ga0299906_10002379_pt1 | contig 15634 bp, 14 predicted proteins | sample RVTome_14_FD_200259 | JGI IMG/M metagenome (GOLD analysis project Ga0299906, IMG submission 200259) | Soil microbial communities from uranium-contaminated site in the Upper Colorado River Basin, Wyoming, United States - RVT145D125 (version 2) ... | reverse complement strand
TACGTCGAGCACCTCTCACGTCATCTGACTACGGACGAGCAGAAGCTGCTCAGCGGGTTGCTCAAACGACTCGGCATCGGGATCCAGTCCAAGGATCTGTAGCGGGCGCGTACCGGGGCGGAACATCAGGCGGGCTGGCGCTCGGGCAGACTCGACTCCACGTCGATCCCCCGGATCTCCAGGATCCTGAGGAGCGCTTCTCCGATCTTGTTGTTCGGCGTCGACGCACCGGCCGTGATGCCGAGGTCGAACGGACCCTCCGGCAGCCAGTCGGTCTCCACGAGTTGCTCCGCGGTCGGATCGATCTCCGGCTTGTGCCGGATGGTCCCGGTCTCGACGTCGATGCACGCCGCGTCTTCGACGTGGAACGTGGTGGTGTGTTGGCGACAAAGGTGCGCGAGATGGTTCGTGTTGGACGAGTTGTAGCCGCCGATCACCAGCATGATCCGAGGCGGGGCCTCCATCATCGCCGAGACGGCGTCCTGCCGCTCCTGCGTTGCCGAGCAGATCGTTCCGAAGGACCGGAAGTGCGTCGACGCGTGCTCCTCGTCGAAACGCTCCACCATCGCCTCGTGGACCTTCCAGCCGATGGCGAGTGATTCGTTGGCGAGCATCGTCGTCTGATTGGCCACCCCCACGTACTCGAGATCCACATCGGGGTCGAAGCCCGGTGAGGCCTTCTTGGCGAAGTGGTCCATGAACGCCTCGCGGCTGACGTGTCCCGGGCGCCGGGCGATGTAGTCGAACAGCAGCGCCCCCTCGGCCATGTCCCGAACGATGATGTACTTGCCGCGCTCGTGCTTGTTGACCTGAGAGGCGGTGGCGCGTGACTCCTCGTGCGTGTACTTGCCGTGGATCACCGCGGTGAAACCGTCCTTCGCATAGTTCTCGACCCGCTTCCACACGTGCAGCACGGAGCCGCACGTAGTATCGACGAGAATGCATCCGACGGCGCGGAGCGCGTCGAAGTCGTGCAGCGTCACGCCGAAGGCGGGAAGGATGACGACGTCTTCGGGGGTCAGCATGGAAAAGTCGAATCGACCCTCGGCATCGGGATAGATGAAGGAGATGCCCATGTCGATCATCCGCTGGTTCACGTGCGGATTATGGATGATCTCGCCGACCAGGTGGATCTTCCTGTCCGGGAACTTGTGGACGGTCTCGTAGGCATAGTCCACCGCGCGGTCCACGCCGTAACAGAAGCCGAACTCCTGTGCGAGCCGCACGGTCACGTCGCCGAAGGAGTGCGTGTAGCCGCGTGAACGAATCCGCTCGACCAGAGCGGATTGGTATTCGGCGTCGATGAGGGGCCGAAGCTCCTTCTTGAGGCCGAATCCCTTACGAAAGTAGGTCTGCTCCATGAGCGCGCCCGGATGGTGCGAGAGTGTCGCCGTGAAAGAGAAAGTTCATCGCGCGGCGCCCGGACCTCAACCGCCGCCCTTGAATCCCTACGGAGGGGAGAGTGTAGTGAGCGGCATGAATTTGCTCGGGCGCCTCGCGCTTCTCTTCATCGTCGTCCCCATTCTCGAGCTCGTGCTGCTCATCGAGCTCGGGCAGCTCGTCGGACTCCTGCCGACCGTCGGACTCGTGGTCTTCACGGGTGTCACGGGAGCCTGGCTCGCGCGCGCGGAGGGCATCCGGGTCTTCTTCCAGTTCCAGCAAGAGCTGGCTTCCGGTCGGCTTCCGGGACAGGCATTGCTGGACGGAATCTCCGTTCTGGTGGGTGGGGCCCTCCTCCTCACACCGGGCGTGCTCACCGACGTCGTCGGATTCTCCCTGCTATTTCCGCCGACACGGCGATGGATACAGGGACGGGCCCGTGCCCGTCTCGAGCGCCAGATCCGCGACGGCTCCATTCGGGTGGTCACCATGCACGACGTGGCCACCATGCAGAACAAGGAGATCGTGGTCGAGGAGGATTGAGCCTGGTGCGTGATCGCGGCACCAGGCGCGTCCCGAGGGGCCATGGAAGTGGCCACCACCATCGGGTACTATTCGCCCATGAACCGAGACATCTCTTTTCTCGAGCGGCTGCTGGATGCGCCGGGACCCTCCGGATTCGAGGTCCGTGCGGCGCGGGTATGGCGGCAGGAAGCCGACACCTTCGCCGAGGATGTGAGGGCCGACGTCAGCGGCAACTCCTTCGCGACGGTGAACCCGGGTGGAGCGCCGAAGGTCATGCTCGCGGGCCACATCGACGAGATCGGGCTCCAGATCACGCACATCGACGAGGAAGGCTTTCTCTACGTCGCGGAGATCGGCGGATGGGATCCGCAGGTCCTCGTGGGCCAACGGGTGAGCGTTCTCTCCAGGAGCGGGGACGTGCCCGGCGTCATCGGCAAGAAGGCGATCCACCTCATCGAGGACGACGATCGATCGAAGGCCTCCAAGACACGGCAGCTATGGGTCGACGTCGGGGCCCGAGATCGGGATGCGGTCGCGAAGCTCGGAATCCGGGTGGGCGATCCCATGGTGATCGCACAGGGCATGGTTCGCCTCGCCGAAGATCGGATCGCGAGCCGTGCGATCGACGACCGCGTGGGGGCGTTCGTCGTGCTCGAGGCGATCCGTCTGCTCTCCACGGAGCCCGAGGGACTGAAGGCTGCGGCGACGGCCGTCGCTACCGTGCAGGAGGAGATCGGATATCAGGGCGGTGGAGCTCGGACGAGTGCCTATACCATCGACCCGGACATCGCGATCGTCGTGGATGTGACGTTCAGCACCGACGTGCCCGACATCGAGAAGAAGGAGGTCGGTGAGCACGAGCTCGGGGGCGGGCCGGTCCTCAGTCGCGGGTCGGCCGCGCACAACGGGGTCTTCGAGATGCTGGCGACGGTAGCGGAGGAAGAGGGGATTCCCTACACGATCCAGGCGTCGCCCAAGGCGACGCGCACCGACGCGGACGGAATTCACCTGTCGAGGCACGGCGTGCCCACCGGCCTGGTATCCGTTCCGAACCGGTATATGCACTCGCCCAACGAGGTCGTGAGCGTCGAGGACCTCTTCAACACGGCTCGTCTCATCGCGGCCTTCATCCGGCGCCTGGGACCGGAGACCGACTTCACGCCCCGGTAGGGCCTCCTCCGGGGCGTGACCGCGCCGGTGCGTCGAGGTGGTCGGGCTCGGTCCGTTGACGCCTCTTCACGGTACGTCTACCCTTCGTGCCCCGGCGGTCGGGACCGCGGGCGGAACACTTCCATTTGGAATCGGTCGATGCTCGACGCAACGAATCTCATCAAGGAACTACAGCAGATGCGCGACGACGGACACCTGTCCGACGCGCTTCTCCGCAAGGCCGTACGATCCATCTCGGAGGAGGACCGGTTCGACTGGGTGGGCGTTTACCTCCTCGGCGACGGTGACGAGCTGTGGCTCCACAACTATGTCGGGGAGCCGACCGTGCACGCAAAGATTCCCGTGGGAAAGGGTGTTTGTGGCCGGGCGGTCGAGGAGCGGACCAACCTCAACATCCCCGACGTGAGCAAGGAGGAGAACTACCTCGCGTGCTCACCGGACACGCTATCGGAGCTGGTCATTCTCATTCGGGCCGGTGAAGACATCTTCGGGCAGTTCGACATCGACTCGGAGACGAAGGCCGCCTTCACCGAAGAGGACGAGATCGGCCTGATCGGCGTCGCCGACAAGCTGGCCGAGCAACTCGCCGCCGAACGGCGCGACGCGTCCTGACGAGCCACCCCGACTTCCTCAACGCGGGCAACGTCGGACCGTTCACGCTCGACGGTACCCGAAGCTACATCGTAGGAAGTCGGTCGGTCGCCGTGATCGACCCGGGCCCGGACGTGGCTCGCCACGTCCGGGCCTTGGCGTCAGCGGTCGCGGGGGCCGAGGATGTGACGATTCTGGTTACGCACGGACATCGCGACCATGCGGGTGCCGTCACCGCGCTGGCGTCCGAGACGGGTGCGACGGTCGCTGGACCCGACGGCGTCGAGGGTCTCGGACGGGTGCTCGTCGATGGAGCCACGGTCGTGACCGACGCAGGAGAGCTGATCGCGGTGCACACGCCGGGGCACACGCGCGAGCACCTTTGCTTTCATTGGGTCGAGCGCCGAGCGCTGTTCGCCGGTGACCTGGTGCTGGGCGTCGGTGACACGACGTGGGTCGCCGAGTATCCGGGGTGCGTGGCCGACTACCTGAAGTCTCTCGACCGAGTGAAAGGTCTCGCCCTCGCGGTCATCTATCCGGCGCACGGCCCGCCTCTCGAGGATCCGGCCCGCGCGTTGGACCGCTTCGAGGCTCATCGCCTGACGCGGATCGATCAGGTCCGAGCGGCGATGGATCACAATCCCGGTGCCGACATCGAGGAGCTGCTGGATATCGTGTACGGGGCCACGGTTCCTGACTCGATGCGCGGCGCGGCGAGGCGCTCGCTCGAGGCGCTCGTCGACCACGTGACGGCGGCACGCGACTGAGCGGCGGCGTGTTGCACCTGCGCTCGCCGACGGGGTATCCTCGGGCATGACACGCCCTCTCGCCCCGGACGTGGTGCGCGGTCTCGAGGAGATCGTCGGCGCCCGTCATGTGATCACGGACCCGAATCGGCTCCTCGTGTACGAGTCGGACGGGCTGACCGCGTATCGCGTCGCTCCCCGGGCGGTCGTCTTGCCCGACTCGACCGAGCAGGTGGCCGGCGTTCTCGCTCTCCTGCACCGCGAACGCATCGAGATCGTTCCCAGGGGGGCGGGTACCGGCCTCTCGGGCGGCGCCCTTCCCACCCCGGACGGCGTGATCGTGGGCACTGCGCGCATGAATCGCATCCTCGCCATCGATGCCGACGATCGTCTCGCGCGTGTTCAACCCGGCGTCGTGAACGCGCGACTTACGGAGGCGACCCGGCCCTTCGGGCTCTATTACGCACCCGATCCGTCCTCGCAGAGCAGCTGCACGCTCGGCGGAAACGTGGCCGAGAACTCGGGGGGTCCGCACTGCCTGAAGTACGGAGTGACTTCCCGTTACGTGACGGGGCTGACAGTCGTCATGGCCGACGGCGAGGTCGTGCGCCTCGGCGGGGTCGGCCGTGAGGCGACGGGCGGCCTCGACCTCGTCGGGCTGTTCGTCGGCTCGGAGGGGTGTTTCGGCATCGCCGCGGAGATCGAGGTCCGCCTGCTCCCCTTGGCTACGGGTGTGCGCACGCTTCTCGGCATCTTCGAGACGATGGAAGCCGCGGGTCACGCGGTCACGAGGATCATCGGTTCGGGATTGATGCCGGCCGCCGTGGAGATCGTGGACCAGGCGACGATCGAGGCCGTCGAGGCGAGCGTCTTCGCGGCCGGCTATCCGACCGACGCAGGGGCGGCGCTCGTCATCGAGTTCGATGGCACGGAGCAAGGGCTCGACGCCGATGCCGATCGCGCGGCGGCATGCTGTCTCGAAGTCGGCGCCCGGGAGGTGCGGCGTGCGGCGACCGAGGGCGAGCGGGCCGCGCTCTGGAAGGGACGAAAGAAGGCATTCGGCGCGATGGGACGCATCGCGCCCGACCTTCTGGTGCAGGATGCCACCGTTCCCCGCACGCGGCTACCCGAGGTTCTCGCGCGTATCACGGAGATCGGACAGCGGTACGACTTGAAGATCGCCAACGTCTTCCATGCGGGGGACGGGAACCTCCACCCGAACATTCTCTTCGATCGCCAGAACACGGACGAGCTCGCGCGCGTCGAGCGCGCGTCGCACGAGATCATGTCATTGTGCGTGGCGGTCGGAGGAACGATCACGGGCGAGCACGGTGTGGGGGTCGACAAGCGCCAATACATGCGCCTGGTGCACGACGAGGTGGAGATCGACATGCTGCGGCGCGTGCGGCGCGTCTTCGACCCCGAGGGACTCCTCAATCCCGGCAAGGTGCTTCCCGACCCCGATCCGTCATCCGCCGAGAAGGCGCCGCTACCGGTATGAGCGCGACCATGCGGTCTTTGGCCGAAGTCCTTCCATCGGACGCGTTCGAGTCGGTGAGGACCCCGGCGGGGGAGGCCCCCGCGGGGTCGCCCCGGCAGGGACCGGGTCGCGTGCCCGAGTCGGTGGTCCGCCCCGGCTCGACCGAGGAGGTGGCCGCGGTGCTCGCATGGGCGACGCGGGAGGGGATCGGCGTGCTCCCGGTCGCGAGTGGCAGCCGTGCGGCCCCCGTGTCGGGGGAGGGCGCCTACGTGGTGCTCTCCACGCGTCGTCTGTCGGGCATCGACATCTACGAGCCCGCCGATCTGACGCTCACCGCCCGGGCGGGGACCCCGTTTCGGGTCGTCGACGACGCGCTCGGGGCCGAGGGACAATGGGCGCCGTTCGATCCACCGCGGGTGAACGAACGCTCGATCGGCGGTCTGGTGGGGAGCGGCGAGTCGGGTCCTCTCTGGATGGGATACGGCGAGCTTCGAAACCACGTCCTCGGGGCCACGGTGGTCACCGGAGATGGGCGAACGCTCCGACTCGGCGGCCGCGTGGTGAAGAACGTCGCGGGCTATGACCTGCTCAAGGCCGTGGTCGGCAGCCGAGGCACGTTGGCGGTGCTGACGTCCGTGTGTGTGCGCGCTTTTCCGCGTCCGGCCATCGACCGGGTTCTCGTTCTGCGTGGTTCCTCGGTGGGGGCGCTCCTCGACGCGGCCATGGGTGTCGGCACCGCGCCCATGCTTCCCGTCTCGTCGGTGATGGCGAATCGGATCGGCGACGGGGCCGAAAAGCGTGGTGCGGCGCTCGTCGTTCGCCTGCACGGCGCCCGCTCGACCGTGGATGCCGATCAGGCGGCACTCGAGCGCCACATCGGCGCCGCCTTCGAGACCATCGGTGACGACGGTTTCGGAGCCGAGGCTTCACGCGCGCATGCCCTTCTGACCACGATTCGGGATCGCGGAGCGACCGACGCGGTCGTGCTCGACGTCTCGGCGCGCCCTTCACGGCTTCGCGAGGTACTGTCCGCGTTGGCTCGACTCGATGCCGACGCACTGGTCGCGGACACGTACGGAGGCCGGATCCGCGTGGGCATGCGGGAGCTCGACCGCCCTCGGGTCCACGCGGCTCGCCAGGCCATCGAGGGGCTCGGTGGCGCGCTTCGTGTGAGGCACGCGGCCGGGAACGAGACGGACCAGGTCCAGGGCTCGGGTCCTTCCGACGACGAGACGAGACTCACCGATCGCCTCCGGGGGATCTTCGACCCAGCGGGTGTGTTTTGGCCGGCGCGGTGAGGCCCGGACCGCATCGACCCATTCGGCCATGAGTGGGCCGAATGCGACGGGGCGGCTCGCCGCCGCGGTCGAAGCGCAGAGGGAGCGTCTCCTCCCGTGCGTACACTGCGGCTTCTGTCTGCCCGCATGCCCGACCTACAACAGGCTCGGGGACGAGGCCGACTCTCCGCGGGGCCGGTTATACCTCATGAAGGCGGTGGTGGAAGGGCGCATGGACCCGGCCGCAGACGCGTTCCAGATCCACATCGATCGGTGTCTGGGGTGTCGCGCCTGCGAGCCCGTGTGCCCCTCCGGCGTCGAGTACGGCGCACTACTGGAGCTGGCGCGTGAGGCGGCGATCGAGGCTCGCCCGCCGGGGCTGCTGCCGCGCGGCTTGTTGACCGTCATGGGCTCGGTACCGTTGCGTCGTCTCTTCTTCCTCGGAGGCAGGGTGCTGCGCGCCTCGGGCCTCGCGTCGCTCGGCCTTCGTCTGCTACCGAAGTGGGGACCGCTGGCGCCCGCGCGCCTGGCCCTCGCCATGGTGGCGTCGACGACCGCCGCGCGGTTAGGACCGGGCTCGGACGCCGGCACGAGCCCGGCCGAGCTCGAGGATCGCGCCGTGCCGCACACCCCCGGCGAGCGCGGCTCGGTGGGCGTGCTGAGCGGATGCGTGCAGGCCGGGCTGTACGAGCGTGTGAATGCCGCGACGGTCCGGACGTTGCGGGCGAACGGGTATCAGGTGGTCGCCGTGGGAGGCCAGGACTGCTGCGGCGCGCTTCATGCGCACGGCGGGGACCTCGAGGGCTCTCGTCGGTTGGCGCGCCGGAACCTCACCGCCTTCGAGCGCGCCGGGGTCGATCACGTCGCGGTGAATTCCGCCGGGTGCGGCGCCGCCATGAAGGACTACGCGACCCTCTTCGAGCGGGAGCCCGAAACGCTCGACCGGGCCCGGGCCCTGGCCGGCCGGGTCCGGGACGTGACCGAGTTGCTCGCGGCCGCGGGGCCACGCCGGGGGGTCCGGGTGCCCAGACGGGTGGCGTACGACCATCCATGCCACCTGCTGCACGCCCAGGGCGTCGAGACGGCCCCGCTCGATGTGCTCGCGGCGGTGCCGGGGGTCGAGGTCCGAATCGTCGATGAGGCGGACGAGTGCTGCGGCGGGGCCGGCATCTATGGCCTGACTCACCCCGAGCTCGGCGGGAGCATTGGCCGAGACAAGGTCGCAGCGGTTCGGCGGGAGGGAGCCGACATCGCATGCACGCCCAATCCCGGGTGTATGATGCAGATCGGCGCGGGGCTACGCCTCGAGGGCGCCCGGGAGGGCGTCGCGCACCCCGTCGAGCTGCTCGACGAGAGCTACCGGCGTGCCGGGTATTATCGGTGAGCGCGGGCCCGGGGGGACTGTTCGCGGACGTCGACCGCGTGGATGGTGAGATGGAAAGGGGGGACGCGATGCGGACCCTCGAGCTCGTGCGGGGCATGCGCGACGAGTTCGTGGCCTTCGCCTCCCGCCTCTGCGAGATCGAGTCGCCCACCGACCGACCCGAGACGCAGGCCGGCGTGCACGCGATTCTCGGGTCGGCCCTCACGGAGTTGGGCTTCGAGGTTCGTATCGTGAGGGCCCGACGGGGCGGAGCCCAGCGGAGCGGGGATCACTTGCTCGCCACGCCTATCGGACGGGCGCGGGGGGTGCCGACTCAACTTCTCGTCGGGCACACGGACACCGTGTGGCCGCTCGGGACGCTCGAGCGCATGCCGGTCAGGATCGGCGACGGACGTCTCTTCGGGCCGGGAGCGCTCGACATGAAGGGTGGCCTGACGATGGTCATCTTCGCTCTACGTGCGCTTCGCCGACTGGGCGTCGAGCCCGAGGTGCCGCCCGTGCTATTCCTCAATTCGGACGAAGAGGTGGGCAGTCCGGACTCCAAACGCCACGTACGACGCCTCGCGCGCGCCTCGACCCGAGCGTTGGTCCTGGAGCCCGCGCTCGGCCTCGACGGCCGGATCAAGACGACCCGAAAGGGCGTGGGTCGGTTCGAGATCGTGGTGCAGGGAAAGGCCGCGCATGCGGGCCTCGACCCGACGGCCGGCGCGAGCGCGATCGTCGAGTTGGCCAATGTCATTCACCGGCTCGACAGCTTGAACGATCCCGAACGCGGGACCACGGTGAACGTCGGGCTCGTCGATGGAGGCACGCGGCCCAACGTAGTGGCCGCGCGGGCTCGCGCCTCCGTGGACATCCGGGTCACGACCATCGAGGAGGGCCACGCGTTGGAAGAGAAGATCCGCGCCATCCGACCGGTCACTCCGGGCGTGACGCTGCACGTAGACGGCGGCATGGGCATCCACCCCCTCGAGCGCACGCCGCGTAACGCGCGGCTGTGGGAATACGCGCGTGCCGTAGGCGACACCCTCGGGCTGGGCCTCCGTGACGGCTCGGCCGGAGGCGCGTCCGATGGCAACACCACCAGCCTGTTCACCGCGACGCTGGATGGCCTCGGGTGCGTGGGAGACGGTGCCCATGCCGATCACGAGCACATCCTCATCGAGGACTCTCTCGATCGCTGCGCACTCCTGGCTCGTCTCATGATGGCGCCGTCTCGGCTCGGTGATTGACCGTTGCGACGGCTCGCCTCGGACGCCGACCGTGGCGGCGGACCACCTGGCGGGCAGCCGGTGAGGGAGCCCTTCACCATCCGGGCCTTCGCCACACCCGACGAGTATCGAGCATGCGTGGCGCTCCAGGAGGATACCTGGGGCCCGGGCTTCTCGGAGCGTGTGTCACCAGCGATCCTGAAAGTGGCGCATATCCTGGGCGGCGTGTCGTCGGGTGCGTACGATGCACGCGGACGTCTGGTCGGGTTCGTGTTCGGGCTGACCGGGGTCCGGGACGGCGAGGTCGTGCATTGGTCCGACATGTTGGCCGTGAGACCGGAGGTTCGAGACTCCGGCCTTGGGCGCCGTCTCAAGGAGTATCAGCGCGAAGAGGTCATGAAGAGCGGCATCGAGAAGATGTTCTGGACGTTCGACCCACTTCAGTCGCGCAACGCACATCTGAACATCACGCGATTGGGCGCGGTGGTGCGTGAGTACGAGCAAGACATGTACGGAGAGTCCGACTCCCCACTGCACCAAGGCATCGGCACTGATCGGTTCATCGCCCTCTGGTGGATGACATCCGAGCGTGTCCGAGAGCGACTCTCGAATGCCGTGCTGGGCGAAGGGCTCGTATTCGACCGGAGCCACGTGGCCCTCGCGCTCGACGCAGATTCCTCCGGCGCTCACCCCCGCCCGCTCGATCCGGTGTTGTCCCTCGACGACGACGAGGTCGGCGTCACGATTCCCGCCGATATCGGGGCGCTCATGAGCGACGATGCCGCGCTCGCGGTGTCGTGGAGGGAGGCGACGCGCGCCACCTTCCGTCACTACCTCGCCGCCGGATACGAAGTGCGCGAGTTCGACCGGCGTGGTGTCGTGTCGACGTACTTTCTGGCGCGCGCGGGCGCCCTACCCCCACCGGAGTAAGTCGATTTTGAGGATCGAGCGAGCCACCCTGCGTGAGATTCCCCTTCGCCTCAAGGAGTTCTTCGAGATCTCCAGCGGGGGGAGCCAGGACCGGCGGGTCCTGCTCCTCACGCTCGAAGGGGACGGGCTCGAGGGATGGAGCGAGTGCGTCGCGGCCGCCGATCCGTCGTACTCGTACGAGACGACGGATACGGCTTGGCACGTGCTCACCGACTTCATCCTTCCGCACGTGGTCGGCCGAGACGCCCACGGGCCGGAGGACATTCTCGCGCCGGTGTCGTGGATCAGGGGGCATGGCATGGCGAAGGCCGCCGTCGAGATGGCGGGTTGGGACATGGCGGCGCGCGCCGACGGCGTCTCCCTCGCCCGGAAGCTCGGCGGGACCAGGACCTCGGTGCCGGTGGGCGTCAGCGTTGGTCTCAAGCCGACCGACGAGGCGCTCCACGAGCAGGTGCGGGGCTTCATCGAGGATGGCTACGCACGCGTGAAGATCAAGATCAAGCCCGGTCGCGACGTGGAGATGCTGGCCGGTTTGCGCGAGCGCTTTCCGGACGTCCGTTTCATGGCCGACGCAAATTCGGCGTATACGCTCGAGGACACGGATCGCCTCCGAGAGCTCGACGCCCTCGATCTCATGATGATCGAGCAGCCGCTGCGCTACGACGACTTTCTGCACCATGCGCGCCTGCAAGAGCGCATCGAGACGCCGGTTTGCCTGGACGAGTCGATCAAGTCCGTGGGGGACACCGAACTCGCGCTCGAGCTCGGTAGCTGCCGTATCATCAACATCAAGCCGGGACGCGTGGGGGGGCTGGGCGTGAGCAGCAGAATTCACGACATGATGATGGCGGCGGGACTCGCGGTCTGGTGTGGCGGGATGCTGGAGTCCGGCGTCGGCCGGGCACACAACGTGGCGCTCGCGTCCCTGCCGGGCTTCACGCTCCCGGGCGACATCTCGGCCAGCAGGCGCTACTGGGAGCAGGACATCGTCTCGCCGGAGTTCGAGGTCGCGAACGGGACGATGACGGTTCCGACCGGTCCCGGGATCGGCGTGGAGGTCGACGTGGAACGGGTCGAAGCCCTCACTACGCGCGCCGTGACTTTCGACTAGGCGTGTCTGCGATCGCGCGCTCCGCCGACTAGGCGTTTGCGCGGCGAATGCACCAGGGACAGTAGCGCCACCCCCGCTCGATCGGCTGTCCGCACGCGCACCTCGCGCCCCGCGGGTGCCCGCACCCCGGGCAGCCCGACGCCCCGAAGGGCACGCCGGCGCCGCACTCCTCGCAGGGCAGACTTCCCGCCGACGCGGCGAGGAGAAAGCGCGAGACCTCGTGGGACGTGGTGAGACCGGCCGCGACGGCCCGCCGAGCGTCCGACTCGAGCGACTTCATGCCCGCCTCGGCCGCGAGCCTGCGCAGGCGGGCTGCGGATCCGCCCGCCGAGATCTCGTCACGCATCGCGTCGGAGACGGTAAGGACCTGATACACGCCGGTGCGTCCGCGCAGGCCCTCCTCGCACTCCGCGCAGCCATGGCCGCGGCAGGCCGGACAGCACCCTCGCACGAGCCGCTGGGCCACGACGCCGGAAAGGCCGCCGGCCACGAGGAACGGAGGCACGCCCATGTGCAGGAGCCGCGTCACGGCTCCGGGCGCATCGGTGGTGTGGATGGTCGAGAGGACGAGGTGCCCGGTAACGGCGGCGGCCATCGCGATCTCGGCCGTCTCGCGGTCCCGGATCTCGCCTATCATCACGACGTCCGGGTCCTGACGGAGCACCGCGCGCAGGGCGTCGGCGAATCCGAGGCCGGCACGGCGATCCACCTGGATCTGGCTGGCTCCGCTCAGGCGGTACTCCACCGGATCCTCCAGGGTGACGACGTTCTGCACGTCCCTGTCCAGCTCCGAGAGCGCCGCGAAGAGCGTCGTGCTCTTTCCGCTGCCGGTCGGCCCGGCTGCCAGCAGAACGCCCTCGCCTCGCCCGAGGATCCGCCTCAGCGCCGTCAGATCCGTCGCCGACATGCCGAGACCACCGAGGTCACGCGGCGCGGAGTCGCCGTCGAGAATCCTGACGACCGCCTTCTCACCCCCGTTGACCGGCAGCGTGCTCACCCGCAGCGTCAGCCGGCGTCCGCGGTGGCTGAGCGACAACCTGCCGTCCTGGGCCCGGCGCCGCACGGAGATGTCCATACCCGCGATGACTTTGATGCGCGAGAGCACCGCGCGGCGGGCCGCCGCGGGCAGGTCGAGCGTCTGACGGAGCCGGCCGTCGATGCGTAGGCGGACGCGGACGTCGCTCCCGGTCTCCTCGACGTGGATGTCGCTGGCGCCGTCGTCGATGGCGCCGCGCAGGATCTGGTCGACGAGGCGGACGACCGGGGCGTCGCGGGTCGCCCTCTCGAGATCGAGATCGCGGCGCCCGAAGCCATCGGACGCGCCTTCCTCACGGAGCTCGTCGGGGAGGGCACGCACGAGCGCCGAAAAATCTCGCGCTTCCGCCCTGGTTGGCTCTCCGTCGAGGTCATGATCGTCGACACCGATCCGGACATCGTCGAAAGTGGTGGCGAGACGGCGTGGATCGTGCCGGACCGCTCCGTTCCCCGAGGTGACGGCTCCGTCCGGCTCTTCGTAGTACCGGACAAGCGCCTCCTCGACGGCGAGCGCAGTCGCCACCATCGGTTCCACCCTTCTTCCCGTCTGGAATTGGACGTCGCCGATCGCGGTGAGATTGAGCGGGTCGGCCATGGCGACCCTGATGCGACGCGAGGTCACCGACACCGGCACCATGCGGTGTGCGCGCATGAGCTCCGGGTCGACCGCATCGAGTGCGTCGGCATCGGCGACGACGGGAGCAGTCAGATACTCCACGCCGAGCTGCGTCGCGAGCGCACGAGCAACAGCTTCCACGCTCGTCGCGCCGAGCCTGACGAGTGTTTCGCCGACCCGCTCCCGCCCGACGCGCGCCGGCCCGAGGGCGTCGTCGAGCGTCGCCCGGTCGATTCCCTCCGACTCGACGAGCAACTCCCCGAGTATCCGCGCACGTGTGGCCATGCCGCATGTTCGCACACGGGCCGGGGCGAGCCGATGATCGTGGGGGACGACGTGCCGTGTCCCGTGTCAGCTCGCCCTGCCGCTCGACAGCTCGACCAGAAACGGGGCCACGTCGCGGATGTCGCGCAGCCGACCCGCCCGCTCCGCCTCCGGCCCCGATGCGATGCCGAGCGCGGGATTCCTCGTGTGCCCGCCCCGGACGTCCTCGATGTTACCGTGGTCACTCGCCATGATGATCAACACGTCCCGACCGAGGTGCCCGAGCACTCCGCTCAGGAAGGCATCGACCGTCTCCAGCGCCGTGATCGCTCCCGCCATCCGTCGCCGGTGGCCCGCCCCATCCGTCGCGTAGTGAGCGTAGAGGGTGAGGTCGTAGCGCGATGCGATGCGGGCCAGATTCGCGCCGGCCTCGCGGGGGGTCACGTCGGGAACCCACTCGTATCCCAGTTGGTGGCGCCATCCGTCGTTGACGATCTCGCTTGAGACGGCGTCGCCCCGCGCCAGCGCCTCCTCGTGCCGGTCGAGCACCCCGGCGCCCCTGGCCGCCAGCGGTGGTGCCGCGATGCGGCGGCCGCCGCGGGAGCCAGGCCAACCACGAGGATAGGCGTTCGCGAAGGCCACGGACCGCCCCGCGCCCGCGAGTCGCTTGAGCAGACTCTGCTCCTCGACCAGAGGGCGGAGTCGAACGGGTGTCCACGGCCCGAAGTGGCTACCGAAGATCTCTGCGGTGCTCTCGCCGGTGAGGAGCGCCGCCTGGCCTGTGCCGCTTTGTGGTGTGCCCTCGACGTCGAGGGTCGCGTCGAGCGGAAAGGATCGTCCGCCCGGCCCCTCGACGAGTGGGGACTCGAGCGTTGGCACCCGCCCTCCCATCAACCTGGTGAGCGTCGGAATCCGCGCGGTCAAGAAGGGATTCACGTCCAGGCCGACGGGGCCGATACCGACGCCGTCGAGAAAGATGAAGAGGACCCGGGGACTCACCGATGGGCCGCCCTCAGGGACCCTACCTGGGCGGGTCCCCTTTAGATCTACTCGGCGGGTCGCAGGTCGACCGTCACCTGCACCTGGACGTGACCCATGTCCGCTCGGTCGCGCAAGGCGTCCTTGATGCGCGGCTCGAGCTTCTGATACGCGGCGAGGATTCCCGAGCGAAGCTCCTTGCGGAGCACTTTGAGCGCGTTGACGTCGGCTCGACTCGTCTTGGTTTCCTTCTTCGCGTCGGCCACATGGTACGGCCGGATCTCGAACGGTGAGACGCCGACGTCATCGAAGCGTTCGTGGTCGAGGTATTGAACCGAGATGCTGACGTCGCCACGAGCATGATGGTGATGGATGTCGCCTACGGCCTGGAAGCGTGCGGCCAGGCGGCCCAGCTCCGTCCGCTGCGCCGCCTTCGTGTAAGCGCGCTCGAGCGTCGCGAAGATGCGCTTGAGCCGCTCGCCCGTCGTCGCGTCCACGTCGGGCATCTCCGTCTCGAGCTCGCGACCCATGGCCTGACGCTCGATGTAGAGCCCTGCGCTTTCGGCCGCTCTGTTTCGGGCGCGGTCGATGTTGTCGAGTATCCGGTCCGGATTGGTACGGTAGCTCATGTATGCCTGGCGGAGGGTCCCTCGTTCTGCTCCTCGAACCTCGCGGGGAGGGCCGGGGGAGACAAACAGGATACAAAGTACGCCGATTCAGGCCAAGTGCGGCCGGTCCCCGGAGGAGCGGCACGGGCCGAGCGCACGACTCCGCCCGAGAGGCGGAAGCTTTCTCGTCATCGCGGGAAGCGCCGGGTCGGCCCGTGGCTTATCGTTGTTCGATTTCATCATAGTTCATCTCAACACACCCCCTCGAATGCTACGATCAGGAGCCCGGCAAATGAAGCAGCGCGTGCTGGCGATTCTCGGCGTCTCG
>Ga0299906_10002378_pt1 | contig 15641 bp, 11 predicted proteins | sample RVTome_14_FD_200259 | JGI IMG/M metagenome (GOLD analysis project Ga0299906, IMG submission 200259) | Soil microbial communities from uranium-contaminated site in the Upper Colorado River Basin, Wyoming, United States - RVT145D125 (version 2) ... | reverse complement strand
ACGCCATGGCCGGTGTGGTGCTGGTCCTGCAGCGTCGCCACGAGGAAGCGATAGGCGAGTGCGCCAAAGCGCTCGAGATCGACCCGGGCTATCTTGTCGCGCTCTACACCATCGGGTGCGCCTATACGCGGGCCGCCCGACACGAAGAGGCAATCGCGGCTTACGAAATGGCGGCGTCGATCACCGACCGGGCGCCTTTCTACCTCGGGTTTCTCGGCTCGGCCTACGCCGCCGCGGGTCGTCGCGAGCAAGCCCGCGAGGTGCTCGACGAGCTCGAGCGCAGAGCGGCGACGGAGTACGTGCCGCCCCTGTCGATCGCGTGGGTCCTCGGCGGCCTCGGCGAAATGGACCGGGCTTTCGTGGCGCTCGAAGAGGCTTTCCAGGAGCGGAGCGGGTTTCTCACCTATCCGAAACTGACTCCCTTCGACTCCCTGCGCCCGGACCCGCGTTTTCGCGAGCTCGTGGAACGTATGAAGCTCGCGTACTGAAGGGGATCAGGGGATCGCCTTGATCTTCGCGAGGACCCAGTCGAGCTGACGGCGAACGTCGGCGACGAGTTGCGGATCGAGCTTCCGCGAGAGGAGATGCTCGTAGACCGCGCGGGCGGCGGTGTAGTTTTCCTGCCGGGCGTAGAGCTGGCCGAGGACGAAGAGCAGGTACGCGTTACCCTGATTCGTCTCGAGCGCCTTCTTCACGACGTCGACGCCTTCCTGGGCGCTCCCGTCGAAGAGCCTCAGGAAGCCGAAGAGCCGCGCGGCGTCAGCGTTCGAGGGATCGGCCTCGAGCGTCTTTTGAAGCGCCGAGGCCGCGGTCGCGCGGACGGTTTCGGGAGTCTCGGAACCGGCTCCGCGGTATTGGTCGATGAGGATTCGAGCGTAGTGGTAATGGACCACGGGACTGGACGCACCCTTCGAGACCGCCTTCTCCAGGAACGTCAAGGCGCTCCTCGAGTCCTTCTCGGCCGCGTAGAGAAAGCCGAGACCCTCGTAGGCGTCGGGAACATCGGGCGCCGCTTCGACTGCGGCTTCCAGCCGCGCGCGGGCCTCGTCGATGCGTCCCACGGCGAGGAGAAGCTCTCCCAGGCGGGCCTCGGCCACCGCTGGCGGAAGCTCGTTGATCTTGAAATCTCTCTTCGCGTCGAGGGGCTCGAGCTCGACCTTCCAGTAGAGCGAGAGGCTTTTGCGGATATAGAGCGACACCGCAGCCTCGATCTCGGCGAGAGGCATCTTCATCGCTTCCTGAAACGCGAGAGTCTCATCCTGGCCCTCGGCCAATAGTTCCAGGAATCGGCCGAGCCCCTGGGCGCCGTCGGGGCTGCGGCCGATGAGTAAGTAGTGGACCAGCGCCCAGGCCTGGGCGTCGAAGAGCGCCCGGCGGGAAGCGTCGCGGTAGTAAGGCGACGCATGGGTGACGGCGAAGAGCTCCTGGAGCGGAAGCGACCGGTACTCCCCCAGCTCCTGCCGATGCCGCTGGTGCATCTTCCCCACCTCGGCGTGGCCTTTCGAGATGTACGCGTTTCCGTAAAAGAGCGAGAGCCCGCTCCGAAGCCACAAAGGATAAGAGGTCTTACCGTAGCTCAGCAGGAGGTAGAGGTACTGCTGGAAAACCAGCTCGCGGACGGCGTCCCTTCCGCCGTCGGCGCGAAACGCTATGTAGTTCTTGTGCCCGCGGGGCCGAAACATCGCCGCCCAGTCCTCGGGCTTTCCTTCTCCCATCGGCTGGAAGCTCCGCATCGACTTCTCGTTCCTGAATGCGTAGATGCCCGTGGGGAGAGGACTGGTGACCGGGTGTGAGGGAAGAGACTGGGTGATGAGCCGCCGTAGCTGCTCGAGATCTTCCAGGACGTCCTCGGCGACGCCTTTGCTTCCATCAGTCACGATCGTGAAGTGCTCCGATCGAGCCTCTAGCCAGGCGTCCTTCGCCTTGACCTCCGGCGCCAGCAGACAGAACGACAGGAGTAGGGATGGACGGAGCCCACGCATGTGACCTCCTTACTCGGTTACGACGAACGTCGTTTCCGATTCAGCCCGGCCACCGTTGTTCTCGTCGGTGACCCGGACCCGGATGGTGTACTCGCCGGGTTCGCACTTCCGCAGGGGAATCTGACCCGTGACCCCGACGGGGTCGGCGTCGGGCCTGAGGAAGCTCGCGGGGACGCCGACCGCGAGTCTCCCGTCGCGCATCACGAAGAAGTCCACCCGCAGGCGCTTCCGACCGTCCTCGCTCTTCGAAGCGCCGTAGGCCTCGACGTAGAGCTTCAACGTGTCGTCCCGGGTGAAGACTTTTTCCGCCGCCGGAATCACCCGAACCGAGCCGAACTGGAAGGGCCTGGTCTCCGACGCGCTCCCCGGAAGGATCTCCGAGGCGAGGAACACCGAGCTCAGCGCGAGGCCGGCGCTCGAGGGCGGAGCGGGAACCACGAGTGGAAGCTCCACGTTTCCGATGCGGTTCCGGTTTCGATCGCGAACGTACGCGACGACGCGGTAGCTCCCGGGCGGCGCCTCGAGGACCTCCTCGATCGAAAGACGCGCCTCCGCGAGCTCCTGCGGCTCGTCGGGCTCGAAAGCGAGAGTGAGCTGGTCCTCGACCCGGTCGATCTCCACGCCGTCTTCCATCGAGGCCACGATCACGTAGTCGATGTCGTAGAGGACTTTTTCGCCCTCGGCGCGGTAAGAGAGCTCGCGATAGGGGACCGCGATCTGAACCGGGACTCTCGCCCGTTCCCCTCCGACCCAGACCGCTCCGCCCGCCGCCGTCACCGCGAGGTTTCCGAAGGCGGCACGGGCCTGGACCTCGGTGCGAAGCGACGGAAGCTCTCGCTCCGGGGTCTTCATCACCTCGTCGACCCGCTGCTGCAGGTCGAACTCCCGCATTACCTGGCGGGTGCCGTCGACGTCGCGATAACGGTCCATTCCCGTCGCCGGGTCGACCTCGCCGATCACCTGCCGTCTCTGGGCGATGGCGTCGAGGGCGTTGTTCACGGTGCCGAACTGGTTCCAGATCGAAGCCGAGGTGTCGATGTCCTGCACCAGCTCGAAGTTGCCGGTGCCGTTGAAGTCCACGAACTCGAAATCGAAGCTCGCGGGAAAACCGGGGATGTCGAGGTTGTTGTAAGTCCAGATCTCGCTTGGGCGCTCGAGGCCGTAGCGGCCCATGGGGTTCTGCTGAACGGCGTGGGGCGGACCCAGGATTAGATAGAGCCGGCCGCGATCGGTCGACCAGCCGGGCCTCCCCGCGCTCAAGCGGTTCATGACGAACGCGTAGCGCTCCAGGTATTCCCGCCGGTACTCGTTCTCCGCGGTTCCCGGATCGGGATCCCGCCGGGCCCAGAAAAACTCGATGAACTCGAGCCTCTCCTCGTCGGTCGCGAGCGCCTCATAGGCGTCTCGCTCGGATTTGGTGAGGATCCATTTCACGTACTGCTCGGGCCACTCCTCGAGGAGCTGTCCCAGGGGTTTTCCCCCGATCTGCTCGGGGAGCCCGGAGGGTTGCTGGCCGCCCGCAAGGAGGAGGAAGAGGCCGAGGGCTCGCAGCATGGCCGGTAGCCTAGCGCCGGCCTGGCGATTGCGCAAAAGGGCGGGCGCCGTTACGATCTCTTCCGCATGGCCACGGTACGACGCGAGGGATTCATGGGTCTTCCCTCCGCCAAGCGCCTGACCCGCCATCCGCCCCACGTGAGCTTCGAGTTCTTCCCTCCCAAAACACCGCCGGGCTGGGAAAAGCTGAAGGAGACGGCCGCTCACCTGACCGAGTTCAATCCCGATTTCATTTCCGTCACCTTCGGCGCCGGCGGCAGCGGAAACGTCCGAACCCTCGAAACCTGCCTCGCGGTGAAGGAGGTGATGGAGGTCGACGTCGTTCCCCACCTCACCTGCCTCGGCCTCACGCGGGAGGAGCTCGAGCGCCACCTCGAGAGCTACCGCGAGGCCGGCTTCACCCGCGTCCTGGCGCTCCGGGGAGACGTCCCTCTCCTGGGGCAGCAGACGGCGGCCGACGTTCCCATACCCGAGGGCGGGTTCCGCTTCGCCGCCGAGCTCGTTTCCTTCGTCAAGAAACGGGGTGGATTCCACGTGCTGGTTTCCTGCTATCCCGAGGGGCATCCGGAAGCGACCAGCCTCCAGGGAGACGTCGACAACTTCGTGCGCAAGGTGGAGGCGGGGGCCGACGCCGCGGTCACCCAGTACTTCTTCAATAACGCCGGTTACTTTCATTTCGTGGAAGAGGTCCGGCGGCGGGGAGTGGACATCCCCATCGTCGTCGGCCTCATGCCCGTCTGGCCCTACGAGCAGGTGGCGCGCTTCTCGGAGAAATGCGGAGCGGATCTCCCCGCTTGGATTCGCAAACGCATGGACGGCTACCGGGACGATCCCGACTCCCAGTTCGAGCTCGCCGTCGAGATCGCGGTACAGCAGGCGGAGGAGCTCTTCCGCAACGGCGCTCCGGGGATCCACTTCTACACGCTGAATCATCCCTCGGCGACGGTGCGCATCTGCGAGCATCTCTTCGCCCGCCAACAGGTCTCCCACGGCATCGCCTGGGAAGACGCCGCCTACGGCGACGTCGAGCTGTCGACCGCCACCAGAAAGCCTTCGACTCCCTCCACCACAACGAGATAGCGATCCGCCGGCACCGCGCGAAGGCGCGTCGAAGCGCCGCTCGGCCACGCGATGCGGATCTCCTCCGCCACCGCGGCCGCGCCCAATCCGAACAGCAGCCTGGGATCGTTCGAGGAAAGAACGCTCCCCGAGGCGTGAGCTTCCTTCAACTGCTCGCGGCCGGAAGACAGGAGCCGGACGCGGGCGCCGGCGCCGTCGCGGTTACTCGTCCTTCCGATGAGCGCGAGCCCGATGAAATGGGCGCCTTGGGCGAGATCGTTTCTGAGGAGTGTCGGCCGATCGTCGATGGCGTTGACGACGATGTCCGGGTCGCCGTCGTGGTCCAGGTCACCGAACGCCGCGCCGCGACTCGATTTCGGATCTTCGGACGAGGAAGCGGCCTCGACGAAGTTTCCCCGTCCGTCGTTCAGGAACACCTGGTTCCGCTGCCGATAGCTCGTGGTCGCGTCCACCTCGGAGACGTTCGGATAGACGTGGCCGTTGGCGACGAAGAGGTCCTGGTCGCCGTCGTTGTCGACATCGGTGAAGCGCGTCCCCCACCCTAGGGGGCCGAGGCTCGGGCTCGAGAGACCGGCCTCCTCCGTGGCGTCGGTGAAGAGCCCGCCCTCCGAGCCCAGGTAGAGGGTGTTGGTCTCATGAGAAAAGTTGGTGACGAAGATATCGAGATGACCGTCGCCGTTGGCGTCCCCGAAGTCCACCCCCATTCCCGCCTGCGTCGACCCGGAGCCGCTGTAGGCCGCGCCCGAGAGGAGCCCGACCTCTTCGAAGCGTCCCTTCCCGTCGTTGCGAAACAGATAGTTGGGATCGGTGTCGTTGGCGACGTACAGATCGACGTCGCCGTCGTCGTCGTAGTCGGAGCTCACGACACCGATGCCGTAAGCGCGAATTCGGTCCTCGAGCCCGCTTTCCTTCGTCGCCTCGACGAACTCCAGTCCGTCATTCCGGTAGAAGACGTCCTCCTGCCCCTCGAGACCTCGCGGGCCGCACATCACCGCCATTCCAAGCCACTGGCACGTGGGCTCGGAGCCCGGTTCGGGAAACGCCTGGCCGGGCGCCACGTAGTTGGCGACGTAGAGATCGAGATCACCGTCTGCCTCGGCGTCGAAAAAGGCGGCGCTCGCCCCGAAGCCCTCGTTTCCCACTCCCATGACCGCGGTGACGTCCTGGAAGGTGCCGTCTCCGCGATTGCGGTAGAGAACGTTCGCTCCGATGTTGGTGAGATAGAGATCCACCAGCCCGTCGTTGTCGAAGTCGGCGGCGGCGCAACCGATGCCCCACCCGGGGCGCGCGACCCCGGCCCGTTCGGTGACGTCCTCGAACCGCAAGCTGCCCTGGTTGCGGAAGAGGCGGTTCACGCCCTTTCGCACGAGGTAGACGTCGAGGTCGGAGTCGGCGTCGTAGTCGAAAACCGCCGCGCCTCCTCCGAGTGAGCTCAAAATGACGCGCTTCTCCGGATCGCCGCTGTCGTGAACGAACTCGATTCCCGACTCGGCGCGGACGTCGACGAATTGTGGGGGCTCGACGAGCGCGAAGAACATTCCGGTGAATGCTAGCACCCATTCAATGCCGCGGGGCCCCACCCCCGCGGCACGGCCAGCCGGCGCGTTCATTAAGGCGCGCTCACTCCTCGTTCGCGCGCTGTCCTCCGCTCGCAGGCTCGCTGCGGACGGCGGCGCGCGGTGCTCGCTCCGCTTCGCGCAGGGGGCGAATGAATTTGTGAGCCCCCTGCATCATTACGGCGCGGTTAAATCTCGCGCGAGAGTGACCCGGCTCCTTGACAGGGGCTCGCCCCTATGAGATAAGCTCCTCCCGGACTGCGGGACTCATCCGCTCAAATTTTCAGGGGGTCATATGCTCAAGAATTTGCCGTGGCTCGCGGTGCCGTGTGCTCTCGCGCTTCTCGCGGCGCCTGCGTTCTCTCAACAGATGGGCACTGGAACGATCGATGGACGAATCGTCGACGCGACCGGCGCCGTCCTTCCCGGGGTCAGCGTCACTTTGACCAACGCGGAGACGGGATTGTCGCGGACCGTGGTGACGGACGAGAACGGCCGCTTCCGGGTTCCGCTCCTTCCCGTGGGCCGGTACGTTCTGACGACGGAGCTCGCGGGATTCCAGTCGCTCCGGCGGGACGGCCTCGTCGTCAACGTCGGTTCCCAGGTGAGCCTCGGCGACGTGACGATCGAAGTCGCGACGGTAGAGGAAGTGGTCACCGTGACCGCGGAGTCACCTCTCATCGAGGTCGCCCGTTCGGTGACCGCAGCCACTTTCGATTCGAGAGAGATCGAGAACCTTCCGATCGCGGGGCGCGACTACAAGAACTTCGCGCTCAACACCCCGAACGTAGTTCTGGCGGGTCCCGCCAGCGGCCGGACCACGATCAACATGGGTGGCATGAAGGGCATCGACACCAACATCACCGTGGACGGCGCCGACTTCAACAACACGTTCTTCGGCTCGGCGACGGGACAGCCCGAGGTGCCTTACTTCGTCGTGTCCCAGGAAGCGGTCCAGGAGTTCCAGGTTCTCGCCAACGGCTACTCCTCGGAGTTCGGACGCTCCGGCGGCGGCTTTTTGAACGTGGTGACGAAGTCGGGGACCAACGACGTCCGGGGAAGCGCGTTCTTCTTCGGAAGAAACGAAGGACTTCGCTCGACGCTCCAGGACGGCAACGGCAACGACCTGACCAACGCCCAGTTCTCGCAGCAGCAATTCGGCGGCAGCGTCGGCGGGCCCATCATCAAGGACAAGGCGCACTTCTTCTTCGCCGTCGACCGGCAGGGGTTCGACCGCCCCGTCGCCATCCGTTTCAACCGGAACGTCGCCGGCGTCTGCAACACCCAGATCTACGGCCAGGAGATCGGCGGTGTGGACTGTCTCTCGGACGAGGAGGGCGACACTGCGGAGCTTCTCGACAACACCGCGATCCTCGGGAAAGTGGACATCCAGCTCTCGAACACGAATACTCTCTCGATTCGGTACAACTTCAGCGACTTTACCGGGGAGAACTTCTTCTCGACCGCGGGCGGAGTCGCGGGAACGGTGCAGGCCTCCGCGGAGAACGGCACCAATCTCGAGGCCAACACCTCGCATTCCATCGTTGTCAGCAATACGAGCCTCATCGGAACCGACAAGTTCAACGAGCTCCGCTTCCAGTACTCCTTCGAGGAGCGGCCCCGTCTCGGCCAGAGCGATGACCTTCCCACCATCGTCATCAACGACACCGGAAGGTTCGGCAAGCAGTGGTTCCTCCCCATCACCTCGGATCACAAGCGCCTCCAGCTCACCGATAATTTCACCTATCTCTTCGGCGATCACGATCTGAAGATGGGCGGCGATCTGAACCTCACCGACACCAGCCAGGCGTTCTACGGCTGGGGCGGCGGCTACTACCAGTTCAACACCCTCGAGCAATACGTCGCGGGAGCGCCCGCCCAGTTCACCCAGCGCCTCGGCCTGAACGGCTTCACCACGCCGGAGTCCGGGACCATCGACATCGGACAGGAGGAGCTGGCCCTCTACATCAACGACACCTGGAGACCCAAGCCCGGCCTGACCCTCAACCTGGGTGTTCGCTGGGAAGGCCAATGGAACCCCACCGCTCCGGAGCAGACCGACGGCAAGCAGTCGAGGAATCCAGCGAACCCGGGACTCGATACCATCGGCCTCGTGCAGGGCGAGATTCCGGACGACTTGAACAACGTCGCCCCGCGCTTCGGCTTCGCCTGGGATCCGAACAATGACGGGCGGACCGTCATCCGGGGCGGCGCCGGGGTCTTCTACTCCCGCGCCAATCTGCTCCTGATGGCGAACTCCTTCACCGCCAACGGGTATCGCCAGGCCCTGTTCTTCCTCTTCGGAAATCAGATTCCGGAGTTCCCCTTCGTCTATCCGGAGTCGGGCCTTCCCGCCGACGATCCGCTGAACAACAGCTTGCCGGTCTCGGACATCGCGTTCTTCGACGACAACTTCCAGAACGCGCGCACCTCGCGAGCCAACGTCGGAATCGAGCACGAAGTCCTTGCCAACTTCTCCGTAGGCGCCGACTACGTCTTCGCCGACACCGTCAACGACCATCGAAGGACGAACCGCAATATCCCGCAGCCGCCGATCGGGTTCGACGCTTTCGGACGCGGCCTCTACGACGGAAGGCGAATCGACCCCGCCTACAACCAGTTCCAGGTGGAAGAGTCCACGGCCGGCCGCCGCTACAACGCGGCCACGTTCTCGCTGCGGAAGCGGCTTTCGAACCGCTATCAGTTCCAGGCATTCTATACGCTCTCCAACCTCAAGACCGACGACGACAACGAGCGCGACTCGAGCGGATTTCGCAATACCCAGCCCGAGAACCTCGACATCGATTGGGCGGACAGCGAGAACGACCTCCGGCACCGGTTCGTGGCGAGCGCGGTGTTCGAGCTCCCTCTCGATTTCGTCTTCTCGACGCTCCTCCAGACGAACAGCGGGCGTCCCTACCGCGTCCTCGCGGGAAGGGACAGCAACGGCGACAGGAACACCAACGACTACGCCGTGATCGACGATTCCAACCGGGCGCGAGCGGAAGCAGCGGGACAGGATCTCGCGGACGGACTTCAAAGTAGGAACACCGCGCGCCAGCCGAGTGCTTTCCTGATGGACATTCGGTTCAGTAAGGTCTTCGATTTCGGCAATCCCGGAAACCTGGAGCTGCTCTTCGAGATGTTCAACGTGTTCAACAACGCCAACCGGCTCACGAGCAACGAGAGCATCGGCTCGCCGAACTTCGGCTTCCTCAACATCGTGGGAGAGCCGCGGCAGGTGCAGCTCGGCGTGAGGTATCGCTGGTAGCCTAGCTTCTTTTTGCACGAATCCGGCCGGGCCTCGAACCGAGGCCCGGCCGTTCTCGTTTTCGCCGCAGCGGTCCTCGTCTACTCCGGAAACCTCGGCAACGGCTTCGTCTACGACGACCGCTACGTCGTCGAGCGGAACCCGCTGGTTTCGAACGGGGACCTCCGGGAGCTTCTGACGACGAGCTACTGGGGCGAGATCGTCGATGCCGGCCTCTATCGGCCGCTCACCCTTTTGAGCTTCGGGCTGAACCGGGCCCTCGGCGCTTCCGCCTTCGGCTTTCACCTCGCGAACGATCTTCTGCACGGGATTGCCGCGGTAGGAGCCCTCCTCGTCGCTCGCACCCTCGGCCTCTCTATTGCCGGCGCTCTCGCGGCCGCCCTTCTCTTCGCTCTCCACCCGGTCCAGAGCGAAGGGGTGAACGCTCTGGTCGGCCGTGCCGAGATCCTGGCCTTCGCCTTGACCGTCGCCTCGTTTCTGCTGTTTGCGCGGAAGGCCAGCCCGCTCGTCGTCGGGGCGTCTTTTCTCTGCGCCCTTCTTTCGAAAGAGAGCGCCGCCTTCGCGCTTCCCCTGTTCGTCCTTTATCGCCGGGACGGATCCCGGCTTCTCGCCCTCGGCGTCGCCGTCGTTGCCGGCGCCATCCTTCGCATCGCCGCCCTCGGGGGGTTGGGGATCGCGGGGCGCGAGATCGGATTTCTCGACAATTCTCTCGCCCACTCCGGGCTCGGCGCGCGACTACTTTCGGCTCCCGTTCTCCTGCTCCACTACGTTCAGCTGATCGTCTGGCCCCGCTCTCTCTCCGCCGACTACTCCTTCAATCAGATCCCGATTCCCGAAAGCGCGGCCGATCCTCGCGTCCTTCTGGGCTCCGTCGTCCTCGTACTCTTGCTTTGTGTCGCTGCGTGGGGAGGGAGGTACCGGGTCGCTGCCCTCGCTTTCATCGTTCCCCTCGCCGGCTCTCTTCACCTCCTGTTCCCGATGGGAACGATCTTCGCCGAGCGGCTCCTGTACCTTCCGATGCTGGGGGCTGCTCTCGCCTTCGGCCTCGCGATCGAGGAGCTCGACAATCGACAGCGGTGGGTTTCCGCGGTCGTCGCGGTGGCGGTCCTCGGAGCCGGCGCCGTGCGCCTATGGACCCGGATCCCCGATTGGCGCGACAACGAGACGCTCTTCCGGAAGACGGTCGAAACCTCTCCATTCAGCGCCCGAAGCTACTTTCTCCTGGGAGCGGAGCTTCTCGAGCAGAAACGGTTTTCGGAGTCGGCGGAGAGCTTCGCCACCGGGCTCGCGATCTACCCCGCGCACTTCGGAGCCCGGATGAGCCTCGGGGAAGCGCTCCTCGCAGCGGGAGATGCGGCCGGGGCCGAGCAGGCGTTCGGAAAGGCTCTCGAGGTGCAGCCGGCCTCCGTGGACGCGCGGAATGCCGCGGTCGGAGCGGCCCTCGCCCTCGGACGGGAGAAGGCGCGCGCTCTCGATTTCGCCGCGGCGAGGCAATGTTTCGAGCGGGCGATCGCACTCGACGAGAACGAGCCTTCCGCGTGGAACTACCTCGGCCTGGTATCGGAGCGGGAGGGGCGTCTCGACGAGGCGCGGGGGCACTACGAGCGCGCGCTTCGGGAGGATCCCGCCCTGGTCGAAGCCCTCTTGAACCTCGCGAGCCTGCGTATGAACGCGGGAGAGCTCTCGCCGGCCGAAGAGCTCTATCGCCAGGCACTCGCGCTCGCGCCCGAATCCTACGAGGCCTACAATGGCCTCGGAATCGCCCTCGCCCGCCAGGGCCGGAACGAAGAGGCCGCGGAGGCGTTCAAAAGGGCCATCGCGATCGACCCCGGGCTCGAGACCGCTCGTGAGAATCTTCGCGCCCTCCATTCGCGTTGAATTGGTTCCAACTGCCCCGATCAGATAAAATGAAACATGCTCAAGTCGCCTTCGCCCGGGGAATCGGCTCGCGACCGAGCGCGCCGGAGAGCGGAGTGGCCGGTGCGTTCGTTCCGCCTGGGCGAAGAGCCGGGCGACGATTTGTCGGATTCGACGACGGTTGAGGAACGACTCTCGATGATGTGGCCGCTCGCCATCGAAGCCTGGACTCTGAGTGGTCGCGAGCTTCCGGCCTACGACCGAACGAGTTTGCCGGGGCGACTGTTCCGTTCCGGAGAGGTCCCTCCCGAGGACAGTGCCTCTTCGTAACCTGAACGAAGACTTCCGGGATCTGCTCCTGGAATTCGCCGACGGGAAGGTCGAGTTCATCATCGTGGGAGCCTTCGCCGTCGCTTACCACGGGGTTCCACGCGCGACCGGGGACATGGACGTCTTCGTGAAGCCGAGCCCCGATAACGCCAAGCGAGTGTTCGACGGACTCGTCCGTTTCGGCGCCCCCATCGCGAGCGCGGGAGTGACTCCCCGGGACTTCGAGACCGCCGGACTTGTTTATCAGATCGGCCAACCGCCGAGGCGCATCGACGTGCTCACCGAAATCTCCGGCGTCAGCTTCGATGAGGCATGGGCTAATCGACGAACCGTCCAGTTCGAGGGCCGCGACGTTCACTTCATCGGTCGAGAGGAGCTCCTCCGCAACAAAAAGGCAGCGGGTCGTCCAAAGGACCTTGCCGATGTCTCCCGCTTGCGAAAGAAATAAAGCGGCCCGCACTGAGTTGGAAATGACCTGGCTGTTGCTGTTCGCCCTCGCGATCCAGAGAGAGCGCCCGCCGCTCGAGGCGCTCGCTGCCGCGCAAGAAGCGTCGAGCGCCCATCCCGAGAGAGCCGACCTCCAGTACGAGCTCGGGGCGCACTACGCTTCCCTCGGCCGGGTCAACGAGGCCCTCGAGACACTCCGCCTTGCGACAGAGCTCGCGCCGCAAGAAGCGGAATATTCTCTTGCCTACGGAGAGGCTCTCTATCGCGCCGGTCGGGCTACGGAAGCGCTTCCGTATCTCGAGAAAGCTTTCTCTCTTCCGGAAGCGCTTCTCCTTCTCGCGAGCGTTCACGAGAAACTCGGCGACCCGGAGAAGACCATCGCGGAGCTCTCGCGATACGTGGACGCCAAGCCGGAAGACCGTGGGGCGCGTCTCCTGCTAGGCTCGAAACTGGAGCAGGCGAAGCGCATCGACGAGGCCCTCGCCCTCTATCGAAGCGCGGCCGACGGAGAGAGCCTCGCTCGTGCCGCGGAGCTCTTGAGCCGCAGACCGGAGACCCACCTCGAGGCGGAGAGCGCCGCCCGACGGGCGTTGGAAGCGGACCCGACGCACCTCGAGGCTCGTATCGTCCTCGCGCGCGTTCTCTCGCGAACCGGTCGGGAAGGGGAAGCGCTCGAGGAGCTCGAGCGCGCGGGCGCCGGGAATCCCGACGCGCCCCAGCTCTTTTACCAGCTCGCCCAGGCCTATCAACGGGCGGGCCGCGCGATCGAGGCCCAGGAGTCCGCTCGCAAGTTCCAGGAGCTCGAAGCGAAGGAGAAGTCGGAACGAGAGCGCGAAGCGAGAGTCGCGGTCACCTACAAACGCGCCGCCGACACCCTCCAGAAGGGCGACATGCTGGAGGCGGAACGGGTGTTCCGATCCGTCCTCGAGATCGATCCGGAGAACACCCAGAGCCGGTCGATGCTCGCCAAGATCGCGTTCTCCAGGAACGACCCGGCTTCGGCGGCGCGATGGATCGACGAAGCGATCGAACGGGACGCGGGGATTGCGGAGTACCACTACCTCCGGGGACTCTTCGAGGCGCGAGCGGGAAGAGCGGTGGAAGCGGAGCCTTCCATTCGGCGCTCGCTCGAGCTCGATCCCGCCTTTCCCGAAGCCTGGTCGCTCCTGGGCTCGCTCCTGCTCGACTCGCGCCGTGCGGAGGAGGCCCTGGGTTGCTTCCTTCGAGCGTCGCTCTTGGAGCCATCGAGCGCCGCGGTCCAGCTCAACCTGGCGTCCGCCTACTCCGCTCTCGGGAAAACGGAGGAGGAAGAAGCGGCGATGGAGCGGTACCGCCTACTGAGCCGCCCCTCCCGCTGAAATCTCCTCGGCCAGCGCGCGCGCCAGCGTCCGGAACTGCTCCTCGTCGTTGTAGAGCTGCGCCGAGATGCGCAGCACGCTCGAAGGCGAGCGCGGCCAGACGGAGACCAGAGCCTCGATCTTGTGGTTTTCGAAGAGCTCTCGGGAGATGGGGTCGAGGCTCATTGGCGGGAGCTCGACCCCGTCGCGGCGCGAAGGGAGCGGAACCGCTGCGAGCGAGCCCAGCATTTCCTCGGGAGCGGGAGAGGGAATGGAGAGGGCGTCCTGAAGGATCGCGCGGCCCCGAAGCGCGAGACTCCGGTTCCGGGAGCGGAGCTCGTCCCACCCGCCGGGCACGATCGTCTCGAAGAAGGCGATCGCTTCCGGAATGCAGAGAAACGGCGTGGGGTCGTCGGTTCCGCTGAAATCGAACTCCAGACGGAATCGGCTCCGATCGGTGCGCGGAGAGTTCGCGCCGTGGCTGATGGCGAGCGGACGTACGAGATGCTGCCGGTCGCGACGAACGTGAAGAAACGCCGACCCCTTGGGCGTGCACATCCACTTGTGGCAGTTGCCCGTGTAGTACGCGGCTCCGAGCTCATCGAGCCGAAGAGGCAGCATTCCCGGAGCGTGGGCTCCGTCGACCAGAGTGTCGATTCCTCGTTCCGCCAGGGGTCGAATCATCCGCTCGAGAGGCACGAGGATGCCGGTCGCGCTCGTCACATGGTCGATGAGAAGAAGCTTCGTCCGGTCGGTGACGGCCGAGAGCACCGCGTCCACGACTTCGGTGTCGGAGGAAAGTGGAAACGGCACCGAGGCCACGACGACCTTCGCCCGCGATCGCTCGGCGACGAAGTTCAGGACGTTCCGGCAGGCGTTGTACTCGTGATCGGTCGTAAGGAGCTCGTCCCCGGGGCCGAAGGCGAGCGACCGCAGGACGGTGTTGACCCCGGTGGTGGCATTCGGGACGAAGGCCAGGTCGTCGGCGTCGGCGCTGATGAAGCGGCCGAGCGCTCCACGGGCGTCGTCGATTCGGGGCTCGAATCGGCGATAGAGGAACTCGACCGGCTCCCGCTCCATCTCCGCTCGAAGCTCCTGCTGGCGTTCGAGGATCCGAAGCGGACAGGCCCCGAAGGATCCGTGGTTCAGAAAGAGGACGTCCGGGTCCAGGCTCCAGTAGCGGGCAAAGGGATTCATGAAGGAACTCTATATCGGGGTGGGCCTCCGGGCTCCATGCATGGAGACATCGCCGTTTCTTGGGTTGGCACGAGTGCCGCCGATGTCGTATCGTGCCCCCTTTCCAGGAGGTTTCCGAAATGCTCGTACGCGCGTTCACCACCACGATCGCACTGGGCTTCGTTTCCGGAGCCCTCGCCCAGACGACACCCCCGCCGGACGCTCCGCGCCCCATCGACATCCGCGAATCCGTGTGGCTCGAGGAGCTCACCTGGATGGAAGTGCGCGACCTCATCAAGGCGGGGAAGACCACGATCCTAATCGCCACCGGAGGCGTCGAGCAGAACGGACCCTACCTCGCGACCGGCAAGCACAACTACGTGCTTCAGGCCACCTGTCCCGCCATCGCGAAGAAGCTCGCAAACGCCCTCTGCGCTCCCATCGTTGCCTTCGTGCCGGAAGGCGATATCGATCCACCCACGGGAATGATGCGCTATCCGGGCACCATCAGCCTGACGGAGGGCACGTACGAGGCGCTCCTCACGGAGATCGCGCGGAGCCTCGCGCAGCACGGCTTCGAGCACATCGTTCTCTTCGGAGACAGCGGCGGAAACCAGGCGGGAATGAAAGCGGTGGCGGAAGAGCTCTCGGCGAAGTGGGCCGGAGGCAAGACCCGGATCCACTTCATCCCCGAATATTACGACTACCCGGGAACCTACAAGTGGGCCGACCAGACGTTCGGCTGGGACGAAAAGGTCGAGGGGATCCATGACGACCCCACCATCTCGACCATCATGATGACGGTGAACCCCGACCTGGTGCGAATCCGGGAGCGCGAGGCGAAGGGCAAGGCCTCGATCAACGGCATCCCACTCCTGCCTGTCGACAAGGCCGTCGAGTCGGGGCGGAAGATCGTGGAGCACCGCGCCGAGGTGACGGCGGCGGCGATCCGGAAGGCGATGCAATGACTGGGCGTCAGCGCAGGACGTCGAACTGGTGGGTGTACTTGATGATGAAGCTCCGGCTCTGGGGTCCGACCAGGAGATCCCCG
>Ga0299906_10002377_pt1 | contig 15642 bp, 14 predicted proteins | sample RVTome_14_FD_200259 | JGI IMG/M metagenome (GOLD analysis project Ga0299906, IMG submission 200259) | Soil microbial communities from uranium-contaminated site in the Upper Colorado River Basin, Wyoming, United States - RVT145D125 (version 2) ... | reverse complement strand
GCAAGGTCGAGGCCCCCGACGCCAAGGGCATCACCACGGTCGCGGAGTACACCTACGTGCCCGGGGAGAAGCTGCCGGCGGTCAAGGGCGTCTCGAGCTACGAGTGGAACGACTCGGCCAAGGTGGTGCAGTTCCCGATCAACGTCTGGATCGGCTGGCTGCCGATCGTCGCGGCCAACCACGGGTTCGCACCGAACCCCGACAGCGTCTTCGCGAAGAAGTACGGCTTCAGCGTCAACCTCAAGCTGATCGACGACCCGGTCGTGGCCCGGGACGCCTTCGCCACCGGGGAGAGCCACATCCTGTGGGGCACTCTCGACATGATGGTGCTGATGGCGCCCGAGCTGATGAAGGACTCGAGGAGCGCCCCCCGCATCTTCCAGCAGATCGACTGGTCGTCGGGCGGCGATGGCGTCGTCGTACGGGGCAACATCCTCTCTGTCAAGGACCTCGAGGGCAAGACCATCGTCTACGCCCAGAACTCGCCGTCCCAGTACCTGATCAACAACCTGCTGCTGAACGCGGGCATCCAGCCTTCCCAGGTCACCCACAAGTACACCGCCACCGCATTCGAGGCGGCGGCCGCCTTCGTCTCCGACAAGAGCATCGACGCCTGCGTCTCCTGGGCGCCCGACATCTACAACATCCCCGAGAAGGTGGCGGGCACCCGCATCCTCACCACGACGTCCGAGGCGAACAAGCTGATCGCCGACGTGTGGGCGGCGCGCGCCGACTTCGCCAAGGACCACCCCGAGGCGATCAAGGGTCTGGTGGCGGGGATCTTCGAGGGTATGGACCTGCTCGCAGACCCGACCTTCCGCGAGCAGGCGTACCAGTGGATGGCGGAAGGCTACGGCATGCAGGCGGACGAGGTGCGCGCCATGGCTGCGGACGCGCACTCGACCAACTTCGCCGAGAACAAGGCCTTCTTCCTCAACGCCAACGATCCTGCCAACTTCGAGCGCACCTGGAAGAACGTGACCTTCGTCTACCGCGAGCTCGGCCTCGTCGACACACCGGTGCGCTTCGACGAGGTGGTGGACTTCTCGGTGCTCAAGGGTCTGGACGCGGCCGGCACGTTCGCCCACCAGAAGGACGAGTACCGCGCCCAGTTCGCGCCCACGAGCTACGGCAAGGTCTCGGCCGAGGCGCCGATCCTCACGCAGACGATCCGCATCAACTTCTACCCGAACTCGGCGAACGTGTTCGAGCCACAGCACGACGAGCTCGGGAACCCGATCGCGAACACGCTCTACGATCCTTCCGCGTCCGCGACCCTGGAAACGGTGGCGCGTCTGGCGGGCCAGTACGAGCGCGCCGTGATCGCCGTGGTGGGGCACACCGACTCGTCGATGAAGGGCCAGGGGCCGCGCTACGAGGACGTCAAGCAGCTCTCCACGGACCGGGCGAGCGGCGTCCGCGAGGCGCTCGTCAAGAAATACAAGTTCGACCCCAACAAGTTCATCGTCGAGGGCAAAGCGTGGGACGAGCCGGCCAACCAGGACGACCCGATGAACCAGGCTCTCAACCGGCGCGTGGAGATCTCCGTCTACCCGCCGGAGGCGCGCTAGTCGCCCGGCGATGAGCGCCGCGTCCGCCGACGGACCGACGCGCGGGGAGCCTGGGGGAGAGGGACGCGATCTGCCTGTGGCGTCCCGCTCCGCCCCGAGCGGCTGGTTGCGCATCCGCGAGACGCTACCGGGTTCGCTCGCGTGGCTGCTCGGCTCGATCCCGGTCGCCCTGCTGCTGTTGGCCTGGTTCGGCGTGACGGCCGGCGCCATTCCCGAGGAGCGGCTCATCTCTCCGACGATCCTGCCGTCGCCGCGGGAGGTGCTGGCCTCGTTCCCCCAGCTGTGGTTCGAGCGCGCCCTCACGCGCAACCTGGCCGTCTCCTTCGGCCGGGTTCTGGCGGGCTTCGTCCTGGCCCTCGTCGTGTCCTTTCCCCTGGGCGTGCTGATGGGGTCGTTCACCAAGGTGAAGGCCGCCTTCACGCCCCTCACCGTTTTCGGCGCCTACCTGCCGATCCCGACCCTGGTTCCGCTCACGCTCTCACTGTTCGGCACCGGCGAGCTGCAGAAGGTCGTGTTCCTGGCCCTCGCCTTCGGCGTCTACCTCGTTCCGCTGTTCGTGGCGGCGGTGGACACGGTGGACGACACCTACCTGAAGACGGCCTATACGCTGGGGGCGAGCCGCGCGCAGGCCGTGGCGAAAGTGCTGCTGCCCATCTCCTGGCCGGACATCTACCAGGCGATGCGGCTCGGCTTCGGCGTCGGCTGGAGCTACATCCTGCTGGCGGAGATGGTCGACATCGGGCATGGGCTCGGCGGCATCATCATCACCTCGCAGCGGCGCGGACCCCGCGAGCACATCTACCTCGTCCTGCTGATCATCGTGGCGGTGGCCTTTCTCACCGACAAGCTCTGGCAGGCGGTCGGGCGCTGGCTCTTCCCCTACCGGGAGCACGAGCGGTGACGGTACCCGTCCTCGAGTTCCGGGGCGTCTCCAAGACCTTCAATCCCGGGTCGCGCACCGAGTTCACGGCCCTGAGCGACGTGAGCTTCAGGATCGACGACATCCCCGGCTACGGGGAGTTCGTGGCGATCGTCGGCCCGTCGGGATGCGGAAAGTCCACGATCCTGAACCTGATTCAGGGCTTCTCGGACGTGTATCCCCCCACCGAGGGCGAGGTGCGGGTGCGGGGTGAGCGCGTGACGGGCCCCGGGCGCGATCGGGGCATGATCTTCCAGAAGTACAGCTCCTTCCCCCACCGCACCGTCCTGGAGAACGTGACCTTCGGCCTGGAGCTCAACGCCGACGAGCTCCAGCTCTCGCGGCGAGCGCGCCGCGACCAGGCACTCGCCTGGATCCGCAAGGTCGGACTCGCGGGCCACGAGCACAAGTACCCCCACCAGCTCTCGGGCGGGCAACAGCAGCGCGTCGCGATCGCCCGCAGCCTGACCCTCAAGCCGCGCATCATCCTGATGGACGAGCCCTTCTCGGCGCTCGACGAGCCGACGCGCCACGAGATGCAGAGCCTGATCATGGAGCTGTGGCACGAGGTCGAGGCGACCGTCATGATCGTCACCCACTCGATCGCCGAGGCCGTGTACCTCGCGGACCGGGTCTGGATCATGGGTCGCGCGCCGGGGCGGATCGCCCGCGAGTTCAAGGACGTGATCCCGGCGACGCGGGACGCCGACCCGCTCGCGGTGCAGGAGACGCAGGCTTTCAAGGAGGCCGTGGCGGAGGTGGGACGAGCGTTCCGCGAGGCCGAGGAGCGGCCGTGACCCGCCGCGGCTGACCATGGCCGAGGCCCCGCTCAGCTTCTGGGACTACGTCAAGCAGGCGGTGTTGCGCCCGGTGCGCTCGCGCGCGCTCGGGGCCCTGCCGCTCACCCAGATGCTGCTCGCCGGCTTCGGTCTCGCGGGCCTGTTCAACCCTGGATTCTGGCTGCTGGGGCTGGCGCTGCTCGTGTCGCTGGTCGGCGGACGCTCGTCGAGCGAACGCTTCCAGAAGCTGGTCCGGGCCGAGCTCCTCGCCGCGCAGCGTTCCGCTCAGAGCGAGGGAACGAGCGACCGCCTGGGCCGCCTGTATCGGGTGCTCGAGCCCGCCTCCCAGGCGCGCTATCGCGCGCTCTTCGACCAGTGCCGGGAGATCCTGGGCATCTCCGGCCGCGGGTCGGGCCCCGAGTCGCTGACCGACCTGCGCGCCGGCAGCCTGAATCAGTTGCTGCTGCTGTTCCTGCGCCTCCTCTCCTCCCGGGAGCTGATCGGCGCGATGCTGAAGCGGGTCGACCGCAGCGCTCTCGAGCAGGAGCTCGCCTCCCTGCGCGGGCGGCTGGCCGCGGCCGAGGCGGACGGGCCGCTGGCCCGCTCGCTGCAGGCCACCCTGGACATCCAGGAGCAGCGCCTCGCCAACCTGGCGACGGCCAGCGGCAACCTGGACCTGATCGACGCCGAGCTCGAGCGGATCGAGCAGCAGGTGCGCCTGGTGCGCGAGGAGAGTGCCGTCTCCGGGGGACCCGAGATGCTCTCGGGCCGTCTCGACGCGGTCTCGTCCTCGCTGCGCGAGACCTCCCGCTGGATGGACCAGCACGCCGATCTCTTCAGCGATCTGGCCTCGAGCGAGATCGACAGCCCGGCACTGCCGCGACTGCCGGAGCTACCCGCGCCCCTGCAGGCGGCCTCGCCCGCGTCCCCGCCCCCGCCGCCACCCCGCAAGCAGGCGAGGGAGCGTTGAGCGGCATTCCGGGCAGACCCTCGGAGGAGGATCATGGGTGAAGACGCGACGGGACGCGCGCTCCCGGCGTGGGCCGAGGAGATGCGCCAGGTGTTCCGGGCCGGCGCCACCAGCCAGTTCGTTCTGCACGGCAACGTCTTCGACCTGGTGGCAGCCCCCGACGGCCGCTCCTGGCACTCCCTCGGCCGATTCCTGACCGAGGGGATGTTCACGCCGTTCGACGTGGTCGTGCAGTACGACCGCGGCAAGGGCATCCGCATTCGCAAGGGGGCCGAGGCGTTCCATCGCTTCCTGAAGGCTTTCGACGCGTTCCAGGGGACGTCGTGGGCGGGCTTGCCCGACTCCGCGACCGACAAGCTCGAGACCCTCGACCTCGGCAACCTGCTGCCACGTGACCCGAAGCGCGCTCTCGAGCTCGTGGATCGCTTCCTGCGCGCGGCTCTCGCCAGAACGATCGTCAAGGACGGCAAGACCGCTCCCGACCCCCTCAAGGTGGCCGTGGTCCTCGACTACGCGCACTTCATCGCCCCGCAGGGCGATCCGCTCTATCTGTCCGACCTCAGTCAGACGCTCATCCAGCTCCTCGACTGGGGCTCGGATCCGGCCATCGCCGGTGCTTTCGTGGCCACGGTGCTCGTCACCGAGAACCTGGCCGACCTCAACCGCGCACTGGTCGAGAGCCCCTACAGCGCAAAGATCAGGATCACCCTGCCCACGGCCGAGGAGATTCGCGACTTCGTCGACGACCTCGTCGCCGGCGAAGGCGACTTCGAGCGGCTCTCCGAAGTGCCCCGGGAGGCCCTGGCCGACAAGCTCGTCGGCTTGTCACGGGTGGGAGTCCGCGGCCTCGTTCGGCGCGCGCTCACGAGCGGCGAGCGTATCAGCGGCGCTTACCTGACCCGCAGGAAGAAGGAGCTGATCGAGAAGGAGGCGGCGGGACGCCTGGAGTTCCTCGAATCCGACCGCACCCTCGACGACGTAGCTGGTCACGACGAGGCGAAGGCCTGGCTGCGCGACGACGCCGTGCTCCTGCGCCGCGGCCGCACGGCGGCGATCCCGATGGGCTACCTGCTCACCGGCCGCATCGGGACCGGGAAGACCTATCTGGTCCAGTGCCTGGCCGGCGAGATCGGCATCCCGTGCGTCGAGCTCAAGAACTTCCGCGAGAAGTGGGTCGGGACGACCGAAGGCAACCTCGAGAAGGTGTTCGCGATCCTGCACGCCCTGCGACAGGTCATCGTGTTCGTGGACGAGGCCGACCAGGCGACCGGCAAGCGCGGCGGTGGCGACGGAGACTCGGGGCTGTCGGGGCGCATCTACGGGATGCTGGCCAAGGAGATGTCGGACACCCGGAACCGCGGCCGCATCATCTGGATCTTCGCGACCTCTCGCCCCGATCTCGTGGAAGTGGACCTCAAGCGTCAGGGACGCCTCGACGTGCATATCCCGCTCTTCCCGCCGGGTGACGCGGCCGGGCGAGCGGCACTCTTCGCCGCGATGGCCCGCAAGCTCAAGCTCGAGCTGGCGCCCGAGGAGCTTCCGGCCCTCCCCGACAACGATCAGATCGGCGGCAACGAGATGGAGGGGATCCTGGTGCGGGCGATCCGCCTCCACGAGTCGAGCCGGGACGCGGCGGAGCGGGGCGCGGGGGCGCCGCGTCCGCTGCCGGCCTGCATCGAGGCGGCGATCGCGGACTTCCGTGCCTCGGCCCACGTCGAGCGGCTCGAGCTGATGGATCTGCTCGCAGTCAAGGAGTGCACCGATGCACGCTTCCTGCCGGCGCGGCTGCGCTCGCTCAGCCTGGCCGCGGTCAACGCCCGCATCGAGCAGCTGAAGGCAGCCATCGGAGACTGAGCGCCCGCGAGCACCGGTCCGGCCGAGGCGTTCCAGGTCACCGAGCGGGCCGCTCCGCGGAACCGTCCGCCCCCAGCTGGTGTCCAACGGAGGAGAACGGGAGCTCGTCAGCGCGTTTGGGGAGGGATCAATGGCCTCTGACCTGCAGTCGATGATCGAGAGCATGGGCACCGTGGCGTGGGGTACCGTCGTGACGCTGACGATCATGTCGATCTACTCGATCGGCGTCATGATCGAGCGCCAGTACGCGTACTCGAAGGCCAGAAGTGAGTCGCGCACGTTCGTTCCGACCGTGAGCCGCTTCCTGAGGGAGGGGAAGGTCGAGGAGGCCATCGCCAGCTCGCGGGGCCCCGGAGTGAGGCACTCACACCTCGCCAAGGTCGTCGCGGCGGGGCTTCAGGAGTGGCAGCACCAGCACGAACGGACCGGGGGCGACCTCGACCCCGAGGCCGCGGTCGCTGCCGCCAGGCGAGCCAGCCAGCGCGCCACTGCCATCAACCTCACCGACATGGAGCGGGGCCTCGGCGCGCTCGCGACGATCGGGTCCACCGCCCCGTTCGTGGGCCTCTTCGGCACCACCTTCGGCATCATCAACGCCTTCAAGGAGATGGCACTGACCGGTGCCGGCGGAATCGGTTCCGTCTCCGCCGGGATCTCCGAGGCGCTCGTCACCACGGCGTACGGTCTCTTCGTCGCGGTTCCCGCGGTGTGGGCGTACAACTACTTCTCCGGCCACGTCAAGGGATTCAACGTCGAGATGGAGAACTCCAGCTCGGAGCTGCTCGACTACTTCATTCAGCGGACGTGAGGGCTGGCCGGCGGATGCGCTTCATCGCAACTCGTTGATCACGTCGAACGCGAGGGTATGCAGCATCAACATCACGCCAGCAACCGTCCAGACGAAGGCCGCGAGTCCGGACGCGGACACGACCTTCGCGGCGCCCAGTCCCTCCGGGTCTCGGTACCACAGCCACAGCGCCGCCAGCGCGACCAGCGGGAGAACGATCCAGGAGAGTGCGCGCGTCGAGGCGATGTGGACTCGCAAGTGGAGCGGCAGCGTCGCCCCGAGACCCGCGTACATGGCGCTCAGGATCTCGAGTCGCCAATCGAAGAGCACGTAGCCGCCGATCGCGATCACCCAGAGCGCGAGACCGAGCGCGAGAATGCCCGCCCGGGCCACACCGGGCGTGTCGGTTCGACTCATGCCCCGTCTCACCATGGCCACGCCGCGACTACACCGGGGTAGTCGCGAGGACCATCGCCCACAGCAGACCCGCCAGCGTACACGCGGCGATGAAGAGTCCCGAGCCCGCGACGAGCGTCCCGGCGGAGATCCCGCTCCCGAAGCGCTCGACCAGCACGACGGCGACCAGCGTCACGGAGAGGGCGACGGTCAGGAGCGAGTGCGCCCGCCGCAGCTGGGAGAGAAAGCCGGGAATCGCCTGGAACGCGGGCTGGGAGCGATGCTCCAGGGGGAGGTCGCGAAGAACCGCTTCGTTGCTGCTCACCACCGTCTGGACCCCGAAGTGAAACAGGCCCAAGGCGACGAGGACGGCGATCCAGAGGCAGATGCCGAGGCCCAACAGCCACCGGTGCGCGGCCCGTGATTGCTCGCTCGACACGGCGTTCAACGGTCCTCCCTGGTGGCGCGATTATAGCCCTGTGTCCGCGCCCAGCTGCCCTTCGGCGGGCCAACCCAGAGCGGCCGGTGGCGTCTCATCCCGAGAGCTGGACGAAGCAGGAGGACTGTCGCGCCTCGATGACTGTCGCGGCGGTGTCATCACGGCCCGTCCTGCACACCCTCCAGCTCGCCATCCAGCCGGCGCTGGACGTGGGCTCGCACCTCGTATCGGACGAACGGACGACCTGCTCGAGTTCGCGGTCGTGATCCGCAAAAGGCTGTAGCGACTGGCCGCGCGACGGACGCGGGTAGCGCACAAGGGAGCCGGGCCCCGAGACTGCGCCGACGGCACTCGGTCCGCCCGAGCTCGCGATCAGCCCAACAACCCGGGCAGCACCTCGCCGCTGCGGCCCTGGACGAAGTGCTCGAATCTCGAGGCGTTGTCGGCAGCCGCGGCGTTGACCAGCCAGGTCCCGGCGCCCGCTCGGCGGGCCTCGTCCACGAGCGCGCTCGCCGGCCACACGGAGCCGGAGGTCCCCGCCGCAAGGAACACCAGCCGGCCCCGCCGGCCCTCTTCGAGGAAGCGGCTGATCGCCTCGAAGTGGAGCGGGTCGAGCATCTCGCCGAACCAGACCACCGCCGGGCGCAGCAGGCCCATGCGGCCGGCCGCCTCGCAGACGTCGCACAGCGGGGGTCGCTCGTCGTCGTAGCCCTCGAGGTCGTCGAAGGGCTCCCGGTCGCAGTGGGCGCAGCGCGTCTGGTAGAGCTGGCCGTGCAGCTCGATAACGCGCTCACTTCCGGCCTGCCGGTGCAGCCCGTCAATGTTCTGGGTGACCAGCAGGAACCTGTCCCCGAGGCGGCGTTCGAGCGCTGCCAGAGCCAGGTGCCCGGGATTTGGCCGGCACGCCCGTCCCTTGGCGCGCCGCTCGGAGTAGAAGCGCCACACGAGCCGCGGGTCCTCCCGGAAGCCCTCGGGAGTCGCCACCTGCTCCATCGAGTGCTGCTCCCAGAGACCGCCCGAGTCGCGGAAGGTCGGGATGCCGCTCTCGGCCGACACGCCGGCCCCGGTGAGGACCAGCACCGAAGTGTCGGCGACGACGGGGATGGAGTCGGTCCTGGTCACGCGCTCAACGGGACGGCTTCACGGAGGACGCGCTCCCGGATGCGCGGCTTCAGACCACCCTCTGCTTTGGTGCAGATCAGCCGTTACCGGCGTCGATGTGGCACTCACACCCACGAGCTCGCATTGTAGGGAGTACCTCCTCCGCAGCATGCTCGCCCGAACACTCGTCTCTGAGAATCCGAACGCCGCAGCCCGCGGGGACCGCGGCGGCCAGGTCTGCCGTCCACGCCCCGGCAAGAACGCCCACAACCGGGGCGCGGTCGAATCCCTTCTCCTGAATGGTCGTCGCCTCCCGCAGGTAGGAACGTACGCCGCAGGCGACTACGATCCCGTGCTTCGACGCCGCTTCTGCGGCGTAACGGTGGTCGCCCGGCGGGATCGACGGATGCCGCAGAAGGGCCAGAAAGGCCAGATCCGCCATCACGAGACCGATCGGCTTCCAGGGCTCGGATCCCTTCGCCGGATCGACCGGATCTGCGCCTTCCCACGCCGAAGCAGAGCCCAATCGGCACGCCCGGACCGAGCGGACCCGCCCCTTCGCATCCCACAGCGGGACGATCAAGCGATATCCCTGGGCCCACCAGCCGGCTCGACCGGTCCGCGCCCATGGCGGACAGTGCGCGTCGGAAGCGATCACGCGGGCCAGATCGTAGCGTCGGACACGATCGGCGCGAATGCCCGCGGACTCGAGCTGCTCCGCCGTAGCCTGGTCCTGAGGCACCGCAACACACTGGTCGAGGAGCGCCAGAACCTCCGGCTCCGGAGGGCGGGGTGGTCCGTTTCCCACCACGAGATCGATGAACTCGTCGAGGTGCCGCCGGTAGATGCGCCGCTCGCCAGCGACCTGGGCGATGCGCAGCTCTCCTCGCGCCGCGCAGCCCTCGATCTGTTCGGGCGAGAGCTTCAGAATGGCAGCCACCTCGCCGACGGTCAGGAACGTGCTGGAGATCTCGGGCATCGGTTCTTCTCGATGTCACTCATCGTACCACCTCGCCGGCTGCCCATGCCTCCGCGAGTCACGCCCTGAGAGCCGCTCCTCCTCCTCCTCTTCTTCCTCCTCCTCTTCTTCCTCCTCCTCTTCTTCCTCCTCCTCTTCTTCCTCCTCGTCGTCCTCGTCCTTGTCCTTCTTCTTGTCCTTGCCGCCGCCCATCTGCTTCTCGGCTTCATCGTCCTGGTAGGTGACGTCCTTCCCGGTACGGGCGCGGAACCTGGCGAGAGCCATCCGGATGTCTCCCTTGTCGAACTCGATGACGAGGGCCTGGTCCGTACCCTCGTCGTCAGCGTAGGCAATCGTCACGTAGTGATGGCGTGCCTTCTTGAAGAGCCAGAGGGGAAAGGAGGATCGCCGTTCCGATGCGGTGACCGACCTTCTGACCGTACTCCACGTCCTCCATCGATGCCCACGGAATCTCGACGGCGCCGTCCGCGTACACGAGGCGATCCTCCGCCTTCAGGTCGATGGGGTAGTCCTTCTTCTCCCCGAGCCTTGCCACCTCGAACGTCGCACCGATGAACTTGGCCTTCCCCTTGTTGACGGCGAGCGCCGACGTCGCGATACCGGCCACGACGACGGTCGCCACGGCGATTCGAGTGACCTTCATGACGCGTACCCCGAGCGCGCTGACGATCTCGTAGCGCGAGGCGACAACCGATCCCAGCGTCGGCCCTGTGAGCCCCCGGCCGCAGGTGAAGCAGATATCGGCAGCCTTGTCGTTCTCGGCCCCACACGAGCTACACAGCATCAGGCTCGCACATGGCCGCTGGTTTCCCTGATCTTCCATGCACACCGGACCCAACGAATGGGTGGGGTGTCAAGACTCGACCCGTAAGGCGGGGAACGCGGCTCTACAGCCCGAATCCGTGGCAAACTTAAGCATCATCCGCGAGCTATTGTGACTCAGGTGCCCCAGCTTTCTCGGGACGAGGTCGATCGCCTGCTCGAGGAGGCGGTCCGCAAGTCCGACGGGGCAATTCATGCCAGCAATGTGGCACAGGCCCTCCCCAAGGGCCTGCGTCCGCCGCCCGAGACCATCAAGGAGCGACTGGCTCAGCTTGCCCGTGACGGGAGGGTCCATCGGTGGCCCCGTGGGCGCTCTCCCCACTACGCGGCCCGGCCCTACGCCGAGGAGCTGCAAGAGTGGCTGTTGGAGACCCTCGCGGCCAAGCCTCAGACGGCACCACAGCTCCGCAAGCTCAAGTCCGTTCCACCTGCGGCGACCAAGATCTTCTCTGCCGTTCTGGCGGACCTTACGAGAACCGGCAAGGTCTTCAAGCATCCCACTCTGGATCGCGTCCAGCGCTATTCCACGCATCCGCCCGATGCCCTGGAATACATCCGCGGGCCGCTCGACAGCGAGATCAAGAAGCTCCAGAAGAAGGGCTTTACAGAGGAAGCCCTCCTCGACGCGCTGCGGCGCTACTCGGGCGGTACTGTAGTGGCCCCCATGAAGAGACCCGGAGTCGATGGCACCTCACGATCAGTCGCTGGTGAGCGGGTACTCGCTGCGCTCGAGGAGCTGAACCCGAAGGTGCGTGATGGAGACCTCGTCTACATCCCGCACCTGCGCCAAGCGCTAGCGGCCGACCTGCCCGACAAGCTGGAGTTCAACAAGGCCGTGCTCGCCCTCAATGCGCAGGGCCGGGTTCAGCTTCAGTCTCATCCCGTACCCTCGCAGCTCAACGACCACGAAAAGGAATCGATGATCCCGGACGGGCGGGGAAGCTGGTACATGGCCATCGGGCTCAGGCGAACGTAGGCCCAGGAATGAATGAGGCAATCCGCTGGCTTCTGCAGAAGGTCGAGAACCCCTTCGTCAGTGTTCGTGTGGACAACCCATGGGCCAGCGATCCCGCGGACGTTGCCGAGATCAATCGGGACGCCTTCACAACCTGCCTTGATGTGGTCGAAGGAGTGCGTGAGTCTGCCGAGTCCCACGGGTACCTGCTCGCGGGTCTGCCAGGCAGTGGAAAGACCCATCTCCTCGGACGCCTCCGACGACACTTCCTTGAGTCCGAACGGGCATGGTTCGTGTACGTGTTGCCTCTCACTACCGTCGACCGCTTCTTCCGCCACGTCCTGCAGGCGCTTGCGGGCGACGTGCTCCGGCCGGCTATGGCGAACGGCACGCTTTCTCAAGCGCAGGTCGCAGTCGCTCGGCTTGCGCTGGATAGCCCTGGCGCGTCTGCTGAGAGAGTCCTTCAGTGGTGGGGCCAGGCTCGCGGACGAGCACAGAATGGGCCAGAGCTACTCGAGCTTCTTCGCGAGGCCACCGAGCGAGCGGCCGAGCGCTTGGAACTGGAAGTCTCCGTCCTCAATGTCTTGCTGCAGCATGCGTCCGACGTCAACCGCAGCACGGCGCGAGCGTGGCTGCTGGGTCGAAGCCTCACCGAGCAGCAAGCGGCACAGCTCGGCGTTGTCGTGGCTCTTGATGACGAAGAGGCGGCCGAGGAGGCGGTCGTCACTCTCCTGAAGCTTGCCGGTGGGCCCGTCGCGCTCACCTTCGACCAGATTGAGGGTCTGCAGCTCCGGAGGGAAGACACCGAGCTACTCGTCTCGTATGCGAACGGTGTTGCGAAGCTCATAGCCCGGTGCCGCAATGTGGCGGTGATCACGTGTGCGCAGGTATCGTTCCGCGTGACTCTGCGGGAGGCCGTGGGCACCGCGCTGTTCGACGGGCGACTAGCAGAGAGGAGCGGGTCCCTCGAGCCGTTGAACCCGGAGCAAGCAGTCGCAATCGCGGGGGCGAGACTGAACCAGTCGCGGTACCTGCCCGCGGTACGCAACTACGCCAGGATCGGAGGGGCGGAATCCGAGGCGCTCGCCGACCCGCTCTGGCCGTTGTCGACCCAGGAGGTGCGCACGCTCGCGGTCAGAAGGCCCCCAGCTCGCGACCTGCTCGTCGGATGCCGGGAACTCTTCGAGGCGGCTCGGCGGGCGGAGGCGAAGCCAACCCCGGCACCCACACTGCAACTCGATCCCCTCGAGCCCATCTGGGACGAAGCAATTGAGAAGGCCCGTCGCTCCGCGACAGAAGTGGTAGACGAAGGCGTCTACGTCGACGGGTTACTTCGAGTGGGCGACCTCACGGGTGCAACCGGCGCGGAGCGGTCCCGTGTCCGCGACGTCGATCTAATCCTGCCCGGGCCGCAAGGACGCGTCGCTGTGAGCGTTTGCCACGCCGAGAGCATGACCAGCCTCGCTGCCCGCCTGCGTCGCCTCAGGACGGTGGCTGGGGCCCGGGACGTCGATCGCCTCGTTGTGCTTCGAGATCAGCGCCTTCCGATCACGGCGGGCGCGCGCAGGACCCGCGAATACCTCGACGAGCTCCGATCCAGAAGCGCGGCGCTGGTCAGGCCAACCGCTGAGGCCTACGCCGCCCTGGCCGCGATCCGGGCCCTCCTCGCGGAGGCGGCGGCCGGTGACCTCTCTGCCGGCGGCGAGCCGGTTGCGCCTGAGCAGCTCAAGACCTGGCTGGCTGCACATCTCCCACAGGTCGTCCGCGACCTCTACGAGCAGGTCACGGGAGCCGAAGGCGTCCCAGAGGGCGGCGAGGAGGAGGCACAGCTCCTGGAGGTGGTCCGCCAGGCTCGCATCATCTCTCTTGAGGCCGCTGCCAACCGCGCGGCCCTGGACAGCGGGCGCGTGCGGGGAATCGCCGAGGCGCGGCCTCTCGAGGTGGGCTGGATTAGTGGTGATCCCGACCTTCTCTTTCTCCATCCTGAGGCCGTGGAGCGGCCGTAGCTCCCATGCCACGCGTCCTGAGCGTTGCAGAGGTCCGAAACGCCCTCTACTGGGCCGCTGGCGGACCCGACTCGGCTGGCGAGGGCGCGCCCAGCAGCGCGCTGTTCGGGACGCTGTTCCATCAGGTCTTCCGAGCGCTCACCGGACCCGAGGGGGAGGCCAACCTCGTGCGACCTCTCGAGCGGGCGGATGCGACGGCAGCGGCCTGGCGCGACGCTCTGATCGAACACACCTATGCGTGGCACGTCGCACCTGCGCTGGTCCACCACCAGAGCAGACTCAAGGACAGGGCGAACGAGGTCCTCCAGTTCTGGGAGGCTGTCCAGCACCTCTGTGGTTGGCTCGCCGAGGTCATGTGGGAGCAGCGCGGCACGGGCCGACCCGTCGCAGAGGCGCGGGAGTCTGTCTTTATTCACAACGAAGAAGACGCGAGCTTCGAGCTGAGCGACCCCAGCTGGAGCGACTCGGTGCTCGTACAGGGACGAATCGACGCCGTCTTGCGCCAGCCCTCCACCTCCACGGACTGCCTCGTCGAGCTGAAGACGGGCCGTGGCGCCCCCGAGGCCGATCTAGCCCAGGCACTGATGTACCGGATGCTCCGTCCTCAGCAGGGCTCCCAAGCGCACGTTGCTGTTGTCGGATTCGGCCCTCAGCCGAAGGAGCACCGGTTCGATGCAGCACAAACCGCAGACGCCGAGAGCGCACTCCGCGCCCTCGTCGGCCGTCTGGCCGATGTCGCCCCGGGCGTGGGCGGCTCGAATCGCGGCACGACTCCACAGGCAACCACCTCGCCCTCGGTGGCATCCGGAGGGTACAACGAGCTGCGGACGGCCCTCGCGGACGCCTTCGACGAGTTCCGCGTCGCGCTGACGATCGAGGAGGAGCCCCTGGTTGGACCTACGTTCCTGCGTTTCTTCGCCACCCCTGGGCAGGGGGTGAGGATGGGTCCGCTACGTAGCCTTGCCGACAGCGTATGGACGAGGATCCTCACAGAGCAGCCGCCACACGTGTCCATCAGCCGAGGCCGGGTGACGATCGACGTCCAGCGGCCCGACCGTCAGACCGTGCGCTGGTCTGATATCCGCTCCCAGCTCCCGGCCCGCACCCCCGAGGGCTCGTCACGGTTCCCGGTGGGTGTCGCCGTGGACGGCACGCTGGCGTGGGCAGACTTCGCCAACCCTGAGCACTCGCATTTCCTGGCGGCGGGCACCGCGGGCAGCGGGAAGAGCGAGTGGCTCCGGGCCACGATTGCCAGCCTCCTGGCGACCAATGACCCGACCACGCTCAGACTCGTGCTGATCGACCCCAAGAGGACGGCGTTCGGCGCGTTCGAAGGAGCCGACTGCCTTTGGAGACCGGTGGTCTATCCCTCGGATACGGACGTCCGGGGCGTGCTCGACGAACTGATCACCGAGATGGAGAAACGCTACCGGCGACTCGCCGAGGCGCGAGTCCAGGATCTGGCCGGCTACAACGCCGCGGGTTCCGAGCGCCTTGCACGGATCGTGTGTCTGTGTGACGAATACGCCGACCTTCTCGCCGATCGAAAGACGCGGCGGGACGTCGAGCTGCGCATCGGGCGGCTGGCCTCCAAGTCTCGAGCGGCGGGTATCCACCTCGTTTTCGCCACCCAGAAGCCCAGTCGCGACATCGTCCAAGGCGTGATCGACGCCAACCTGATGGCGCGAGTTGCGCTCAAGGTAAACAAGAAGTCCGACTCCCAGATCATCATCAGCCATCCGGGCGCAGCAGCGTTGTTGGGGCGAGGCGATCTTCTGTTTCGGGCCGTGGGCGACCCGGTTCGGTTGCAGTCACCGCTCGCGACCGCAGCGGACCTCAGGGGCTTGCTCCCGTAAGGCTGATCGATCGACCATCAAACCGTTCGGCGCGGCACGGTGAGGTTTCGACCGTTCCTCGTCGCGACTCGATGCCGTCGAGTTAGGCAGCGTCAATAAATAAAGGTATCAACTATTCCTGGCGCGGCGGCGCGGCTTGATGACGTAGTTCCAGTCCCCGTGGAAGCGGTTGCGCTCCAAGCACACGGTCTCCATCTCGTCATTGGAG
>Ga0299906_10002376_pt1 | contig 15645 bp, 11 predicted proteins | sample RVTome_14_FD_200259 | JGI IMG/M metagenome (GOLD analysis project Ga0299906, IMG submission 200259) | Soil microbial communities from uranium-contaminated site in the Upper Colorado River Basin, Wyoming, United States - RVT145D125 (version 2) ... | reverse complement strand
ATTTCGCTCAGGACAGGTCTCCAATCTCTAATCTCCAGCACCTAATACTTGCGTCGAAGTTTAATAAAGTACCACTGGGGATTGGTTTGGTCCGTATCGAACTGAATGTCGTCCGACTGGCGAACGCCGTTGTTATCCTCCAGGTGTAAGGTCCACGACGTCGATTCGATGCCGCCGGGCGGTTCGAATTTTACATTGCCGCTTTTGATGACCTCGCCGGGGGCGTTGTAGCCTTCATAGTGCCACTTTGTGAGCGGGCTTTCGTAACTCAAATTATGATCCAGACGTGTCCCCACCACTTTCATCCCGCCAATGGGAATTTCGTTGGGATCGACCACGGCCACGTAGATCACCATGAAATGATTGGTGGTCGGGCTGTTGAAGAACTCGGCCGTCAGGAAATCGTATTCAGGTTTTGGCGTGGGCGACGGGAGCGGCGTCGCGCTTGGCGGCGGGATGGGGGTGAACGTTGGTGTGGCGGTTGGCAGGGGTGTATTAGTCGGCACAGGCGTGTTGGTCGGCAGCGGCGTTTGGGTCGCCGTGGGTGTTTGGGTTGGCGTCGGTGTTTGAGTCGATGTCGCGGTTGGGGTTGGCGTCTCGGTTGGGGTTGACGTTGGGGTGAAGGTTGGCAACCGGGTGGACGTTGGTGTGGGAGTCGCTTCGCTGAGGGCCTCGATGATGGTCGAAACCAGGCTTTCAAGGCGGCCGGCAGCCGGCGTCGCCGTAAATCGCCGTCGCAGCCCAGGGGGTGGGCTGGCATACTCGACGCCCTCAAAGACATGTAAGGGTAAATCCGGCGTTGCCGTCAAAGTTGGCGACATGACCTGGTCGGGCATGGTGACGGCTGGCGGTTGGACCCCGGCAGCCACGGCCAACGGCATCGATGTGGCTGCGGGCTGAAGCGGGTTGTTTTCCACTACCAAAGCGGGCGGCTGAATCGGGGTGGATTGATCTGTCACCCCGCCCTCGGAGGCGGGCGTTGAGGGCGCGGGTTGCGCCGGGGGAACATCAGGAGCGGTCGTTGATATGGTTTCACCGCTATCGGGGAGTCGATTGACTCGCTGGATCAGGGTCGTCTCTTCGTCGGAGCGAGTCGTTACGCGGCGAACATAGTTGACGGAGGATTCATCGGAGGCGCTGCCACTAGTGGTCAGGTGGGAAGCCAGGGTGCAGGCCGGGCCAGTGATGAGAAATATGAGTAGACTATACCAAAGAACGTTTGACCGGACCATGCTGTTTTAACCTACCTTGTCTGTTATTGTGGCAATATTTTCTGGTTGGACCTTTCTCGGCCTGAGATGAGATGGAGCCAAGACCTCGGGCTTTAGCTGCCGGTCTGGCTGGAAATTCCATTTTTACATTATCACGATTTAGTATGAAATCGATGTAAAAACAATAGGAATTTTGTTGGAAAACCTCTCAATACAGCCTAGCATTCAGGTTCAGGCTGCCTTGGGCCGAGAACGCCCTATTTTCTATAACTCCCCTCCATCCTCGTGAACGGTAACTCTTCACGTTAAGGTGAATGATTATCGTGAAGGCAGTTTCATTGTATCAGTTAAACGTTGGGGGTTCAATAATACTCATGGGTGATCATTGGGGCGGGTGGACCATTCGAGGAAGCGATGGGCAGCAAAGTCTATAAGGAGATCCTTCGTTCCCTCTGGTCGCTCAGGATGACATGACCTAAAATACCATCGGAAGCTAGCCGAAGAGTCGAGCGGGGATAAGCTGCCGGCGTCAAGTCACGCCGGGCCGAAGATCTTTGATGTTGAGCTGTAAGCGCCGCTCGCCCTGCCACTCGTTGAATTCAAGATTGTAGACGACATCGACCGGTTGTGAGATCTCCAGCCGGTCGGCCCAATATCCTTGGCGAAAGGCGATGGCATTCCAGATCTGGCGGCCATCGTGCAGCCCAAGCCGGAGATGCTGCCCGTCCTGACCGACCACCTTTTTATATTTGAGGCGCAGATCCCGCGTTAAAAATCGTGGCGTTGGATTACCGTAACCAAAGGGATGCAGGGCCGTGATCGCTTCGACCAGGGTTGGTCGCACGCCGCGCAGATTTATCTCACCATCGATGTTAATCGTTGGGCGTAACTGGCTGACCTCCAGGCTGCTTCGGGCAATGTCCAGTAAACGTTCTTGAAAGGCAGGCACGTTTTCATTTTTTAGGGTAAAGCCGGCCGCGGCGGCGTGACCACCATAGCGAACCAGTAAATCGGCGCATTGGTCAAGGGCTTCAGTGATGTGAAATTCCGGAATGCTGCGAGCGGAGCCCTTGGTTTCCTCGGGGCCGCGCTCGGCGATGAGCGTGGGCCGGTAAAACTCATCGGTCAAGCGCGAGGCGACCAGGCCGACGATGCCGGGATTGAAATCCGGGTGGCTGATAAAGTAGAGGGGGTTCTGAGCTCCATCGGCTAAAACCGTCTGGCGGGCGATTTCGACACTCTGGTAGGTCAGGGCTTGCCGCTCGCGATTTTGCAGATCGAGCTGCGAAGCCAGATGAATGGCCTCCAGATCGTCATGGGCCATGAGGAGCCGGTAGGCAGCCAGCGCGCTGTCGAGCCGTCCGGCAGCGTTCAGGCGCGGCCCGATGACAAAGCCGATGGTGCCGGCCGAGATGACCTTCGACCGATTTCCCGCTTGTTCCATCAGGGCGACCAAACCCGGTCTCAAGGCCTGGTTAAGTTGCTGTAAGCCTCGCTCAACCAGTTTTCTGTTTTCACCGTACAGCGGAGCCAGATCGGCCACGGTGCCCAGGGCGACCAGATCGAGGAAATCATCGGCCTGCAAGCCGGTTGGCCGGCGACCATTCAGCTTGTCGGAAGTCAGCAGGGCCTGGACCAGTTTGTAGGCCAGACCAACCCCGGCCAGCTCCTTGAAGGGATAAAGGCAATGCTGCTGCTTCGGGTTGATGGCGCTCAGGGCCGGCGGGAGCACATCCCCCACGTGATGGTGGTCGGTGATGATAATATCCAGACCCAGGCTGTTGCCATGGGTTACCTCTTGAATCGAACGAATGCCGCAATCAACCGTCAGCACCAGCTTGATGCCCTGTCCGGCCAACTCCGCCAGGGCCTCGTTGTTGAGGCCGTATCCTTCGTCAAAGCGATTGGGGATATAGGCTTGCGCTTTCGCGCCGAGGGCCTTGAGCAGTTGCATCATCAGGGCCGTGGCGGTCACGCCGTCGGCATCGTAATCGCCGTAAATGGCAATCGGCTCGTGGTTGATAATGGCATGGCTCAGGCGCTCGACGGCTTCGGCCATACCTTTCAAAGCGAACGGATCGTCAGGGAGCCAGCGATGCGCCAGAAAATCGTTCACTTCGCCGACTTCGGTGAAGCCTCGATTATAAAGAATCTGGACGATCAGCCTGGGCAAATCCGGGAATTTATCAAAGTGACTGTCCGGCGCGCGTGGCGCGATTTCCCAGCGCTTTAATTGGGTCGGCACATTGGATCTCCAATTCTCAACGGCTTATTATAAGGCAAGTAATATGGGTTGGCAATCCATAACGAAAAACAAAAAATCCCCTGAGTCATAGGGGATTCTCGAAAGCTGATTAATAGGTGACAATGATCACGGTTTAGAGCCAACTCTGCCCTTTCAGGAAACCGGTTAACCCTGGAATTTCAAAGTATTCGCCCTGATAGGCCTTGAAAGCCCAATAAAACGTCACTAGCCAGAGTAACAGCGGCACGCAGGCAAGAATAATGGTCCAACCTAAAACGATAGCCAGGATCACAAGCACAATATTCACGGCTAAGGCTTGCACAGCGTGATATTTTTGGAACGGCCGATTCTTCATATCCTCGACAAGCAGGATGACGAGCGCAACGATTCCGATTGGGTAAGACAGAGCTGCCATTAATTTATCTTGATCGCTTATGTCGTTCATAAATATTCCCTTCTGTGAGATGAGTTTGGATTTCGATTGTTAGTATCTTCTCAAAAGGTCAGGGCGATCTTGTCAAATCCTAAAGGTTTTGAAAACCTTTAGGGTTTCATTTTCCGAATTATTGAGAAGGTACGATTGTCAGGTCTAAACGTGGTCCTATTTTTCCCAAAACCACTGCATATCGCCGATCGTCTCGCCTTTTTGCAGTTTATCGGCCATCATATAAGCGTCAATCGCTCCCACAATATTAAGAATGATGCCAAGACCAAAGGCGCAGTATAAGAGGACGGTAGCGACGATGATGATAATGCCTTTCTTTGTCTGCCCCAGGTAAAGCTGGCCAACACCGCCGAGCAATAATAAACTCAAGATGGCGGCGACAATGGGGTTTTTGGGTGGATCACTGGGTTGAATTTGCATGGTCGAGTCAAACATTAAACGTTCCTCCGTTAGGATATGTCAAGATAATCTATTCTATCATAGGAAGTTGTTGGGTGCAATATGCTCCTAGATTTTTTGGAATGTTTGGATTTTTAGAAATTGCCAGCCAGGGGCGAGAATGTTATCATATACCTGTCGGGTCAACGTTTCTTGCCAATTGTCTATACGTTCGTAACGCCGCAAAGTTGCAGGAATATGCCAGCCGAGCTGACTTGGGCATGACACGTGAAACCTGACACCCGACACCTATCATATAGGAGCCATGCTTGTCCACCAAGATCGTTTTCATGGGCACGCCCGATTTTGCCGTACCGGCCTTAAAGGCCCTGATCAAGAGTGAGTATCACCTGGTCGGGGTTGTGACCCAGCCTGATCGCCCGCAAGGCCGGGGGAAGAAGCTCGCGCCGCCGCCGGTCAAAGCCGTGGCTGAAACAGCGGGGGTCACGGTGCTCCAGCCCAGGACGCTGAAAGCCGAGGAGGCCTTGGCCGATCTGGCCGCGCTGGAACCTGATCTAATCGTTGTGGCAGCCTTCGGCCAGATTCTGCGTGAGAATGTGTTGGCCCTCCCGCCCCATGGCTGCCTCAACGTGCATGCCTCGCTGCTGCCCCGCTGGCGCGGCGCGGCGCCCGTGGCCGCCGCTATTCGGGCCGGCGATGCCGAAACAGGCATTACCATCATGCAAATGGACGTAGGACTGGACACCGGACCGATGCTGGCCTGGCGCACGATCCCGATTCGACCCGATCACAATCGGGATACGCTGACGGCCGAACTGGCGGAGTTGGGCGCGGACTTGCTGCTGGAGACGCTGCCGGGCTGGCTGGCCGGACAGATCGAGCCGCAGCCCCAGGATGATAACCTGGCGACCCTGGCCCCCCGGCTCAAGAAAGAGGAGGGCATTATCGACTGGACCCGGCCGGCCGTCGAGATCGAGCGGCAGGTCCGGGCTTTCTATCCCTGGCCGGGCAGTTTTACCCAGGGCCCGCGGGGTCCATTCCAGGTTTACGCCGTTGAGCTGGCGCCTGAGGTGACCACGCCGGCCGGGAGCGCCGCCGGCACAGTGTTCAAGCACCGGCGCAGTGTCTATGTCAGCACGGGCCAGGGCGCCCTCCGTTTGATCACCGTCCAGCCGGCCGGGAAGCGCGCCATGCCCGCCGAGGCCATGCTCAACGGCCAGCCCGAATTATTGGGGGCCAGGCTGGGAGATGGCGATTAAGCTCTATTAATTCGTATCGCTTTTGCCTTCGTTTTCTTGTATAATCTAAACGATACTCAACTATCTTGGTCAATTCCAACATTTCCGGGTTGACAAAATTATCATGCTCGATGAAGTAAAGCATTGTTTGAACCTAAACCAGGACGGCATCGCCTTTCTGCAGACCATCGAACAGCAGATGGGGATTGTGGCCGATGTGAGTCGGGCCGATATTTTGCTGTACGGTCGACAGTCGGCAGAGGAAGCCGTTGTCCTGGCACACGCCCGGCCTCATTCCCTGGCCCACGTGTATCTCAAAAGTCGAGTCGGGCGCATTGCGACCATGGATCACCGGCCCGAGGTGCTGCGGGTGCTGTTGACAGGCAAACCCCAGCAAGAACACCAGAGCTATATCAGCGAGGGGGCTCCCGTCGTCAGACAGGCACTGCCGGTTGTTTATCCCCATCCATTCGCGCCGCCACAGCCGGAAGAACGGTGGGGCGAAAACCCTCGGGTAATAGCGGCGCTGATTATCGTGACCAATCAGATCGAGTACGAACGCCACCGGCTGCGCAGCCGGGTTTTTCGACGCGCCCTTAGAAAGCTACAGGCCATGCTGCTGTACGGCCAAATCGAAGGCGCCGGGGATCTGTCACCCTTTGGCGAGCAAGACGGCATCATCTTTACCGATAATGAAGGCGTGATCCGTTACGCCAGCGGGATTGCGACCAATCTGTATCGCAAAATGGGTTTCAAAGACGCTCTGGTTAATCGCCATCTATCCGAGCTTGAAACCGAAGATGAAGAAATCTGGCGCGAAGCTATCGCGGCCAATCGTTGTCTGCAACGAGAAACCGAAGAAGCCGACCGGTTTTGGGTCCGCAAAGTCATCCCGCTGGTCTCTTACTCAGCCGGGGAATGGAACCTGTTGCAAAAATTCAACATCGTCTCGCCCCGCGCCCGTCGATATGGAGCCCTGATTTTACTGTACGATGCCACCGAAACGCGTCTCCAGGATCAAGAGATTCGGGTCAAGAATGCCATGATCCAGGAGGTGCATCACCGGGTCAAAAACAACTTGCAAACCATTGCCGGCCTGATCCGGATGCAGGCCCGCCGGGTCAAATCCGAAGAAGCCCGACTCATCCTGGACGAAACCTTGAACCGCATCCTCAGCGTGGCCGTCATTCACGAGTTCCTGTCGAACGAGAACTCCAACATCATCAACATCAAGGATGTTAGCTATCGCATCATCGGCCAGTTCAAGCAAGGCGTGCTGAACCCTGATAAGAAGATCAACCTGAAGCTGAGCGGCGACCCCATCTACCTGCCGGCTCGCCAGGCGACGGCTTGTTCCTTGATCATCAATGAACTGCTGCAAAACGCGGTTGAGCATGGCTTTGAAAAAAAGCAGGAAGGATGCGTCCATGTAAATTTGGAGGATAACGGAGATGAGGTTATTATAAATGTAAGCGATGATGGCGATGGCTTGCCCGGCGGTTTCCAGTTGGAGCAGGCCGATAGCCTCGGGTTACAGATCGTCCGGATTTTGGTTGAAGGCGACCTGAGAGGCCAAATTCATCTGAACAACGGAGTCAGCGACGGCCAGGGCCTGTCTGTAACGATCACATTTCCTAAAACTATATTTAGAGGTGAACAAGGTTGGAACGAACACGTATCATCATAGCGGACGATGAAGCCATCGTGCGCACAGACTTAAAAGAAATGTTGACCGGTTTGGACTATCTGGTGGTCGGTGAGGTCGGGGATGGGCAAAGCGCCGTCAATCTGGCGCGCGAGCTTAGACCCGACGTGATTCTGATGGATATCAAGATGCCTGATCTGGACGGCATCGACGCGGCCAAGATCTTGACCGAAGAGCAGATCGCGCCCGTGATCCTGCTGACGGCTTACGGCCAGAAAGAGCTGGTCGACCGGGCCAAAGAGGCCGGCGTGGTCGGCTACCTGGTCAAGCCCTTCCGCGAAGGGGATCTGGCCCCGGCCATCGAGGTCGCCCTCTCCCGCTTCGGCGAGTTTCGGGCCATGCGGCAGGAAGTCGACGATTTGCAAAACGCCCTCGAGACGCGCAAGCTCGTCGAGCGAGCCAAGGGTATTCTGATGGATAATCAGAACCTGAACGAGCAAGAGGCCTTTCGCCGCATCCAGAAAATGAGCATGAACACCCGCAAGCCCATGAAGGAAGTGGCCGAAGCCATTATCCTGGCCAAAGAAGCCGGCGAATAGGCGCTTTCCTGAGCCAGACTTTTAAGACCTGACAGGTTTTCAAAACCTGTCAGGTCTGGGTTAGTCACTAAGTATTGGGAGATTAGAGATTGGAGGTTGGAGTAAGCGCAACCGGTGTAATCTCTAATCTCCGCATTGGTCAACTTATTCCAAATCCATTCCCGGCTACGGAGCGAGCAGGTCAAAAACCGCGTCCAGCTCGTCCGGGGTCGCGGGGGAAAAGAACTGGCCCGAGCCTATGTTGGCGGTGGTTGCTAGTAAGCCGGCATCGATCCCATCACCCAAACCAATGGTATGGATGATGACCCCGTTGGCAGCAGCGATGTTGGCGTAATAGATGACGCAGTCGTTGGCTTGATCGACAGCAACATCACCTGTGTTGGGTTGGTAAAGATCCGCGTCATCACACAGCCCATCGGGGTCAACATTGGCTATCCCATCGCTCATAACGATCATGACTTGCCTGGCCGCCACACCGCGCCCGCAGTGAGAACTGGTGCTGGTGTCCAGGCAATCGTTATTGAACACACCGGGCGCATCGGCCTCAATTCCCAGCACCTCCAACCCATCGCGCATGCCCTGGGCGGTGTTCGTGCCGCCGCTGGCTGGTATGCGTTCGATTAGATCGATCACCGCCGTGTAACTGATGGGATCGGGTCCGGTAAAACAGCTAACCGGATTATTCTCTTCCCGGCGCAGGCATTGTAACTTCACAGTCCTGGTGTCAGGATCAGTATCGTTGTTATAAGCCACCACCCCCACCTGGTCCTTTTGTGAGTCTAACGTTCGAATAAACCGTTTGACTGCCTCCTTAGCTCCCCGCATAGGCCAGTAGCCGCTGAATAGATCGTCTTCCAGCAGGTTAGTGTTATCCCCCGCAACGATGTTGGAACCGTTATCGACCGGAGCCAGACACTCCGCCGCCTGGGCGATGGTCTGGCCGTAGATCGGGTTGCAACGGTTGCAGGCCTGCCGGAAGGCCGAGCCAGGCGTGGCTGTGGCATTGGGATCGGTCTGGAAAGCGGTATTGCTGTCGTTGCCGATGGCAATCCAGTCGAGATCGACTCCAACCCCACCGGCCCAGATCTTGAGTGTATATTTCTTGCCGTTTTCTAAATTCAGGGTGACATCATTGGTGAGTTGAATCCATCGCCATCGACTGTCGTCGGCACCACCGTAAACGGGTCCACTTACGGTGGTGCTGGCCTTTCGAATTGCAATGAGGGGCGTAGCCACGCCATCTTCATAAACGGTCCAATATACGGAGCGATACCCTTCAGCATCGAGATCGGCAAAAAAACCGCTCCCGCCCTGCATCTGGGCCCAAATTCGAGTTTGTCCCCCATCATTATTCTCCCAATCAGCACTGGTGATAAAATCGTATTCCAGGCTGGGTGAGGTATCGGCTTCCGCGTCGGCCAGGGTGTAGTCGTGGCCCAAGGGGATGCCAAACTCTTGAATTTGCCAGGAGACGAAGGGGTGATGGGATACCCAGGAACCCCGAGTATATGAGGGCAAGATGGCCCGCGCTCCGGTACCGTAGGAGGTGTCCGGATCGCTATTGTTGAACATCCGAGCAACGCTGCGCCAGTTGGTATGCTGGATCGCCCAGTAACCCCGCCCCGGTCCCCGGACAGCGTGCTCATAGATGGAGTTATTCTTCGAGTAGAGTTCGGCCTCGATGATGACAAAGCGCTGGGTGTCTCCACCGCCGCCCGAGCCGGTGTAGTAATCGGCTCCGTTTCCATCGCGACCAAAACAAAGCTGGCCGGTATTGAGGCCGATGCCGTCTGCCGAACCGTCCAGATCTTTATTGGGCAAATGGTCGATGGGAATGGGGTTGAGGTAAGCTGGGTTGGGATAGTCAAGGCTATAGTCCGGGTCCGTGGTCGGGTTGATGTCGGTCCAATTGAGCGAGCCATCCCGATACGGCTCATAGCAGCCGTAGCAGATGGTCTCGAACTGCATTGAGCCGGACATATCAAAAACAAGGGCCAGGTCCAGATCGGGCTCCGGTTCCGGTTCCTCAGGCGGCGAGCCATCACTGTGTTTTAAGACGAGCGGCAGATAGATTAGTTGGTCCTCGGCTTCATCCTGGGATTCCACCTCGCCAGTGGTGACCGTGGTGGTCGTGAGAGTTTGAGCTTGCAATTCAAGTCGATTGGGCTCCCGCACGCTGCCGGTGGACCAGAGCGGGGCCGGTCCGGCTGCGGTCGGCTGGTAGACCACCAGCAAGGCCAATACGCCAATCATGGTCGCGCAGATAAAGAGTCGAAACGTGGTCATGGTGTTCCCCATTGGATGTGGTGTTTCCGTATCCCGATACTGAAATGCTCGCTACTCTGTGGAGGGCGTTGAGGTCGAAGGTGTAAGAGGACATCTCAGCGGCACGTATTAAGTTTGTCTGCTGATAGTTTATCACAGAAAAGCGCCGCCGATACTTAAAGTTTTGGCGCGAAATCTTAAAGTCTTGGCGGCCGGATGGTCAGCCCTTCGCCAATTCATCCTTCAACTCGGCCAGGGCGGTTTTGGCCTTGGCCACGGTTTCAGCATCAGGGGCTTGGGGCCGGTACGCGGCGATTTCGGCCAGGTGGGTCAGGCGGGTGAGGCCGGGGTGAGATCCGCTGCGCCGGGCATATTCGGTGAGCGATTCCCACGTAGCGCGGGGACGATGCTTCCGCCGGGTAAGCAGCCTGACGGCCTGGCGGTAGAGTTTGAGAATGTGCCGGCGTTCGGGGTCGCTGAGCAGGGACGTGTAGCGTGCGGCGGCGCGGGCGGCCAGGATCAGCCGGAGCCGCTTGCTCAGGGTGATGGCGATGAAGAGCAGGCCGGCTCCCAGCGCGACGATGATGACCCCCGGAATCAGGATGGCCAATACAGAACTGCCCCCGGCGACCAGGGCCGCGGCGGGCAGGGCCGGCACGTCGAGCCCGAAGAAGTGGCCGTTGTTAGCAAACAGCCAGTTCTGGACGGGCGTGGGGTAAGGCTGCGGGGTCCAGCCGGGCGTCGGGTCGAACGGCGCCCAACCGTATTCAGGGAAATAGACCTCGGCCCAGGAGTGGGCATGGCTGAACCGGACTTCGTAGTAGTTGGTGACCGGGTTGTAATCGCCGGAGCCGTAACCGGCGGCCAGACGGGCCGGGATGCCCAGGCTGCGGGCCATGACCACCAGCGCCGTCACATACTGCTCGCAGAAACCTTCGCGATCCTCGAACAGGAAGGTATCGACCGCTTCCGCGCCGGGGGGATGTGGCGGGGGGAAGAAGTTGTAAGGGTATTCGGCCAGGAGGTAATTCGTCAGCGCTGTGATCTTGTCGAAATGATTGTCATAGGGCGCGGCCAGATTTCGGGCCAGGGCCTGGGTGCGCTCGCTGATGTTAGCCGGCAGTTGCAAATAGCGCCGGGCAATATCGGGGGGGATATCGGTCGAGGCTTGCCGCAGCAGGTCGGGCTCGAACTCGGGCCGTTTGGAAATCACGCTGTAGGTCAGGCCGGGTTGCAACGGTTCGGGCACGCGCAGCCCGTCGCCGCTGTCGAGCGAAACCCGCTCGGCCGTGATAAAAATCTTGCTGGGCCGGTAAGCGGCAAAGATCAAATTGGGCTGCTCGCGAACAATGGTGAAGGATTGAACGATCTCTTGTTCCCCCGGCTCTAGCCCCGGTTGATCCCGCCTGGCCAGGGTCGGCGGTGCGCCCGGCGGCCGTGGCAGCTCATACACGACGCCGGCGCTTCGTTTGATATCGATCAGGCGGTCATCGCTCTGGGTCCAGGAGACGCCGGTATAAGTGTCGTAGCTGTGGCTGCGCCAGTAGCTGCGGCTGGGACTGCGGACGTACATAACGATGGCGTCGCTGAGGCCGCCGCGATAGCGCAGGTCGAGGTTGGTATCAAAGCCGATAAAATAATCGCCGATCTCGTCGCTCCAGCCGTTGATCTGCACCAGGGGCACCCCCGGATTGATGATCTCCGCGTTGATGCCGCCCCGCAGCGGAATATTGAGCGTAAAGGGGGGCACAATCGGATTGTTGCTAAAGCGCGGGGTAAAGATGAAGGCCAGTATCATGGCCGGGATGACGATCAGGCCAAAGTTGAAGCCGAAGATCGTCATCGAGCGATGCGGCGCGCTCGCTCCGGTCGAGGTTGGCCGCAGGCTGGCTCGCTTGAGTCCGGTCTCTTTTTCGGCAGTGAAAAAGACGGCCAGCACCAAAACGGCAAAAAGAAGCAGATACAGGGCCAGTTCGACGGTGCGGCTCAGGGCAGCGGCCACATAGAGAATGGCGAAGCTGTGGATCAAGGTGTTGAGCAAGCTCGAACGGTAGCGCAGGTCGAAGCTGGTGATGGCCTGGGCAAAGATGGCAAACTGGGCCTGCGGCACAGACGCGCCCGAAACCAGCCCGACAAACAACCAGCACAAGGCCAGGTGAATGGCGATGAACATCAGGCCGCGCAGGGGCTGGTTAGGCTTTTCCAGGTGGCGGTAGCTGTACCAGTGCCCCAGGCCGATGCCGACTGCCGCCGCCAGGACATGGGGCCACAGCAGGCTCACCCGGGCCAGGGCCAGCAGCGGCACCAGCATCGCCGCCAAGACCAGCAGGCGCAAGGTCAGGGACCGTTCCGGTTGGTTTGAGGTGAACTTTGTTTTGAGCCTGGATAACATGGATCACAACCCCGCTAAGACGTCGCACCAATTATGGGAATTGATCTGTTTGAAGTCAAGCCCGGCTGTTCGCAGGTTAGGACTGGCCGGGGCCGGGCCGGCCTCCGGCATAATGGCCAGGGCCAGAGTCTGCGTGCCGCGCCGGGCCAGGGCCGTCACCGCGTTGGTGGTGGCTTCATCAGGCCGGCTGGCCAGCACCACCACAAAGGGCAGAACCGGCAGCCGGCTGATCACGCCGGCCAGAGGTTCATGGCCGTCGTTTTCTACTTTGGCCAGGACATTCAAAGCGGCCGTCCAACTCAACGGGTTGGCGGGTGGCTTCCAGCGTTTGCCGGCCCCAACCAGGTAAAAGGGGGTCTTCGTTTGCTCGGCAAAGTAGGCCAGGCTGGCGGCGATCCGAATCGCTGTTTCAAAGGTGGAGAATTTGCCATGACCCACACTGCCCCCGGTGGCGAGATCCAGGACCACGGTCAGCGTCAATTGATCGTGATCGCTGAACTCCTTGACGACCAGGCTGCCGGTGCGAGCGGTGCTGCGCCAATGAACCTGGCGCAGTGAGTCGCCCGGTCGATATTCGCGGGTGCCCAGGACCTCGCTGCTGAGGCCGTGTCGCAGGGCTTGCTTCTCGGAAAAGCCTCGATGCTTCAATAGGCGGAGACGTTTCAAAGGATAATAACTGGGATAGATCAAGATGTCGCCGGGCGCAGGGAGCGTGCGTTTGACCCGGAATAACCCAAAGGGGCCGGTGGAACTGAGCGGTAAAGCCGCCCAGCGATGGAGCCCGCGCCGGTCGCACCGGGTCTGGTAACTCAAGTCGAGCGGCTGTCCCCGAAACAGCGCAGGGATGAAGAAGGGTTGGGTCCGCTCGGTGGGTGGGGCAAAGGGACAGGTCTCGCTGCCACCGCTCAGAAAGATGGGACGCCGGCCGGCGTGCCTGAATCGAAGCGTTACTTCGATGGGATCGTCTTCATAGAATGTGGGCGGCATCAGGTCAAAATGGGGCGGGCCGGTTGGGGTCGTTTGCGCCGTCCAGGCCTTAGCCGGATCAGGCCCGGGCGAAGCCAGGGAGGCCAGGTTGTGAAATGTTCGCTCCACTCGAACCGGTTTTAGCATCCCGCGTGAGTAAAAGAAGGCCACCAGCAGCAGACCGGCCAGGCCATCGACCATAATATAAAGCCAGCCGACCTGGGTTTGATTGGCCAAAAAATAGAGGGCCAGTCCCAATATGACCAGGAACCCGGTTCGTTTGGTGGGCATTGGACTAACTCAGCGGAATTGGGACCGAGGTCAAGGCGGATTCAATAATCGTTTGACTGACGCCGGCCGCTTGCTCGTGGGGCATGATGCGGTGGCTCAGGACGGCTCCGGCGACGACTTTGATATCATCCGGTGTGACAAAATCGCGGTGGTTCAAGAGCGCCATGGCCTGAGCCGCGCGCTGGAGGGCCACGCCGCCCCGTGGGCTGACCCCCAACAACGCCTCGGGGTGATGGCGGGTTGCGGTTAGGATCTTGACGATATACTCCTTGAGCGGACGGACGACGCCCACCGTCTGAACCAGGCTTTGCAGCGCCAGGACATCGTGCGGCGATAAGACCGGCTCGAGCTGCTGCAACGGATCGCCGTGCTCTTCCCGTTCCAAAATCAAAATTTCGTCTTCAAAGACAGGGTACCCCAAACTGAGCGAAAGCAAAAAGCGATCTAACTGCGCTTCGGGCAAGGGGAAGGTGCCGGCGGTTTCAACCGGGTTTTGGGTGGCGATCAAGAAGAAGGGCTCTTCCAGTTGATGCTGCTGGCCATCGACCGTGACCTGACGCTCGGCCATGCTTTCCAGCAGGCTGGACTGGGTGCGCGGCGTAGCTCGATTGATCTCATCGACCAGGACGAATTGGGCGAACAGCGGCCCCGGTACAAACACGAAGCGCTGCTCTTTCTGATTGTAGATCGAGGCGCCGGTGATGTCACTGGGCAGCAGATCGGGCGTACACTGGACCCGGTTGAAGCTGGCGCTGATCGAGCGGGCCAGGGCTTTGGCGACCAGGGTCTTGCCAATGCCGGGCACATCCTCCAGCAGCAGGTGGCCCCGTCCCAGGATAGCGGTCAAAATCAACTTCAATGTCTCCGCTTCGACGACGACGGCGCGCTTGACATTCTGCTGGAGCCGCTCGATCAGGACCGCGGCCGCTTCAATAGTTAGACCCTGATCCGGGCTATGAAATGAGACGTCTGCCAATTCTTTCGCCGGGGCTTGAGACAAGGTCTGGGTCATATGGGAACCTTCCATGGAATAAAATCGGGAAAAACATACGCCAGGAGCCGGCCTTGTAACGTTGAGAGATATGAACAGTCTACCCCATCGCGACTACTGAAAGAGGGCAGTACCCCCTGGCCATCACTCCGAATTTTCGGAGAAGGATAAACCATCGAGCGGGCTACGTTGGGTGGCCGTACCTGCTTCGAAAAAGCGCTGCTTATCAAAGTGTAGCTTGAGAAGAAAAAGTTGTCAACGGGGCTTCCATATGAGGAGCATTTCAGTTTCACTGCCATTAAGGGCTTAGGATTAAATAACTTCCCTCTTTACAGGCAAATAAGCCGGGTATTTGGACTCAATTTGAGGAAGTTATTTAATTCTCAATCCTAAGTTAGCAGCATCCTGAGTAGGTGAGCGGAGCGAAACCGTATCGAAGGGTGCGGATTAGCTCCGAATCGTGGCCTGAGCCGTACCCTTCGATACGGCCTTCGTTGTCTCAATGATCTTATATGCACCTCGATCATGGTCGGTTACGATATGGAGTTGACAACATTCGGCCTACTCAGGATGCTACCTTTCGAATATTCGCCCCAAAACTGAAATGCTCCCGACCTTTCAGTACAAGATACAAAGTTGAATGGGTTAGCTGCTAAGAAAACAAACGGCCCGGCCGGGTGTCTGACAACCCGGCCGGGCTGGGTTAGCCGGACACCCCGCCCTAACCCAATCGGCCCCGAGCCTGATCAGGCTCGGGGCCGATTTTCATAACCACTTCTCAAAGAGGCGAACAGCTCCAAAGAATTGGGTTCGGGTCCCAAAGTTCCCATCGAGCTTAAACTTCACGCGGCCGCCTTCGTTGGAATCTCGACATAGCGTTCGCGGGCCATCTCGGCCCCGTAGGCAATGGCCGCCCGGACATCTTCGATCGTCAGGTGAGGATACTCCAGCAAAATCT
>Ga0299906_10002375_pt1 | contig 15647 bp, 12 predicted proteins | sample RVTome_14_FD_200259 | JGI IMG/M metagenome (GOLD analysis project Ga0299906, IMG submission 200259) | Soil microbial communities from uranium-contaminated site in the Upper Colorado River Basin, Wyoming, United States - RVT145D125 (version 2) ... | reverse complement strand
CACACGTGACGAGGCCGTTGGCATGCCGATCGACCAGTTCTTCGATGGGCCGAATTTGGCGATCATCCATACAGAATTCGCCAAACGCGCCCGCGGCGAATCGACCACCTACGAGGTCGAAGTCCTGACGAAGACCGGTGTCCCGTTGCCCGTCATTATCACCGGCTCCCCGATCATCGAGCAGGGCCGCGTGATAGGGAAGATCGGCGTGGTCAAGGACATAAGGGCGCAGAAAGAGTTTGAAGCCGAACTGCGGCAGACAGCGAATCGCTTGGAGGCGGTAAACAAGGAGCTGGAGACCTTCTCCTATTCGGTCTCCCACGACTTGCGCTCCCCGCTGCGGGCGATCGACGGTTTCTCGCGTATCCTGATCGAAGAACATGGCCGTGATCTCTCCGCCGAAGCACAAGGCTACCTGGACCGGATTCGCGGCAATGCACAACGTATGGGAGAGATGATCGGCCACCTGCTGAGCTTCTCCCGTCTTGGCCGCCAGGCAATCGACGAACAGGTGGTTGACCTAAACCAGGTGGTGACCGAGGCGTTGGAAGAGGTTCGGTCGGAGTGGCAGGGCACTGAACCAGGGGTCCGTGTCCATCCGCTTCCGGTCTGCCGCGGTGATCAACAGCTTCTGAGGCGGGTATTCGCCAACTTGATCAGCAACGCTGCCAAATTCAGTCGGGAAGCCGACGAACCCCAGATTGAAATCGGTGCGGACACCAAGAACGGCTCGACCGTGTACTACGTTCGGGATAATGGCGTCGGCTTTGATATGGCGTACGCAGACAAGTTGTTTGGCGTGTTTCAGCGCCTGCACCGGCAGGAGGACTACGAAGGCACCGGAGTTGGCCTGGCTACTGTCCAACGCATCATTCATCAGCATGGCGGCCGAATTTGGCCCGAGGCCGAGGCCGGAAGAGGCGCCACATTCTTCTTCACACTGGGGGAGGACAACAGTGACGACGAACCATCCAATTGAGATCCTGCTGGTTGAGGACAATCCGGACGACGTCGAGCTGACCCTCAACGCTTTCCGCAGGCACAAACTCGCCAACCAGATCCATGTCGTCCGCGACGGCGAAGAGGCGCTCGACCTGTTGCTAGGTGGCGGGCTGGAACGACCACGGGCCCGTCCAAAGTTGATCCTGCTCGACCTAAAGCTGCCCAAGGTGGATGGACTCGAAGTGCTGGCCCAGCTCAAGGCAGACGAGCGGGCCAGGTCGATCCCCGTCATCATGCTTACCTCGTCGACCGAAGAGAGTGACATCGTCCGCAGCTATGAGCTTGGCGTCAACAGCTACATCGTGAAACCCGTGGACTTCGATCGCTTCACCGAGGCGGTCCGCCAGCTTGGCCTGTACTGGTTATTGCTAAACCGGTCCCCCGACGCCTGATGACAGATCCTAACGCGATGCCGCCTGAGGCTGGTTCGATGTCGCAGGAAAGGCGTTCGATCACGGTTCTAATCGTCGAGGATCTGCTGTCGGATGCGGAGCTGATGGTCCATGAACTCATGGGGGCCGGCTTCGAACTGGCGTGGGAACGCGTCGAGACCGAGACCGGGTTCGAGCAGGCACTCAGCCCCGATATTGACATCATTCTGGCGGACTACAACTTGCCCCAATTCAATGCACCACAGGCCCTGGAGGCGCTCAAGAAGCGCGGCCTGCCCATCCCCTTCATCGTAGTCACCGGCAGCATAAGTGAGGAAGTCGCTGTTGAGTGCATGAAAAACGGCGCCGCCGACTATCTGCTCAAGGACCGGCTTGCCAGGCTCGGGCCGGCCGTCAAGCAAGCGCTCGAGGGACAGGACGTGGCCCGGGCGCGCCAAGCGGCCGAGGCCGAGCGCGACCGGTTGGCCCGCATCCTCGAATCGACCACCGATCTGGTGGGCATGTCCGACCCCGAGGGCCATAGCCTGTATATAAACAGTGCCGGCCAGTCAATGCTGGGCATGGCACCCGGGGCTCATGCTGGCCGGCCGATCCGCGAGTTCCATCCGCCTGCAAGTTGGGACCGGTTGGAAAACGAAGCCATCCCCCATGCCATCGAACATGGGGTCTGGAGCGGTGAAACCGAGTTCTTGACTCAGCAGGGTGCCCGCATACCGGTCCTGCAGGTCGTTCTGGCGCATTATGACCGCCAGCGCTCCGTCGAGTTCCTGTCAACCATCGCCCGCGACATCAGCGACATCAAAGCCTTTGAGCTGCGCACGCATGAGCAACTGCAGCGCCTGCGCGCCCTGCGCGCCATCGATCTGGCCATCACCGCCAGTTTGGACCCGCGGTTGACATTCGAGGTGCTGCTCGATCAACTGACGACGGTCCTAAGCGTCGATGCCGCGGCCATCTTGCTGTTTGACCCCGATGGCCAAACCCTCAACTACGCCGCCGGCCGCGGCTTCAAATCCCCCGCGCTGCAGCACAGCCATCTGCGGTTGGGAGAAGGCCAGGCCGGGCGGGCGGCACTATCGCGCGAGCCCTTGCATATCCTGCGGCTAGCGGAACATGAGGACGCGTTTGCCCGGGCACCGCTGATCCAGGCGGAAGGGTTTGTCTCCTATTTCGCCGTCCCACTAGTCGCCAAAGGGCAAGTCAAGGGCGTGTTGGAGCTGTTCCACCGGAGTCTGCTGGATCCGAACGACGACTGGACCGAGTTTCTCGAGGCGTTGGCCGGGCAGGCGGCGATCGCCATCGACAATGCTCGCCTGTTCGACAATCTACAGCGCGTCAACGTTGAACTGATGCACGCTTATGACGAGACGATCGAAGGCTGGGCCAGGGCTCTCGAATTGCGCGATATCGAGATCGAAGGGCACGCCCGGCGAGTGACGAACTTCACGGCCCGCCTGGCGCGAAGGCTGGGAATTTCAGAAGGCGATCTGTCGCACATGCGCCGCGGCGCCCTGCTCCACGACATCGGGAAGATGGCGATCCCGGACCACATCCTGCTCAAACCAGACACCTTGGACGATGCCGAGTGGGAGATCATGCGTAAGCATCCGGCGTATGCCTTTGAGATGCTTTCTCCAATCGAGTTCCTGCGGCCGGCGCTCGATATTCCCTACGCGCACCATGAAAAGTGGGACGGCACCGGCTATCCGCGCGGGCTAAGGGCTGACCAAATCCCGCGAGCGGCCCGCGTCTTCGCCGTAGTCGATGTCTGGGATGCATTGACCTCCGACCGCCCCTATCGGCCGGCCTGGAAAGCCCAAAAGGCACTTGACTTTCTGCAGGAGCAGGCTGGCACTCACTTCGACCCTGTGATCGTGCCCGAGTTTCTGGCGATGGTCGAGGCGGGCGAGCTCGGCTGAAGATCAGTTGAGAGCCACGAACACGCAGCCGCCAGAACTCTGGCGGAATTCAGCGGGCGATGAGCCTTCATTGATTTTTATAGTGTCTTAGCGTCGTTGTTTCGTTCGATCTACGGCGCTGAGGTGTGCTCGGGCCAGGGAACTTTGACCCATTGGGTGTAACCGTGCTTCTCCGCGGTGTACAAGCGGGCGAACGACGGCTGGGGGCAACCGGGCTCATCTTGAACCCAGGCCGGCGGTGAACTGACGTGGATTGGTGTGAACACCAACTGCCCCGCCTGGCAGACCCAGGCCTCAACCAAGTAGCCCCGGTCATCGTCCTCCGTCATCCAAACCGCGTTCCATACAATCTGGACCTCATTTCCATTCCGGCTGGCCCGGACGTTGGTCGGCGGCTTGTACAGCACCGAGAACGGCAATCTACCGTTGTAGACAGGCGCCTCGAACAGATCGCCGCGGAAGACATCCAGCAGGTCGGCCCGGACCCAACAGCGGTCGACATAGGTCCAGGGGTCCACATAGACCCACGTTCCCTGGTCGTTGCGGCCATGGATTTCGACGCGGTCGGTCGGATACAGACCCCACTCGTATAAGTAGGCGGCACCCGGGCCATAACGGCAATTGGCCTGTGCCAGCACCCGGGCATCGGGCGGATCATACGTTGGCGTCGGTGTGATGGATGGCGTTCGGCTCGGTCGCACTGTCGGCGTGGTAGTGCCGGCTGGCGTGAACGTCGGACTGGCCGTCGGAGTGGGGCTGGACGTCGGAGTCCAACTTGGAACAGGACTGGTGGTCGCCGTTGGCTCTGCCGTCAGCGAGGCGGTGAGGCTTCGAGCGATCGTTGGGAAGGCGGTGGGTGCCGGCCGGGCCATGGCCGAGACGGACCAGCCGGCGGCGATCGCCGCCAGCAACACGCCAAACGCCAGCAGACCGAACCATAGCTTTTGGACAGTCATGGGAGCAATCTAAGCGGGTTCCAGAGCCTCGGCAAGGGGTTAATTTGGGCTAATCGTGGACCGCCCCCGCCGGCCGCGTTCAACGAATACCGGTATCGATCGACACATCCAGGTAGGTGACCTGGCCCGATCGGATGTGCACCTCGGCTGGCAAACCTTCGGCCCGGTCGATCCCAGTGGGCGCCAGCTCAACTCGATAATCGCCGGCAGGCAACTCAACCCGGTAGCTGCCGTCGGCCCGAAAACGCAGCTCGGCCGCTAGGCGATCGTTGGGGAGGCTGAAGATCAATAGGCCACGTGACGTGAAGACCTCGGCGACAGGAGACGGCGTCGGTTCTCCAGGCCGCTCGACCGGCACCAACGGACCTACTACCACCGCGCCGGCCAGCGTCCCATGGGCGCCGGGCGCCGGCTGGCAAGCCGGCAGGATTCCAACCGCTAACAGACAGAGGAGAGTGATGTGAAGAACATGATTGAGTCTCAAGTGTTCCCTCCCCGTTAGATCGTAATCAGAACAACCGCCGCCAAGGAGATGGCCACGCCGAACCATTGCCTGCCCGAAACCTGCTCCTTCAGCAGTCGCCATCCAAGCAGCACGGTAATGGCCGGGTAGAGCGAGCCAAGTGCGGCCACCACATCCAGCCGTGTCATTTGCGTTCCTACTAGGTAGAAGATGTTGCCACCCGTATCGAGGACTCCGGCTGCTACCGCGGCCCAGCTTTGCCGCGGGGTCGGCACGGCCAGGCCATGCGCTCGCACAATCCACAAAGACACAAGGAGTCCGGCGACCTTGGAACTCACCAACGGTGAGAAGACTTCATCGGGGTCAACCAGGGCAATCAAAGTCAGGAAGATGCCGAAGCCAATGCCAGCCAGGACCGCCAATTCCATCTCACGACGAGTGCCGGCCGCCTTTTCGCCGTTGGAGCCAGTCACCAGCCAGATGCCCAGCAGAGCCAGCCCGAAGCCAGCCAGTCGGATGATGGAAGGCACACCGGCATCAAAGACACCCACCAGCACCGGAACGACCGTGCCCAACACGGAGGCCACCGGCGCCACAACAGCGACCCGGCCAATGGCCAAGCCGCGGTAGAAGGCGGCCAACCCCAGCGTGCCGCAGCCGCCGGCGGCCGCCGCCAGCAAACCGCTGCGCAGACTCGGCAACCCTTCGCCGGCCAACAGATCGAGCAGCAGGATCAATGGCAAGCTGGTGGCCGCTGACAGCACCAGCACTTGGAATGGTCCATACTCGCGGGAGGCCATCCCGCCGCTGAAGTCGCCGCCACCCCAAGAGAAGGCCGAAGCCAGTGCCGAGGCGGCGCCAAGTAAGTCATTGCCAAACATGGCGCTTATCTTAATCGAGCCAGCCCCGAAGAGCGACTGGCAGCCAAGAAGGGATTAAATGCCGGCAGAGATCACCCTGGATCATCCCCACGCGGCCTGCGGCATTGGCGGTCTGGCGGGGCCGCTACTCCGGCCGGTAGGGCCTCATGCGGTCGACATACGCCTTGGCATCCGCCAGGGACCAGCCGGTCGCCCGGCGGATGAGGGCCACCGCCTCGACTGTCCGGCGTTTGTCGATCAACCCTTGGGCCTGTGCCAGCACGTTCGCCGGGACGTCGCCGTGTGCTTCGGACGGCCAGCGGCCACCTGGTGAAAGATGGCTGTAGGCTAGCTCTTCAACCGCTTCCTTCGCTTGCCGCAGATCCCAGCCCATCGTTTCCCGCACGAGCTTGATCGCCTCGATCTTCTTGCCGCGTGCCGCCAGGTCGATGGCCTGAGCCTTCAGCGAGTCTGGCAGCTCCGTCGCCCGACCCGGCATGCCCCCGCCGGACGCGGCTTCAAAGCGACGGCGCTCACCAATTCCGATCAATATCGACCCTGCCACGATCCACCTCCACTCGACCATTCACCGAGCCCACGTACTACCTATCACCATTCCCTTGTCACCAGTCGCAGGTCCCGAACCGGGCCGCCGTCCGCCGCTATGGCAGCCCACTGGCTCCGGCGGCCCGGGCGCATCGCAATGCGCCCCTACCAGTCGGTCTACGATCGTCCATCGTCCATGGCCTTCGGTTCCAATCCCCAGTCCCCAGTCCCCAATCCCTAGTCCCAGATCCCTCTTCCCCTATCACGCTTCACCTCTCGTAGTCGACCAATCAAAGCCTGGGCGCATCGCCATACGCTCTTACCAGTCGGTCTACGATAGTCCATCGTCCATGGCCTTCGGTCCCAATCCCCAGTCCCCAATCCCTAGTCCCGGATCCCTCTTCCCCTATCACGCTTCACCTCTCGTAGTCGACCAATCAAAGTGTCGAGCCAACTCCGAGGCGTAGCTGCGGCCCAGGCCGTCGGCGTGGCGCGTCAGCCACGCACCAAAGCCGACGGCGCCGAGTGGTGGCCGGTCTGATATCAGCTTTTCCTGGCGGAGCCCATCCAATTCGGCGGCCGTTAGGACGACATCCCCGACGGCCCCGCCAATCAGCCGGCCCAATCGCAATCCCAACCAACCGGGCAGCGGGGCCAACCAGGTCGCTGGGCTGATCCTGTCCCGCATGAGCCTGGCGAACTGGCGAAAGGTGTAGGTGTCGGGTCCGGCGGCATCCCAGACCGAGTTCCCGCGTTGCTGGCTGGCCTGGATGGCAATCCTGGCGACATCGGAGACGTGGACTGGCTGCAAGCGGTACTCGCCGCCGTCGAAAATCGGGAAGACCGGGAACCGGCGCATCAGCCAGGCGATGTTGTTGACCAGAATGTCTCCCTGGCCGAATACCAGCGTGGGGCGGATGATGGCGTAGCCGAGGCCCGAGGCAGCGACATCGAACTCTTGGCGCGCCTTGCCCCGGTAGTACGGCAGCTCGGAGTCGATGGCCGGCCGGGTGACACTGATATGGACGATCCGTTGGACCCCGGCGTGCCTGGCGGCGGCCAAAAGTGTTCGGGTGTTGGCATTGGCCTGATCGAAGGTGGCGCCGGCGTGTTCGAAGCGAATCCAGTAGGTGTTGAATAGAGTCCGTGCGCCGGCCAAATGGCCAGCTAATCGTTCGGGGTCGGTGAAGTCGTAGGGAAACGCCTCGACCATGCCCCCGAAGGGGTTGGGTTTGTCTGGGTGCGTCGTGATGGTCCGCACCTGCTCGCCCTGGGCCAGCAGCTGGCGGGCGATCTCACGGCCGATATAGCCGAAAGCACCGGTAACTACGTTCATTTTCGCAACCCTGGTTCCCTGGAGATCTGACCCACCGGCGGTCTCAGCTGCCCACGATCTGGGGGCCGAGCTCACCCAACCTGACAGGGACACGATCAGCCTCTGCCGGCATTGTTCGGGGGTGGATAGACGGCCGCAGCAGCGTGCCGTCGCGCCTGCTGGGGATCATGCCGCAGGGCTCGCCCCTGCGACGGACGAACCCTGGCCCCTACCCAGTGAAGTCCACCGCATTGGACAACACATCCTTAAGCGACTCGGGGTAGCCGGCAAGGTGCAGTTCGGGTGCGATTGAGCCGGCGGTTTCGATGCGGAAGTGGCAGATGTTGAAGATCCGATCAAAGAAGGACTGGCTGACGTTGTAGTTCGTGATCCGGTCGAAGGGAATGACCGTCTCGGTCTTGCTGAACGTGCCCTTACGCAACACCAGCCGATCTTCGAGAACTTCGAGCGATTCGTTGAAGTGGGCGATCAGCTTGGTATCGCGCAACGACCACCAACGGATTGCCGGACGATACATGGTCATCAGAGCCTCCGAGGGCAGGACGATAGTGCGGCACAGGGCATACGCGAGCGTCAGTCGGCCGCGGCCGCTTCGAGGCTGACACCGTGGTCCGGCATCAACTCCTCAATGTCACGGATCGGTTTGATCAAGTATCCCAGAAAACCGTTGCCGATCGCCATCAACCCGCCTAGCACAATCAGAACGCCCATGCCGGCGCCGGCGCCGGTACCGAAGATCGGTCCGAGCGCGTCGGCCAGGGCGCTTCCACCCGTCATGGCCGGCTCGAGCACACGATCGGCCAACTGGGCGGCGATCAATTGGCCAATTGGAAATGAGACAGTGGAAATCGTATCTTCCAGGCCAAAGATCCGGCCCTGCAGATCGGGTGCGACTTTCGACTGCAGAATGGCAATGTAGGCGCTGTTGATGATCGGATTAAACAACGCCATCAAGAACGAACCAATCATCCACAAGGGGAGCGACCAAGCAGGCCCAAAGACAAAGGTGCCCAGCACACCCCACAAGATGAAACTCAGATTGATGGCGTGGATGCGTCGCGCCGGCCCGCCCCACAGGCTCATAAGCAGGCCCCCGGCCAAGAAGCCGATCGAACCGGCCGATTGAACCAGGCCGAGGACGACCGAATCATCACCGGTCTTGGCCAAGATCATCGGCGTCATCAGTGGGTAGCCAAATGCTGCGTGAATGTTGGACAAGGTAAACAGCAAGAAGATGGCGGTTAGGCTGCGGCGGGCAAGGATATAGCGCAATCCCTGCTGGGTCTCCCGCAGGATGGAACCGCGCCCGGTTTCCCCCTCGTCGCTGCGTACAGGTTGCGGGATGTGCACAACAAGCAGCGTACCGAACGCGGCGCTGAACGTGACCAGATCAAGGATCAGGATAGCGGGGATGTCGACAAGGGCCAACAACGCGCCGGCCAGCAACGGGGCGCCGATACCGGAGGCCGATCCGACCACCGCCCGCATCCCATTGACGCGGGCGAATTGGTCCTTCGAGACCATCGTGGCCACAACCGCTGAGTAGGCCGGGTACTGGAAAGCGCTAAAGGCGCCGGAAAAGGCACCCGTAACATACAAGTGCCAGATTTGGGCCTTGCCAGTGGCGAACAAGACCAGCAGCACGGCTGTCGAAACCGCTGCGCCGGCATCCGACAGGGCCAGCACGAGTTTGCGGTTCCAGCGGTCGATCAAGGTTCCGGCGAAGGGGCCCAAAATCACTTTGGGCACGAACGAAGCGACCACTACTAGCACCAACCCAGTGGCCGTGCCGGTCAGATCCCAGGCCCACAGGGCGATGGCAAAGTGGGTCATGCGGGTGGCGAAAATGGATACGAATTGGCCGGCCCACAACACGTAGAAGGCACGCATGCCACGTAGGCCGGAAGTTGTGCTTTCTGGCCGATTCGAAGTTGGGTTCACGCAAAGATTGTACGTCGAAAGGAAGTGGAGGAATTGGGGACTACGGATTGGGGATTGGGGAGTGGGAAGTGACAGGTAATAGCTGACAGCTGATACGGGGACACGAGACGCGGATACGGGACAGGGCTGAACGGCTTATCGTGATCCGTGGCTTACGGTCAGAGGGTGGCGGTCAGCCGTCAGCATCCAGCAAAAGCTGACAACACAAATACTCAAAGGACTCAAGGGACACCAACATTGGGCCCAATTGTGATTTTGCTCCTTCTTGGAGGCCTGCTGTTGCCCGCTTCTAGTCTTGCAGTCGGGGCTCGGCCGGCAGGCGGCGCTTGAGTCCTGGGCTCGGCAAACCCGACACAAGACTTGACATCCCGCAAGCTATGACCCCCCTTCTGCCACCCTTTCCCAGGCTGACACGCAGTTCGAACCTGCCTTAGTCACCGGCGCGGGGGCGCCAGGTGTTCTCGACTGCCTCGAAATTCTGCAGGTCGCGGCCCTCGGAGTAGTAACTGCGGTCCTCCAGCAGGGGCAGATCGGCGCCAAAGTATTGGCGCAGCACAAGGCGGAAAGTGTTAACCGGTGTGATTGTTGGATAGAAAGCCGCCCCCTTGCCCGGCAGCAGGTAAGCGTGCAGGATGGAGAGCTTCTGCTCCGGCGAGTCGTCAGCCCAGCCGTGGTCCCCGGTGAGGATGATAATCGGCGGCTGGCTGGAACGCTCGATGATTTGACGAAGGCTGGTGACCACCAACTGGTTCAAGTAGTCCACCTGCGCGGCGTAGTCCCCGCTAGCTTGACCCGGTTGGCCAGCGAAGGCCCTCTCAAACGCCTCTGCACCGTACTCGATCCGGTCTTGCCCCAGGACCATTGGCGGATGTGGCGAGACTATGTGAGCGTACACGAATTTCGGCGAAGCCTCCCCGGCAACTGCAGCCAGTTCCTCGAACGTGAAATGAATCCGGCCCACATGCTCCTGAGTCGGGTCCAGCCACGATGGGAGCTGACGTGCAGAGGTCTGGACGGCATCCAAAACGGCGAGCGCAAGACTGCGTTCGAGCAGAATGGCTTCGATGCGGGAGATCGGTCCGAGCAGCCCGATTCTGTGAAGCCAGTTAGGTTCCTGGGACCTAAACTGGTCCGCGTCCGGCCAGGAGGTCCAGGCCACTCCCGAATCAAAGGCAATTACTTCGTAGCCGAGACATTCGAGTTCGGAGCGGATCCGAGGTTGCCGGATCGTCCGGCTCAATTCGACCCACGATTGTGGCGCCGGCTGGGGCAGATCCTGAACGTAGGACATGTTGAGCAGAGAGGCCATTGAAGGCGCCGTATAGCGGTAGTTGCTCAAGCTTCCATAGCCGATTGAAAACCCCAGCTGTTCGAGTTCGGCCAAGAATGGGGTGTTGTCAAAACTATGGGCTTCCAGCAGCACATCGTGCCGCTCGTAGGCATCGAGCACGATCAGGTAGATATCGGGGCGCCAAGTAGCCTCTAGTCCCCGACAAATCAATTCATCGGCAAATGGCTCGGTGGCGGGGCGGGTTGCACGCCAGGCATCGGCGCCAAGCACGATGGCGGGCTGTCCCAGACCGAGTCCGCCGGCGATAGCCAGGACCGAAAGCACGACAACCGGCGGTCGCCAGCGGGCGACCACGATAAGCGCGGCCGTCAGCACCAAAAGGCTGATCGGCAGCAAGAAGCGGTGGCGGACGACGTTGGACAGAATAGGGTGGGCGGCTTTAAGTGACTGGTAGATCTGTCCGTAGGACAGAACGAAGACAACCAGCAGCAGGGCCCCTAGACCGGCTTTGAGCCACTGCCAACCCAGTCCACGCAGAATGATCAGGCAGCTCCCAGCGAGAAGTAGGCCTAACAGTAGCGGCCGTAGCGCGCCTAGCGGGCTGACATGCTCGATGTTGTGGGCAGTGATCTGAAAGGCAGGATAGGCGGCGAATAGCAGGGGGGCCGCCCAGGCAATCAGCTTATTGCGGCCGCGTTCCCCCTGGTGATTTGCGGTATTGCCCCCAGCGGCTGGGGGCTCACGGCCCTTCTGCGGTCTGGTGAAGCTTGCCACCGAGTCATCCGCCTTCCGGCACTGTTTTACTCGATGTCGTCGAGGTCCGTGATGACGGCCCTTTTGGCCTTGCTGTCGTAGCGAACTGGCACGCGCAGCCCCGGTTGGAAGTGAGGCACCAGCAAGCGCGGAACGATCTTCTCGGTCTCGGCCTCAAATGACGGCCCGTCAATCGGATCGACCTGCAGCGTGAAATGGACCAATGGGTTCTGATTGATCGTGGTGCCGGTATCCTGCATATCGATGATGGTGGCCTGGCCCTTGCGCCCTGAGCGAATGACCGATTGACTGCTGATCAGCCCGAGAATCGGCGCCCCCATCAGACCGACCATGGACAGGGCAAACATGACCCCCGAACCGATCAGCCCAATGCGTGTCACCAGCGGCAGTTCGGTCCAGGCGTAGCTGCCGTCAGGCAATCCGATCATGCCGACAAAGATCAACGTGAACGGGATCCAGGCCAGCCCAAACATCAACCAGCTGAACCGGCGCAGCGTGGGGGTCCAACGCATCTATCCCTCCTCCTCAGGACGGTGGGCGAGCGAGGCGCCAGTATACAGGCGGCGGGCGGTCTCGGCGAGCGAAGGACAAAAGCTACGGAATACGGGATGCGAGCCAGGGGATAGGTAATAGGGCACGGGGGACCTGGGATTGGGGATTGGGGATCAGGGATTAGGGGTTGGGGATTAGGGACCAGGGATTCGGATGAAAAGTGAACGGCGAATGGAATTCTGCGGTCCGCCGTCAGCCGTCCGCAGTCTGCGGTCCAAGGACCGTAACCCGCCCGCTGGACCCATCCACCCGTACACGCTGGCCGGTCGTCAGCCGCTGGGTTGCGTCGTGAACGCCGACCACGGCCGGGATCCCGTACTCGCGTGCAACGACCGCCCCGTGGGTCATCATGCCGCCGACCTCCATCACCAGACCGCCGGCGACCAAGAAGAGTGGAGTCCACGAAGGATCGGTGCCTGGACACACCAGGATCTCGCCGGGTTCAAGCGCCGCCCCGCGCGGATCCAGGACGAGGCGCACCCGTCCCTCGACCATTCCCGGTGATACCGGACTGCCCCAAAGATGCTCGCCGCCCGGCTCCTGATCGAGCATGCCTTCGTAGAAGGCCCGGCCGTCGCTCAGCAACAGGCGCGGCACTCGCCGGCGGGCGCGCTCACGCTGGTAGCTGGCCCGGCGCCGTTGGATCAGCGCGCGCCAGTCGTTGGACGAGCCAGCGGACAGAGCCCCCAGTTCGTCAAGCGTCAGGAAAAACAGATCATCGCGTTGGTCGAGGCTGCCAGCCTCGACAAGCAAGCTCCCATGTGCCAGCAGGGCTTTGCGGAAAAGCCAGAACAGGCGGATGATGCCGAACTTGGGCGACTCGCGCATGCCCATCAGGCCGCGCATCCGGCGGGAGGCCCAGCGCGCCACGCGGGCCTTGAGCGCTCCACCTGGGGTTGTCCGCAATGCCTGAACCAGACGCTTCATCTCGACCTCGGCGGCCGCCTTGCCCCGCGCGTACACCAGCTCCGGCGATAACTTTGGATCGTCGATCTGCAGGTAGCTGCGCAGCGCCTGCACCAGCGGCGTGGGGTCCTCCGACCACCGAGGCCGCCCAATGTCGATTTCGCCGAGTCCGCGCATGCCGTAGCCGGCCAGGAATGCCTCAAGGGCGCCCTGCGCCACCGGCGGTAGTTGTCCCTGGTGGTACGCCCGGGCAATCTTCACCGGGTCTTGATCAAGCAACTTCCGACGCGATTCTTGATCGTGAGCGATGGTCTGCGCAGTTTGCCACAGCTTGAGGTCCATCTCGGTCGTGACATTATGCGGCAGCCCCCGCAGCATGAGGCGGGTGTCGATTGGAGGATCAGCAACGTCCGCCGGCAGCGACTCGGCAAGGTGGATCAGCAGGTTGTAGCCCAGCATGGACGGGGCAAAGCGGGACACAAAGCGCGGGACGAGAAGGGCGAAAACGGCGGAGCTCGCCTGCTGGAACAGTGCAATCTGCTCGTTGAAATTGTCCGCCCTTTCCAAGCTTGCTCCGACAGCGGCCAACCACTGGTCCAGCCAGTCTTCGAAGGCCCGCCGGCTGCGATCCGGGTTGGCCAGGGTGCGCAACACGCCGATGATCACGCCGGGAAGTGGGCGCAGCGCACGCAGCACGGTGCCGAGGCGCGGGTAGCCTGGCGGGTCGAATTCGCCGTCTTCGAGCAGCCGAACGACGGCCTGCTGGCTGCCTGGCTCAACATATGTCAGGCCGCCGCGGGCCAACCGGCGTCCAAGCCGGTTCCTGAGCGTACTTGTGAGGTCCAGCCAGAGGCGTTGGCCGGCGCTGCGCACAAGGCTCAGGTCGCGTCGGGAGCGCTTGACCCCGAACAGCCTAGCGCCGCCGGCGACCCCATTGATGACAACATCGCGGCCCAGCGGGGTTATTGGGTCGAGCAATCCCTGGACTGCACCAAAGGAGAAGAGCGCGCGCAAAGGCCGGGACGGCAGGCCGGCCGGCAGCGGGTACAAAGTGGTGATCGGCCGCGATTGCAGCAAGAACAATTCGTCGCCGGCGATCGCCCACTCGATGTCCTGGGGTTGGCCAAGCTGCGCCTCGACCTGCCGCCCCAGTCTGACAAGGTCCACCAATTGATCCTCAGCCAGCGCCGGCTCCGGAGCTCCCTTAACCACCTCCGTGACGGTGCCGCCGCCCGACCTGCTGCGCACGACGGTCGCCTTTGCGCCGATGGAGACTTCGACAGCAGTTCCATCATCGGTCAATACGTAATGGTCCGGCTCGACCTGCCCTGAGACGAGCGCCTCCCCCAGCCCCAGGGTGGCGTCGATCACCGTTTGGTCGCGCTGGCCGGTGAGCGGGTTGGCGGTAAACAGCACACCAGACGCGTGGCTTTCGATCATCCGCTGAACGACGACGGCCAGCGCCAAGGCCTCGTGGTCAAACCCGTGGCGGGCACGGTAGGCGAGGGCACGGGCCGTCCACAGACTGCTCCAGCAGTGAATGACGGCCCGCACCAGCTCTTCCGACCCTGCAACGTTGAGCAGCGTGTCCTGCTGGCCGGCAAAGGATGCCTCGGGCAGGTCTTCGGCCGTGGCCGAGGAGCGGACGGCCACCGCCGGCTCGCCCATTTGCTGGTAGGCCTGCAGCAAACCCTTGGCGATGGCCGCCGGCAGCGAACCCTGGGTGAACTGATGGCGGATCCGTTCCGAAGCCTGGTCGAGTGCAGCGGTAGATTCATGGTCGACATCGGCCAGGGCCGCCGCAATCGCCGGCTGCAAGTGGTTGGCGTCCACAAACTGCTGATAGGCCAGTGTGGTGACAACAAAGCCGGGGGGAACGTGAAAACCGGCGCGCAACAGGCGTCCGAGATTGGCCCCTTTGCCGCCGGCTAAGGCCAGGTCGAGTTCGGGCGCGGCCAGATCAATGAACAGCTGGATCGCTCGACTTTCGGTCATCGCACGGTCCCAGGCCTGAGCCTAGACCGTCAATTTGGCTTGCGCCTGCCGGTAGGCCAGGCCAAACTCGGCTGCCCCGACCAGCACCGCGTAGTAGACAATCGGCAGCAGCAGGAAAGGCAGCAGGCAAGCCAACACCAGCGTGTAATACAGGACGAGCGACAGGGCGTAGGCCAAGGCATTGATGCCGGCGTACACGACCCAGGCGGCAAAGAAACCCATCGGATTGGCCCGCATGAGCCGCAAGAGGTAGCCCAGTCGAAAGGCGGCGCCGAATTCTGAGGTAGCCGCCAGGCTGCCTGCCGCCACCGGCAACGGGATGGCTCCCAGGATGACCAACAGCGAGCCGACCGACATGGACAGGAACAACACGGCCATCGCGCCCAGAATGACAAAGCCAAAGCTGTCGTCGGGCGTTGCGGCGGTGTTAACATCCTGGAGCGCCAATCCGAAAGTCGCCGCAAAGTAGAAGCAGCAACCAAAGGTCAGCACCGCCAGGCCCGGCAAGAGGTAGACCAGCCCAACACCGAGCGCTTTGCCGCCGTCCCGAAACAAACGGCCCCACTCCTGCCAGACAGGCAGCGCCGGCCTGCCGGCGGCGATAGTCACACCCATGACCTCGACGACGTAGCCATAGACAAAGACGGCAGGAAGGAAGGGAATGAAGAATGAGAGCAGAAGCAGGCCAATCCCTATGCCGAATTTGCCCTGCCA
>Ga0299906_10002374_pt1 | contig 15658 bp, 11 predicted proteins | sample RVTome_14_FD_200259 | JGI IMG/M metagenome (GOLD analysis project Ga0299906, IMG submission 200259) | Soil microbial communities from uranium-contaminated site in the Upper Colorado River Basin, Wyoming, United States - RVT145D125 (version 2) ... | reverse complement strand
TGTCCTTCCGTACTTGGCGCCGAACGTGAGGGTGAGGCGCGAACGCCCGCCGGGGACCGGCGGGCGTTCGCGCTCCAGCCCCTACCCGATCGCGCGCGGCTCCCTCACAGGCGCCGGCCTGTTCGGACTCATGGTTCCCGCAGTCCTGAGGTCGATCACCTCGCCGACCTGCTCGCCTTCGATGTGCACCTTCGGCAACCACTCGAGCCACCGCGGCAGGTACCAGTTCCGGTCGCCGAGAAGCTTCATGCTCGCCGGCACGAGCACGGTACGGACGATGGTCGCATCGATCAGCACCGCGACCGCGAGCCCGAAGCCCATCTGCTGCATCATCACCAGGTCGCCCGCCGCGAACCCGGCGAACACCGCCACCATGATCAACGCCGCGCCGGTGATGATGCCGGCGGTCGAACGCACGCCGAACGCGACAGCCTCGGTGTTGTCGTGGATCTGGTCGTAGCGCTCCTTAACCCGGCTGAGCAGGAAGACGTGGTAGTCCATCGACAACCCGAACAGCACCGAGAACAGGAACAGCGGCAACCAGGCCTCGATCACCTCGACCTGCTGGAAGCCGAGCACGCCCGCGCCGTACCCCTTCTGGTTGACCAGCACGACCAGCCCGTAGGCGGCACCGACCGACAGCAGGTTCAGCAGCATCGCCTTGGCCGGCACGACGATCGAGCGGAACACGATCATCAGCAGCAGGAAGCTCAACCCGAGCACGAACACGAACACGATCGGCGTGTAGGTGTCGGTCAAGTCGAAGAAGTCGAGGTTGAAAGCGCTCCAACCTCCCACGAGCACCTCCGTGCTCTCGACGCCGTCGAATGCTGCGGGCACGTGCTGAGCGCGCAGACGCCGCACGGCGTCGGTCGCGACATCGCTGTTCGGATCCGATCTGATCGGCACCGACAGGACCGCCAGGTCGCCGGCGTCGTTGCCCTCCAGCACCCCTGGCCCGAAGACCGCGTCCGTGGCGAGGCGCTGCTGCAGGCGTCCGATCGCGGCTTGGACCTGCGAATCCTCGACCGGTCCGTCGATCACGATCTCCGCAGGCTGCGTGAGACCGCCGGAGAACTCCTCGGACAGCACGACGAATGCGGCCTTGGACTGGGTCTCGTCGCCCAGGGTGCTGACACCTGAGGCGCCAGTATGCATGTCCAGCACCGGCGCGGCCGCGAGCAGCAACAGCCCCGCCGACAGCGTGAGGCTGATGACCGGACGGCGCATCACCGCGCGCGCCGCTCGATCCCAGAACCCGCCTTCGCCGTCGTGGTGCTCGTCGAGCGCGTGGCGGCGCAGGAACGGCAGTCGCCCCTTGTTGACCCGGTCGCCGAGCAGCGACAGCACCGCCGGCAGCAGCGTCATCGATCCGATCACCGAGGCCAGCACGACCAGGATCGCGCCCGTCGCCAGGCTGCGGAAGATAGTCGTCGGCACCAACATCATGCCGAGCAACGCCAGCACGACCGTCATCCCGCTGAAGAACACCGCGCGCCCCGCGGTCCCAGAGGCGGTGACGATGGCATCGGTCTTCTCCCGGCCCTTGGTGCGTTCCTCGCGGTAGCGCGACACGATGAACAGCGAATAGTCGATCCCGACCGCCAAGCCCATCATCGTGATCATGTTGACCACGAAGAACGAGAACTCGAACACGGTTCCCATCAGCGCGGTCACGCCGACGGCGACCGCGATCGCCAGGACGGCCAGCACGATGGGGATGACGGCGGCCACGAGCGCCCCGAAGACGGCGACCAGGACGAGGAGCGCGATCGGCATGCCGAACAGCTCGCCCTTCTGCAGGTCCTTCTCGGAGATCTCGGTGAAGTCCTGATCTATCGTCGCTTGACCCGCGTCGAAGATCTCGAACCCCGCGGTGTCGCGCTCGATCGTGACGTCGTGGAGCTGCTCGATGTTGTCCTTCGCATCGTCGAAGGTGCCGGCCATGACGACGCGGATCAGCGCGGTATCCCTATCGGCCGAGACGAACGACGGTTCGCCGGTGTCGTAGTAGCCGGCGACGGCTTCGACCACGTCCGGCCCCAATGCTTCGATGTCACGCCGGATCGCGGTCGCGGCCCGCTCGAAAGCGGGATCGTCCACCGTCGCGGTGCGTGAGCGAACCAGGAGAAGCTCGATCGCTTGGGGCTCGCCGCGCAGCCGGTCCTCGATCAACTGGTTCGCGCGCTTGGCCTCCGGCTCGTTGGTGAAGTCCGCGTCGGTGGTGAGCGCGTCGCCCAAGAACGCCTGGGTGGCCGCGCCGGCCACAAGCACGCCCAGTAGCCACAACGCGATGGTCAGCTTGGGCCGCCGCACGCTCGACTGGGCGAGGCCCTTGGTGGTCCAGATCCGGTGTCTCATCGTCGCCCCCCGTTCCTCGGTTCTTCACAAACCGACCAGTTGGTATGTTCTCGACTCATAGTGGACCCCGATACGTTCGGTCCTGGGTTCAGGTCTTGATCGCTCGCAGTAGAAGCGTCAGGAACTCCTCGATACGGCCGGGCAGATCCTCGCCGTCGCTCAACGAGTACGAGACCTCTTCCATGCCGATGAACCCGGCGACGCACACGCGCGCGGCCGCCGCTGCATCGACGTCTCCGCCGACGTCCCCCTCGTCCTGGGCCTGCCTGATCGTGTCGGTCACCAGCTCGACCCAGCCACCCAGCCCAGTTCGCATCTCATCCTGGAAACCTTCGATGTCGCCGTGCTCGGTGCACATCCGCTCGAACGCTCGCGCGGCCGGATCCGTGCCGTGGATCTCGACGAGGGCGCGGGCCATGCCCGTGAGACGATCGAGCGCGCGCTGCTCGGAGCCGATCCGGGACAGGATGCGCTCGGTCCATCGCTCCTGCTGGAATCGGTACACCTCGCGCGCGAGGTCGTCCTTGGACCGGAAATGGAAGTAGAACGCGCCCTTGGTGAGCCCGCTCTGGCGGATGAGATCGTTGAGCGACATGCCGCCGTACCCGTGCTCGGCGATCATGCGCGCGGCGAGCGCCAGGATGTGGCTGCGGGTCTCCTCCCCCTTCTCGGTCGCGGGGGCGGTGGCGATCCTTTGCTCGGGTGCCATGACGACCCCGACCTTACATACCGACCGGTCGGTTTGTCAAGCCTCGCGGCCCGCTTTGATGACCAGCCGAACCAGGTTGACGCCGTAGTGGTAAGCGAGCTGGACCTCGTGCTCGGCCTCCAGGACCACCAGGTCGCACGCAGCGCCCGGCTCGAGACTGCCGACCCGCCCCTCGCGTGAGAGCGCCGCCGCCGCGTTGCGCGTCACGCCCAGGATCGCCTCGTCCGGGGACATCCGAAGGTGCGCGCACGCGAGCTGCACCATCAGCTGCAGGTTCTCGGTGAACGACGACCCGGGGTTCAGGTCGGTGGACAGGGCGACGCGGACACCATGCTCGAGCAGCATGCGCGCCGGTGCGAACTTCCCCGTCGCCAGCGACGCGCCGGGCAGCAGCACGGCGACGGTGCGCGAGCGCGCCAGCGCCAGCGCGTCCTCCTCGGTCGCATGCTCCAGATGGTCGGCACTGACCGCGCCGAACTCGGCCGCGACCTGCGCCCCGCCGGTTCGCGCGAGCTGCTCTGCATGAACCTTCAAACCGAGCCCCTGCGTGCGAGCAGCGCGCAGGATCCGCCGCGTCTGCTCGGGCGTGAACGCGGCCGGATCGCACCAGACGTCGCAGAACTCCGCGAGGTTGCCGACCTCGGGCAGCATCCCGTCGCACACCAGATCGACGTAACCGTCGGGATCGTCCGCGTAGGACTCGGGGACGACGTGCGCGCCCAGGAACGTGCGAACGACCTCAACGGGATGCTCGAGGGTCGCTGCGATCCTCAGAAGGCGGCGCTCGTCCTCGGGGGTGAGGCCGTAGCCGCTCTTCGCTTCCACGGTCGTGACGCCGTGGGCGGCGAAGACGTCCAGACGCGTCCGCGCGAGGGCGCGCAGCTCGTCGTCGGTGGCCGCGCGCGTCGCGGCGACGGTCGAGCCGATGCCGCCGCCCGTGTATGGCTCGCCTCGCAGGCGTGCCGCGAACTCCTCGGCTCGATCCCCGGCGAAGACCAGATGCGTGTGCGCATCGACGAGCCCGGGCAGCACGGCGCGCCCGCCGGCGTCGACCTCGGCGCAGTCGGGCGCGGGCGCAAGCTCGGGCAGATCGCGTTCGGGGCCAACCCAGACGACACGCCCCTCGGACGCGACGAGGGCCCCTCGTTCGACGACGCCGAGGAGCCCCTCTCCGGCGACGGGGTTGCAGGTGACCAGCCGGCCGGCGCCGCGCAGGACGAAGTCGGCTCGAAGGCCCGGTCCCTGTGAGGTTCCCGCCACGCCCGCTCGACCGCTCAGGTTTCCTGCATGGGTAAACGCAGGTCGCGCTCGCGCGCGACCTGCAGCGCGCGCTCGTACCCGGCATCGGCGTGACGCATCACGCCGGTGCCGGGATCGTTCGTCAGCACCAGCTCCAGGCGACGCGCGCCCTCCTCGGTCCCGTCGGCGACAACGACCACACCCGCGTGGATGGACTTCCCCATGCCGACGCCGCCCCCGTGGTGCACACTCACCCAACTCGCGCCGCTGGCGGTGTTGAGCAACGCGTTGAGGATCGGCCAGTCGGCGATCGCATCGGAGCCGTCGCGCATCGCCTCGGTCTCGCGGTAGGGGCTCGCGACGCTGCCGGCGTCGAGATGGTCGCGACCGATGACGATCGGGGCGCCGACCCGGCCGCGCGCGACCAGCTCGTTGAACGCGAGGCCCGCCCGATCGCGCTCGCGGTACCCGAGCCAGCAGATGCGTGCCGGCAGGCCCTGGAAGGCGACGCGCTCGCCCGCGTAGCGAAGCCAGCGCTGCAGCTTCTCGTCATCAGGGAACAACGCGGCCACCTCCCGGTCGGTGGCGGCGATGTCGGCCGGATCTCCCGACAGCGCGACCCAGCGGAAGGGACCTTTGCCTTCGGCGAACAGCGGACGGATGTAGGCGGGAACGAAACCGGGATAGGCGAACGCGTCCGCGTAGCCTCCGAGCTTCGCCTCGCCGCGGAGGTTGTTGCCGTAATCGAAGACCTCGACGCCGGCGCGCAGGAAGCCCACCATCGCCTCGCAGTGCACCGCCATGGACTCGCGCGCCTGCTTGACGTAGCTCCGCGGGTCGCGCGCGCGCAGCTCGGCGGCCGCGTCCACGTCGTAGCCGCGGGGAACGTACCCGTTGAGCGGATCGTGCGCGCTGGTCTGATCGGTGACCACGTCGACGGCCCATCCGCGCGCGAGCAGCTCGGGGAACACCTCCGCGGCATTGCCCTCCACGCCGATCGAGAGAGCACGGCCCTGCTCGCGCGCGCCTTCGGCGCGCGCGAGCGCGTCGTCGAGCGAATCCGCGGCCTCATCCAGGTATCGGGTCTGCAGACGCCGCTCGATGTGTGAGGGATCGACCTCGATGCACAGCGCGACTCCTCCGTTGAGCGTCACCGCGAGCGGCTGAGCCCCGCCCATGCCGCCGAGGCCGGCCGTCAGAACGACCTTGCCGCGCAGGGTGCCGCCGAAGCGCTGCTCGGCGATCGCGGCGAAGGTCTCGAAAGTGCCCTGCAGGATCCCCTGCGTCCCGATGTAGATCCATGACCCCGCCGTCATCTGCCCGTACATGGTCAGCCCGGCCGCCTCGTACTCCCAGAAATGCTCCCAGTCCGCCCAGTCCGGCACGAGCAGCGAGTTCGCGATCAGCACGCGCGGCGCGAAGGGATGCGTCCGGAACACGCCCACCGGCTTGCCCGACTGCACCAGCAGCGTCTCATCATCTTCCAGTTCGCGCAGCGTTCGCACGATCGCGTGGAAGGACGGCCAGTTGCGCGCGGCCTTGCCGCGGCCGCCGTAGACCACGAGATCTTCGGGCTTCTCGGCCACGTCGGGGTCGAGGTTGTTGTGCAGCATCCGCAGCGCGGCCTCTTGCTGCCACCCCTTGCAGGAACGCTCGGGGCCCCGCGGCGCGCGGATCGGATCGGCCATCGCCCCAACGATACCGCCGGCTCAGGTGGATGCGAGCGGGCGCGCCGCGACCCAGCCGGCGACCGTCGTTCCCGCGCCCCGCTGGGATCGGATCTCCAAGGCCCCACCGAGCGCTTCCAAGCGGTCGGCCATGTTCGTCAACCCGGCGCCTCGCCGGACGCTTCGGACGTCGAAGCCCGAACCTTCGTCGATGACCTCGAAGCGCAGCCGCCCATCGGTGGCGGCGACGCGAACGGTCACGCGCGTGGCGTCGGCGTACTTGGTGATGTTCTGCACGGCCTCGAGCACGCAGAAGTACAGCGCCGACTCGGCTTCCTGCGGGTAGCGTCCGACGTCCTCGCCGCTCACCTCGACCGGCAACGGCGCTTTGGCCAGCTGTGAGGTCAGCGCCGCGACGAGTCCCCGTTCGGCGAGCAGCGGCGGGTAGATGCCGCGCGCGAGGTCGCGGAGGTTCTCGAGCGCGTCGGTGGTGTCGGTACGGAGCTGGTCGAGCACTTGTCGCGCAGTGTCGTCGGAGACCATCCGCTCGAGCAGCTTCAGGTTGACCGCCAGCGCCACCAGCTGTTGCTGCGCGCCATCGTGGAGGTCGCGCTCGATCCGTCGCCGCTCCATGTCCTGCGCGGCGACCAGCCGTTGCCGCGACGCGCGCAGCTCTTCGATCAGCCGGGCGTTCCGTAACAGCAAGCCGGCTTGCGCGGCCAGGTCGGCGAGCAGCCGGTCCTCCCCTGCATTGAGCGGATCGTTCGCCTGGGTCGCTGCTGCCAGCGCGCCGAGCAGCTCGCCCTCGTGACGGACCGGATAGACCCGGTCCGCGCCAGCGATCGACGGCTCGTTCCCCTCGAGCACCTGCGGCTCGAGCGCCAGGTCCGACGGCCAGGCGGCGACCGGCTGCAGCTGCGCGCCGACGGCGAGCCACACGTGCGCGCGATCCGCTGCGGTTGCCTCGGTCATCAGGCGCGCCAGACGCGGCAGGGCTTCTTCGGACTCCTCGGACAGGCGCGCGCTGAAGGCCGACAGTGCCTCGTATGGCGTCGCGCGCGCGCCGAAAACGAAGCGGTTCGCGAGGCGCGTGGCGCGCCCCCTCACCGGCTGCGCCGCGAGCGCCACGATCGCGGTGGCTGCGACCGTCAGACCGGTGTTGGCGCCGCTGCCGACCAGAGCCCCGACTCCGACGACGATCCCGACGTAGACCAGGGTGATGAACACAGCGAGCAGCGCGTACACGATGGTCTTGTTGATGACGAGGTCGATCTCGTAGAGGCCGTAGCGCAGGACCGCGATCCCCGCAGCGATCGGGATCCCGACGAACCCGAGGATGACGGCGATAGCCGCGGCGCGGATGAAGACGTTGTCGATGCTCGAACCGGCGAAAAGAGCGCCGGTGCTCAGCGATAACGCAACCGCCGCGATCGACGCAGCGAACGTGATCCATTTCATCTGCTGCCTGACATCCCCGGTCGATCCGCGGAAGCGTTTCACGAGCACACCCACCGAGAGCGCCACGGCCGCGATGAACAGCCCACCCCCGATCGCCATCAACGGCTCGGCCTGCTCCTTGGACAACGAGTAGGGGTTGTGGAGCCCGGTCGGCACTTCCCCCGCTTGACCGGGTGACAGCGCGATGGCGACCGAGAACAGGCCGATCGCAACCGGCGCGAAGGTCAGCACCGCTCCCTGACGGGTCGTTTCGACCCGCCCTTCGGGGAAGAGGATCAGGACCGCGGTCGCCAGCAGCCCCACCACCGGCACCCATATCCATACGGACAGCCACACGAGCGGCATGGTGAGCGGCAGACTCCCCCCATACTCGGAGACCGAGAGCGTTACGTAGGCGGATTCGAACGCTTGGATCGTCGAGATGAAGCCGACCCCGAGGAAGATCCAACCGATCGGATTCCGACGGACCCGTGTCGCGATCAGCCACCCGATCGCGACGATCACCACTCCGAAGGGGCCTTGGAACCCGCGCAAGCCGTAGTACTCGACCGAAACGTGACGCGTGATGACCTGGATCACCGCGGCAACCGTCGCGATCACCATGGACGCCGCCAGCGTCAACCCTGCGAAACGCCCTGCCATCCACGCCTCCTCCAAGGCGAACGGTACGGCTGCTCCGGCCCTGAAGCAACGATGCGCCCGATGAGCAGGATTGTCATCGCCGAGGTCGAACCGTACCTCGGGCAGGATCCTCACGAGGGAGGCACGCATGCGCAGGACAGCGATGATCGGCGTTCTCGTCATGGTGGTCGCGGGCGGGAGCGCGCGCGCCATCCCGCCGGCTGCCGCGGGAGCGCTGGCCTCCGACAACGTGGACTACATCGCGACCATCCCCGATGTCGCCGCGATCGGCGCCAAGATCATCGACGACACCATGTACGTCACGACCTTGCAGGGGCTCCGTATCTACGACATCTCGCTCGGGGTGCCCGTGCTGATGGGCGCGCTGGAGCTGCCGCACTACCAGAACGAATGGGTGGACACGAACGGTGAGATCCTGCTGATCTCGGCCGACAATGTCACGGGCGCGGCCAGCTACGTCTGGGTGATCGACGTCACGATCCCGCAGGCGCCCCTGATCCGCAGCATCGTCACGGTTTCCAACGGCCACACCGCAACCTGCATCGCGGACTGCACGTTCATCTGGACGCGCGGCGGCGACGTGATCGACATCCGCGACCCGAGCGCGCCGGTCTATCTCGGCGAGTTGCCCTACATGCGCCACCACACCGATGTCGACGAGGCCGGCCTCGCTTGGACGGACGGCATCCGCGTGCTCGACACCAACGACTACGGGATCGACAACGCGCTCAACCCGACCGTGGTCGCGTCCGGCGGCAGCTACGGCTGGCATGGGTCCTTGCGACCGCAAGCCGCGCAGGCAACGCAGGCCGGATTCGCCGACGGCGCGATCGGCCCGGGCGAGGTGGTGCTCGGCACCGATGAGGAGTGGCTCGCGGCGCAGAACGGATTCTGCGCCTCCGACGGACCGTTCAAGACCTCGTGGTTCCGCGAGGTCAACGGGCAGATGCGGATCGAGCTGCTCGACCGGTTCACCGTCGGGATGGGGACGCTGCCGGACGCGAAGCCGGCAGGGGCGGTCGCGTGCTCCTCGCACTGGTTCGACTGGCACGACGACGTCGTCGCCAACGGTTGGTACGAGCAAGGGGTGCGGTTCCTCGACGTCTCCGATCCGCGCGACATCCGCCAGATCGGCTATTACATGCCCGCCGTGACCGAGGCGTGGGGCGCACGCTTCCACGAAGTGACCGACGGGCCGCTGCCGGGGTTGTACGTGTACACGTTCGACGTCGCACGCGGCATCGACGTCCTGGTCTTCGACGGCGAGGCGGGCGACGCGACCCAGCTCGCACCGAGGCTGAATCCGATGCGGGCAGACGCGCGCCCGAGCAGCGAGTTCGGTTGGGCCTGCCGCATCCCGCTCGCCGGCGGCATCACCGCGTAGCGGCTACGGGATCTGCCACGGCTGTGGTCCGATGACCGTTTCGGCCGCGCGCAGCAGGGTCCCGTCGCGCACCATCTCGGTGACCGCTGCGATCGCGGGAGCGAGCGGACGGTCGACGTCGAGGAACGGCACGCGCTCGCGGATCGACGCGACCACGGCTGCGGTGGCGTCGTTCGGTGCCAGCGGCGCGCGCAGGTCCAGCGCCTGTGCGACGCACAGCGCCTCGATCGCGACGACCGCGGTCGCGTGCGCGAGCGAGTCGCGCAACTTCAGTCCGGCGTCCCATCCCATGCTGACGTGATCCTCGGTCGTACCGCTGGTGGGGATCGAATCCACGCTGGCCGGCACGGCGAGCCGCTTGCACTCGCTGACCAGCGACGCCTGCGTGTACTGCACCAGCATGAAGCCCGAGTTCACGCCGGGATCCGGCACCAGGAAGGCCGGCAGCCCCTGCGAGTGCACCGGATCGAGCATCCGGTCGGTCCGGCGCTCGGCGATGGAGGCGATCTCGCTCGAGGCGATCGCCATGAAATCAAGCGCGAAAGCCACGGGCTCGCCGTGGAAGTTACCCGCGCTCTCGACCTCGCCCGACTCGTGCAGCACGACGGGGTTATCCACCTCGCTCGCGAGCTCGGCCTCGATCACGCGCATCGCATGGAGCGCCGTCGAGCGGCACGCGCCGTGCACCTGCGGCGCGCAGCGCAGGGAGTACGCGTCCTGCACCGCGTGCGCGGTCGTCCGGTGCGACGCGATGATGGGCGATCCCTCGCACATCCGGCGGATGAGGCGCGCGCTGCGGATCTGACCCGGTTGCTGGCGCAGCATGTGGATCGCCTCGGCGTATGGACGGTCCGTGGCGAGCAGCGCTTGCACGCTCATCGCGCACACGATGTCGGCTGTGCTCAGCAACAGCGCCAGATCGTTGAGCGCCAGACATGCCATCGCGAGCATGCCGTCGGTGCCGTTGACCAGCGTGAGCCCTTCCTTCGCCCGCAGCTCCAGCGGCGCGATCCCGGCCGCCGCGAGCGCATCGACGGCCGGCACCATCCGGCCGTCGACGACGGCGTCACCCTCTCCGAGCAGCGTCAACGCGCAGTGCGCGAGCGGAGCCAGGTCGCCCGACGCACCCACCGAGCCGTGCGCCGGCACCACCGGCGTGATCCCGGCGTTGAGCACCCGCACGATCTGCTCGACAACCTCGGGTCTGGCCCCCGCGTGCCCGGCCGCGAGCGTGCGCGCGCGCAGCAGCATCATGCCCCGCACGACCTCCTCGTCGATCGGTGGACCGTACCCGGCCGCGTGTGAACGCACGATCGAGTGCTGCAGCTCCTCCGCGCGCGCCGGCTCGATGCGCACGTTCGCCAGCGCGCCGAATCCGGTGGTGATGCCGTAGACCGGCTCGGCAGCATCGACCGCCGCGTCCACCAGCGCGCGCGCGGGCGCCATGCGCGCGGCCACGCCGTCGCCGACCCGGACCTGCGCCCGCGCGCGCGCGACCCCCACCACCGCGTCCACCTTCATCGGATCGCCGGTCAGCAGCACCTCGCTCATCGGGATCGCACCCCCGCCAGGTACGCGAGCAGAACCGCGCACGCCGTCCGCACCGTCGTCTCCCCCACGTCCATGCTCGGGTCCACCTCCGTCAGATCCAGTCCGGCAACCCCGCGATCCAGGCCGAGCAGGAAAGCAGCCTCCTCGAGATGCCAGGGCAGCAGGCCACCCGGCATCGATGCAGCGGTCCCCGGCGCGTACGCACGGTCCAGCACGTCCAGGTCCACGTCCACCCAGACCCGTCTCGCGTCCCCGAGCATCCGTCGCGCGCCGGCGACCGCGCGCCCCATCCCCTCTTCACGCACCAGCACCGCCGAGATCGTATGGATCTTGTGGTCGAGCGCCCAACGAGCGTTCGCCTCGCTGTTCGCGAAACCGTGGATGCCGACCTGGACGACGTGCGCGAGCCCTCCTTGCACGAGCTGTCGAACCGGCGAGCCGTTGGTCACGCCGTGCGCGGGATCGCGGCAATCGTGATGGGCGTCGAAGGTCAGCAGGCCGTCGGCCGCGACGCCGCGCGCGCCGCCCACCGTCACCGAGTTGTCCCCGCCGATCAGCACGATCGGCACCTCGGCGCGGGCGCGCAGCGCCGCGATCGCCTCGGCGATCCTGTTCTGGGTTCCGCTCGGATCGTCCGCGGGCTCGACGTCGCCGGCGTCCAGGACCGCGAGCTGCTCGACCGAGACGGCTTTGTCCGACGACCAGACCGAGAAGCGAGACAGCGCGGCACGCACCGCAGCCGGCGTCAGATCGCAGCGCGCGCCCGAGATGCTCGCGCCCCCGTAGGGCGCGCCCAGGACGATCGCCTCGGGCTCGGCCGATGCCCGCGCCAGCCACTCGGACGCACGGACGAAGTCGGGGTCACCGGACGGCATGAGCTCGACCGGCGGCGCCGGCCTGAGCCACGGGATCCCCGAGAGGTCCACGAGGGCTCATCCTGCCAGAAACGAGGACCGGCCCTCAGCGCGAGGGGCCGGTCGAGTATGAGCCGCCGTCAGGCGGTGATGCTCAGGACACGGAACATCCCCGACCCGGTGTCGCTGACGAACACATAGCCGGGCAGGTTCGGGGGGGTCTTGGCCGACCAGACCTCGTTGCCGTCCACGCGGTAATGGCCGAGCTCGCTCATGGTCACCGGCGTCGGGACCGGCTGGGCGGCCGCATCCGCGAACGAGCTGATGTCGAGCCGCCGCGTCCCCGCCGCGTACCAGCCGATCGTCAGCGAATCCCCGTCGGGCGCGATGTTGAACTCGTGGGCCGTGCACGAGATGTCGTTGTGCACGTTCGTGCCCTCGATCACGGGCATCGTGATCGTCAGGTCGGGTGCGTAGAACTGGCCGACCGGCACCGGCGCGGCTTCCAGCTCGCGGTTCGGGCCGAGGTCGAAGACGTGGAACCCACCGCCGGGGCACACCGGCACGTTGGTCGGGCTGCTCGAGGCGATGGTCTCGTCCACCACCATCAGATGACGGCCGTTGGGGTGAAGCACCGCCTCATGGTGGACCTTCAGGTTCGGCGCCTCGACGAAACCGATCAGCTCGGGGGCGAGCACCTTGTCTCCGGTGGTGTCCCAGATCATGCTGATCGTGATCGCCGAGACGTAGGCGCGGTTGCCGTCGGGGCTGAACGTGATGTCGTGCGGACCCGCGCCCGTGGTCACACGCGACGGCAGGTACGCGTGCGATGTCGCCACCGGGGGCCACTGCGAGACGTCGATGATCTCGACGCTGGGCGCGCGATCGGCGAGCGCCTGGTTGCCGGCGTACAGGATCGGCCGGCTGGGATGAGCGACGACCGTGTGCGAGGCCGGATCCTTCCAACCTCGGAACTCCTGGCCGTCCTCACGCTTGATCGGGCCGCCGAGGAAGTCCAGCTCGATCGAGTCGCCGACCGTGCGCACCCCTGCGAACGAGACGGCGAACACTTTCTCGCCATCCACCACGCACACCAGCGAGTCGTTGTACGAGAACGCGATCAGGGTGTCGTAGAAGACACCGTTCACGTCGAGCGGCGTGTCGTAGTAGATCGCCTTCGGATCCACGGCGCCACGGGTGTTGCGGCAGCCGACGGTGCCGACGACGACCGGCGCTTCCGGGTCGGTGACGTCGATGACGTTCAGCCCGCCTCCGCCGGTGCCGGCCTCGGGCGGCGCATCGGCCGACCGGGAGCCGACGAGCGCGTAGGTGTGCGTCACGCCGTTGATCTCGCGCTCCATGAACTCGAGGTGCGTCGCCTGGTCGACCGCGATCGAGGCGACCTCCTCCAGTCCCGCGGCGTCGATGTCGGCTCCCGCCGGGGCTCCCGCCACCAGCGATGCGACGATCGTCAGGATCGCGGCGAGGCTGAACGTGGTGGTACGCGCGCGCATCTGCTCTCCCTCCGGACTCGTGGTCATAGATCCACGAAGGCTCGTGGCCTTCCCTGCTGGGTTCGACGGCGGGCCGTCGCTTCCTTCCGAAGCACCACATCCAGCCTAAGCGGACACTTCGGGCAGATGCACGCGGGCGTGACCCGCCACCACCTGGGGCTTAGGCTTTCTTTCATGGCCATGCTGGAGGTCGCAGCGACACCCATCGTGATCGCCGACTGGTTCGAGCAGCTCGCGCCCCAGCCCCTGGCCGAGGCCGCACCGGACCCCGCGCGCGCGGCGGTGTTCTCGGCCGACATGGTGGCCGGGTTCTGCTCGTCCGGGGCGCTGGCCTCCGAGCGCGTCGGCGCACTCGCGGCACCGGTCACCGACCTGTTCCGGCGAGCGCACGAGCATGGGATCAGGCGCTTCGTGCTTCTCCAGGACGCCCATCACGAGACCACACCCGAGTTCCAGGCGTTCCCACCGCACTGCCTTGCCGGAACCCCGGAGGCCGAGACGATCCCCGAGCTGGCCTCGCTCCCGTTCGCGCACCTGTTCACAGTGATCCAGAAGAACTCGCTGCACCCGGCGGTGGGCACCGGCTTCGACACCTGGCTCGACCAGCAGCTCGACCTGCGCACCGCGATCGTTGTGGGCGACTGCACGGATCTGTGCACGTATCACCTCGCGATGCATCTGCGCCTGCGCGCGAACGCCACCGACCTGCAGGGCTTCGAGGTGATCGTGCCTGCCGACGCGGTGGATACCTACGATCTGCCGCGCGAGGTCGCGGCCGAGACCGGCGCGCCGGCGCACGACGGCGACTTCTTCCACCAGGTGTTCCTGTACCACATGGCTCTGAACGGGATCCGCGTCGTGCGCGCGCTCACCTGACGGCGATGGGCGCTGCGGGGCTGACGCTCGACCTGTATCACATCGACAGCGCCTACGTGGCGTGGCGCGCGGGACTCAACGCCGCGGCGACCTTCGATCTGTACGCGCGCAGCCATCCGTTCGGCGGCGGCTATCTGCTCACCGCCGGACTGGAGCCCGCCGTCGGTTTCGCGCTGTCGTTCGGCTACGACGACGACGACATCGGCTGGCTCGCCGGGATCAAGGACTACGCCGCAGACTTCCTCGCGTCCCTGCGCGGCATCCGGTTCAACGGTGAGATAGCCGCGATGCCGGAGGGAACGGTCGCGTTCGCCGGCGAGCCCCTGCTGCGGGTCACGGCCCCGCTGCGAGAGGCGTTGCTGCTCGAATCGGGGATGCTGCACGAGGTGAACCTGTCCACGCTCATCGCGACCAAGGCCGCGCGCGTGGTCGGCGCGGCGCGCGGCAAGCCCGTCGCGGAGTTCGGCCTGCGGCGCGCGCACGAGCCCTACACAGCCGTCCGCTCGGCGTGGATCGGCGGTTGCGCGAGCACCTCGTTCCTGGACGCGGCCCGGCGCTACGCGATCCCGGCGACCGGGACGATCCCGCACGCGCTCGTACAGGCGTTCCCGACCGAGGAAGACGCGTTCCGCGCGGTCGCCGAGACACTGCCGGAGTTCACGTTGCTGCTCGACACCTACGACGTGGAGCGCGCGCTGCACACCGCGGTGGCGGTCGCGCGCGACGCCGAGCAGCGCCACGGCCATCGCTTGACGGCCGTGAGGCTCGACTCGGGCGATCTCGCTGCCCAGGCCAGGATGTGCCGGCGCGTGCTGGACGATGCCGGACTGGCGGGCGTTCGGATCCTGGCCAGCGGCGACTTGGACGAGTTCCGGATCCACGAGCTGCTCGAGCAGGATCCGCCGATCGATGCATTCGGCGTCGGGACGGCCATGGCGGTCGGCGCCGGATCGGCCGCGCTCGGCGTCGACGGCGGCTCGCTGGCCAGCGTCTACAAGCTGGTGTGGTACGGCGACGAACGCGCCGCGATCAAGAAGGCCGGCGAGAAGAGCACCTGGCCGGGACGCAAGCGGGTGTGGCGCGTCGGCTCGTTCGAGCACGATGTGCTCGCCCTCGAGGACGAACCGGCGCCGGACGGCGCCCGCGAGCTGCTCGAGGTCGTCGTGACGGAAGGCACGTTGCTCGACGAGCTGCCGACCCATCACGAGGCGCGCGCGCTGGCCGCCGAGCAGCTCGACCGGCTCCCCGAGCGCTACCGGCGGCCGATCGATCCCGATCCATACCCCGTCGAACGCAGCCGGCAGCTCCGCGCCCTGCGCGACGCTGCGCTCGTCGAGCACGGCCTCGACTGACTACACGTCGTAGTAGTCGGCCCAGCCGCGTACCGTCAGCTTCTCGAGCGA
>Ga0299906_10002373_pt1 | contig 15659 bp, 16 predicted proteins | sample RVTome_14_FD_200259 | JGI IMG/M metagenome (GOLD analysis project Ga0299906, IMG submission 200259) | Soil microbial communities from uranium-contaminated site in the Upper Colorado River Basin, Wyoming, United States - RVT145D125 (version 2) ... | reverse complement strand
ACCACCAGTCGACGGGGACTCCCCAGCATGCCCAAGTCGGAAAGAGAAGCATCAACCTCAGTCCCCGAACAGATTCTGTCTGAAATGCTCGGTTTTTCAGCGACCTGCTAGAACGAGCCCAGCGACCAGTCGAATTCGGCGCGAACCAACCCCCCGGGCGGGGATTCGATCCCGCCGTCCACCCGGACGAAGGTGTATGGCCCGGCCGGGATCACCGTTCCTACGGGAAGATCGAACGGCTCGGGCACGTCCTCATACACGACCTCGACGTCGGCGCTCAGCTCGGTGCCCGAGCGCCACTCGACATCGGAGTTGTATTCGACGGAGACCGACTCCACGCGACCGTCCGCGTGGCGACGGAGCACGCTGCCGGACAGTTGAAGCGGATCCACCCGCCGCACTGCGCCACTTCGCGTCACATGTCCTCACTGTAGATATTTCTACATCAGGGATGATAAAGAGAGGCGCGGGTCGGCCGCGCCCCTCGATACGCTCAGTTGTCGGCGCGGCTTTCGAACTCCCCCAATCCCCAGGCCGCGCGCAACCGCACGGGGACATCCGGGTCTTGAAGGGCCGTCATGAGATATGGATCGGGCGCGGGCGCACGGCGCGTGGCGATCAGGGTCACAGGCACGGCCACCGCCGCCAGCACCACGGCACCGAGGAACAGCCGTGCCCGCGACAGCGGACGCCGGTTGACACCGAAGGCGATGATACTCTGAATACGCTCCTGCAACGCACGACGTCCCGCCATCGCGAGCGGCGCCGACAACGTCCCGCCGCCGCTCAGCAGCACGGCGACTTCCACCAGATGGCTCGCATAGGCCTGCGGCGCGTTCACCTCGAGTGCGCGATCATCGCACGAGCGTTCGCGCTCGGCTGCCATCCGCCGCGCTCCGAGCCATACCAGCGGGTTGGGCCAGTAGAGTGCGACGCCAATGCGCGTGACCAGGTGCATGGCATAGTCCCGCCGTTCCACGTGCGCCATTTCGTGGGCAAGCACGGACCGAAGGAGCTCGGATGGCCACGCGACCGCCCCACAGGGAAGCACGACCGTCGGCCGCCGCAGGCCCGCCACCAGCGGCACCACGGTTTCGTCGCTGAGGACGACCCGCCCTGACGGACGTCCCAACTCGCGCAGCATCGTGGCGACGCGGCCCGGGCGTACCGGTGTCGCCCGTCTGACAAGCCCGGCAGCAAGGAGCGTGTGCGTTGCGAGGCGGGCGAGCAACAGGGCGGCCCCGGCCATCCAGGCAAGGACCGCCAATCCAAGCGCTGGAGACGTCTGTGAGCGTGCTCGCACCGGTGCTGCCGTCACGGGGTGGCTCACAGCGTGCGAAACGGCAGTGGACGCCGTGGGTGCGGGAGGCGGAGGGTCTGCCGAGGGGTGAACGGCGTGGCGCACCGGGGGGCCGGCGAGGGGCGCGGTCACGGTCCAGCGGGGGAGCGCACCGGCTGCCAGCGGCAGCGCAGCCAGCACGACGAAGGCCAGCGACCAGACGCCGTACCGGGTGGCGGCAGACGCCCGGGCGAGCAGGCGCACGAGGAGCACCGCCGCCAGCAGGATCGCCGAGCCCCGTACCAGGAGCGTCGCGCCCACGTCCGGCGCAAACTCCGCGAGTTGAGTAAAGAACGCGCTCATTCCGGCGCCGTGGACTTCTCGATCAGTGTGCGCAGCGCGTTCAGTTCGGCGCTCTTGAAATCGCCCGGCGAGACGTCCAGCAGTGTGAGGATGGCATCGCGCGGTTTGCCGCCGAAGAAGGTACGCAGCAGGCGCTTTGCCGCCGCACGCCCGGCGACGTCGCGGGACACGACGGGCCTGTACACATGACGGGAGCCGCTGCTCCGGCGACGCAGGTGCCCCTTGCGTTCGAGAATCGTGAGCGTGTTGCGCACGGCGTTATACCCTGATGCATCCGGCAGCTGGTTCAGGACGTCGGCCACGGTGGCCTCACCCAGGCGGATCACGGCGTCCATCGCCTGGCGTTCGCGCCGGCTGAGCGGGGGTTCCACGGGCTGTGGTGCCACGGAAGCTCCAGAGTGCCTGACTGTAGAAAAATATGCAGACGGAGAAACCGCGGTGCAACCCCGCCGTACGTAATCGTTACGATGTGGAACGGGGCTTCAGACCACGCAGTGCCCACAGCGCAGGTGACAGTTGACTGGCCCGGGGACGGCCGGGTCCTGCCCGATCGGTCGCCACGGTGGGAGCACCGCACAAACGGCCCCGGCCAGGGGCCGGGGCCGTCCGCACGGGAGCGCGGGCGCTCACTTGATCGCGATCTTGGCCTGCGGAGACGGGGTCAGCTTGGGCAGCCGAATCTGAAGAACCCCGTTCTCATACGTGGCCTCGACCTTGTTCTCCTCGACCAGGGCGGGAAGCCGCAGGCTCCTGGTGAAACGGCCTTCCTCCCGCTCCTGCCACAGGAAATCCTCGCCCTTCGTCTCGTTGCGGATTTCCCGATGGCCGGTCAGGGTCAGGACACCGTTTTCGAACTTCACGTCGAGGTTCTCCCGATGGAAGCCTGGGACCTCGAGCCGCACCAGGTAGTCCTTCTCCGTCTCGGTGAGGTCGAGCGCCGGTTCCCAAGTCGGCATCGCCGCAGCGGCGGCGGGGCCGAACTCCGGGAACAGGGGGCCGCGGAGGAAGCGGTCGAACAGGACGTCGAAGTCGCGCTTCGCGGGGCCCATCGTGGGAATGCGAGTCATGAGCTTCATTGCGCCTCCTGAAGTACGTCGCGCGGACACACACACTGAATCAGGGCAACTACAAGATCCGGCCCGGCCGTTGAACAGCCGGTGAAACGGTAGTGAGAATCTGTTCAGGAGAGTGCGTGAAGCGGATCTCAGCCAGCGGTCGCGCGGGGACAGGGTGCCTGGACTTGGCGCGACCCAGAGAGCTTCCACGACGAATTCCGATCCGCTCCAGGTTTCCGCCGCCCTCCACCCGGCGGAGCGCGGCGCGCCCTCTGGATCTGGATCCGCCGCGCGACATCTCCACAGGGATCGCCGCCGTAGCCGAACGTGGCCTGGCTACCGTGCGGCCGGGTGTTCGTCCTCGGTGGCCGCCACCGAGGACGGGGCCGGATCAGGGGGCCGGTCTTGTCAACCGGTAGAATAGGGCCGGCGCCGCGAAGGCGCAGGTCGACGAAGACCGAACACACTGGCTTTCGCGAAGCTTCCGGCCCATCTTTTCCCGGCCCCGCAGAGAGCCGCGTGTCGTGCCCGACCACGACCACTTCGAGCGACTTCGAGCCGCCCTGGCTTCACGCTACCGCCTCGTGCAGGAGGCCGGCGGTGGTGGAATGGCCACGGTCTATGTCGCCGAAGATCTCCGACACGGCCGCCGCGTGGCCGTCAAGGTGCTCCGGCCCGACCTGGCGGCGGCGCTGGGATCGGAGCGCTTTCTCCGCGAGATCCGGATCGCCGCACCGCTCGCCCATCCCCACATCCTGCCCCTGCACGATTCCGGCGAGGCCGACGGCTTCCTGTTTTACGTGATGCCGTTCGTGGAGGGTGAATCCCTCCGAGACCGCCTCGTCCGCGAGGGCCAGCTTTCCGTCGGAGACGCGGTTCGAATCGCGCGGGAGGTGGCCGACGGCCTGGCCCACGCTCATTCGGCGGGGATCGTGCACCGCGACATCAAGCCGGAGAACATCCTGTTTCTGGGCGGCCATGCGGTGGTGGCCGACTTCGGCGTGGCGACGGCGGTCCGCGCCGCGGGTGGCGCCCGGCTGACTGAGACCGGGCTCGCGGTGGGCACGCCACTCTACATGAGTCCCGAGCAGGCGATGGGCCAGGGCGAGGTCGATGGCCGGAGCGACCTCTATTCGCTCGCCTGCGTGCTCTATGAAATGCTGGCCGGCGACACGCCGTTTGGCGGCGCCAGCATTCAGGCCGTGGTGGCCCGGAAGCTGGCCGATCCGGTTCCACGGCTGTCGACGGTGCGGGATACGGTGCCACCCGCATTGGAAGCGGCGTTGGGCCGGGCCCTGGCCCGGATTCCGGCCGACCGGTTCGCCACGGTCACCGAGTTCGCCGAGGCGGTCGCGAACGCCGTCTCGTCCGACCGAACGGCCCTTCCGATGTCGCCGGCGGCGTCGCCGGGCCCTCGAACGGGCGCCGGGTGGCGGGTCTGGCGGCCCGCCTTCCTAGTCGGCGCGGTACTCGTGCTGGGACTGGGCGCCGCGCTGTGGCGCTTCGGGGCCGGCGAGCGGGGCGCGGGCGTGGAGACGCCCGCGGCGGACAGGACGGCGGGCCGGCGGACCCTCGCGGTGCTACCGTTCGAGAACCTGGGCCCCGCCGACGAGGAGTACTTCGCCGTGGGGATGACCGACGAGATCACGACCCGCCTGGGGGCCGTGAGCGGCATGGACCTGGTCCCCAGCCGGGCGGCGCAGCGCTACGCCCGAACCGACATGACGATGCGGGAGATCGGCCGTGCGCTGGAAATCGACTACCTGGTGCTCGGCAGCGTGCGCTGGGCCGGCGAGGCGGTGGGGGCCCGTCGGGTGCGCATCACCCTGGAACTGGTCCGCACCCGGGACGAGCGCCGGCTCTGGGTTGAAGACTACGACCGGGTGATCGAGGACATCTTCGAGGTCCAGTCGGACATCGCGCGGCAGGTGACGGATCGGCTGGGCGTCACGCTGCTCGAGGGGGAGCGCAGCCGGATCACCACCCGCCCGACCGGGGATCACGAAGCCTACACGTTGTACCTCCGAGGGCGCTATTTCTGGAACAAGCGCACCGAAGGCAACATCCAGATCGCGCTCGACTACTTCCAGCAGGCGGTGGACCGGGACCCGGCCTACGCCCTTGCCTGGGTCGGCATCGCCGACGTCTGGATCTTCCGCGGCTGGTATAGCCACCTGGCTCCCCGGGAGACATTCCCCAAGGCGAAGCGCGCAGCCGGGCGGGCGCTGGAGCTGGACAGCACGCTGGCAGAAGCCCACGCCTCGATGGGCCACATCCATCTCGAGTTCGACTACGACTGGGAGGCCGCGGAGCGGGAGTATCGCCGTGCGATCGCACTCAACCCAGGCTACCCGACCGCGCACCACTGGTACGGGGGATTCCTCTCCGCGATGGGGCGGCATGAGGAGGCCCTGCGGGCGGCCGAGACGGCGCGGACCCTGGATCCCCTGTCGCTCATCATCCAGACCTGGGTGGGCCTGCGCCACTGGTTCGCGGGCCGACCTGAGGAGGCGATCGCGGAATACCGCAAGGCGATCGCCCTGGATTCCACGTTCGCACCGGCCCACTGGCACCTGGGCTGGGTGCTGGAGGGGACCGGCCGCTTTGCGGAAGGCGTCGCCGCAGCCGAGCGGGCCCTGGCCCTCGACCCGGAGAATCTGCTCTACCTGGCCTCGCTCGCTCACGCTCAGGCCGGGGCCGGGCGGGAGGGGGACGCGCGGGCCACGCTGGCCCGCCTCCGGCGCGTGTCCGGCCAACGGCATGTTTCGGCGTACCACCTGGCGGCGATCCATCTCGCCCTGGACGAGACCGACGCGGCGCTGGAGGGGCTGGAGGCGGCCTACGAGGAGCGGTCCCCCTGGATCGGATACCTCGCGGTGGACCCCCGTGTCGCGCCACTGCGTTCCCGTCCGCGATTCACCGCGCTGCTCCGGAAGACAGGGCTCGGACGCTGAAAGCCGTGCGGCGGCGGGCAACCTCACAGGTGCTGGTCCACGAGGATCGGATTGCCGTCGGGATCCCCGGCGACAGGCCGGCGCTGTAGCCGTCCAGGCTGCAGGCGACCTGATAGCGGACTCGTCGCCCGCCTGTCACGGCGTGGGGAGTCCGAGCGTCATCCGCACGGCTGCTTCGGCCAGGTGCCAGGTCTGGCCCCCGTCCATGCTGAGCTCGAGCCAGACGTCGTAGTAGCTCTCGATCCGGTAGCGACCGCCGGAGAGGGCGGTGATGGTGGTGCGACCCGACGAGGCGAGCGTCGGACTCTCGCGGACCAGGGCGCCGCCGGGCGTCGCGGACCCGCCGAACTCGAACGTCACCAGCTCGGTGTCGAAGGTCCGGACCGCGCCCTGTTCAGCGCTCAGCGTGATGCGCTCCGCCATGTGGGCCTGGAGGGAGAGCGGGTGGGTCGTGGTCGCCGGCACCAGCGGCGCTGCCAGCACCAACTGGCCCACGAAGGTGGCGAAGTAGTCCGAGATGACCGTGCCGCCCAGGGTCCCGGGCGGGGCGACCGCGCCGGTGAACTGGCCGTGCGAGCCGCAGAAGAGCTGGGCGCTGCCGTTCAGGAACCGATGCGCCACGGCCCCGTGAAACGCGGCTCCGGCTGTCGGCAGGGCCTGCTGCCCGACCTCGACGCCCGGACCGGTGGGGTCGCCTCCCGTCCCCGCGGAGCAGGCGAGCGTCACGAGCAGGGAGAGCGCGGGACGGACCGAGTGCTGCGGCATCGGTGCTCCTCTTTTCCAGCGACCCAGCACAACATAACGCAAGCGGACCCTCGCGCCGAACTCGCAGCGGGTGAAACGGTGGTGAGAATCTGTTCAAGAGGGTGTGTGAAGCGGCTCTCAGCCGGCGGTCGCGCGCAGGAGCAGCTCCTCCAGCTCGCGACGGCCGGCCAGGCCGACCTTGCGGCCGGACTCCACACCCCGGTGAAACGCGATGAGGGTCGGGATGCCGCGAATGTCGTACTGCTCGGCGGTGCGCGGGCTGGCATCCGTGTCCAGCTTCAGCAGCAGAATCTCGCCGGTCCGGTCGGCGGCCAGCTCGTCGAGCATCGGCGCCATCATGCGGCAGGGCCCGCACCAGTCGGCGTAGAAGTCGACCAGCACCGGGACCTCGGTCTCCGCAATCACCCGGCCGAACTCCTCATCGGTGACCTTGATGGGCCGATCGAGCAGCAACGGCCGCGAGCACTCCCCGCACCGCGGCCCCTGGGCCAGCCGGCCGAGGTCCACCCGGTTAAGGGCCAGGCAGAGCGGGCAGCGGATCAGGGCGTTGGGGCCGGTCGCGGGCCTGGAGGTCATGGCGCGAGCACCTCCTCCACCGGGCGGCGCGGAGTGGCCGGCACCGGCTTTCCGTACCCAAGCCGGAGCACCAGTTGCGCCCTGCCCGGGGCCTCGACCACGCGCTCGAGGGCGGGACGCAGGTCATCCACCTCCACCGGTTGGTTCAGGAACGACGCCTCCACCCCGGAGGCCCGCGCAAGGAGGAGGAGGTGGGCCAGCGCCTGCCCCGCCTGCATGAGGTCCTGCGGAGTGTCGTCGCGCGTCCCGAGGACAGCCAGCACGGGCGATCCCAGGGCCAGCTCGCGATCTCTGGCCGCCTGGCCGTCGCCGATGTCGAAGGTCCGGAGCACGAGGGGCGCGCCGAGCGAGGCCAGCGTGCCCAGGCCAAGCGAGCCGCCCGGGATCCCGTCCTTCCGGGCGCTGGTATTCGGGCGCACCCAGGCCGCCAACTCCCGGCGAAAGCGTCGGTCTGCCAACTGCCGGCGGTCCGCGGAGGCGATGAGATCGGCCAGCCAGGCCTTTCGCTCCAGATCAGCCGTGACCACCAGCCACGCCCCCTCCCGGACGACGGCCGAATGGAGGGCCGCCAGCAGGCCGGCTGGAACCTCCTCCGCGCGGAACGGTCCCCGGTTGGTTCGGCGATGCGGAATCTGCGCAAACAGCCCGCGCTCCTCGTCCGTGGCGGCATGTTCTCCCTTGATGGCGATATCGGCCAGACGATCCGGATCGTCGGGATCGGGCAGCAGCCGGACCACGGTCTTGCAGCCAAAATAGGCCAGCGCCAGCCGCAGGTAGTACAGGGCGGCGCCGCAACTCATGATCAACTCCCGGTCGTCCGGGTCGGCCACCGCCAGCCCGCGGGCCCGGTCGGCGTAGAGTTCAACCGAGTCGTCGCGCAGGGTGAAGAGCCATGGCTGAGTATTGTGGCTGGAGGGCGCAAGCGTTGCGTAACGGATGGCGGCGCGCAGCTTTGCCGCGCGCGTTCCGGTCAGCGGGAACTCGTCAACCGCCTCCACCCAGGTCTCGAGCAGCGGGTCAGTCATCCTCGTATCGGTCTGCATGGCGTAGCGATCAGGCGGGCCTGGACCCTGTGGTCCTGAGGCCCAGCGCCTTGTACAGGAGGCAGAAACCGCTCAGGCTGGTCCCGACCAGCACCAGACCCAGGAGTGTGAAATACTTGAGCGGCGGCTCCATGGCGCCGTACAGGCCCAGAAGCCCGATGCCAAGCACCAGACGAATGATCCGGTCCAGCTTGCCGACGTTGGGTGTCATCGAAGCCTCCGTTTCGACTCAGAGCGGCACACTGAGCATGCCACAGGGCACCATGTGGGAAAGCGCGTGCCCCACCCCGCTCGACTCAGGGGGTCCGGTGGGTCCGCCGCGATGCACCCCGAACGCCAGAACGTCTTCCGGCGCCAGGCCTGCCACAATCTCGTCGACCGGATTGCCGCGCAGGACCACGAGCGACGCCAGCATCCGTCCGACCGGCGCTTGCTCTCGGAGGAGCTCAGTCAGGCGCTCCGTGCGGGCGGTCCACACCGGGGCGGCACTCACGGCCGTCAGCTCCGCCTCCACCGTCAGCGGTACCAGGAGCACACCCACCAGGGTCTGGAGTTGCCGCGCCACGCGCAGGACGGTGAGGCCGCGGTGGGTCCCATCCAGCGCCGCTACGATTCTCCGGACGCCGGTTTGTGAGGGTGGCAGAAAGAGGCAGGGAATACGGCTTCGGCGCGACAGCAGGTCCGCCGTCGGCCCAAGCGGCGTGCCAGGACCGTCCACGGTGCACCGGCCGGCCACGATCAGGTCCGCCCCCAGGTTCTCGGCCGCCCGGATGATCTCGATCCCGGGCACCCCGTGCCGGACCGCGGGGCCGAAGGGTCGGAGCGCGATCGGAAGGGCGTCACCTTGCCGCGGCAACACCGTGAGGGACGAGACCATCAATCCCCGTCCTTCGGCGAGCCGGTGCGCGACGCGCAGAGCGTTGCGGGCGGCGGTCGAATCGTCCAGAGCGACGAGCAGGTGACTCCAGCGCATGGCAAAGGGTAGGACCCGCGGCGTGAAGCGCCTGTGAAAGGGGACACAAGGCCTCCTCGCACGTCCACGACACTGGTGCTACGTTGTTCGGCTGATATGTCGAGTGTCACCCAGCGCCTCGAGCGCCTGATACTGTCCTCCGCCAAGCTGCGGCCCGAGGCCACCCTGACGGAGGTGCTCCAGTGGATCGCCGACAGCGCACGCGAGCTGCTGGAGGCCCGCTACGCCGCCATCGGCATGCTCGGTCCCGACAACCGGACCCTCGAGAGCTTCACCACCTCTGGGATCGACGAGGCCGAGCGGGCGCGGATCGGGCAGTTGCCGGTCGGAAAAGGCCTGCTGGGGGTGGTCATCCGTGAGGCGCATCCGCTTCGCGTGCACGACATCATGAGCCACTCCGACGCCGCCGGATTTCCGCCCCACCATCCGGTGATGCACTCGTTTCTGGCGGTGCCGGTGGTCGGGGCGCACGGGGTGCTGGGCAACCTCTACGTCACGGAGAAAATCGGGGCGGACGACTTCAGCGAGGAAGACGAGCACCTCGCCCTGCTCCTGGCCGAACGGGCACGGGGTGCCGTCGAAGGCGCCCGGGCGTTCGCCGAGATCAACCGGCTGGTCTCGGAGGTCCAGGACCTCCAACGCGCCCGTGAGCGCTTCTTCGCGATGGTCAATCACGAGCTCCGCAACTCCCTGGCCGCGGTGCTGGGGTGGGCGGAGATGCTGGTCCGCAAGAAGGACCCGGAGACGCTTCCCCGCGCGGCCTTCGAGGTGCTCGAAGCGGCGGAGTCGTCCGCCGCGCTGATCAGCGACCTGCTGGACCTGAGCCGTCTCGACGAGGACCGGCTCAGGCCCACCCTGCGGCTGGTGGACTGCGGCGCGGTGGTGCGCCGCGCGGTGGGCAAAGTGACGCCCAACGCCCAGGCCAAATCCGTCCAGATCGAGGTCGGCTATCCCTCTGAGACCCTCACCTGCACCACCGATGCGCATCGGGTCGAGCAGATCCTGGTCAACCTGCTGACCAACGCCATCAGGCATACCCCGGATTCCAGCACCATCCACCTGGACATCCGCCAGACCGAGGGGGAAATCCAGATCGGAGTCGCGGACCAGGGCCCCGGCATCCCCGACGAGAACCTGGAGCGGGTCTTCGATCTCTACTTCGCCAAGGCCGGTCCGAGCGGACAGGGTCTGGGACTCGGCCTCCCACTGTCGCGGCGGCTGGCCCGCCTGCTTGGTGGCGAGCTGACCGCCGCCAACCGGGCCCAGGGAGGGGCCGCCCTCACCCTCCGACTACCCTTGGGCGCGCCCCTGACATTAGGATAGCGGAGTATGATGCCTCCTTCATACTCTGTTGCGGTCCGGTTCATCCCGCCCAGCGTAGGATCGTAGCCATGAAGGTTCTCGTCGTGGAGGACGACCGCAAGGTCGCCGGGTTCATCGAGCAGGGCCTCCGGGAGGAGGGGTACGTCGTCGACGTGGCCCCCGATGGCGAAGAAGCCACCATGCTGGCTCACGTCTACGACTATGACGTGATCCTGCTCGACGTAGTGCTCCCCAAGAAGAACGGCTTCCAGGTGGCGACGGAGCTGCGCCGGGAAGGCCGCAACACACCGATTCTGATGCTGACCTCGCGCGACTCCGTCGAGGACGTCGTTCGGGGCCTGGACAGCGGCGCGGATGACTACCTGCCCAAGCCGTTCCATTTCGAGGAGTTGCTGGCGCGGGTTCGGGCCCTGTCCCGGCGAGGCGGGGCCGAGCGGCTGGACACGCTGCGGTTCGGGGGAATCACGATGGACCGGCTGCGGCACGACGTACGGATCGAAGACAAGCCATTCGACCTCACGGCCAAGGAGTTTCAGCTGCTCGAGTACTTCCTGCTGCACCCGGAAGAAGTGGTCCGCCGGACCACGCTGCTGGAGAAGGTCTGGGACATGCACTTCGATCCGGAGAGCAACGTGGTGGATGTGCACGTGGGGAATCTGCGGCGGAAGATGGCCAGCTGCACCGCCGCCCAGCGGATCGAGACCGTTCGGGGGGTGGGCTTCGCCCTGCGGCACAGCGGGGGAAAGGCGGGGGCCGCCGGGGCGAGCTAGTGGTACGCCCCCGCGGGTCGACCCTGCTCGCAGGGACGGCGTTCGGCTTGCTCCTGCTCGGCCTCGGTGCCCACCTGTTGGGCCGGCCGGAGTGGGCCCGCCTCGCCTGGACGGTCGGCCTCTACGCGGTCGGTGTGCCACTGGTGTGGCGCACCGGCCGCGGCGTGCTTCAGGGCCGCTTCGCCGCGGACCTCGTCGCGGCCCTGGCGATTCTCGGAGCCATGGTCCTCTCCCAGCCCTTCGCGGGCCTGATCGTCTGCCTCATGCAGGCGGGCGGCGAAGCCCTGGAGCGTCGGGCCGAGGCCCGCGCCACCGAGGCGGTGCGCATGCTGGAGGACGCGGCTCCGCGATTCGCGCACCGCCGCGCCGGTCCCTCATGGGAAGACATCGCTCTTGACGCGGTGCGACCCGGGGATGAAATCCTGGTGCGGCCGGGGGAAATGCTGCCCTGCGACGGAACGGTGCTGGGCGGCACCGCCTCGGTCGAAGTCTCGCGCATCACGGGCGAGTCGATTCCCGTCTCCGCGCGCGAGGGCGTGGCGCTCCGCAGCGGCGGGATCGTGCTGGATGGGCCGCTCACGCTCCGCGTCACCGCCGCAGCCGGGGAGAGCCTCTACGCCCGGATCGTCGAAATGGTCCGCACCGCCCAGGCGAGCAAGGCCCCGCTTCAGCGACTGGCTGACCGGGTCGCGGTCTGGTTCACCCCCGCAACGCTCGCGGTATGCGCCGGAGCCTGGCTGGTTTCCGGCGACCCCAGCCGAGTCCTCGCCGTCCTCGTGGTGGCAACGCCCTGCCCGCTCATTCTGGCCACCCCCGTGGCGGTGATCGGCGGGATCAATCGCGCCGCGCGCCGCGGGATCATTACCCGGCACGGCGGGGCCCTGGAGGCGCTGGCGCGCGTGGATACGGCGGTGTTCGACAAGACCGGGACCGTCACCCTCGGCGAGCCCGAGCTGCTGGCCGTTCAGCCACGTCCGGGATTCGAGCCCGACGAGCTGCTGGAATTGGCCGCCGCAATCGAGTCGGGATCGGGTCACCGGCTCGCCCGGTCGGTGGTCCGGGGTGCGGTCGAACGGGGCGTCCCCGTACGGGCTGCGCGCGACATCCGGGAGGACCCGGGACGGGGCGTGGAGGGCCGCGTCGATGACCGAGTCGTGCTCGTCGGGTCATTCTCCTGGCTGCGGGAGCGCGCCCCCGAGGCAGCCCAGGCCATGGCCGGACGGAACGGCTCGGCACGGAGGGGAGTAGCCTTCGTCGCGGTGGACGGCCGGGCGGCGGGGCGGCTCGAATTCGCCGACCGCCCGCGGAGCGACGCGCGGGAAGCGTTGGCCCGACTCGAGGGCCTGGGCATTACCCATCAGGTGCTGCTCTCGGGGGACGACCGGGAGCGGGTCGAAGACGTCGCGCGCGAGCTGGGCTTCACCGAGCTCCACGCGGAACAGCTTCCGCAGGACAAGGTCACCGTGGTGGAAGCCCTGCGGCGCGGCGGCCGGCGGGTCCTTATGGTGGGAGACGGGATCAATGACGCTCCGGCCCTGAGCGTTGCCCAGGTGGGCGTCGCGGTGGCGGAGCACGGCGGCGGCATCGCGGCCGAGTCCGCGGATGTCGTCCTGCTGGGGGACCAGCTCTCGGGCGTGGCGGATGCGGTTGCTATCGGACGCCAGACCATGCGGATCGCGAGGCAGAGCCTCTACTCCGGGCTGGGGCTCAGCGCGGTCGCCATGCTCGTCGCGGCGCTGGGCCACATCCCCCCCGCGGCGGGGGCCCTGCTTCAGGAGGGGATCGACCTGGCCGTTATTCTCAATGCGGTGCGCGCCGCCGGGGATGAAGACCCGTTCACCCGGGTTTCGCGCTGGTTTCAACGACCCTGAAATAGTGTCTCGGCCTGTCGGACCACCCCCGACGGTCGTCCAATCCCATCAGGAGGAGGGCAGCCGTGTCTGAGATGCCCGAGGGCCTGCCGAAGCATCCGATCGGTACCTTCGCGTTTGTCGCAGTGTATGCGATCCTGTTCGTGGTCGGCTGGTTCGCGATCTACATGTATGTCTACCTGGGCCGCCAGCCGGTGACCCCATGAAGGTCGATCTCTACGAGCGGATCTGGATGTGGAGCGTCGGGTTGATGCTGACCGCGCTCTTCGTCAGTCTGGCGCTCGGCGCCCTTCGGGCGGACCATCACCCGCCAAGCCACGTCGAGACCATCGACCCCCGCGGGGTCCTCACGGACGCCCGTTTCCGGACCCAGGGCGTCCGCCTCGACGCGGAGGGCCGGATCCATGTGTGGGTGGTCGGGCTGATGTTCACCTGGCTTCCCGCCGAGGTCACGATTCCGGCGGATACGCCGGTGACGTTCCATCTCACGTCGGTAGACGTGACGCACGGCTATCAGATCGTCCGGACCAACGGCCAGACCATGCTGCTGCCGGGGTACGTGAGCCAGTTCACCACCCAGTTCGCACCCGGGGAGTACCTGGTGGCGTGCAACGAGTACTGCGGCCTGAACCACCATGGCATGGCGGGCAGGCTGCACGTGGTCCCGCGGGCGGAGTGGACCCCGCCCGCCGGCCAGGCGCCGGCGCAACCAACGAGCGCCGCCTCCGCCACGGGGCCGACCGGGGAGGTGCGCCATGCTGGGCACTAACCGTCTGATTCTCGCCAACATCTGGGTCTCGGTTCTTTCCTTCGGCGTCGCGGCCTCGATGGCCCTGATGCAGGCCATTTCGCGCGCCAACCTGGAAGTGCCCTACCGCTCGACCCGCATGTACTACATGTCGGTCACGGCGCATGGGGTCCTGATGGCGCTGGTGTTCACCACCTTCTTCATCATGGGGCTGGGCTATGTCGTGGCGCAGCGGGAGAACGCTGCGATCAAGTGGCCCCGGCTTCAGTGGTTCTGCTTCGGATTGGCTGTGCTCGGGACCGGCCTGGCCGCCTGGGCGATCCTCACCTTCCGCGCGAGCGTCCTCTACACGTTCTATCCGCCCTTGCAGGCGCACCCCGCGTTTTATATCGGGCTCACCCTCGTCGTCCTGGGGTCGTGGGGCTGGGCCGCGAGCATGATCGCCTCGTGGCGGGAGGCCCGGCGGCGGCGGCCCGGCATGTCCGTGAGCCTGCCAATGCACGCCACGGCGGCCAATGCGATGCTGTGGCTGCTCGCGACCACGGGGGTCGCCGCCGAGATGCTGTTTCAACTGATCCCGTGGTCCCTCGGTCTGCTGCCGAGAATCGATCCCCTGTTGGCGAGGACCCTGTTCTGGTTCTTCGGCCACCCGCTGGTCTACTTCTGGATCATCCCGGCCTACGTCATCTGGTATGCGGTGGCCCCGCGCGAAGCCGGCGGCAAGTTGTTCTCGGAGCCGCTCGGCCGGATGGTGTTCACCCTTTTCCTGGTCTTCTCCACGCCGGTCGGCTTTCATCATCAGTTTCAGGATCCCGGCATCCCCTCCGGCTGGAAGCTGTTCCACACCTTGAACACGATGGCCGTGTCGTTCCCCAGCCTGGTCACGGCCTTCACGGTGGTGGCCTCGCTGGAGATCGCGGGACGTCTGCGCGGCGGACAGGGGCTCTTCGGCTGGCTGCGCAAGCTCCCCTGGGGGAACCCGACCGTGTCGTCGGTGCTGCTTGCGGGGCTGCTGTTCCTGCTGGGCGGGTTCGGCGGCGCGGTGAACGCGGCCTATACCCTTAACAGCGTCGTCCACAACACCGCGTGGGTCGCGGCCCATTTCCATCTGACCGTGGGCAGCGCCGCCGCCCTCACGTTCATGGGCGCGTGCTACTGGCTGGTCCCCAAAGTGTCCGGGCGCGAGCTGGAACTGGGGCTGCTGGCCAAGGTCCAGCCGTATCTCTGGTTCGCGGGGATGGCGCTGTTCTCCTTTACCGGGCACATCGCAGGGTTGATGGGCCTGCCGCGCCGCGTCTTCGCCACCAACTACGGCGGGGCCGAGCAGGCCCAGATGTGGGAAGGTCTGACGACGGTGTCGGCGCTGGGCGGACTGCTGCTCCACGTGAGCGCCGCGTTCTTCGTCCTGGTAACGGTGGCGACCATGCTGGCGGGCAAGCGCCGGACCTCGGCGCCGATCGAGTGGGCCGAACCGCTCGGGCGGCCAGAGGGCGGCTTCCGCCAGACCATTTGGGATCGCCTGGGGCTCTGGTTCATCGTCGCGGTGATTCTGGTGCTGATCGCGTACGCTGTACCGCTCAGCGATATCCTCGGCATGGAGCGGTACGGGAGTCAGGGGTTTAGGCCGTACTGAGTGCGAAGTACTAGGTGCGAAGTGCGAAGTGCGAAGTACGAAGTGCGAAGTACGAAGTGCGAAGTACGAAGTGCGAAGTACTCAGTACTCAGTACTCAGTACTAAGGGCTCGTGACACAATAAGTGATTGATATATGATCCGGGTCCATGTAGCTTGGAGGCATGGACGTCGCCACTGTGCGCAGGAAGTACCGGGCGTTGTCCGGGACCCTGACGGAACGGTCGCGGCGGCGGTGGGCCGCGACGGAAGCGATGGTCCTCGGCCACGGCGGCATCGCCGTGGTGGAGCGAGCAACGGGGATCTCG
>Ga0299906_10002371_pt1 | contig 15675 bp, 14 predicted proteins | sample RVTome_14_FD_200259 | JGI IMG/M metagenome (GOLD analysis project Ga0299906, IMG submission 200259) | Soil microbial communities from uranium-contaminated site in the Upper Colorado River Basin, Wyoming, United States - RVT145D125 (version 2) ... | reverse complement strand
CCCTGAAGGCCATTCTTGCCGCCGCCGACACCCGGAAACTCAAGGACAAGGATCTGGCACAACTTGCGGGGCTGCGGCCTGAAACCCTGAGTCGCATGAAAAGCCGCGGTACCGCCGATTTCACGCTCATTGACCGCCTGGCGCGGGTCGTGGGCCTGAAGTTGGCCGTGGTGCCGGATGATGATCAGCTTGAGCGCATCCAGCAGGGCCGCTTCTTCACATGACCGATCGTTACGCGGTGGTGTGGGCCCGCACCGCCGCCGAGCCTCGCAAGATGGGCAGTCTCGTGGCGACCGGTCGCGAGATGCGTTTTTCCTACGCGCCGGAATTTCTGGAGCAGGGCCAGGACATCCCCGGGCTCTCGCTGCTGCTGCCGCCGCCGCTGTGGCGCGAGCGGCCGTTCGTACACCAGTCCACCGAGACCCTGCCATTGTTGCCGCGGCTGATGGCCCTGATTCCGGGTCGCAATGCCAACAACATCCAGCGCCGGCTGTACACCAGCCTGCTCGCAAAACGCTCGAATCCTCCAGTGCAAGGTTTTGAAACGGAATGGGAATTATTGATGTTGACCGGCCACAACGGCATCGGTCATGTCGACGTGTTCCCGGACGATCGCGCGGCGCTGGAAACCTATGCCGGCACGGACACGCCCAGGAAACGAGTCGGTTCGCGTTCAGAATTCTGGAAATTCCTGAAGGAGGGCACCAGCCCGGATTTCAGCGATGAAGCGATCGATATCATGCGGCTGATCGGTCCCACGCCCTCGGTGGGAGGCCAGATCCCCAAGCTCCTGGTGGCCATCCCGGACCAGGACTCCTGGGACGGCAGCCTGGCCGAGCCCGGTACACGAAAAATCGACGGTATTGCCTATGTCGATGTCGTGATGAAGGTCGAGGACCCGCAATACCGCGGCCTGGCGGCACTGGAGGCACTGTGCCTCGATCTGCACCGCGAACTCGGTTTCGAGGCCCCGCGCCACTGGCGAGCCAGCATCGACGGCCTGTCGGTACTGGCCGTGGAGCGTTTCGACCGCACGCCCGCCGGCGGGCCGCAGGCCATGGAGAGCTTTTTTTCGGTATACGCTACCGGTCAGCAGCAGGTGCGCACCATGACCGATGCCGAGGTCGAAGGCGTGGGTCTGATGCTGCTGAAACTGGCGGAAATCGCCGCTATCGATCCCGCTGTGGCACGCCTGGAGGTATACCGGCGCTTTGTGATGGCGCTGCTCACCGGCAATGGCGATCTGCATCTGGAAAACCTGGCCTTCCTGGGCGGGCCGGATAAGGTCCGGGTGTCACCGGTATTCGATCCCACACCGATGCGCGCCTGGGACCGGCATGACCTGATTTCGGCGCTGCCGTTTTACATCGATGCGAACCACGGACTCGGGTACAGCGTTGCCCGCGTAGGCGAATCCTTTGGTCTGACCCGTGCCGGTGCCGCGGATATCCTGCACGAGCTGATGACGGCGGCCAAGGATTATCCCGAGCGGGTGCTGGCGCTTAAAGATGTGCCGGAGGTGACGAAGAAAAACCTTGCGGATCGGGTTAAAACACTCCGCAATAAATTATAATTTACTACAAATTAATTTCATTACTTGGTGATTTTAATAATAAAAATTATATAGCCTTCTTATTCTCCTGCCCATAAAAATCGCATCTGTCAGTAAATACCGCTAGGTTGTCGCTCATACGGCTGAGAGCTATACCTAAAATAATCAATTAATTAACAAGGTGGGCCAGTTTCGTGGGAGGCAACTCCAGCACTGTATTACATCGCATCCGTCATGCGATGGCAGTATCTGTTATCACCGCCTTTGCCATCGGCGGGGCAAATGCCGCGCCGTACTGCGATCCCCGTGCCGACCTTAATTGCTACAAGCGCTGGTGCGCCAGCCAAGGCGGCACGTTTACCACGTCTGCGGCGTATGGGGGCGTGGGTTGCAAGCCAGGCTCGAGTGGTGGGGGTAGCAGCGGGGGAGGAGGTGGTTTCGGTGGCGGGCAGGAGGCCATGATGATGGATCTCGCAGGGAAGATGATGTCGACTTTCCTCGATGGCCTTCTCCAGAGTTCAGCGGAGACCAAGCGGCAACAGCAGACTCAGGAGGAACAGCGCGCCGCGGAATTCCAGCGCCAGTGGGACGAACAGCAGCGTCAGCGGGTCATCAAGGAGGAGGAGCAGCGCCAGCGACTGGAGGAAGCCAGGCAACGCGTGCTCGATCGAATCGGCGGGTCAGGATCTTCCATGCGCGACCCTTTAACCGATCCATCGCTCGAATCCCGGCTTGATGAAAAACCGGGGGCTCTTGGGACCAGGGAAATCAAACCGCGTGATCCTGGGCTAGCCGCCGTCTCGGCGCCTTTGCAGCCGCGTATGCTCGGCAAGAGGACAATGCTCAGCGCAGGCGAGCGGATGAGTTGCAGCGCGGCATTGCTCAAACGCGCCAACGAATTGGCCAAGAGTGAAAACTTTTCCGAGGCGGCCTTCCTTAGCAACGAGGCCAGCTCGGTCATGCAGGGCGCAAACCCCGGTGTTGAGTGCCCAAACTCCAGTGCCAGAGCGGCTCCCGGTGACATCAAGGCGGTGCAGCTTTCCAGCACCCTGGCGGTGAGCGAGATGCTGCAGAAACGCACGCTCGCCTACAGCAAGTTATTCAGCCGTGTGAACCAGCAGGCCGCCGACTATCGCTCGGCCGAAAGCTCGGTACGCGAGGCCGAAAGCCAGCTCGTGGAGACGCGCACGCAGAAAGAGCAGGCGAGTCAGCATGTACGCGAACTCGAGACCATACACAAACAACAGCCGGAGAAGGCTGATCCCAGCGCCATGGCTGAGGCACAAGCGGCGCTGCGCAAGGCGGAAAACGCCGAACAGGAACTGGCGAAGGTGGTCGCCACGCGCCAGGGTGCTCTCGATGGCCTCAAGCAACAGATCGACAAGACCCAGCAAATGACCAAGAACATCGACAAGAAGCCGGATGCCCTCGATGACATCCTGAAAGATCTGGATGGCCAGGGAGCGGGGCGCTGATCCTTTCCGCCTGTCATGGAAAAATGAAAACCCGCTGCGTCGCATACCTGCTTGTTGTCGTCTGTTTTTTCGCGGCGCATCCTGTCGTGGCGGATTCTTCCGGACTCGATGCGCTGCGCACGAACATCCAGCAGCGACTCAAGGAATACGACACCAGCGAAGCCAATGCCAAAAACGCCTTGGCTGAAGGCAAGCGCGTTGCCGATCTGGCGCGCCGCATCAACGATGCCAAAGCACTGGCGGTGGCCGAACGGGCCGTCGCCAAGGCCGAACGCACACTGGCCGAAGTGCGAGCTTCACGAGAGCGCGACCATGCTTTGTTGGCGGCATGCGATAAAGCGGCAAAAAACAGCCTTGTCCTGTACGCCTCCGGCTTGAGTGCGACTTTCGCCGGGCATCACGAGGGGGCAGTGGCACGCAGTGGTGGCAAAGCGCTCGATGCCCCATTCGAAATAGGCGATGAGCTGACTACCGGCGCTGACGGGCGCGTCGAAATTTATTTCACCAGCGGCGACAGGTACATCGTCGGCCCCCATACCCATCTCAAGATTACAGCCGGGCCCGAGGGTGGCGCGCTGTCAATGCTGAAGGGCCGGTTCATGTTTCAGCTCCATTGCGCCAAGCGTGGCCACCGCTGTCCTTCAATGCGTACACCAACCGTGGCCGTGGCGGTACGTGGAACGGTCTATGACGTAAACGTTGACGATAAAGGTGCAACCCGTGTCATCGTTTTGCAGGGCGTTGTCGACGTCAAAGGCAAAAGCGGCAACACGATCGCTGTCGAGGCTGGACAACAGATCCTGATCGATAACAGCGGCGCGTCAGCGGGGTCCAAGCCGTTCGACGCCAGTATGTATGAACGTTGGTGGAAATTCTGAAGGAATGCGATGCGCACGATCGTTCTGACCTTGGCTTTGTCGTTCCTGGCAATCAACTTCGCACAGGCTTCGTCTCTGGTGGTCAATCCTGCATACGCAAAGCTGGGCGAGGCCCTGAAGGCAGGGGACTTCAAGACACTGATCAAGCGAGCGGGTGACATCGTCGAAGACCAACCGCAAGACGGCCGCGCCTGGTATTTCCTGGGGCTCGGTCAACTGCAATCGGGCGGCAACACGGAGTGTGCACACAGCTTTGCCAAAGCAGCGGAGCTTCTGGCGGCGGAGAGGCCATTTGTCATCGTTTCGCTGATCTACCGGGGAACTTGTGCGTTGCGCACCGGAATGACGGCTGAAGCCGAAGACGCGCTTCGCCGCGGAATGAATCTGATCGAAGCCAAAACCGAAGTCACCAAGCAGCTGCCTGCGGACTACATCGATTGGCCGGTGGCGGAGCGTGAACTGGCATACGGCCGGGCCCTGATGCGATTTGGCCAATATGCGTTGGCCTTGCCATGGATCGAGCACTATGTCGTCGCGTTTAATCCAAAATCCGCTGCCGCGCGTCTGGCGCGGGCCGAAGCGAGACTGGCGCTGGGGGATTTCGACGGAGCGTCCTCAGACATGCATCACTACCGGACATTGGCCGGCAAGGACGAGGTCAACGATAGCGCATCGTATATCGAAATGTATGCGGCGCTGGGATTGGGCAACGAAGCCGCCGCACGACGTGCCCTCGACAGCGCCAAGGGCGATGTCAGCGAAATGCGCCGGGTACTGCGCTATCTTGCCGGGGAGCCCGCCGCCGGCGCCGAAATAGGGAGAATGCCCCGCCTTGGTATCGGTTTCGGGAAGGCGTCCAAAGGTGTCACGGTCAATGATGTCACCGCCGGCAGCACGGCGGAGACGGCCGGCTTGCGACGGGGCGATGTCTTGTTGCGTCTTAATGACAAAGCTGTTGATGCGGGAAACTTTACGAGCACCGTTCGCTCACTGCATGCGGGGCAAGTGGTTGCGATCGTATACCGGCGTGGTGATGAGGAAAAGTCTGTCAGCGCGGCCATGAAAACCCGCGACGATCAGCCCGGTGGCTGGCAAGCCGAGTATCGTCAGTGGGCGTTGGCAAGCAGGGTGTTCGGCCGGATGGAAGCATTGCAAGCAGCGGCCGCGGCAAAGCAAGCGGGAGACAGAAGGTCCGAGCTGCGCCACCTGAGCACGGCTTTTCGCCACAGCCCAAACGATACGGCGCTGTTGCGGCGCATCATGACGCTCGTTGCCTCACTGAAACCTCCGCCAGCCATTCCCGAGGAGGCACAACGACTGGCCGAATCGGCAACGCAAGACAGCGCCAGCACCGATTCCGTGGTTCTTGGCCGAGCAGCGGCCGCCTACCAGGAAGCCACCGGTCATGCCCCCTGGTGGGGCGATCTTTATATCAATCTGGGACTGATCGAAGAAAAGCTGGGGCGATTCACTGATGCCCGACGACATCTGGAAATGTTTCTCGTGGTCTCACCCAACACACCGGATGCGCCGATCGTGACGCGAAAAATTCACGAGATGGATTTCCGCAACATCATGCATGGAAAATAAAATCAGCGCGCTGCCTGTTTCGTCTTGTATTCCAGCTCGTAGATCTTGTCCTGCACTTTCTTGGCTTCGACGGGCGGGGCGAGGGCGGCGTAAGCCTTCACCATGTTCAGCGCCGACAGATTGTCTCCCATCAGCTCAAACGTCAGCCCCAGGTTGAGGCAGGCGTCCCGCCACCAGGGCGCCAGCGCGACCGCATGAGAAAGCTGTTGAGCCGCCTCCTGGTAACCCTTGTTGTCTTTCGCGGCCTTCAGCGCCGTTTGACCGTAGACAGCGTAGCGCCGCGCCTCTTCGGGCACCGGTGGCAATGATTTCATGCGTTTCGCCAATTCCGCTGCTTTCAATGCGAGATTGGTATCGAAGTTTGGAAGCACGGCCTGCATCGCCGCCGTGTAAATACCAAGCGCCTCGGTCTTATTGCCGCGCACTTCGGCATCCTCGGCGCGTTTAGCTGCTTGTGTGCGCACTTCGTCCAGGCGCGCCGAGTTGGCCTTTTGCCGCTGGAAGACCTGGACATCTTGAAGCGATTCGTTGGCTTTCGGGACACCCTTGGTCTGCAGGCGCGTCAATTCCGTGATTGCCAGATCGATCTGGCCGGCCCCGGCCAGGCAATGGTAGTGTTCCACGCGAAGTGAATCAGCCAGCTGTTCGGCGGATTTGAACCATTTTGTGACGGTTTCACTGGTGTAGCCGGCAATGGACACAGCCATGGTGTCCGCACAGTCCTTCCAGCGCCCCACGCCGCGATAGGAGCGGGCGAGATGTGCCCGGCCCAAGGCACCGAAATAGACCCGGAAGTTGATGTCGGAATTGGCGTCTGCCTGCCTGACGAGGTCCTCAAGCTGTGATACCGATTGCTGCATGTCAGGATTTGAGGCGGCCAATTTGATGCGTTGAGTCATGTCATCTTCCGCAAGCACCATATTGGGCAAAAAGAAACTCAAAATGGAGAGCGCGATGATCAGGAAATGGCCGGGGTTCATTTCAGTTAAAGATATGCGATGTTCGCGGATGCGCCAGACGCGGAAGGGTGGCCCGGATTGGATCAGAACTGGCATGGTTTTGATTTTGTGATTATGGCTGCTTATTTTATAATTTTACATAATATACATTATACGAATATAAGAAAATCAAGGCATATCAGGACAGTGACGTATTTATACGCACTACCATGGCCCTCTCACCAGCAGTCGTTCAGCATCATCCCGAATCCGTTTCATGAGCAATTTGTCTTATCTAGAACCTGAAGCAAAATAGGAAACAAATTGTTTATAAAGATATATCTTTTTGCATTGGCGCGAGTTTCTGACGCCGTTGTTCGAGCGAAGCGAGCAGCTTGTCGAACGGTTCAACAAATTTTTTTACTCCCTCTTCCTCCAGTTGCCGGGCGACGGCCTCCAGATCGATCCCCAGCTGCGCCAGTCTGGCCACCGATTCAGACGCCTGTGCCAGGTCCTGTTCCAGCCGCGAGGCCGGGTCGCCGTGCCGGCGATAAGCTTCCAGCGTCTCCGGTGGCAGGGTGTTGACGGTCTCGGGGCCAATCAGGGGCTCGACATACTTCACGGGACTGTAGGCCGGGTCCTTGGTGGAGGTCGAGGCCCATAACAGGCGCTGGGGATGCGCGCCACGTGTCGCCAGCCGCTGCCAGCGTTCCGAGGCATGCATCTCTCCATATATCCGGTAAGCCAGGCGCGCATAGGCAATGGCGGCCGTTCCGCGCACGGAAACAGCGAACTTATCGCCGGCCTCGGCCAGCGCACCCAGGCGCTGGTCCACCAGCACGTCGATGCGGCTCAGGAAAAAGCTCGCCACCGAGGCAACCGAATCCGGGCTCAGTCCGGCCTGGACACGATCTTCCAGGCCCGAAAGCCAGGCCTGCAGCACCTCGCGATAGCGATCCAGACCAAACAACAGCGTCACATTGACATTGATGCCTTTGGCGATGAGCTGGCGCACGGCGGGCAGGCCCGGCGCGGTGCCCGGGACCTTGATCATGATGTTGGGGCGGTGCAGCTTCTCCCACAGACGGATGGCCTCCTGCACCGTCTTGTCCGTGTCGTAGGCTAGATGCGGTGACACCTCGATACTCACGAAACCATCTTGCCCCCGGCTCCGTTCATACACCGGCAGAAACAGATCGGCGGCATGGCCGATGTCGGCCAGGACAATGGATTCATACATCTCGGTGGCATTGCGAGCGCGGCGCCCCAGCGCGACGATGTCCGCCTCGTAGTCTTCGCGACCGGAGATGGCCTTTTCAAAAATACTCGGGTTGGACGTGATGCCGGCCAGTCCGTCGCGTTCGATCAAATGGGTCAGTTCGCCGTTGGTCAGCATACCGCGCTCAATGTAATCGAGCCAGATGCTCTGGCCCAGCGACTTGAGGACGAGCAAGGGATTGCGTGCTGTCATTTCGCCTCCTTTCTCCTTTTTGAATCCGGAAACTGCGCCTTATCCCAGATCCAGACGATCGCCCGCGCCATGGCGCAGTGCCACCATGACCGTCAGATACTCGCGCAGCTGCCGTGTGAGCAGAAAATTCTCGAGCACGAATTCACGCGCCTTCTGCCCCATCTCGGCCAGTTTTTCACGATGGTGCAGCAGGTATCGGATGCGCAGTGCCGCGCCCTCGGGCGAACTCACCAGAAAACCCGTGTGATGATTGATCACCTGCAGGCGAATGCCGCCGGTGTCGCCGCCGATCACGGGCTTACCCTTCCACATCGCCTCGGACACCGTCAGCCCGAAGCCTTCCTTGATGGACTTCTGCAGCACGAAAGCGGCGGCGCGCTGCAGCGCATTGATCGTGCGATGGGCGTCGGGCGGCAGCAGCAGGATATGCACGTCGGGATCGCCCTGCGCGGCGGCGCGCACCTCCGCCAGCACGACGTCGCCCTCGGGATCGTCGGTGGCGCCGCCACCGGCCAGCACCAGCTGCAGCGACGGGATGAAGCTGGTGGCCAGGCGGTAGGCCTCGATCACGCCAAGGGGATCCTTGAAGCGGTCGAAACGCGAAACCTGCAGCATCATCGGCCGCTCCGGGTCGAGGTTATAGCGCGCGCAGATTTCCCGGATTTCCTCCGCCGGCAGATCCATGTTTTTATCGCTCAGGGGATCGATGCTGGGCGGAATCAGGTAAACCGGATGCGGCAGCATCTGCACAAAATCGGCGATGGAAAATATGCTGGCGTCGTAAGGCGCGATGAACTGGCGCAGGTAGCGCCATACCGGCCGGAACGGATGGCTCACGTCGATGTGACAGCGCCAGATCCACTTTCCGCGGCGGTCCGGAAAATGCCGGAGCAGCGCGGCCGGCTGGGGATCGTGGATGAACACCAGGTCGGCCTCGCGCAATACCGGTCCGAGTTCCTCGGCGTTGCGCTGGTTGGTCGTTTCGTATTCCTTGAGCAGGGCCTCGGGAATGATGCTGGTATTGCCCTGCAGCGCGTTGTGAAATTGCTTGGTGCACTGGTAAAAACCGGTCTCCCCCTTGATCACCTCCCAGCGCACGTCCAGGCCCAGTTCGCGCATCAGCGGCACCAGTTTGTCCAGGATCTCCGCCACCCCTCCTCCCGTCCGGGTCGAGTTCACGTGCACCACCTTCAGGCCCTTCAGCGGGGCCGCCAGCTGGGACAGGTGACGGATGACATCCTGACCCACGACGTCGGCGTAGGACTTCAGTAACTGGGTCATGCCGCGCCTCCGTCAAAGGGACATTCCGCGATAACCGTATCCAGCGCGCGGCGCAATTCGGTGAGCGTGATGAAGTAAGGGTCGAGGCCCGCGAGGCGGTCGCACAAGACGGCATATTGATCGCCAAACTGCTGGAGCCACGCGCGGATATCGTCCACCCGCTGCGGTTCGCGGCGGCGCGCGTCGATCACGTGATAATAGATGCTGCCGATGGACAGGGTCGGCACTACGGCGCGCAAATCCCGGGGGCGCAGGATGCGTTTGCCGGTGTCGAACACCACGATCTGCGACCGCACGAAATGAAACTGCTGGTCGCGCCGTGCCCACGGATGGAATTCCATTTCATCGAGGCGCGTTTCGATGACGTCGATCAGCTCCTGCCGCAACGCCTCGACGTCGTGGAAGTCGGCGGGATCGATGACGCCGAGGCGCTCGCCGAGCTTGTTGTCGTGCAGCGCGTGGCGCGCCCAGGAGGCAAAGTCGTTGTTGTATTCCGAATCATCGAATCGGGGCTGCAACAGGCCGCCCCAGAAGTGATAGTTGATGCTCTCGGGGTGAACCGCGAGCAGGCCGTCGCGCAATTCCCGCAGGTTCTGCGCGCGCATGCCGGTGGCGATGGCGGCCAGCGCGCAATCCTTGACGACAAATGGCTCCACCTTGGAATTACCAGCCATTCAGAATCTCCTGCATGTCACATGTCAAAACATGTTCAAAGACGCGGTGCCTTGAAATACAAAGCGGCCAGCGGCGGCAGGGTCAGCGCGAGCGAATAATCACGACCATGTGCCGGCACCGGCTGCGCCTCCACTCCGCCCAGATTGCCCTGGCCGCTGCCGCCATAGACCGCGGCGTCGCTGTTGAGCACTTCGTTCCAGCGGCCGCCGCGGGGCACGCCCACCCGGTAGTTGACATGCGATACGGGAGTAAAGTTGCACACCACCAGCATGAGATCGTCCGGATTTTCGCCGCGGCGACAGAAACTGATGATGCTGTGCTCCCAGTCGTGCAGGTCGGCCCACTCGAATCCGTGCTGGTCGAAGTCGCGTGCATGCAGCGCCGGTTCGCGGCGATAGAGTTGATTGAGATCACGCACCCAGCGCTGCATGCCGCGGTGCGGTGCCTGCGCCAGCAAATGCCAGTCGAGACTGCGGTCATGGTTCCATTCGTCGCGCTGCCCGAACTCGCAACCCATGAACAGCAGTTTCTTGCCGGGATGGCTGTACATGTAACCGAACAGCAGGCGCAGGTTGGAAAACTTCTGCCAGTCGTCGCCCGGCATCCGGCCAAGCAGCGAGCCCTTGCCGTGCACGACTTCGTCATGTGAAAACGGCAGCACGAAGTTCTCATGAAACGCGTACCAGATGCTGAACGTGAGCTGATCGTGATGAAACTTGCGGTAGACCGGATCGCGCGAAAAATAATTGAGCGTGTCATGCATCCATCCCATGTTCCACTTCATGCCGAAGCCGAGCCCGCCGAGCCAGGTCGGGCGCGACACCATGGGCCAGGCGGTGGATTCCTCGGCAATGGTCTGCGTGTCCGGATGGTCCCGGTACACCGCCTCGTTCAGATCGCGCAGGAACTGGACTGCCTCGATATCCTCCTTGCCGCCGTGCTCGTTGGGAATCCACTCACCCGGCTGGCGCGCGTAATCAAGATACAGCATCGAGGCGACCGCATCGACCCGCAGTCCGTCGACATGATACTTGTCGAGCCAGAACATCGCGCTCGAAATCAGGATCGAACGCACCTCATGCCGGCCGTAATTGAAAATACTAGAACTCCACTCCGGGTGATAACCGCGTTTGGGATCGGCGTGTTCGAACAGATAGGTGCCATCGAAGTACACCAGCCCGTGTTCATCGGTCGGAAAGTGCGACGGCACCCAGTCGAGAATCACGCCCACGCCGCTCTGGTGCAGCCGGTCAACCAGGTGCATGAAATCCTGCGGCGTGCCATAGCGTGCCGTCGGCGCGAAGTAACCCGTGGTCTGGTAGCCCCAGGAGCCGTAGAACGGGTGTTCCGTGACCGGCATAAGCTCGACATGGGTGAAGCCCATGTCACGCACGTAATCCGCCAGTTGCGCGGCGTGTTCGCGGTAACTGAGCGAGCGATCGCCCTCCTCCGGGACACGCCGCCACGATCCGAGATGGGTCTCGTAAACGGTCATGGGAGCATTCAGGGCATTGGCCCGGGCACGTTCCCGCATCCACGCCTGGTCGCCCCACTGGTAATCCAGCTCCCACACGACCGAGGCCGTGCGTGGCGGAACCTCGGTGCGCACGGCAAAGGGATCGGTCTTTTCGACCTGATAATTCCCGTGGCGCGAGGTCAGGTGATATTTATAGTGCGTGCCATGGGTCACGCCGGGGATGAAACCTTCCCAGATCCCGGAATCGTCCTGCCGTGGAAACAGCGGGTGCGCCTCGGCGCGCCAGCCGTTGAAATCACCGATGACCGCCACCCGGCGCGCGTTCGGCGCCCACACCGCGAAATGAACCCCAGCAATGCCCTCTGCCGCATGCATGTGCGCGCCGAGTTTGTCATACAACCGGAAGTGCCGACCTTCCTTGAACAGATAAATGTCGTGCTCGGTGAGCAGGCTGACGCCCTTTTGCACCGGCTGCATGTCTCGCGGTCTGGTATTTTTGGCTGGCGTTGCCGCCATACGGGGTTCTCCTGACTGCTGCGGCGCGAACCGGGCGCCGCGGCACAAATGGACAACGGCAGGCACAACAGGATCAACTGTAACCGATGCCCTACCCGCGATCAAACCGGCGCGTGTCGCGACATGCAATGATTGCCGGCGGCATGGCCGGGCAGAATGTCGGGGTGTTTATTTCGTGTCCATTCGCGCCTGTTCGTGTCCGCGGTTTTGATTTGACGAAGATCAACATAGCCAAGCACGGGAATCACTGATAATTTACACAATTTAATACCCAGCATCGGCCCGACCGAGGAGACAAGAACATGTACAAACGAATTCTGGTGCCCGTGGATGGCAGCACGACATCCATGAACGGTCTGGAAAAAGCCATACGCTTATCCAAGGCCAGCGGGGCCAAACTGCGGATTCTGCATGTGGTGGACGGTATCGCCTTTTCCCGCGATCACAGCATGTTCACCGCGACGGCCGAGAAATTTCGCGAGTCGGGCAGAAAGCTGATCAGGGAAGTCATGGCGCGCGTTAAAAAACAGGAAGTACAGGCCGACTCGCGCATGGTGGAAAATCTCACGGGCCGCGCCGCGGACACGATCGCGAAAGAAGCCAGCAAGTGGAAAGCCGATGTGATCGTGATGGGCACGCACGGACGCCGCGGATTTAACCGGCTGATGCTCGGCAGCGATGCCGAACTCGTGGCGCGCACCGCCACCGTCTCGGTTCTGCTGGTCCAGCCTTCCAAGGCGGGCCGGCGCGGCGGGAAGAAAAAGTGACGTAGCTGAGCGATGTTGCGCTAAGTGGTTTCGTCAGACGGCAGATTTTGCCTGTCTGAAAAGCCCGAAGAAATTGCGGGTCGTGTGCGCGGCGATATCCTCAAAACTGGTTGCACGCAGCGTGGCAAGACATTCCGCCACGTGCTTCACGAATGCCGGCTCGTTGGTCTTTCCCCGGAACGGCACCGGCGCCAGATAAGGCGCGTCGGTCTCGATCAACAGACGATCCTGCGGCACCTGCTTCGCCACTTCGCGCAGCGCTTCGGCATTGCGAAAGGTCACGATGCCGGAAAAGGAAATGTGAAAATTGAGATCGAGCGCCGCGCGCGCAACCTCCCAGCTCTCGGTAAAACAATGCATCACACCGCCGACATCCTGCGCCTGCTCCTCGCGCATGATGCGCAGCGTATCGGCGGCGGCCTCGCGGGTATGGATGATTAAAGGCTTGCCGGATATTTTTGCCGCGCGGATGTGACGGCGGAAACGTTCCTGTTGCCAGGTCATGTCGCCCTGGCAGCGGTAATAGTCGAGCCCGGTCTCGCCGATGGCGACCACGCGCGCATCGTTCGCAAGACCGGTCAGATCTTCCACGGAAGGTTCACGCCCTTCCCGCTCATTGGGATGCACGCCCACCGAGGCAAACAGGTTTGAATGACCGTGCGCGAGCGCGCGTATCTCGGGAAAGGTTTCCAGCGTGACCGACACGCACAGCATGTGTCCGACCCCGTTGTCCCGGGCGCGCTGGAGCACGTCTTCCAGGCCGGCGTTTAGAGGTTCGAAATTGAGATGACAGTGAGAGTCAACGAGCGACGTCACGTTACATCGTATGCGTGAGCCGGTCGGAATTGAGCGCGCCGGCGAGAATGCCCTCGATCTTGTTGCGCGCGATGCCCGAATCCTTCTCGCTGAACTGGATGCCGATGCCGGCGGTGCGGCTGCCCTGCGCGCCCGGCGGCGTGACCCACACCACGTGGCCGGCGACCGGAATCTTTTCCTTGCTGTCCATGAGCGTCAGCAGCATGAACACCTCTTCGCCGAGCTTGTACGGCCGGTTACTCGGGACGAAGATGCCGCCGCCTTTCACGAATGGCATATAGGCCGCGTACAGGGCATTCTTGTCCTTGATGGTCAGGGACAGCACGCCCGGCCGCGCCGCGAGCGGCAAGGGTTTGGCCGCCTTGGTGACACCGGCGTTATGCGGAATGGTGGTTTTGTCGTTCATAGAAAACTACAGCTCATTTTCATTGTAGACGGCTCAATCGCACCCAGCGTATCAAAATGTCCTCGAGCATCAAAAGTTCGTCGAGCGGGCTGTTGAGCTGCCGGTATTTTTCAAGAATAGCATCAATAAAACCATATAACTCGCTAATTTTATATTTGTTTTTTTTCTGCGCCCCGCTCGAGGCCAACTCGGGATTGTGCAGCGTCGAGGCTGGCGCTCCCATCTGCAGTTTGATCTGATCGGCAACAAAACCGTGGAGCCAGCCAAGAATTCGTCCGGTTCCGAGGCCCTTCCAGCGCGCGGCGCAGCTGACCGGATGTTCCCGACCCTGTGACAGGGCAGTCAGGTCTTGCAGCAAGCTGGCGCGCAATTGGGGAAATTCTTCGCGCGCCAGCGTTTCCGCCAACAGCGGCGCGCCGCCGGCCAGATCCAGCAGCGTGGTGCCGTCTCCGCCTTGCGACCGTGTTTGCAGCCAGGCTTGCCCCAGCGCGGGCGCCGGCAGCCGGAACAGCAGGTGGGCGCAACGACTGCGTATCGTGGCCGGCAGGCGCGCCGGGTGGCTCGTCACCAGCAGCAGCATGCTGCCAAGCGGCGGTTCCTCGAGCAATTTGAGCAGGCTGTTGGCGGCGTTGATATTCATGGCCTCCGCCGGCGAGATGATCACGACCTTGCGCGCGGCCGTATGCGGCCGCAGCGACAGAAAATCGCCGAGCGCCCGAATCTGGTCGACCGTGATGTTTTTGGCGTCCTCCACCAGCCCGACAGCGGCCAGGTCCGGGTGGGTGCCGGCGGCAAAAAGCCGGCAAGAGTGGCATTGGCCGCAGGCGACACTGTCCCGGGCCTGTTCGCACAGCAGTGCCTGCGCCAGCTGCACCGCAAAATCATGCTTGCCCAAGCCGGGGCGCCCCTGTAACAGCAGCGCGTGCGGCAACTGTTCAAACTGGCGCGTCAGCGCCGACCACAAGGCATCATGCCAGGGGTAACGCTCCGGTGCCGTGGAAAAACTGACGGGGCTGTTCTTGTCAGCGGCCATGAACGAGTTCCTCGAGCACGCTGGCGATCTGCTGCTCGACCTGTGGCAGTGCGCGGCTGGCGTCGATGACGCGCATGCGCCCGGGCTCGGCTTGCGCGCGCGCCAAGTAGGCGGCGTGCACGCGCGTGAAAAAAACGTGGTCCTCGCGCTCGAAGCGGTCGGGCTCGCCGCGCTGTCCGGCGCGCGCGCGGCCCGCCTCCACGGGGACGTCGAACAGCAGCGTCAGGTCCGGACGCAAATCGCCCTGTACCCAGCTTTCAATCGCCGCGATCCGCTCCGCTGGCAGGCCGCGACCGCCGCCCTGATAGGCATAGGTGGCGTCCGTGAAGCGATCGCACAGCACGACTTTGCCGGCGGCCAGCGCCGGGCGTATCACCTTGGCCAGATGCTCGGAACGGGCGGCGAACATCAGCAGCATTTCGCTTTCCGGTGTGATATGGAGTTGTTTGCTGTGCAGCAGAATATCGCGCACGCGTTCGCCCAGCTCGGTGCCCCCCGGCTCGCGCGTGACCACTACCTCATGTCCCGCGCGCTGCAACCACTGGCGGATGAAAGCCAGGTTGGTGCTTTTGCCGGCGCCCTCGCCGCCTTCCAGAGTAATGAATAAACCGCGTGGCATGAAATGGGTTCAGTTCGTTTTTGAGTTCTGTCCGCGCGCAGACGGAACGGCCGGTGCCGTGGTCTTGCGCGGCTTTCCTTTCAGCTGATATTTGAGCACAGCCTGGTTGTGCTCTGCCAGCGTGGAAGAGAATTCATGGCTGCCATCGCCGCGGGCGACAAAAAACAGCGCGCCCGTCATC
>Ga0299906_10002370_pt1 | contig 15675 bp, 11 predicted proteins | sample RVTome_14_FD_200259 | JGI IMG/M metagenome (GOLD analysis project Ga0299906, IMG submission 200259) | Soil microbial communities from uranium-contaminated site in the Upper Colorado River Basin, Wyoming, United States - RVT145D125 (version 2) ... | reverse complement strand
TTGACCGCCCGCAATTGGTAGTGTGCTCGGTCGATAACGATCGGCAGCGAGCCTTAGACACAAGTCGCGAACTTCTGACCCAGTACTTGGCCCAGCAGCCACATATTGCCAGGGCCAGCCAGGTGCCGAAAGACATTGTGGCCAAGATCCAGGAGATCCTGGGCTGGCCCGCCACCCACGAGCAAATCCAACAAGCCAAACATCTCGTGTCCGACGATCTGGTCGAGCGCATCACCGCTTCGGGCACGCCGGAAGATGCGCGGCGCAAGGTCCAGGAGTACATCGACCACGGCGCCACCTGCCCGATCCTGTATCCGGTCGGCGGGGACGTGCGCTTATTGATCGACACCTTCAGCCCGAACGGGGCGTGATGGACGACAGTCGCAAGTTCCACTTTGCACCGGAGGCGGGCGATAGCGCGGGGTCGATCATGCTCAAGCAGCCCAACTCGCGCGACTGCTTCGTCTGTGGGCTGCGTAACCGCTACGGTCTGGCAATTCACTTCTACAGTGCGGGTCCGGGGCAGGTGGAGGCCAACTACACGGTGCCCGCCCGCTATCAGGGGTACCCAGGCGTAGTCCACGGGGGGGTGGTGGCAGCCATGCTGGATGAGATCGTCGGCCGCGTCACAATGGACGAAGACCCAACTCACTTCCTGGTGACGGCCAAGCTCGAGGTGCGCTACCGGGCGCCCGTGCCAGTGGGCCAGAGCCTGCTGCTCAAGGGTCGGCTCAAAGAGCGGCGGCGCAACGCTTACCTGGCCAGCGCCGATCTGCGTCTGCCGGATGGCACCCGACTGGCTGACGCCGAAGCCGTGTTGATGGACTATCCTGGAACGCTGGCCACCCCCGAATTGCTTGAGACACTTGGCTGGCGGGTATATCCCGAGTAAGAACCCGCCGGCGCAAAAGGAAGGCCACCATGACCAGCCTGACCTACCACCGACCCCAGACGCTCGACGAAGCGCTGGCTCTGCTCGAGCGCGGCCTGCCCCTGGGCGGCGGCACCTGGCTCACCCCGCGCCGGCGCACGCTGACCGGAGTCGTCGACTTGCAGGATCTAGGCCTGACCATTTTCGAGGCGGGTCCGAGCTCCCTGCGGGCTGGCGCTAGCCTCAGCCTGGAAAATTTCTACCAACACTTGAAGGAAGACATGATGGCGCTGGCGCCGGCGGTGCGCCGTGAGATGGCGCTCAACATGCGCCAGCAGGCCACGCTGGGAGGCTTGCTGCATGCCGCCGGGAGTCGATCGACCCTTCTCACCTGTCTGCTCAGCCTGGGCGCCAGTGTCCGGCTCGAGCCCGGCGACCTGACGTTACCACTGCCCGAGCTGTTGAAGCAGCGCCAGGATAAGCGCAATGGCTATCTGGTCACTGAACTGAGCGTTCCGCGCCCGGACGCCCTCGCCTTTGATATGGTGGCGCGTTCTCCCATGGATTTGCCGATTGTGGTGGCAGCCGCCAGTCGCTTCGACTCGGACGGGTCGCGTCGCTATCTGCTTGCGCTCGGCGGCTACGGCCCGCATCCGATCCTGCTGCCGGAGGCAGGCGAAGCGCTGGCTGCCGGTGAAGTGGACGCCGCCGGCGCTGCCGCCGAAGCCGCCTACAGCCAGGCGGCAGACGCCTGGGCCAGCGCCGCTTACCGCAGCCAGGTGGCAGGTGTGCTGGCACGCCGAGTCGCACGGGAGGTGGTGGGCTCATGAACATCCACCTGCACGTCAACGGACAAGATCACGAGCTGGCGATCGCCAGCGATGCCACCTTGCTGGCGTTGCTGCGCCAGCAGCTCGGTCTGCACGGCGTTAAGCATGGCTGTGAAACCGGCGAGTGCGGAGCCTGCACCGTGCTGCTCGACGGCAAACCCGTCAACACCTGCGTCATGCTGGCCGCCCAGGCCGACGGCAAGTCGATCACCACCATTGAAGCGATCGGCAGCCATCCCCAGCTTGGCTGGCGCGAGACCCAAGGTCTCGATCCCATCCAGCAGGCCTTTATCGAAACCGGCGCCATCCAATGCGGCTTCTGCACGCCAGCCATGGTGCTGGCCGGGCGCTGGCTGCTCGAGCACGAACCCGACCCGACCGAGGCCCAGGTACGCGACGCCCTGTCTGGCGTGCTGTGCCGCTGCACCGGCTACTTGAAGCCGGTCCAGGCGATCCTGCGGGCGGCGGCGGTGAAGCGCGGCGAGCAGGTGGCCCCGATCCAGGGTGCCATCCCGGCGCCGCCGGAATTGTTTGAGCCGCAGGCGCCGGAAGAGCGTGAGCCGCTGGCTCCGCTGGGGGATGGTCTAACCGTGCTGACCGACGTCATGCCCAGGATCAAGGTTGCCCCTGAGTCACAGGCCTGGCGGGCGGTCGGCAAGCCCGAGATCAAGGTCGATGCAATCAAATTGGTGCAGGGAAAACCTGCGTTCACTGACGATTTCGAGATGCGTGGCATGCTGGTGGCCAAGGTGCTGCACAGCCCACACGCCCACGCTCGCATCAAGCGGATCGACGCCAGCGCTGCCCGCCAGCTTGACGGCGTGGCGGCGGTTTTGACCTGGCACGACCTGCCGCGGGTGGTGTACTCGACCGCCGGCCAGTCCGACCCAATCCCGGGGCCGCTCGACACGTTTTCGTTGGACAACAAGGTGCGATTCGTGGGTGATCGGGTGGCGATGGTCGCCGCCGAGACCGAGACCATCGCCGAGCAAGCGGTGCGGCTGATCGAAGTCGAATACGAGCCGCTGCCCACCATTCTCGATCCGGAGCAAGCGCTGGCCGACGGTGCGCCGGTCATTCACGACGAACCGGAGTACGTCGATTTCGCCGACTCAGATGCAAGCCGGAATCTGGCGGCCGAAATCCGCATCGACATCGGCGACATCGAAGCCGGCTTGGCGCAGGCCGATCACATCATCGAGGGAACCTATGAGGTGCCCAAGGTGCAGCAGGCCTCGATTGAGCCCCATATCGCTATCACGTACTGGGATGAGGATGACCGGCTGGTCATCCGCACCAGCACGCAGGTGCCGTTCCATGTGCGGCGCCAGCTGGCGCCGGTGCTGGGGCTGCCGCCCAAGCGCATCCGGGTGATCAAGCCGCGCATTGGCGGTGGGTTTGGCGGCAAGCAGGAGGTCATGATCGAGGACGTCGCTGCCCATCTGACCATTGCCACCGGACGGCCGGTGCGTTACGAGTACACTCGTGCCGAAGAATTTTATGCGGCGCGTTCACGCCATCCGATGAAGATCAAAATGCGGACCGGCCTCAAGTCGGACGGAACCATCACCGCCAATGAGATGATCTGTCTCAGCGACACCGGCGCCTACGGCTGTCATGCGCTGACCGTGACCGGCAATACCGGCCACAAAGGGATGGCCCTGTACGTTGGCGATGGCCCTTACCGCCTGGCGCCCAACATTCGTTTCTATGCCGATGTGGTCTACACGAACACACCGCCCTCGGGCGCCTACCGCGGCTACGGCGTGCCCCAGGGCTACTGGGCGGTCGAACGGCACATGGAGCGGATTGCACGCCAGTTGGAACTGGATCCATTGGAATTCCGGCTAAAGAACGCCTTGCGAGCCGGCGAAGTCCACCCCTTCAGCACGGCCTGGTCGGAGGGCCGCCAGCCGCGCCCGGAGACGATCAACACCTGCGGTCTTGCCGACTGCGTCGAGCAAGGTGCGGCCGCCATCGGCTGGGCACAGAAGTCGGGCCAGCCGGACTGGCGCCAGGTGCCTGGCAAGCCGCACCTGCGCAAGGGTATTGGCGTGGCCGCGGTGATGCAGGGCACAGCCATCCCCTACCTGGACATGGGCGGCGCCAGCATCAAAATTAACGATGACGGCTCCTTCAACTTGCTGGTTGGGGCGACCGATCTGGGCACCGGATCCGATACCGTGCTGGCGCAGCAGGCGGCCGAGGTGCTTGGTATCCCCATTGAAGATATCGTCGTCTACTCGTCCGACACCGACTTTACGCCGTTTGACAAAGGCGCGTACGCTTCGAGCACCACCTATATCTCGGGCGGGGCGGTCGTGCGGGCGGCTGAGGCGGCTGCTGAGCGCATCCGCCTGCGGGCGGCCCACATGCTGTCGGCCGAGACCGGAGAGCACCTCAGCCCCAAGGACATCCGCCTGGCCGACCGGGGCGCTTGGGCGCCGGATGGCCGCTCGGTTACGCTGGCGGAAGTCGCCTTGAATTCGCTGCACCACGAGAACCAGGAGCAGATTATGGGCATCGGCTCCTACGTCTCGCCGGTGTCGCCGCCGCCATTCGCCGCCCAATTCGCCGAGGTTACGGTCGATATCGAGACGGGGGCGGTTACCGTCGACAAATTGGTCATGGCCGTCGATTCGGGTGTCATCGTCAACCCGCTGACAGCCTCGGGCCAAATCGAAGGCGGGATGACTCAGGCGTTGGGCTACGCCGTTTGCGAGGAAATGCTGTACGACGAACTTGGCGTGGCACGCGAGACTGATTTCAGCGACTATCACATCTTCGCCGCGCACGAGATGCCCGAACTGACCACCATCTTTGTCGAGACGATTGAGCCGTCGCATCCCTTTGGCGTCAAGGCGGTGGCCGAAATCCCGATGGACGGCGTGGCGCCGGCGGTCGGCAACGCCGTGCTTGACGCCTGCGGCGCCGATGTGATGGTGGCGCCGATTACACCCGAACGCGTCTGGCAAGCGCTGCGTAACCGCGCTTGAGGCGTTGCGGGCGCGTCCGGCCGACCAAAATCACCCATTGAGACGGCATCAACCAGCGGCCTGGTGGGGCCGGTCGGCGTCGCCGGCCGGCCCCTTTCACGCAGTAGAATGAACACAATGACACCTACCTTTGTCGTCGGACACGTCAACCCCGACATGGACGCCATCGCCTCGGCGGTGGGCTATGCCTGGCTGCTCAGTGCCCGGGATGGCCAGGACGTGCAGGCCGCCCGGGCCGGCGCCGTCAATGACCAAACGGCCTGGGCATTGAACCGGCTTGGCCTGGAGGCCCCTGAGTTCCTGTCGGATGCCTCGCCCCGGTTTGAGGCCATCCTGCGCCGCTTGGACAGCGTGCTTCCAGACCAGCCACTGCGTGAGGCGTGGGCCATCGCCAATCGGACCGGATTTGCGGCCCCGGTGGTCGACGGCGATGGGCGGCCGATGGGCTTGGTGACCGCCTTTAGCCTGTTCCGATTGCTCAGCCGCTTGCTCGGTCAGCATGTTGATGACTCCGATCAGCCGTTGACCGCGATTTTCAAGCTGCCCAGCTTGGAGGGGGCCGACACGGAAGTGCCACGCTTCCAGGCCGCCTGGCGCATTCGGGACTTGCTGCCGCGCATTCTGCGCGAGGAGCGCAATGAATTCTGGGTGGTCGATGAGAGTGGGCAGTACCTGGGAGTCTGCCGGCAGCGCGATCTGCTCGACCCGCCCCGCCTGCGGATCATATTGGTTGACCACAACGAGCCCGAACAGTCAATCGGCGCCCTGGAAGAAGCGGAACTGCTTGAGGTGCTGGATCATCATCGATTGGACAATCCTCCGACCCGCGCACCCATTCGCTTCACAGTTGAGCCAGTCGGCAGCACCAGCACGCTGGTAACCGAGCAGATTCAGGGCGCCGGCATGAGCGCCCCGCCGCCCATCGCCGGCCTGCTGCTGGCCGGGCTGCTGTCGGACACGCTGGCGCTCACGTCACCGACAACGACGGGGCGCGATCAGGGGGCGGCCGCCACGTTGGGCCGCTGGGCGTTCACCGGCGGTTCCCCGCTCGATGGCGAGACGGTCGAGAGCTTTGGTCGCCAATTGCTGCAGGCGGGCGCCGGATTGGCGATGCGCGAGCCGGACAAAATCGTCACGTCCGACTTGAAGATCTATGACGAAGCGGGCTGGAAATTTGGTATCGCCCAGGTGGAAGTGACCGATATGCTCGAATTGGGCGATCACCTGGACGAACTGAGGGCCGCGCTGGAACGGCTGCGAGAGAAACGGGCGCTCGACTTCACCATGCTGATGGTGACGGACGTGGTTGGCGGCTCAAGCCGAATGCTGGTCCAGTCCGCCCCGCCGGCGCTGGGCGAACTACCCTACAAACTGCTCTCTGACGGCACACTCGAAGCCCGCGGCGTGGTTTCCCGCAAGAAGCAACTGCTGCCGGTGGTGTTGGCCCTGCTGGAGGACGTGTGACCAGTTACAAGCGGCTGGCCGATATCGAAGCAGCCGGGCGCCGGGCTGCCGTGGCCACCGTCATACGGGCACAGGGTTCGGTGCCGCGGCATGAAGGCAGCAAGATGGTCATCTTTCCCGACGGCCGCACCGAAGGCACGATCGGAGGCGGTGAGCTCGAACACCGGGTGATCGAGGCCGCGCAACGGGTGATCGAGCGGGGCCGGTTGGAGCGATTGAACTACGCCTTTCGTGACCCGCAAGAGGGGGATGTTGGCGTGTGCGGAGGCGAGATGGAGGTGCTGGTGGAACCGATTCAATCGCCCCCGACGGTCATGGTGATTGGCGCCGGGCACGTTGGCCAGGCTGTTTGTCACCTGGCCAGTTGGCTTGGCTTCCGGATTGTCGTCGCCGACGACCGTCCGGAATTTGCCACGCCCGAGGCTTCGCCGGGCGCCGACAGTTACGTGACGGCCCCGCTTGACACGCTGGCCGAACAACTGGAAGTCCACGAGCATACTTTCATCCTGCTGACCACCCGCAGTGTCGAAGTCGACCTGGCCCTGCTGCCGGCGCTGCTCAAAGCCAATCCCGCCTACCTGGGTGTGATCGGCTCGCGGCGCCGCTGGGAGACGGCGGTCGAGCAGCTGCTGGCCAGCGGTGTTGACCCGGAAGCGCTGGGCCGGGTGGTTTCGCCAATGGGTTTAGAATTGAGTGCCGAGACGCCCGAAGAAATCGCGCTGAGCATGATGGCCCAAATCGTGATGCTCTACCGGGGGGGGACCGCCGAGAGGATGGCTCACCAGCCGAAGAGCCTGGGGGCGGAGCATGGAGCCGCTTGACCCATGAGCCTGTGGCACGCCTACAACACGCCCACCTCCATCGAAGAAGCCACAGCCATGTTGGCCGAGTACGCGCCGGCGGCCCGCATTGTGGCGGGCGCCACCGATCTGATCCTGGAACTGGAGCGTGGCCAACGGCCGGACGTCACACGCCTGATTGACATCACCCGAATTCCAGGATTGGACGAAATCCATCTCGATGACCAGGGCTGGGTTCACCTAGGTCCATTGGTCAGCCACAACCACTGCGCCGAGTCGGAGCTGATTCAGGGGCGGGCCGCTTGTCTGGCGCGGGCTTGCTGGGAGGTGGGGGCGCCGCAAATTCGCAATCGGGCGACGATTGCCGGCAACTTGATCACAGCCTCGCCGGCCAACGACAGCATCACGCCGTTAATGGCGCTGGCTGCTCAAGTGACTCTGCGGTCTACCCGGGGTGAACGTATGGTTGCCTTAGGCGATTTCTACCTGGGGGTGCGCCAGACCGTGATGCAGCCCGACGAGTTGATGGTCGATATCACCTTTCCGCTGCCGCCCGAGACCGCCCGCTCAGCCTTCTACAAGCTGGGCTTGCGCCGGGCGCAGGCGATTTCGATCGTCGATGTGGCCATTGTCCTGGATTTCGACGGCGAACTTGTTAAGCGGGCGGCCGTCACCCTGGGCGCCGTCACGCCGGTCATAGTGCATGCCGAAGCCGCCGAAGAATATCTTGTCGGCAAACCGCTAACGCCCGAGGTCATCGACGGGGCCAGCCGCCTGGCGCGCAGCTCGGCGACACCGATCGATGATGTGCGCGGCTCGGCTCAATACCGGCAGCGGATGGTGGAGGCCGGCACACGGCGCACCCTGCGGGCCATCGCCCATCGGCAAGAGCGGGCCGGGCTGCCGGAGCGGCCGGTCATGTTATGGGGGCCCGAGACCTACCACTGGGACACGGTTCTGCCCCAAGACGTGGTCCACGAGGCCGGCACGAGGATTGAGACCACCATCAATGGCCGGGCGCACCGTTTCGACAGCGGCCACGACAAAAGCTTGCTGCGGCTGCTGCGCGAGGAAGGCCAGTTGATTGGTACCAAGGAGGGCTGTGCCGAAGGCGAGTGCGGTGCTTGCACCGTCTCTCTGGACGGTGTTGCGGTGATGGCTTGCATGGTACCTGCGCCGCGCGCCCACCTGGCGGACATTGTGACGATCGAGGGCTTGGCTCACAACGGCCAATTGCACCCGGTGCAGCAAGCCTTCGTCGACGCCGGTGCAGTCCAGTGCGGCTACTGCACACCCGGCTTCATCATGTCGGGGGCCAAGCTGCTCGAAGAACGGCCGGCGCCGACCGAGTGGGAGGTCAAGCAAGCCATCACCGGCAATCTATGCCGCTGCACCGGCTATTACAAGATCATCGAAGCAATTGAACAGGCAGGGTCGAGCAGATCGGCCGAAGGCGCCGGCTGAGCCGGCGGCCAGGAGGTTCGTATGGGCCACCGCAATTACCATTTCCGCGACCAGGTTCAAGCGCGAGAGAAGCGCCGACAATTGCATCCCGTGTGGCGCGGGATCGGCTGTCTGCTGCTGATCATCCTGGCGGCGGTCGGTTATTTCGTTTCCGGCTGGGCACTGGTGCAAAACCAAGTCAATGGCTGGGTGTACTTGCCCCCCGAACTGTACTACCCCGGGTTCCTCTCCCAATGGCTGCCGCCAGGCGCGCTGCTGCAGTTGGCGGTGGCATTCCTTGTCATGCTGCTCGGCTACGGCATCCTGAGCTTCGGCTATGCGCTTGCCTTTCCGATTGAGCCGGGCGAAACCGATGCGCGCAGGCCACGCAAGCTGCGCCGCAGAGGCAAATGGCGCAGCCGGAGTCGATAGACCGAGATGGATCGAACCGTTCCCAACACAGGCTCGGAAGAAATCGAGCTGTATATCAAGACCTATTATTCGTTGTTGCGCTCCTCCGCCGACATCCAAATCCGCACGCTTGAAGAAGTGCACGCCGGCATGGGCTCGGCGCTGCATCCCAGCGCCAGGGGGAGCGAGCCCGACCTGGGTGCGCTGATCTACAGTTCGCTCCGCCTGCCGCCATGCATGCCCCAAGTTGAGCGGGTGATACTGGGACAGAGCCAGGAGGTCTTCCAGCTCCGTGGCGTGGGCGATATTGAATCGTGGCAGCCGGCGCCGCCGGCCGCCAGGCGACGGCGCTCGTTCTTTGATGGGCAGGATACGCTTGCCTGCTACATCGCCAGCCGCTCCGATATCGACGATATTATCCCGCTCCTGACCGCATTCCAAATCGAATGGAACAAGCTACATGGCCTGATGCAGGGCGACCAACTGCAGCGCTTTCTCGAGGCCCCCAGCGATGATCTGGAAGGATTAGCCGCGCTGAGTCACGCCATCGGCGTGCCTGCTGGAGACCTGGAGCGGTTGCGCGGAGTCTGGGGTGCGGCTTTCTGGCCGCTGCTGCGGGCGATCGCCGGGGGCAAGAAGCGGCTGCGAGTGCGCCTGCTGGCCTCGACCCTGAATGATTACCGGCGCGCAACCGAGTTGTGGTGGGAGCAGGTCGAAGCCAGCAATCCCAATCTGCTGCATCGCCCGGTCTATTTCGTGTCAAGCAACACGCACAGTCTGGCCAATTTGCTGACCGGTTTCGCCCTGCGCCAGCGTGAAGAACTGCTGGCCTTCATCCAGGGGCCGGGGGAAGATGACTTGTTGGCGGAATGGGAAGACATCCAGGCGCGCCAGGTTCCCTCAAGCCCCGAGAACTTCCTGTATTACGCGCTCAAGAGCTATGTTCAGACGCCGCAGGGACAACACTTGCAGCCGCAGATCGAAGACGTCGAGCGGCGCAGCGGCATCACGCGCGTGCCTAGCGAGCACAGCTTCGATGTTGAGGCGCAAGTGATCGATTTGTCGCAGCTGGACGCCGACGGAATTGATCCGCGACTGCCGCACGACTTGGTCGAGCGGCTGCGAGCCAGCCAGTCCTACATTGTGAACATCGACTACCCGTTGGGGATGGCGGCCTACCTGCTGCTGACTTCGATCGCCAGCCGTGTCGGCGATCTGCGCGGGGTCTTCATTGTGGGCAAGGCGGCCACGCTCAATGGAGTGATTGGCGATGTCATGATCCCGTCGGTGGTCTTTGATGAACAATCCCACAACACCTATCTGTTTGAAAATTGCTTTCGGGCAGGCGATGTCGAAGCGGATCTGGTCTACGGCACCGTGCTCGACAATCAGAAGGCAGTCAGCGTCCGCGGCACTTTCTTGCAGACCCCCAAATACATCGACGTGTTTTACCGGGAGGGGTACACCGACATCGAGATGGAGGCCGGGCCGTACCTGTCAGCCATCTACGAGATGGCCAGGCCCAAGCGCTATCCGACGGATGAGATTGTCAATCTGCACGAGTTGCCGTTCGAGTTGGGCATTCTGCACTATGCCTCGGACACACCGCTGAGCAAAGGCAGGAACTTGGGGGCGGGATCGCTGTCCTACTACGGCATGGATCCAACCTATGCCGCCAGCCTGGCCGTGCTGCGCCGCATCCTGGTGCGAGAAGTGGAGCGGATGGACACAAACGACGAGCAGCTGGCGGCAGTGGTCGACGACCACATCTAGGAGTGCTTGGATGACCAGCTTGGGCCAGGGGATGACACGAGTCGACGCCCGCGGCAAAGTCACCGGCGAGACGCGCTTCCCAGGAGATCTGAACTACCCTGACCAGACCTTCCTGCAAATCCTGTTCGCTGGCAGGCCGCACGCCCGCATACGGGCGATTGACACCAGCCAGGCTGAAACAATCGAGGGCGTGCTGCTGGTGCTGACCGCCAAGGATGTTCCCGTGAACGAGTACGGGCTCATCCTGCCCGATCAGCCGGTGCTGTGCGGGCCCGGCTCGGATAAGCCGCACGCCGACCGTGTCCGCTTTGTCGGGGACCAAGTAGCGGTGGTGGTTGCAGAAACCGAAGCCATCGCCCGGACTGCAGTCGCCAAGATCGAGGTGGATTACCAAGACCTGCCGGTTGTGACTGATCCGGTGGCCGCCATGCAGCCCGGGGCGACGGTCATTCACCCGGATCACGAAAGCAACGTGTTCCACAAGTACCAGATCCGCAAGGGGGATGCCGAGGCTGCCCTGGCCCAGGCTGAGGTGGTGATCGAGGCCGAGTACCGCACGCCGGCCCAAGAGCACGCCTACCTGCAGCCGGAAGCCGGTGTGGCCTACCTCGACGGCCAGGGCCGAGTGACGGTGGAGGTTGCCGGCCAGTGGACGCATGAGGACCAAGAGCAGATCGCCCACGCCCTGGGCCTGCCACTTGAGCGGATCCGCGTTCGCTACCCGGCGATCGGCGGTGCCTTCGGCGGCCGCGAGGACATGTCGATACAGATCGTGCTGGCGCTGGCCGCCTTGCGGCTGCATGAACGCGGCATCAACCGGCCGGTCAAGACGATTTGGTCGCGCGAGGAGTCGATCGTCGGCCACCACAAGCGCCATCCGTTCGTCCTGCGGGCCAAGTGGGGCGCCGACCGGCAGGGCAAGGTTACGGGCGCCAAGGTCGAGATTATCCAGGACGGCGGGGCCTACGCCTACACCTCGACCAAGGTGTTGGGCAACGCCACCTTGATGTGCACCGGGCCTTACGAGATTGACAACGTGTGGGTCGACGCGTACTCGGTCTACACCAACCATGTGCCCGGCGGCGCTTTCCGCGGCTTTGGGGGTCCGCAAGCGGCCTTTGCCGCCGAAGGCCAGATCAACAAGCTGGCCGAAGCCTTGGGGCTGGATCCTGTCGAAATCCGGATGCGCAACGTCCTCAAGGAAGGCAGCCTGCTGTCGGTTGACACACCGCTGCCGCCTGGCATTTCGCTGGAAGAGGTCATTGCCTCGTGCGCCTCGGCCGCCGGGTGGCAGCACACGGTGGAGGGCTGGCAGGGACCCAACGGCGCGGGCGCTGAGGAGCGGCATGTCAAGCGTGGGGTGGGCTTCGCCTGCGGCTTCAAGAACGTCGGGTTCTCCTTTGGTGCGCCAGAGAAGTGTGTCGCCAAGATCGAATTGCAGGGTGGCGCCGAGGTGGAACGGGTCATCCTGCGCCATGCGGGCGCCGACGTCGGCCAGGGCGCCCATACCGTGTTTATCCAGATGGCCGCCGAAGCGGTCGGGGTGTCCGCCGACCGAGTTGCGCTCGACGTCTCGGATACCGCCAGCTCGGGCGACTCCGGCTCGGCCTCGGCTTCGCGCATGACATTCATGGCCGGCAATGCCATCCGCGGGGCGGCCGAAGCCGCATTGCGCCGCTGGGAGGACGAGGAGCGGCCGGCCATCGGCGAGTTTACCTACCGCCCGCCGGCGACCGAGATGTTTCACCCGGAGACCGGCAAGGCCAAACCCAACTTTGCCTACGGCTATGTGGCCGAAGCCGCTTTCGTCGAAGTCGACACAGAGACCGGGCATGTCCACCTGCGCAAGGTGGTGTGCGCCGATGATGTCGGCAAGGCCATCAACCGGCAGCAGGTGATCGGGCAAATTGAGGGCGGTGTGGTCCAGGCGGCCGGCTACACGATCCTCGAGGACTTTCAGCAGCTTGACGGGCGCGTGCAAACCCAGCACTTGTCGACCTATCTAATTCCAGGCGTGCTCGACATCCCCGACGAAGTGCAGTCCATCGTGCTCGAGGTGCCCGACCCGATTGGGCCGTGGGGGGCTCGTGGTATGGCCGAGATGCCGTTCATCCCCTTGGCTCCGGCGGTTGCGGCGGCCGTGCGGGATGCAACCGGTATCTGGTTTGACGAGTTCCCGCTGACCCCCGAACGTATCAGCCGCGGGCTCGAACCGCTGCCGTAGCCATGACCGGCGGCCCAAGGATCCTGCTTCGCGGCGGTGGTGACCTGGCGACTGGCGTTGCCGCCAGGCTGCATCGCACCGGCTTCCAGGTTGTCGTCTGCGAAATCGAACAGCCGCTGGCCGTACGGCGGTTGGTGGCGCTGGCCGAGGCCGTGTATGCCGGGCAGGTCCAGATTGAAGACTTGCCGGCCGTCAAGGTGGCCAACGCGGGTGCGGTCGTCGAAGCCTGGGCCAATAGCCAGATACCGGTGTTGGTGGATCCAGCGGCCGCCAGCCGCCAGGCGCTCAATCCAGACGGCTTGGTGGATGGCCGCATGCGCAAGCAGCCGCCCGAATTGGGACGCGAGGCGGCGCCGATGGTCATCGGCCTGGGGCCGGGCTTCACCGCCGGCAAGGACTGTCACGCCGTGGTCGAGACAATGCGTGGCCACAATCTGGGCCGGGTGATTTGGGCCGGCCAGGCCCAGGCCGACACTGGCGTTCCCGATCCGGTCGGTGGCAAAGATCGGGACCGGGTGCTGCGGGCGCCGGCCACCGGCGTGCTGACCGCGGTTGCCGAGATTGGCCAGGCGGTCGAGCAAGGCGCCGCGCTGGCGACGGTCGATGGGCACCGGCTAGAGGCCCCCTTTGACGGTGTGCTGCGGGGCATCATCCATGATGGCGTGGCGGTCAAGGCCGGCATGAAAGTCGGTGACCTGGACCCGCGTCTCGAATCCGGCTACGCCTCCCAGATTTCGGACAAAGCCCTGGCCGTCGGTGGGGGCGTCCTGGAAGCGCTGCTGACCCGGCCGCAGATCCGGGCCAAACTGGCGGACTGAGTTGGAGCTGCGCAAGGCGCTGCGGCTGGTTGGAGGCACCGTCGTCAGCTTCGTGGGCGCCGGTGGCAAGACCAGCGCCATGCGCCGCTTGGTCCGTGAGCTGGCTGGCCACCGGCCGGTCCTCGTGACGACCACAACCCATCTAGCGACTCAAGAAGCGGATCTGGCTGCGACGCATCTGATCTGGCGGTTGGGTGATGATCTGGGCCAGGTTGTCGAGGCGGCCATCGAGCACGGGTCAGCGCTGGTTAGCGGCCGGCCCTTGGCTAATGACGAAGGCAAATTGGCTGGACTGCCGGTCGAGGCGATCGACGATCTCCATCACCTGCTGGCCGAGCGGGGTGGGGTGCTACTTGTTGAAGCCGATGGTTCGCGCCAGCGGCCCCTTAAGGCGCCGGCCGAGCATGAGCCGGTTATTCCGCCGACAAGCGATCTGGTGGTGCCGGTCATCGGACTGCGGGCAATCGGCCAGTTGCTGGGGCCGGAGGTTGTCCATCGCCCCGAGCGCCTGGCGCAGGTGACGGACCTCGAGCTCGGCCAGCGGATTGAACCGGCACACCTGGTCGGCTTGCTGACCTCGACCGACGGCTCGCTGAAGGGGATCCCGCCGGCTGCCAGCGTACGTCCGCTGCTGATCGGCGGGTCCGACAGGTTGGAAGCGGCCCAAGAGGTTGCCCAGGGCGCCTTGGCCACGGAGCGTCTGGCCAGCGTGGTTTTGGCCCCGCCACAAGAGAACGGCGCTTGTCTGGCTTTTGGCCGGATTGCTGGAGTCGTGCTGGCCGCCGGCGGCGCCAGCCGGATGGGTTCGCTCAAACAGGCCGACAGCTGGCATGGTCAACCGCTTGTGGCCCGAGCGGTGTGGGCGGCCGCTGGGGCAGGCTTGGCACCGATCGTCGTTGTGCTGGGCGCCGAAGCCGACCGGGTGCGACAGCGGATCGGGACACGTGGCGTCGAAGTTGTGGTCAACGAGCGTTGGAATGAGGGGCAGAGCGGGTCGATGCGGGCTGGCCTGGCCGCCGCCGCCGAGCGCTGCGAGGGGGTCGTCTTTCTGTTGGCGGACATGCCCCTGGTTGATAGCGAGCTGATAAGCCGGCTGGTGGCGGCCCACCGGGCAACGTTGGCACCAATCGTCGCCCCCCGAGCCGCCAACAGATGGGGCAACCCGGTTTTGTTTGACAGGATTACATTCGAAGCGCTGGCGCAGGTCCAGGGTGACCGCGGCGGCCGGGCGGTGTTCGATCAATTCATGATCGAGCCGGTGCCCGCCGACGAGCGGGCCTTGCTTGACGTCGATACGGCCGAAGACTGGCAGGCGTTGGACTGAGCGGCGCCGCGTTGACCCTGCTGTCTGGCGGGTGCTATAATCGCGGAACGATGGTGCACAACCTCAAGCAGATAGGCAGCCAGCGGATTAACGCTAACGATAGTCCAGTGCGGCGGAGGCAGGCGCAGCCGGCGCTGAGCTAGCGCGGTTCGCCAGGACTTCCGCCGCCCGGCTACGACAGAGCGGGCGGCTTTTTCTTTCCCCGGGAGGGGTCGATGTACAAGACACACACATGCGGCGAACTGCGTAAAGAACACATCGGCCAGCAAGTCACGCTGGCGGGATGGGTCAACCGGCGTCGCGATCACGGCGGAGTCACCTTCCTCGATGTGCGCGACCGCTGGGGGTTGACCCAGGTTGTGGCCAATCCGGAGCTGTCGGCCGATGCTCATCAGACGGCCGAAGACGTCCGCTCGGAATTTGTCGTCCAGGTGGAAGGGACGGTGCGCGCCCGGCCGGCTGGCAGCGCGAACCCGGATTTGCCGAGCGGGGAGATTGAAGTCGAGGCTCACCGGCTTGTAGTGCTCAACCCGGCCAAAACCACGCCGTTCGCCATCAACGATGAGAGCGAAGTCGATGAGATGGTCCGGTTGCGCTACCGCTACCTGGACCTACGGCGAGAACGCATGAAGGCCAATCTGGCATTGCGCCACAAAGTGGTCAAGTACATCCGTGATTACCTGGATGGCCAGGGGTTCCTCGAAGTCGAGACCCCCATCCT
>Ga0299906_10002369_pt1 | contig 15676 bp, 12 predicted proteins | sample RVTome_14_FD_200259 | JGI IMG/M metagenome (GOLD analysis project Ga0299906, IMG submission 200259) | Soil microbial communities from uranium-contaminated site in the Upper Colorado River Basin, Wyoming, United States - RVT145D125 (version 2) ... | reverse complement strand
CAGGACCGGGTCGTGGGCGCGCACGCCCGCGGCCCCGGTGACGACGTAGGCCACGGCTCGGTTGAGCACGGCGAACAGCTCGGACTCAGACGTCCAGCCCCCGGCGCCCGGAGGGTCTCTCTCGAGACTCGTGATGCGAACGGGTCCCGGTCCGCCGGCGAGCCGTCGGGGACGATCCGCCTCGACACCCAACAGCATGGTCACATCCCGGTGCGTCTCGAAGGCTGTTTCGGTGCAGTGGACCGTCAGCCTGCCGGCCCACCGCCGGTAGTCCGTCTTCGCGTCCAGGAAGCGGGCGTTCACGACGCGCCGGCCCCGGGACGTCATGCACGGCATCACGCGCGGCCGATGGTCGCGAACGATGGCAGCCAGGAACGGGCCTCGACCCTTGCCGAGCGCGTGATGAACGCCCCTCACCGCGATATCCGCATAGAAGCGGCGGAAGTTCTGTGGCACGCGACTCGGGGTCCAGACGATCTCGAAGAGCTCGAGCACCTCGAACCGATCCGCGAGATCGGAAAGGATGCAATTTTCGACGTGACGCCCGTTGCTCCAGACGACGAAGAGGCTCGAGTCGGTGGTCGGTGCCCGCCCGTCCTCCAGGCTGGACCCCTGCTCGCCGGTCACGGTCCCCGTCGACTGCGTCACGTCCGATCCTTCGCGTCAGTTGCGTAGGCGAGGCCGCATTCGCTCCCCGACCAGCGTGACGGCTCGCCAAAGGTCGAACAGGAAGGGCATCGGGTCTCTACGCGAGAGCACCGCATGGAATTTGCGCCCGCGCACGGACGCGGTCCACTCGCGCAGCGAGAGTCGGCCCCGGCGCCAGGACACGAACGCGGATTGCATGTCATGACGCAGATCGATCCACTTCGCACCGGAATACGACTGTGTGCGGTTCGGGGGAAGCTGCAGCCCCATCGCGTCGCAGTACATGGTATGGAGCAGCGCGACCCCGCCCGCCTCCGCGATCGCCGAGCGCCCCGTCGGGCGACCCACGTTGGGCTCGATGACGTAGTGCTGGCCCGTGCGAGCGTCGCGCTTCATCTCGAGGTAGCCCAGACCCTGGTATCGGAGGGCTCCGAACAGCGACAGCGTCGTCTCCAGCACGACGTCGTTCCGTACTTCCTCGCCCAGGCAACTGGATCCGGTCTCCGGCGGCCATTGGCGGAGCTTGCGGGCGACGAACGTGACGAGCGGGCGGGAATCCCTGTCGTAGTAGCAGTTGCACGAGAACAGCGAGCCGTCGCCGCCGTCGATCCATTGCTGTGCCATCAGCCTGTCGACCCATGGCGCACACTCGTCGTACAGCTCGAGGAGACGCTGCGGCGACTCCACCTTGAACACTTTCGCCTGCGTGTTCCGGTCCCATTCAGGCGTGCGCGCCCGCGGCTTCAGAAGACACGGAAAATCGAGCTCCTGGGCCGCGCGCACCGCGTCCTCCCGTTCCCTGAGCTCGATGGTCGTCGGAACCGGAAGCCCCTTTCCGGCGGCGTAGGCGTAGAACGCGTCCTTGTCCATCAGGAGATCGACGACCTCGGCCGGAGGCAGGACGATCGTGAAGTGTTCCGCCAGAGCGTCTCGATTCCGCGAGATCGCACGCACGCTTTTGTCCTGGCAGGGGAGGAGGAGCGCCTCTCCCGCGACGCTCCTGCCGAGTGCCTCGAGGGTATCGTGCAGCTCGGGGCTCGTCGGGTCGGCCGCCACGATCCGCTCGCAGGTGTTCGTGCGACAGGCGGGGTGCCGGAGGTCCGCCGCCACCGCGAGGACGCGCACTCCACGCTCGTGCAGCAGACGAGCCGCCTGGAGGCCCTGGAGGCTGTCGAGGCCGACCAGGACCACCGGCGGACGCTCCACCGGAGACGACGCCTTCGGGAGGGCGACCTGCTCACCGAGCCGCGCCTGGGCGCCGTCCGGACGGTTCACGCGCGCGGAGGGGAGAGGGCCGAGGGTCTGCCCGTACGGCTCGAGTCCCGCGTCACGGGCGCAAATGGCCGGATACACCGACGCACGTGCGCGGGCCAGGTGTCCGGGATCGTCGATCTCGGCCCACAGCAGCCCTTCCGCGACACGACAGGCGACGGGGTGGAGGGGCGCGACGCCCACGAGGCAGTCGGTCTCGTAGTCCACCATGAGGCTGCGCCGGAAGGCTTCCGCGGCGAAGTCCTTCATGTGGCGGAAAAGCGCAGCGGAAACCTTGGTGATGCCCACGAGCTCGCCAACGGGCGGTTCCGAAAGCGCCGTTCTGTCCTTCGACATGTCCACCAGCCGACCCTCACGAGCCGAGACGAACACCTCGTCGCCCGCGTGCGTCCAGCCCGAGAGCAGCACGCAGCTCTCGTCTGCACCCAGGATCTCGCTGAGGGCACGCTGCTCGTAGATCAAGTCGGATTCCAACAGGAGGAAGTCGCCGTCCAGGAGGTCTCGGGCGCAGTACAGCGAGTACATGCTGCCCGACTCGCGGTAGAGCTCGTTGTGCGCAGTCGTGACGAGCCCCGGAAAGGCGGACGCGAACTCCTCGTAGGCGCCATGCATGTGGCCCGTCACGAGAACGATGCGCTCGATCCCCGCGCGCGTGAGCCTGCAGATGGATTCCTCGATGATGGGCTCGTCGCCGAGGGCCAGGAGCCCCTTGGGCCGGTCGTCGAGCTCCGAAGAGAGACGCGAGCCCACGCCGGCGGCGAGGATGACCGCCGTGTCGACGGCCGTGGTCACGCGCGGACCCCCAGCGTATCCGCCAGCGCCTCGGTGAGACCCTCGAGGTCGGCGTCGCGGATGTCGCCCATGTGCGCGATCCGGAAGATATCCGAGCCGAGGCGGCCCTGACCGGCGTAGATGACGAAGCCTCTTGCCTTGAGCGCGTCGTGGAGATCGTCGTACCGGCAGCCGGAGGGGAGCCGGTAGGCGCGCAGCACCGCCGAGCAAGCGGCGTCGGGCAACAGAGGCTCCACTCCCAGGGCGGCCAGGCAGTCGCGCACGCGCTCGGCGACGGCGCGATAACGCGCCAGCCGCGCCGCCTGCCCCCCGCACTCTTCGAGCTCGGTCAAGGCTTCTCGCAGCGCGAAGGCGACCTGCACGGCCTGCGTGAACGGTGAGAAGCCATCTCCGTGCTGACCCGTCGCGTAGCGTCGCAGGTCGAAGTAGACGCTGCCCACCTCCCAGTCGACATCCCGGAGCACGTCCTCCCGAACCAGGACGAACGACAGCCCGGGTGATCCATGGAGGCACTTGTTCGCCGTGGCCGCGAGGGCGGCGATGGGCCACGAGTCAAGGTCGATCGCCTCGGCGCCGAAGCTGCTCACGGCGTCGAGCAGCAGGAGACACCCGTGTCGACGGCAGAGATCGGCCAGGGCGGGGAGGTCGTTCAGGCGCCCGGTCGTGGTCTCGTGGTGGACGGCGGCCACGGTGCGGATGCCCGGGTTCCGGGCCAACTGTCGCTCGACTTCCTCCAGGTCGATCCCCTGCTCCCAGGGGCTCGACACACACGTGAGTGCCCGACGGTGCGCCTGGAGCATCGCCGCCATCCGCTCTCCGTAGACGCCATTGGCAGCCACCAGGCTCTGCGAGTCGGGCGGCGCCAAGGTGGCGAGCATCGCCTCGACCGCGGCGGTTCCCGAGCCCGTCAGGAGCACGGCCCGCATCGGCGCCCCCCCCGCGTACACGGTCTCGAGCGAGGCGAGGATCGCCTTCGTCAGGTCGGCGAACTCGACCTCACGGTGACACCAATCGCCCCGACTGAACGCCGCGCGCACGCGCTCCGTGAGCGTGACCGGTCCCGGATTGAGCAGAATCTGGCGTTGGCTCACGAGCCCCCCGCGAGGAACGACCGGAGCCTCTGGGCCACCTCGTGCGGCTGCAACGAAGGGCGAGGCAGCTTGGCCCGAACCCCGGGCAACGTCGGAACGTGGACGAAATGGAGCGTCTGCTCGTCGGCGCTCAGAATCGCTGCCAGCTCGTCGGGGGTCGACGCTCTGGAGATGCGCGGGTAGCCGCAGCCGGCCGCGATCGCACAGAAGTCGATGGAGCGGGAGACCGTGGCCTGTCCCCCGGTCGACTCGTGCACCCCGTTGTCGAAGAGGATGTGGATCAGATTGCGGGGCCGCTCGTAGCCCACGGTCGCCTGCGCTCCCATGCGCATGAGCGCTGCGCCGTCCCCGTCCAGAGCCACCACGCGGCGTTCCGGCTGCGCGATGGCGAGTCCGAGGCCGAAGCTCGGAGCGCATCCCATCGAGCCCACCATGTAGAGCTGGTTCTCCCGGTCACCCAGCTGGTACAGCTCGCGGCCCGTGTACCCGGTCGTCGCCACCACGACGTCCGATTCGCGGGTCGCGGCCTGCACCGCCTGCAGCAGGTCCCAGCGCAGATGTCGAGGGACGTGCGTTTCCGGGAACGTCGCCACGAGCTCCTTCGGCTCCTGGACCGACGTGAGCTCCCACCGCTCGACCGTTCCCTTTCGCATGACGAGCGCGTAGGGGCGGCCCACGTCGTCCATGTGCTGCACCGCCCGGTCCAGACAGGCATCGATTCGATCGACCTGGTCGGGGAAGTACTCCCAGGGGATGTCCATCAGCTCGAGGAGAGCGGTCGTGATGGCGCCCATCAGCTCGTGCTGAGGCTCATCCGCGGGGCCGCCGGGCTCGGCACGCAGGGTGGTGATGAGCAGGAGCGGAATTCGGAAGGTATGGGTGAGCGAGGTCAGGGGGTTCAATGCGTTCCCCAGACCCGAGTTCTGATGCATGACCACGCCACGCACGCCGCCGAGCTCCGCGCCCGCGACGAGCGCGATGGCGTCGCCCTCGTTCGCGGCCCCGATGTACCTCAGATCCGAGCTGTCAACGACATAGTTGATGAACGGGGTCAGGTAGGAGCACGGCACCCCGGAGTAGAGATGGAAGCCGTGGTCCCCGGCGCGCGTGATGAAGCTATCGGCATTGATCATGTGCCGTCATTCGAAGCTTCCGGCCGCCACGATGTCGTCCAGGCTGTCCACGTCCAGCCAGTGGCCGGTACTGTAGAGAACGCGGACGTTCTCGCCGCGACGCACGAGATGGCCGAGCAGGGTCGGAATCGTGGCGAGCTTCCGCTCCGGTCCAGAGCAGATCTCGGCCACGACCTCCCTCAAGCGGGGGACGGCCTCCCCGGACACCTTCAGGAGACCCATCCACTCCCCGTGGATTCGGCTCTGCTCGATCTCCTCGCCGATGTCCTCGAGGAGCACCTCGCTGTAGAACGCGTGCCGAGTGTTCGGCATCGAGCAGCGCACGTAGTCCGCGATGCGGTACCGGTTGACGCTCTCCATCCAGTTCGTGTCGACGGCGATCGCGAAGTCGTTCTCCGTCTCCACGAGGGCCTCGAGGATGTACTTGCGGAACAGCACGTCTCCGTAGGATACGAGGACGTCGTGCTGCGATTCCTCGGAAGCATCGAGCGCGAGGTGCAGCGAGAAGAGCTCCCCCGTCGTCTCGTAGTCGTCGTTGTCGACGTACGTCAGCTCGGGTAGCGTGACGGCATCCTTTCGATACCCGCGCACGACGGTGACCTCGGTGACCCCCAGCGCTCGGTACGTCGAGACGATGTGCGACAACAGGGGCTCCCCGCGCACCTTCACCATCGCCTTGGGCTTGTCCTCCGTGAGCTCCCCGAGGTCGGCGCCCCTGGAGGCCGCCAGCACGATCGCCCTCACCTCGGCGCTCGTTTCGGGCAGGTACAGCCGCTCCGCGATCTCCAGCTCCGAAGCCCCCTGCAGCCGGAAGATCTCCTTCACGGGAACGATCCGCTCGTTGATGCTCAGCAGGTTCTGCTCGCGGGCGATCGTCGTCGCCGCCTCCTGCATCGCGGCGACGGAAGCCCGCAGGACGTGGTTCGCCCAGATCACGATCGAGAAGCCGTAGTCGCGGAAGACGTCCGTGGGCGTGCGGTAGTACTTCGTGGGCACGATCACGACCGGGCTCCGGTCGCCCCACTCGCGCTTGAATTCCAGGATCTCGTCGGCGGAGGTGTCGGAGCTGTGGATCAGGATGGCATCGGCTCCGGCCGCGTCATAGGCCTCGGCTCGGCGCAGCGCCTCGGGCAGGCCCCAGCCCGCGATCAAGGCCTCGACCCGGGCCACGATGACGAAGTCGTCGTCCCGCTGAGCGTCCTTTCCGGCCCTGATCTTCCCGCAGAACTCGTTCATGTCCGCGAGCTGCTGCCGGTGGCCGCCGATGAAGCTGTTCGTCTTGGGAAAGAGCTTGTCCTCGATGCAGACCGCGGAGACGCCGCGCTGCTCGAGCTTGCGCACCAGCCTCTGCATGTTGTTGAAGTTGCCGTACCCCGTGTCCCCGTCGAGCATGATCGGGATCGCGGTCGCGTCGGCCATGAACTCCAACATCTCCAGAACCTGGGTCCAGCTGGCCTCGTTGTTGTCTCGGACCCCGTACTGCGCGGAGAGGCACAGTCCGCTCGCCCACAGGCCTTTGAACCCGGCCTCCTCTCCGATTCTCGCGCTGATGCCGCTGTGCGCCTCGATCAGGAACTCCACCTGCTCGGAGTCGAGGAGCGCTCGAAACTGGCGGTTCTTGGAAGGACGGTCCTCCGGTCGGGACGCAGCGTCCTTCGCAAGGACGGGGGTAGAAACGGCTTCGCTCATCGACGGATCCCTCTAATGTCGTGGATCGTGGAGGCGCAGTATCCTAATCTACTGCACGAGCTCTCGCGCCCCCTGGTTTTTTTTTCGCCGACGGTCGACCGGGCGCACTCCCGGTCGGGGGCGGGCTGCGAGCCGCCGAAACCACTAATCTACATGAGGACGCCATCGTGAGGATCCTCGTAGCGAGCCACATTTCGCCACGGGCGCTCGAGGAGCTGAGCTGCCGTCACGAGCTCGTCGACGGGGTCGGCCGATCCGAGGAGGAGCTCCGGAGGCTGGTCGCCGGCTGCGAGGCCATCGTCTTCAGGAGCGGTGTCCAGATCACGGCATCCGTCATGGAGGGCTCACCGCAGCTTCGTCTCGTAGTGAGAGCCGGGTCCGGCATCGACAACATCGATCTGGCGTACGTGGAGGAGCGTGGCCTGGAGCTCGCCCGCGTGCCGGGGCCCGGCGCACAGGCGGTCGCCGAGATGACCTTCGCCCTGATCCTGGGGTTGGCCCGTCAGGTGCTGTCGGCCGACAAGGCCCTCCGGGAAGGTCGCTGGATCAAGCACCAGGTCCGGGGTCGCCTGCTGCACGGAAAGACGCTGGGCGTCTACGGCGCCGGGAACATCGGGTACCGGGTGGCCCGTATGGGCGTCGCCTGGGGAATGCGGGTCCTCGCCTGCGTCGACCGTCCATCGAGGGAGCGAAAGGACCGGTTCGAGGAAGACGGGGTCGCGCTCGAGACACCGGAGGTGCTGCTCTCGGAAGCGGACTACGTGAGCATACACGTGCCTCTGGGCGATGCCACGAGGCGGATGATCGGCCGCTCCGAGCTGGCCACGATGAAGCCGACGGCGTTTCTGGTGACGCTCGCCCGCGGTGGGGTCGTGGACGAGGACGCGCTTTTCGAGGCGCTGGAAGCAGGTCGGCTGGCGGGGGCGGGGCTGGACGTCCACGAGCGGGAGGGAGACGGCCACGTGTCGCGCCTCGCCTCGCTTCCCAACGTCATCCTGACCCCCCACATCGGAGCCACGACCATCGACACCCAGGACGTGATCGGCGGGAAGATCGTCGAGATCATGGACACGTTCGCGGCCGGCTGATCCGCATCCCACGCTACTGCCCGGCCGGAGCCCTCCGCCCGGCCAGCGCCGCGAGGATCGAGGGTCGTACGCCCATGAGGCTCGTGACCCGCTGACTCAGCGCCAGCGAGGAGAACACGATCACGCTGGCGACCGCGAAGCCGACGCCCTCCACACCCCATGCGGGCGCCAGCACCACGACCAACGGCGCGACGAGCACGAGGGACACTCCGTAGACGTTCAGGCACTCGCGCTCATGGCCGCCCACCGTCAGAAGGGGCAGCACGGGGCCCACGGCCGCCCGGACGAGCTGTGCGAGCGCGATCATCAGGAGCAGGCCGTACCCGTCGACGAACTCCGCGCCGAAGAGACCCAGCATCCACCGACCGAAGATCCAGAAGCCGACGACCGCACAGAGTGAGCCGAAGAACGTGAGCCGGGTGGCCCGCTCCGCCATCGCCTGAAGCAGGGCCTTGTCCCCGAGGGCCTGTGCCTGGGCGGCTCCCGGCATCGTGAAGGCGTCGACGGCGAAGAGGAGGAAGGAGATCAGCGACGCGACCTTGTAACCGATCGTGAACACCGCGATATCCTCCGACGACAGGAAGAGGCCCGCGACGATGATGCTCGACTCCGGGAGATAGTCCCGGAAAAGTGAGATGATCAGGAGGGACAACGCCGTCGGGGTCCAGCGCCCGACCTCGAAGCTGGAGGTCACGTCGCCGAGTTCGCGCTTCAGCGCCCCACCCATGGCTCCGAGCAGAATCGTGAGCGCCACGACCATGCTGCCGGCCTGCAAGAGCATCACCGTGGTGACCCGGGGATGCCCGCCCAGCCACCAGATGAGGCAGGCGACCGCCAGGAAGAGGGCCGGACGCAGAACGGTGTTGGGAATGAAGGCCGCTCGAAACCAGGAGAACGAGAGGGCGAAGCCCTGCAGCGTGCCGATGGTGGCCATGATCGGCACGGCAGCGAAGGCGACGACCATTGGCCAAGGGTCCCCGCCCGAGCGGCGGATCAGGACGAAGGCGGCGCTCGCCCCGATCAGGGCCGTCGCCGTGCTCACGGCCAGCACCGTGCTGCCGCTGAAGACGACGTAGCCACGGATCGTGCTCCGATCGTTCAGGGCGATGCCCTTTCCGATGAAGCGGGGAGCGGCGCTGTTGTAGCCCAGGCCGGACAGGCGGGCCACGAGGATGCACCACGAGTACGCGAGCAGATAGCTGCCCAGATCCTCGGCCCCCATCCAACGCGCGAGCACCCACTGGGTGACCAGCACCAGTAGCGCCCCTCCGACCCTGCATCCGAAGATGAACCCGGATCCTTGCACCAACTGGACCAGGCCGTCGTCCGTCGCCGACTTCAGCCACCGTGAAACGACGCCGGCGCCCTTCTGTGCGGCCGGGCCCTGCTCCAGCTTCGCTTCCTCAGGAGCCAAGGTCTGGCTCTTCGTGACGCACCGTTCGGAGCTCCGGGAATCGGCGTGTGATCTCCGCGAGAACCCGCCGGCCGGATCGGCCGTCGCAGTACAGGTTCATCCGCCGGCGAATCTCGGACCATCGGGTCTGGGTGTCCAATGGGGCCTGCACGCCTTCCAGCACCGCGAACAGCGCCTCCGTCAGCGTCGCGCCACTCTCACAGACGGGGCCGACGGCGATCTCGGCTGGATCGAAGATCAGCGATCGGCTACTCGCCCTGAACTCGTCGAGGTCGGGCAGGTAGTGGATGATCGGCCGCTCGAGCATCATGTAGTCGAAGATGATCGACGAGTAGTCGCTGATCAGCGCGTCGGTGGCGGGGAGCAGCCCGTAGATGTCGATCCCCTGCGGCAGCTCGATGACGCGCGCGCCGGTGGCGTCGAGGCTGCCACGGTCGTCCGGGTGGAGCTTGAGGAAGAAGATCGCGTCGTGACGCTCCATCAGCCGGTCGACATCCGTCCAGTCGACGTCGACGAAGGGCTTGGCGCTGTCGCGGTATGTGGGCAGGTAGAGGAACACGAATCGGCCGGCGTCCACCGCGTGGCGGAACGGCTCGGGCCAACCCTGCCGTGCCTGCTGCCCGTTCCCGGAGTCCTCGAACAGGATGTCGTTGCGCGGATAGCCCGTGATGGCCACGGCGTCGTCTTGCACGCCGAACGCACGCCGCGTGATCTGCGCGTTCTCGGACGACGTGGCGATGATCAGGTCCGGCCGGTCGACGTGCCACGGCATCATGATCGAAAGGAAGAGCCGCTCGGGGGGCGAACCGTGAAAGAGGCGGTAGTAGCGGTTGCGCGGGTTGTCGATGTCCCGCTCGAACGCCTTCAGCGGAACCCCGCTCCACAGGTTCACCTTTCGCGCGGATCGCGACGTCCAGTAGTTGACGTCCTTGCAGAAGTTGTCGAAGAAGTAGACGCCGGCTCGGAGGCAGCAGGCCAGCCCCCGAGCCGACCAGACCCGATGCGCTTCGTACCCCTCGTCCCGTAGCTTGCGGACGATGTTCCCGTCGCGCGAGATCCACACCAACCGGACGGACCCCGAGAGCTCGGCCTGACAGTGGAGGAAGAGCGAAGCCGCGTTGTCGGCGAACCGATGTCCCCCCCACGACCCGAACACCCAGAGGTCCGAGCGACGCGGCACGAAGCCGGAGAGGAAGTACAGCGTGAAGAGCGCAGGCCTCGCCAAGAGCGCACCGAGGTAAGTGAGATTCCGCGTCAGTGCGTCCATGGGAGCTTCTCGTCCTTGTTGACGGTCCGCGTCGAATATGGCGGATCGCCGCCGCGTTGGTGACAGTGTTCTCCGTCATCCACGTTCTGAGAGGTGCCCTCGGGGGATCCCTGAGACACATGTGCGATCTGGTCCGGGGCCAAGCGGAGCGCGGGCTCCGGACCGGCGTCGTGACGAGCACCGACATCGGTGGGGCGTCGACCGACGCCGCGCTCTCCGCGTTGGAGCCCTCGTGTGCCCTGCACGTCCACAGGATTCCCATGGAGAGGACGCCCGGCTGGTCGGACCTTCGAGCGGGCAGGGCGCTCGAGGACATCTGCCGGAAGGCCCGTCCCGACATCGTCCACGGGCATGGAGCGAAGGGTGCGGCCTACGCACGCTTGCTCGGACCGCGCCTCGGAGCGAAGGCCGTCTACACACCCCATGGTGGATCCCTCCACTACTCCTGGGCCACCGCGTCCGGTGTGGTCTATCTGGGGCTGGAGCGGCTCCTGAAGAGCCGAACCGACGGAATGATCTTCGAGAGCGGCTACGCGCTCCAGACCTACGAGGAGAAGCTCGGCGCCGCGCCGCGCCTCCATCGCGTCGTTTACAACGGTCTTCATGAGCACGAGTTCACGCCGGTGCCGCGTGGGTCGGAGAAGTACGACTTCGTCTTCGTGGGGGAGCTGAGGCGTCTCAAGGGGATCTACGTGCTGCTCGAGGCCGTGGCGAGGCTTCGGGCCGAGCACGAGCTTTCGGTGCTGCTCGTCGGGTCGGGAGACGAAGAGGCTTTGATTCGGGCTCGGATCCGCGCGCTCGATCTCGACGGGTCGGTCGCGCTCTCTCCCCCGATCCACCCGGCCAGGAAGGCCTTCGCCCTGGCACGGTGTGTCGTCATCCCGTCCCTGGCCGAGTCGCTCCCCTACATCGTGCTGGAGGTGCTGGCCTCCCGCGTCCCGCTCCTGACCACTCGCGTCGGCGGCATTCCGGAGATCTTCGGACCTCATTCCGACCGCCTCCTGCCACCGGGCTCCGCTTCCGCCCTCGCGCTGGCGATGAAGGCCTCCCTGGCCGATCCCGTGCGGGCGCGGACCGGGGCGGAGGCTCTGCACACCCACGTGAAGCGACGATTTCGCGTTCCACGGATGGTGGACGCGGTCGTCGACTTCTACGGGGACGTTGTGGGCTCGGGCTCCGGAGGCTCCTAGTCGACGTTGATCCGGGGAAGGCCCGGATGCAGCGCGAACGGAACGCCGGTCAGGAACAGCTCCACGTAGTGAGGCTGCTGGTAGTCCCCGTTCAGCGAAACCCTTGGCAGGGCGTGCAAGAAGTCCGCGTGCTCCGGGTGGAGCACCCCCTTGCGCGTCGTCACACCGGTCGTGAAGCCGAGCTCCCTGGCCGCTTCGAACTCCCGCCGTCCGGCGGACTTCTCGTCTCCGTAGGGATAGGAGAAGTGGCTCGGGGCGACACCGAGCCACTCGCGGATCCGGTCGCGGCTGCGCTCCATCTCCTCGAGCAGAGCTCCGCGAGAGAGCTTGCTGAGCGCCGGATGAGTCAGCGTGTGGGCGCCGATGGTGAGGAGCCCGCTGTCCTCCATCTCCTCGATCATCTCCCGCGACAGCATCGCGGGCAGGGCCGAGTCCGGCGGCCGATAACGCCGTACCAGGTCCTCGAGCACCGACGTCTGCCGGTCGTGCGGCATATCCTTCAGCGCCCAGTAGATCATGTCGAACACGCGTCGCTTCTGGTCGTCGCTGGCGCAGGTCAGCTCCCTCCCCCTTCCTTTCATCTCCATTTCGAGGCGGCCGTTCCTGGCCACGATCTCTTCCAGGTCTCGCCACCACGGGCGCACGCTACCGTCCAGGAGGCCGGTGCAGAGATAGATGGCGAACGGTACGCGATGCTCGGCGAAGACGGGGAAGGCATGGACGTAGTTGTCCGCATACCCGTCGTCCAACGTGAAGCTCACGAAGGGCCTGCGGAAATCACGCTCCACGATTCGACGCCGGCATTCGCCCAGGGACACCGCCTCGTAGCCCAACCGCACGACCAACTGTATTGTTTCATCGAGAAAGTCGGGTGTGATCTCGAGGATGCGATTGGGCGCGAAGCGTCCCCGCGGTGCGGATGGTCGTACGTGGTGCAGCGTGAAGAGCGCCCCGATGCCACGACTGGCTCGCTCCAGGAGGCGGTGGAGGCGGCTATGGAACATGCCGGAGAGGGCCGCGCGTCGGATGCGGGTGCGTGCCGGGATCATGGAGAGCTCGGGGACTTCCGGGTGCAGCGGAGAGGTGTGGGCGTCGGCGGTGGCGAGCGAGGGATGAGACGGGCTTCGGTCCGGAGGTCGCAGTGTAGGGCGGCGAAGCGAGGCCTGCCACGTGTGCCGCGGGCCCAAGGTCGGGTTCCGCGCCCGCATGAGCGCGACGGACCGAGGTGAAGCGTGCGAATCGCGACGATTGCTGAAGACCATGACCCGAGGACCGCCGAGGCGCGGCCCGCTCCACTCGTGGCTCTGTCGGTCACGGTGCTGCTCGCCCTGAGCAGCCTGGTGATGGTGGAGCCCGCGCCGAGCGACCTTCTGTTCCCGCCGGTCTTAGCGTTGGCGCTGATCACCGGCCACATGATTTCACCACTTCGGCTGCCCGGCGTGTTCATCGCATCGATGGCGATCTTCGCGTTGGCCAACTACGCCTCGGTGCTGTCGGCCTGGGCGTGGGATCTGGGCTACTCGTGGTTCTACCTGGGTGTCACGCTGTACATGCTGGCGTACTTCGTCTTCTTCGCCGGATTCGTCGGGAAGTTCGGTCGGCACGGCGTGCGGATCGTCCGCGACGGGTACCTGATCGCAGCCACGATCACCGCTGGAATCGGCGTTCTAGCCAGCCTGCACATCCTACCCAACAGCGAGATCTTCTTCCGCGACGCCGCACTGATTCGAATCAAGAGCACCTTCAAGGATCCGAACGTGTTCGCCCCATTCCTGGTCGGCGCGATCTTTCTCGCTCTCACCACGATGGCGCACGCCCAGCGCGTCCGCCTGCGCTACCTGGTCGTGGTTGCGCTCTCGCTCGCCGGCGTCACGCTCTCCTTCTCTCGTGGCGCGTACGTGCATCTGCTGGTCTCCCTGGTGGCGTACCTCCTGATGGAACTGGTCCTGGTTCGTGACCTGGTTGCCAGCCGCCGCCTCGTGCGTGGACTCGTCTTCGTATCGCCCCTGTTGATCGGCGGTCTGGTCTTCCTTGTGGCGACGACCGATCTCGGCCCCTATCTGCTCGAGCGGCTTTCCTACCAGAGCTACGACCGGGACCGCTTCGGGAACCACCTCTCCTCGCTGGAAGTCTCGGAACGCAACCTCTTCGGGATCGGGCCGGGCCAGTACAACTGGCCCCGATTCGAGCTGGACATCCACAACCTCTATTTGCGCGTTCTGGTGGAGAACGGAGTGGTCGGCTTTCTCGCGCTGATGACGATGCTCGGCGCCAGCCTCTTCTACGGTTTTGCCGGTGTGCTTCGAAGGGGTCCTTATGTCGGGGTGTACGCGGCGTGCGTAGCCGTCGTCGTCGGGATCCTCGTGGAGAGCCTGGTCATCGACACGCTCCACTGGAGGCACTTCTTCTTCTTCCTCGGCCTGCCGGTCGGCCTCACGCTCTTCGAGCGCAGCCTGCCGCCCGAACCGGCCGCCGCCTCATCCGAGCCCGTCCCGCTCCACTGGCGGGGCCGCGCGCTGACGTAGCCGGGCTACGCCTCGTCGCGCCGCCTTGCCCCGCCGAGCCACCGCGTCTTAACTATTCCCCTCCCGGCAGCCCGAGGGGCCCAGCTCCTGCGCTCGAACGGCCCTGGCGGTCCATACTTCCACCCTGGGCGCGAAGGTGTGACCTCGCTGGTGATTCACGGAAAGGGCTCACGTGGGCCACGCCACGCGACGCGCTCGGTGGCTGTGGTGATGATCCTCTGCCAGCTGCTCACCTCGTGCGCCGCTGCGCGCTCGACCGTGCTCCCGGAACCTGCTTCGGTCGAGAGCCAGGTGTTGCGACCGGGGGATCTGCTGCGGATCCAGGTGTGGAGAGAGCCGGAGTACAGTGGGGACTTCCTCATCGGCGTGGATGGCAGACTCGTTCATCCGCTCTACCGAGCGGTGCCCGCGGAGGGCCTTTCGGTTTCGGAGGTCCGCGGCGAGGTCGAAGAGTTTCTGTCAGGCTACCTCGCGGGCGCCCAGATCATCGTGGAGGCGCTCTATCCCGTTTCCGTGGCTGGCGAGGTCAGGCAACCCGCCGTGTACCGGATGGAGCGTGGCGCAACGGTGGCGGAGGCCGTGGCCATGGCCGGAGGACCGACGGTGCTGGCCAAGTTGGACGAAGTCGTGTTGGTGAGGGGCGGCGCCCAGTATACGCTGAGGCTGGGCGAGGAGGTGGTCACCTTCGGCCAGCTGCCGGTCCTTTCGGGCGATCAGATCGTCCTGAGCCGCCAGTCCACCTTCAACCTCTGGCGGGACGTGATCGGACCGGTGTCCACCCTCGCAGCCCTCATTCTCTCCGCCATCCGCATCGGAGAGAGCACGGACAGGTGACCTCGCCCGGCGGCGAGCACTCCGGCGAGGGGCGAAACGGAGGCGCTCCCGCGCGGGAGAACGGAGGTGTCGCGTGCCAGAGGCTGTCGAATCGAGTGCCGAGCCACATCGAGTGAACCTCGGCTCCGCGGTTCCGATCTTTCGGGTCGAGAGCCTCGACGCCAGCGTGGTCGATGGCAAGGGTAGGCGATGGGCTCCGATGCCCGACGGCCGCTGGCGCGCCGTCGAGTGACGGACCCTCCGGAGTCACCGCACGATCCGATGACCGCCCGAATCAGATTATCCCCCAGCGCCGCCAGGATGTCGTCGTTGGTGGGGCGGATCTTGTAGTGGCCCTCGATGAACTTCCAGCGCACCACCCCGTTCCGGTCGATCACGAACGTGGTCGGGTGAGAGATCGGGCGGTCCTCGGGATCGTCTACGGATAGGGCGTCCAAAGGGGCTCCCGTGGCAAGAGGCGAGGTGGGGCGGTGAGGGACTGCAGGTTCCGAGGCCGGCGGGCGAAGGCCGAGCGGGAGCTGCGAGGGGCGAGGACGGGGGGAAAGGGTGAGGAACCGCGAATGGGTCGGCGGGATGTCCGGATGGGCGCTGTAGCCGATGGCGGGGAATCCGGCGACGGGCTGAGAAGTCAGGGGTCGAGGTCGTCGGGCACGGACTGATCGAAGTCGAAGTCCGGGACGGCGTCGGGCTCGGCGGGATCGAATGGCCTCGCCGAACACGCCGTCGAGCACGA
>Ga0299906_10002368_pt1 | contig 15678 bp, 12 predicted proteins | sample RVTome_14_FD_200259 | JGI IMG/M metagenome (GOLD analysis project Ga0299906, IMG submission 200259) | Soil microbial communities from uranium-contaminated site in the Upper Colorado River Basin, Wyoming, United States - RVT145D125 (version 2) ... | reverse complement strand
CGCTCGCTCGCGTCGCGTCGCGGATCGACTCGCCCCAGGCGAGGATCTCGCGGTCGGTGGCGTGCTTCGCGCGCAGCTGCACCACCGAGGCGCCGCCCTCGCACGCGGCGCGCGCGAGGACCACCGGGTCGTGCTTCCAGCGCGGATCGTCGTCGGCGAGGACGTGGAGTCCGTGCAGGGGTTCGGCTTTCACTCCCTACCCGGCAGCGCGATGTCGAGGTCGACGATCTTCTTGCGCAGCGTGTTGCGGTTGATGCCGAGGAGCGCGGCGGCGCGGATCTGGTTGCCCTCGGTGCGGGCCAGCGCCGCCTCGATCATCGGGCGCTCCACGCGCTCGAGGATCGAGCGGTAGATCTCCTCGGACTCCCGGTCGAGCTCGGCGTCGGCCTCGCGGCGCACCAGCTCGTCGAGGGTGGTGGCGCTCCGGGCGGCCTCGGGCTCCTGGATGAACGCGAAGTCCTCGGGCGAGAGCACCGTGCCGCTGCCCAGCACCAGCGCGCGCTTCACCGCGTTCTCCAGCTCGCGCACGTTCCCCGGCCAGCTGTGGCGCATCAGCACCGAGATGGTCTCGTCGGCGAGCGAGCGCGGCCCGCCGGCCAGCTCGTGGGCGTAGTGCGCCACGAAGTGCTCGGCCAGGACGCGGATGTCCTCGCGTCGCTCGCGCAGCGGCGGCAGATGCATCGGAACGACGCGCAGGCGGTAGAGCAGGTCCTCGCGGAAATCGCCGTCGCGCACCGCCCGGTCGAGGTCCCGGTGGGTGGCGGCCAGGATGCGCACGTCGACGTGGAGGCTCTGGTTGCTGCCGACGGGTGTGACCTCCTGGTCCTGGAGCACACGGAGGAGCTTCGCCTGGAGGTCGCTCGACATGTCCCCGATCTCGTCGAGGAAGAGCGTGCCGCCGGACGCCTCGCGGAAGCGGCCCGAGCGCGCCGCGATCGCCCCGGTGAAGGCGCCGCGCTCGTGTCCGAAGAGCTCGCTCTCGAGCAGCTCGCGGGGGATCGCGGCGGTGTTCACCGCGACGAAGGCGCGTTCGGCGCGCGGGCCCGCCGCGTGGATCGCACGCGCCACCAGCTCCTTCCCCGTACCGCTCTCGCCGGTGACGAGGACCGGGACGTCGCGCGGGGCGACCCTTCCGATCGTCTTGAACACCTCGAGCATGGCGCCGCTCTTCCCGACCAGGCGTTCGCCCGGACGCGTTCGACGCCCCACCTCGCGCCGGAGCTGACGCACCTCGCGCTCGAGCTCGCGCGTGCGCAGCACCTTCGCGGCGAGCGCCTTCACGTCGTCCATGCCGAAGGGCTTCACGAGGTAGTCGAGGGCGCCGCGCTTCATCGCCTCGACGGCGTTCTCGTAGGAGTTCTGCGCCGTCATGATCACGATGCCGCAGTCGAGCCCCAGCCCCTGGATGCGCTCGAGGAGCTCGAGTCCCGAGGGGCCCGGCATGCGGATGTCGAGGAAGGCGAGGGCGTGCTCGCCGGTGGCGAGCGCATCGAGGGCGGCGTCCCCGTCGTCGACGTCGGTGACGATGCACCCCTGCTCCTCCAGGGTCTCGCGCAGCACGAAGCGGATCGAGGGCTCGTCGTCGGCGACGAGGACGCGGAGATCATGCGGGTTCATGCGGCTCCTCGGCGGGTCCATCGAAGGGAAGCAGGACGCGCACGCGCGTTCCGAAGCCCGGCGCGCTCTCCAGCAGGAGCGAGCCGCCGTGTCGGGCCACCCAGTGGCGGGAGAGCGCGAGGCCCAGACCGGTGCCGCCGCGGCGCGTGGTGAAGAAGGGCGTGGAGAGCTGCTCCAGCACCCTGGGCTCGATGCCGGGTCCGTCGTCGACGAGCGACACCTGGACCGTGAGCAGCGTGGCGCCGTCCGCCGAGGGCAGGCGCTGCTCGAGCGCGATGCGCGTCTGCACCGACAGGGTGCCCTGTCCGTCGAGCGCCTGGAGCGCGTTGCGGCCCAGGTTGAGGAAGACCTGCGTCAGCCGATCGGCGTCCGCCCGCAGCTCGGGAATCGACGGGTCGAAGCTGCGCTCGAGCTTCACGCCGGTGGCCAGCGGATCCATCGAGAGCAGCTCGAGCACGTCGTCGAGGACGCGGTGGATGTTGGTCGGCGCCAGGTTCAGGGCCTCGGCCCGGTGGAAGACCATCAGATCGTCGACCAGGGTGCGGATGCGGTCGACCTCGCGGACGATCAGCCGGGCGGCGTCGCGGAGCTTCTCCTCGCCGTCCAGCCGCGAGGCGATGATCTCGGCGGCGCCGCGGATGCCGCCCAGCGGGTTCTTCACCTCGTGGGCGATGCCGGCGGCGATCGTGCCGTAGGCGGAGAGCCGCTCGCGCTCCGCGACGCGGTCGGCGAGGGAGCGCTGGATGGTCCGGTCGCGCACGGCGAGCACGACGCCGTCGGTCTCGCGCCGCTCGTTCCAGAGCGGGGACGCGGCGACGTCGACCACCAGGTCCGGCGCGAAGCGTCGCGCGAGGCAGCGGTCGTCCTGCACCGCGGGACGCCCGGTCTCGAGGACCGAGCGGACGAGCGCCCCGAACGCCGGGTCGTCGACGACGCGGGCGAGCGGCGCGCCTCCCGCCGCCTCGGCCGAGGTCTCCAGCATCCGACACGCCTCGGTGTTCAGCAGCTCGATGCACCCCTCCCGATCGACGACGACCACGCCGTCGAGCACGGCTTCGAGCACGTCGTGGAGGTCGCGACTCAATGCGCTGCCGGAGGGGAGATGCCCAATAAGTAGGCAGATTAGCGGGTCCGCGGCCGTTCGCAGGTTTTCGCAGTAAGGTTGGCGCCGTGAGGAGTGGAATCACGGCTTCGGAGGCGCTCTCGGCCGTTCTCGAGGCCGCTCCGGTGCTCGGCGCGGAGACCGTCGCCCTGCCCGAGGCGTTCGGCCGGGTGCTGGCCGAGCCCGTCGACTCGGACCGCACCCTGCCCCCCGCCGACAACTCGGCGATGGACGGCTTCGCGGTGCGCGCCGCGGACTGCGCGGGCGCGTCGCCAGAGCGCCCCGTCTGGCTCCCCGTGGCCTTCGAGGTGCCCGCCGGCGCGAGCGACCCGCCTCCCCTCGCGCCGGGCGCGGCCGCGCGCATCCTCACCGGCGCCCCGCTGCCGCCCGGCGCGGACAGCGTCGTCCGCCAGGAGGACACCGAGCGCAGCGGCGAGCGCGTCGCGATCCGCGTCGTCCCCGACCTCGGCGAGCACGTGCGCCGCGCCGGGGAGGACGTCGCCCGCGGCGAGCGCGTCCTCGAGGCGGGAGTGCGGCTGGGAGCGGCCCGGATCGGCATGCTCGCCTCGCTCGGACGCATGGCCGTCGCCGTCCATCAGGCGCCGCGGGTGGCGATCCTGTCGGGCGGCGACGAGCTCGTCGAGCCCGACGGCGACGTGTCGGGCGGGCGCATCGTCTCCTCGAACTCCTGGTCGATCGCCGCCCAGTGCCGCGAGCTCGGGGCGCACCCGATCTATCTGGGCATCGCACGCGACACGCCGGCGGACATCGAGCGGCGCCTCCGGGCGGGACTCGCGGCGGACGTGATCGTCAGCTCGGCGGGGGTGTCCGTCGGCGATCGCGACTACGTGCGCGACGTGCTGGAGAAGCTCGGCTGCCGCCTCTCCTTCTGGGGCGTGCGCATGAAGCCGGGCTACCCGCTCGCCTTCGGCCGCATCGGCGACGACGCGCGCGGTCCGCTCGTGTTCGGTCTGCCGGGAAATCCCGTGTCGGCCATGATGACCTTCGAGCAGTTCGTGCGCCCCGCCCTGCTCCGGATGGCGGGCGCGCGATGTCTGCACCGGCCGCAGGTGCGCGCGAAGCTCGCCGAGACGCTGCACAAGAAGCCCGGGCGGATGCACTTCGTGCGCGTCGTGTTGTCGCGCGAGGAGGGCGCGATCGTGGCGAGGAGCACCGGCAACCAGAGCTCGGGTGTGCTCCAGTCGATGATCCGCGCCCACGGTATCCTGCTCTTCGACGCGGACGCGAGCGAGCTGCCGACCGGCGCCGAGGCGACGGTGCAGGTGCTCGATCCCGAGTTCCTCGCCTCCGACGCCGCCGGCTTCTGAGCGAGGCGCGCGTGTCGACGCGGCGGGGCGATCGGCTCGCGAACGTGGCGGGCGCCGTGCTCACGGGTGGCGCGAGCACGCGGATGGGGATCGACAAGGCGCGGCTCCCCGTCGACGGCGTCGCCTGCGCGACGCGCGTGGCGTCGCGACTCGACGCGCTCTGTACGGAGGTGGTGCTGGTGGGCGGCGACCCGCCCGCAGACGCCCCGGGCCGCCGCGTTCCCGACCTGCCGGGTCCCGGCTGCGCGCTGCGCGGCGTGCTCGGAGCGCTCGAGGCGTGCACGGCCGAGCGCGTCCTGGTCCTCGCGACCGACCTCCCCTTCGTCACCGCCGACCTGCTGCTCGCGCTCGTCGCCTGGCCCGAGGCCGACGTGGTGGTCCCGCGCGACGCGGGCGGCATCCACCCCCTGTGCGCGATCTATCGCCGCGAGGTCGTGGCTCCCGTCGCGCGCCGCCACCTCTCCGAGGACCGCCTCGCCCTGCGCGCGACGCTCGACGCCGTGGTCACGCGCCACTTCGGCGGCGACGAGCTCGCCGCGGTGGACCCCGACGGCCGCGCGCTCACGAACCTGAACACGCCCGAGGATCTGGCCGCGGTCAGCGCCCGAGGATGATCCGGCAGACCGCTTCGAGGCGCTCGTAGGCGTCGTCGAAGCTTCGACGCGCCTCGGTGTCACTCGGCGCGAGCGCGCGGATTCCAGGCAGCAACGCGGCGGTCCCCTCGGCGGCGCCCGCGAGGTCGTCGGAGGCGCGCTCGAGCTGGGCCGCCAGCGACGCGCAGCGCGGATCCGCGGATGCGTCGCCCGCGGCGCCCAGCGCCGCGAGCAGCTCGCCGCCGAGGCGGCGGTACTCGCCGCGGACGCTCACCGACCGCCCCGCGCGCGCTCGACGAGGAGCGTGCTGCGCACGCCGGGAACGACCCGGAGCCGTTCGACCCGGCCGCCCCAGGAGAGCACGTCCTCGCGGCCGACGACCTCCTCGGGCTTCCAGTCTCCCCCCTTCGCCAGGACGTCGGGACGCAGCGCGCGGATCAGCGCGCGGGGGGTGTCCTCGCCGAAGAGCACCACCCAGTCGACGCAGTGGAGCGCCGCCACCATCTCGGCGCGCTGCCGCTCGGCGACGATTGGGCGCTCGGGCCCCTTGAGGCGGCGCACCGAGGCGTCGCGGTTCACGCCCACCACGAGGCGGTCGCCGAAGCTGCGCGCCTCCTCGAGGCTGCGCACGTGGCCCACGTGGAGCAGGTCGAAGCAGCCGTTGGTGAACACCACGCGCTCGCCCCGGCGGTGGGCGCGGCGGATCGCGTCGCGCACAGCGCTCCGCGTGAGCATGCGCTCCCGGGCGACGCCGGTCCTCAAGGTGCCACCCCGTTGCCAGGCGCCGCCTCCTCGGACGCGACGGCGTCTTCCCCGGCGCCCAGCGACTCGATCCCGCGTCGCACCACGCTCGGCAGTCCGGTGACCAGCCGCAGCGGGCCGGTGTTCAGCGTGCGCAGCGGCTGATAGGTGGCGGTCGGGGCGTCCCACGGGCCCGCGAGCTCGAAGTAGGCGGCGAGGAGATTGTCGGCACCGCCGAGGAGGAGGCTTCCGACGATCGGCATCGCGCCCAGCACGCGGTCGACGGGACGGAACAGGAACACCACCACCTCGGAATCGATCGCGTGCGGCGGATGTCCCAGGTCGAGGCTCCCCGAGCCGAACATCCGCAGATCGGGCCCCTCGAACTCGAGCGCGTCGGTGTGAGCCACGCCGTCGCGGAGCTCGAGGCGGCTCTCGCAGGTCGTATAGCGCACGCGCTCGCGGTCCGAGCGGAAGTCGAGCCCCTCGCCGGCGAGCGTGAGGGCGAGCACGGCGGGGAGGTCGTGGCGGACGTGCCCGTCGCGCGCGACGAGGTGCACGTCGCCGCTCAGCGCGGCGCTCGGATGCACGCCGGGCTCGTAGCGACCCCGCAGATCACCCGCCGCCTCGACGCGGCCGGCGACGAGTCCGCGCCCGAGCTTCGCCTGGGAGAGCAGCGTGTCGGCGTCGAGGTCGCGCGCGGTGAAGACGGCGCGATAGGGAAGCGCGTCGGCCCGGCCGAGATCGAGGATCGCGTCGCCCTCGACGCGGCCGCTGGGCAGGGTGTCGGCGACGACGCCGTCGAACGCGACCCGCGAGCGTGCGGCGCGGACGCGCGCGCGCAGGACGCGGTGCGACCACACCTCGCTCGCGAGCGCCCCGATCTCGAAGTCCCCTGCGGCCCAGGCGACGCCCTCGAGCGGGAGACCCGCGGGCGCGTCGGGCATCTCCGGCGCCGGCGCGGCGGACGCGGTCTGCTCCGGCGCCGCGGCCGCGAGATCGGCGACGAGGTGCATCGGGCGGCTCCGCCAGCGGAGCCGCCCGCGCAGCGGGACGCCCGCCCAGCTCCCGGCGTGGATCTCGCCCTCCAGCGCGTCGCCGCCGTCCCGGACGCGGAGATCGAGACCGCGCACCGGCCAGAGCAGCGCGGGATGCTCGAGATGGGCGAGGCGGACGTCGATGGGCGGCGCCGTGGAGCCGGGCTTCGGCTCGAGGAGCTCGATCAACAGCGGGAGCCCCGCCAGCCGCACGTCGCCGGCGTCGGGCACGCGCCGGCCGAGGTCGGCGGCGAGCCAGTGCGAAACCCCGTCGAGGGAGAGGTCGAGACGCGGCAGGTCGAGCCCCGCGCGGCGTCCCACCACGTCGCGCAGCGACACCCGGTCTCCGGCCCACGACGCCACCAGGGAGACGTCCTCGATGGCGTCGTCCGGGGCGAGCTGGACGCGCAGGTCCGCGAGCCGGGCCGAGAGCTCGAGACCGGCAGGGAGCCCCCGAGTCGCTGCGTCCGGCTCCGGCCGCCAGGCGGAGAGCGGACCGCGCGAGCGCGCCACGAACGACGCGACGCGGCCGCCGTCGAGCGCCTCGAGCACGTCGCGCGCGTCCTCCACCCAGGCCCCCGGCATCGAGGTGAGCAGCTCGACCAGCTCGTCGACGGAGAGGTCCGAGACGCGCGCCGCGACGTCGAGCGGAGCGTCGGGCGAGAACGGACGCGCGGCCTCGAGGTCGAGCTCGACGTCGACGGGACCGCCGCGCACGCGCGCCGAGCTCATCGACAGGCGATCCGGTGCGACGTCCAGGTCCGCGCGCACGCTCACGCGCGGCACCTCGAACCCCCGCCAACCCAGCTCCCTCGCGAGGAGGTCGAGCTCGATGCGAGCGCGCTCGGCGTCCGACAGCGCGACGTCGGCGACGCCCGACACCCAGCCCCGGAGTCGCGTCCCGAAGTCGGGGAGGAGGGTGGCGAGCCAGCCGAGATCGAGCTCGGAGATCGCCACCGAGAGGCGGTAGCCCGCGTCCTCGCCCCGCGAGCCGTTCCACTCGACCAGGCCGCGGTGAGCGTCGCCGGCGCGGATCCGCATCTGCGCCACCAGCCGCGCCTCGCGTCGCAGCCCGCCCTGGGAGAGCCGCGCGTGGAGGTCGAGCAGCGAGATCCCGGCGGCGAGATCGATGCGGGCGTCGCGGATCACGAGGTGATCCGCGAGCGCCAGCGTCGCCAGCGTCGTCTCGGCGGCGGCGTGGAGCGACGCGAGCAGATCCCCGCCGGCATCCTCCGCCTCGGGTCGATGCGCGCCCCGCCCCGGCGTCCCCTCGCGGAGGTCGAGCGTCACGCCCTCCAGCTGGAGCCGCGACAGGCGGATCTTCCCGAGGATCGCCGAGGCGATGCTGACGCGTCCCCGCGCGTGGGCGACGACGAGGGCCCCGTCCCAGAGCCTCACATCGCGGCCCTCCACCTCGATCGGCAGACCGGGAGCGACGCGCAGGCTCCCGATCCGGCACGGGGCACCGGAGGCCGCCGTCACCTGGCGCTCCACCTCGGCCCGGAGCCGCTCCGGCGCCAGGGAGGCGACGAAATAGACGCCGGCGGCCGCCGAGGCCAGCGTCACCGCCGCGGCGATCGCCCATCGAAGCCTGCGCCTGGCATCACTCGCCAACCCTGCGGGGCCCTCCAGGAGCGACCGGGCCCTCCGGGCGACCCGAATCACGCATGTGCGACGGGGGGTTGGATCCATCGCCCCCGGCAGCGGTTTGCGTGCGCGGGGAGGCCCCCTCAGCGCGGGCCCAAAGCCTCATTTTCTCTAAAGAATTTCCACGTGCGGACGAAACGCCAGCCAAGTGGAGAGGAACCCAGTCGGCCCACGCCCGTGGCGCCGGTCGGTCGACGGTAGGGGAGTGGTGGGATGGAGAGTAATCGATCGAGCGAGATCCGGCTGAATCGGGTCCGTGAGCTGCGCGAGAACCGTCTGATGACCCAGGCCCAGCTGGCTCGCAAGGCCAAGGTCGCGCTCCGCACCATCCACAGCGTCGAGAAGGGCATGAACTGCCGGATGGACACCAAGCGCAAGATCCTTCTCGCGCTGGGCCTGCGCTTCGAGGACAAGGACCACGTGTTCCCGCCGATGCGCTCCTACTCCGGCGGCATGCCGAGCGATCCGACTCCGCACAGCTCTGGGTTCTGACTCGCTTCCGAACCCACGGCGGGGCCGCGCGCGGTACCCTCCGGCTCACCGTGCCGGATCGGGTCACACTGCTGGCGGACGTCGCAGAGATCGTCGCGCGCTCGCACGATCTCCACGAGACGCTCGACAACGTGGTCGACCTCGTCGCGAAGCGTTTCGACGCCGACGCGTGCTCCATCTACCTGGTGGAGGCCGATCTCACCCGGCTCACGCTCTCGGCGACCAACGGGCTGAACCGGGAGTCGATCGGTCGCGTCCAGCTCCCGCTCGGCGAGGGTCTGGTGGGACTGGCCGCGCAGCAGCGCGCGCCCGTCGTCAGCGACGACGCCCAGAACCATCCCCACTACAAGTACTTCCCCGAGACGGGCGAGGAGCGCTTCGCGTCGCTGATGGCCGCGCCGCTGCTCATGAAGGGCGTGACGATCGGGGTGCTGGTGATCCAGACGATCGAGCGCCGCCACTTCGAGCCCTACGAGGTGGAGGTGTTCCAGACCTGCGGCCAGCTGCTCTCGCCCGTGGTGATGAACGCGCGCCTCCTCTCCCTGGTGGACGAGTCCGACGAGGTGATCCAGCGGAGCTCCGCGGAGCTGGCCTCCCACGGGATTCCGGTCCCGGCCAAGGCGGAGCGCGCCGAGCGCAACGTGGAGTTCCGCGGGATCGGCACCTCGCGCGGTGTCGCGATCGGCCGCGTCTACCGCCTCCAGAACCCGCTCGACCTCGCCGAGCTCGAGTACCAGCCGAAGGACGCGGCCGACGCCGAGGAGGCCGACCTCCTCCAGGCGATCGCCGTCGTGCGCCGCGATCTCGACGACAACCGCGAGGAGCTCGGCGACAAGTTCGGACCGGAGTTCTCCGCCGTCTTCCACACCCACATCCAGATCCTCGAGGACAAGGGCTTCCTCTCGAAGCTGCGCCAGGCGGTCCGCGAGACGGGCAACGCCTGCGCGGCGCTCCAGGACGTCCTCTCCGCCTACCGGAAGACCTTCGGCCGCATCAAGGACCCCTACTTTCGCGACCGCATCATGGACGTCGAGGACGTGGGACGCCGGGTGATGGAGCAGCTGCTCGGAGATCGCCACGAGCGTCCGATGATGGAGACCGGATCCATCGTCGTGGCCGACAACCTGCTGCCGAGCCACTTCTCGCGGCTCGACATCGAGCGGGTGGCGGCGATCGTCTCGGAGCACGGCGGCCCCACCTCGCACGGCTCGATCTTCGCCCGCACCCTGGAGATCCCGGCCGTCACGGGCGTGCCCGGGGTGTCCGAGGCGCTCCGGCCCGGCGAGCTCGCGATCGTCGACGGAGGCGAGGGGACGATCTTCCTCTCGCCTGACGAGAACCTGGTGGCGGAATACGAGCGGGCCCGCGAGCGCTTCGAGGTGGCCGCCGAGCACCTCGACGCGATGCGCGCCCTGCCCGCCGAGACCCGCGACGGACGGCGCATCCGGCTCACCGCCAACTGCGGCCTGGTGAGCGACCTGCGCCTGGTGGAGCAGCACGGCGCCGAGGGCGTCGGGCTGTTCCGCACCGAGATGCTCGCCGTCGCCCATCGCGGCTTCCCCGAGGAGGAGGAGCAGCAGCAGCTCTACGAGAAGGTCGCCGGCTTCCTCGCGCCGCGTCCCGTCACGATCCGCACCCTCGACCTCGGCGGCGACAAGGACATGGCGAACCTCGGGCTGCCCGCCGAGGACAACCCCCAGCTCGGCTGCCGCTCGATCCGGCTCTCCTTCCGGCGCCTCGAGGCCTTCCGCGCCCAGCTCCGCGCGATCCTGCGCGCGAGCCAGACGGGGAACGTCCGCCTCCTGCTGCCGATGATCTCCTCGGTCGACGAGCTCGAGCAGGCGAAGGAGATCCTCGCCGAGACCCAGCAGGAGCTGACGCGGGCGGGGACGCCCTTCGACCCCGATCTGCCGGTGGGCATCATGATCGAGGTGCCGTCGGCGGCGCTGATCGCCGAAGCGCTGGCGGCGCACTGCGACTTCTTCAGCGTCGGCACCAACGACCTCACCCAGTACACCCTCGCCGTCGACCGCGGCAACGAGCACATCGCCCACCTCTTCGACCCGCTGCACCCCGCGGTGCTCCGGCTGATCGACCTCTCGGTGCGCGCAGCGACGCGCGCCGGCATCCCCATCTCGATCTGCGGCGAGATGGCGAGCAACCCGCTCGCCGTTCCCATCCTGGTCGGCCTCGGCATCGGCGAGCTCTCGGGGACGCCGAGCGCCGTGCCGATCGTGAAGGAGATCGTGCACGCGCTCGATCGCGGGGAGTCCGAGCAGGACGCCCGTCGCGCGCGCGAGGCCGCCACCGCGAAGCAGGTCCGCCGGATCGGAGCGGAGCGTCTGGTGTCGGTGGGGCTGCTCGAGCATCCCGACATCGGTCCCTGGCTGCGCCGGATCGTGGAGAAGGAGCTGGGCCCGCCCCTCAGCTGAAGCGCGCGATCAGGGCGACCCCGGCGACGGTCGCTGCGGCGCCGATCACGCGCGCGCGGGTCGGCTGTTCCCGGAGCCAGAACGCGCCGAGCGCCACCGCGAAGAGCACGCTCGACTGGCGCACGGCGACCACGTAGCTGACGAGCGACGTCTCGAGCGCGCGCAGGATCAGCGTGTAGCCGACGAAGGAGATCGCCGCGGCGGCCGTGGCGCGTCCGAGCTCGCTCCGCGCCGTCGCGCGGAGGGCGACCGGCCCGCGCGCGCGCAGCACGATCGGCGCGAGCGCGAGCGCGTGCGCCACCGTCAGCAGGAGGGAGTAGGCGATGGCGCGGGGCAGCGGGCTCGGCCAGTCGGCCGTCGCGAGACCCGCCATCGCCGCCTTGTCGATCAGCGAGTAGGCGACCGTCGCCCCGAGGGTGAGGAAGGCGAAGCGCGACGCCGGCTCCGCGAAGCGCCGCCAGCCGCCTCCGTGCCCGGCGTGGACGAGCCAGATCCCCGACACGACGATGGCGATCCCCAGCGCGCCGACGGGGTGGAGCCGCTCGCCGAAGAGCGGGACGGCCACGAAGGGGACGAAGGCCGGCGTCGAGCGCGCGATCGGATAGACGAGGGAGAGATCGCCGTGCTCGTAGGCGCGGCTGGTCCAGTACATGTACACCGCGTGGACGGGGCCGGTGACCAGCAGCAGCCCCCAGACGGGGCCGGGGATGGCTCCCCAGGGAAGCCAGGGCGAGATGGCGAGGAGGCCCGCCGCCGCGAGCCAGGTCTGGAGCAGGTTGAAGCAGAGCGGGTCGCCGCTCTGCTTGATCGCCACGCTCCAGACGGCGTGGAGCAGCGCGGAGAGGAGGACGAGGGAGAGATCGACGGGCGACAAGCGGCGGAGGGTACCCGCCGACGCCGTCGGTCGACCGTGCCGGAGCCCCGTGCTAACCGTGCGAGCGTCCTCGCGGGCCCGCACGCCGCCCGCCTCCCCGGAGCCCCCTGCCCATGGCCGACGCGGCCCTCCAGACCCTTCGCGGCTACCTGGCCCTCACCAAGCCGCGCATCCTGCTGCTGGTGATCTTCACCGGCCTGCCGGTGATGGGGATGGCGGCGGGGGGCTGGCCGGCGCCCGGCTTCGTCGTCGCCACCCTGCTCGGCATCGCGATGGCCGCCGCCGCCGCCAACACCTTCAACTGCTACCTCGAGCGGGACCTCGACGCGCTGATGGACCGCACGCGCTCCCGTCCCCTGCCCGCCCGCGACATCTCGCCCGCGGCAGCGCTCGCCTTCGGGCTCGGTCTGTCGGTGCTCTCGACGGCGCTGCTGCAGGCCATCGCGGGGCCCGTCGCCGCCGCCCTCGGCGTCGCGAGCATCCTCTTCTACGTGTTCGTCTACACCGTGTGGCTGAAGCCGCGCTCCTCGTGGAACGCCGTGATCGGCGGAGCGGCGGGCGCCGCGGCTCCGCTCATCGCCGACGCGGCGGTGAACGGGAGCGTCGGCCCCGCGGGCTGGCTGCTCTTCGCGATCATCTTCTTCTGGCAGCCGCCCCACGTCTGGGCGATCGCGCTCTTCCGCAAGGAGGACTACGCGCGGGCCGGCATCCCGATGCTGCCCAACGTGATCGGCGACGAGCCGACGCGCCGGCGCATGCTGGTCTACGCGCTGGCCCTGGTGCCCTTCACCCTGGCCCCCACGCCCCTGGGCCTCCTCGGCGGCTTCTACCTCGCGTGTGCGATCGCCCTCGACGCGTGGTTCCTGTGGCACGTGGTGCGCGTGCTCCGGGAGCGGACCGACGAGGCCGCGCGGCGCGCCTTCCACGTCTCGCTCGGCTACCTCTTCGCGCTGTTCCTGGCGATGCTTTTGGACTGCGCGATCCGGGGGTTCTGAGGGCTAGGACGAGGCCGAGCCCCGCGACCGTCCCCGCTTCCCCTTGATGGACGGCGCCGCGCGGGGACGGGCGGGCTTGCGGCCTCCCGGATGGTCCGCGAGCCGGAAGGGCGGGTAGACCGGCACCTCCACGATCACGGTGGTGCCGTCGGGCCGCATCAGCTCGCGCTGGACCACTCCGATCGGCTCGAGGTCCGCGCCCCGGACCTCTCCGCGTCCCTCGTCGATCTCTTCGTTCGCGCGGCCCGCCTTGGCATTGCGTCCCATGGGCGACGTCCTCCGGAGTGGATCACCGAATCGCTTCGGTCGCTTCGCCCCCCTCCACTCCCTTGGTTCGGCCGGACGGCGGGTCCGTTACAGGACCCGGGTGAGATTCGTCACGAAAATAAGACGAAAATCGGAGCCAAAAGAAAACCCGCTCAGGGCGGGTTTTTCGCGCGATGTGATGATGAGGCAATCATAGCACGCATCTCTACGTCCGCAAGGGGTGTCCGGCGATTCTGCTTGCTTCGATCGAAACAGCGTCCGGAGACGCCGAAAACCGCCCGCCGAGCCTCGAAAACCCGGTTCTAACCGACCACGTTCACGAGCCGGCCGGGAACCACGATCACCTTCTTCGCAGCGCGCCCCCCGAGGTGGCGGGCGACCGCCTCGGAGGCCAGCGCCGTCGCGCGGATCTCGTCCTCGCCCGCATCCGCGGGGACCTCGATCTCGTCGCGCCGCTTCCCGTTCACCTGCACGGCCAGGCGCACGCGCTCGCGGACCAGCAGGGCCGGGTCGGCCTCGGGCCACGCGGCGAGCGCCACCGAGTCGCCGTGGCCGAGGTGGCGCCACAGCTCCTCGGCCAGGTGCGGGGCGAAGGGCGAGAGCAGCCGGACGAAGGCGTCTGCCGCCGCCGGCGGCAGCGCGTCGCCCTCACCCGCGACGTCCCGGACGAACACCATGAGCTTCGAGATCGCCGTGTTGAAGCGCATGTTCTCGACGTCGTCCGTGACGCCGGCGATGGTCTCGGCGGTGAGGCGCGCCTGCTCGGGGATGCCGCTCCCCGCGGCCGGCGCGGGACGGGCATCCTCGCCCGTGACCAGGCGATGGGCCCGCTGCAGGAAGCGGTGGAGGCCGGGGATCGCTTCGTCCGACCACGGGGCGCCCTTCTCCACCGGCCCCATGAACATCTCGTAGAGACGCATGGCGTCGGTCCCGAACTTCGCGATCACCTCGTCGGGGTTCACCACGTTGCCGCGGCTCTTCGACATCTTCTCGGTGACCACCTCGAGGAGGAGGTCCGCGTCGGGGTGGTAGGGTTGCTCGTCCACCCAGCGCACCTCGCTCGCGAGGAGCCAGCGCTCCTTCACCTCGGCGCCCGACGCGGCGTGGCGCGGCGTCTCGCCGTCCAGCCTCACCTCGGAGGCCGGGTAGAGCGTGGGAGAGGCCGCAGCGTCTCCCGGGTCGTCGTCGTAGAAGCGGTAGCTGTAGCCGAGCACCATGCCCGGGTTGAGCAGCTTCTGGAAGGGCTCCACCGTGTGCACGAGCCCGAGGTCGTAGAGCACCTTGTGCCAGAAGCGCGCGTAGAGCAGGTGCAGCACCGCGTGCTCCGCGCCTCCGACGTAGAGGTCGACGGGCATCCAGTAGCGCTCGGCCTCGCGGGAGAAGGGCGCCTCGTCGTTGCGCGGATCGGTGAAGCGCAGGTAGTACCAGCAGCTCCCCGCCCACTGGGGCATCGTGTTGGCGTCGCGCAGGGCGGGCGCGCCGGTCTCGGGGTCGCGGGTCTCGAGCCACTCGCGGCTGCGCGCCAGCGGCGGCTCGAACTCGCCCGAGGGCTTGAAGTCCTCGAGCTCGGGCAGCAGCACCGGGAGCTCCGATTCGGGGACCAGTGCCGTGGTGCCGTCCTCGCGGTGCACCACGGGGAAGGGCTCGCCCCAGTAGCGCTGCCGGCTGAACAGCCAGTCGCGCAGCTTGTAGGACACGGCCTTCTCGCCGCGCCCGTGCTCCTCGAGCCACGCGCACATGCGATCCTTCGCCGCGGGCGTCTCGAGCCCGTCGAGGAAGTCGGAGTTCACCCCCACCCCCTCGCCGACCCACGCCGCCTCCCCGACGTTCCCCCCGCGCACGACCTCGAGGATCGGCAGGTCCATCGCGCGCGCGAACTCCCAGTCGCGCTCGTCGTGGGCAGGCACCGCCATGATCGCGCCGGTGCCGTAGGAGGCGAGCACGTAGTCGGCGATCCAGATCGGGATGCGCGCGCCGGTGACGGGATGCAACGCGTGCGCCCCCAGCGCGACGCCAGACTTCTCGCGCGTGTCCGCCACCCGCGAGCGCTCGCTGCGACGCGCCGCCGCGTCCACGTAGGCGTCCACGCTCGCGCGCTGCGCATCGCGGGTGAGCGACGCCACCAGCGGATGCTCGGGCGCCAGCACCAGGTAGGTGGCGCCGAAGAGGGTGTCGGGCCGCGTCGTGAAGACCTCGATCTTCTCGTCGTGACCCTCCACGTCGAACACGATGCGCGCGCCCACCGAGCGGCCCACCCAGTCGCGCTGCATCTTCTTGATCGGCTCGGGCCAGTCGATCTCGTCGAGGTCCTCGATCAGGCGATCGGCGTAGGCGGTGATCCGGAGCATCCACTGACGCATCGGAACGCGCACGACGGGGTGCCCCCCGCGCTCGCTCTTCCCGTCGATCACCTCCTCGTTCGCCAGCACCGTGCCGAGGGCCGGGCACCAGTTCACGGGCACCTCGGCCTGGTAGGCCAGGCCGCGCCCGAGCAGTCTCAGGAAGATCCACTGCGTCCAGCGGTAGTAGCCGGGGTCGGTCGTGTCGACCTCC
>Ga0299906_10002367_pt1 | contig 15678 bp, 9 predicted proteins | sample RVTome_14_FD_200259 | JGI IMG/M metagenome (GOLD analysis project Ga0299906, IMG submission 200259) | Soil microbial communities from uranium-contaminated site in the Upper Colorado River Basin, Wyoming, United States - RVT145D125 (version 2) ... | reverse complement strand
GGTGGCTGCCCGGCGTTGCGTTGGAGGTCCCGACCGACGAGGTTGTTGAACGTCTGGTCGGTGCCGCCGAGCTCGACGTCCGCGGCGATCTCCACGCTGTCCTGCCCTTGCATCAGTGGGTAGAGGAACTCGTGGATGTAGATCTCGACCCCGGCCTTGTAGCGCTTGGCGAACGTGTCACGTTCGAGCATGCGGGCCACCGTCATCTGGCTGGTCAACTTGAGCAGATCGACCAGGTTCAAATCGGCCAGCCACTCGCTGTTCCGGCGAATCTCCAGCGCGGTCTCGTCGGTGTTGAGGATCTTGCCCGCTTGAGCAAAATAGGTCTCGGCGTTGCGGGTCACGTCGTCGTCGCTGAGCATCGGCCGGGTCTTGCTCCTGCCCGACGGGTCGCCCACCCGCGCGGTATAGTCGCCGATGATCAGCACCGCCTTGTGCCCGAAGTCCTGGAACTGGCGCATCTTGCGCAGCACGACCGAGTGTCCGAGGTGGATGTCCGGCGCGGTCGGGTCCATGCCCAGCTTGACCCGCAACGGCCGGTTCGCTTCGCGCGCCGCGGTCAGCCGGGCGCGCAGCTCGGCTTTGGAATAGAGGTGGTCGCAGCCGCAGGTTAGCACGGCCATCTGATCGTCAACGCTCGGAAACGCCATCGTCACTCCGTCGGGATCGCCGAACAAGGCAATGTAGGGGCCGGCACGGACCAAATCAAGCGGACGGAGTGATGAAAACCGGGTCACGGGCTTCGAATTGCCGTTCGCCCTGGGGTGTGTAACAAATGTCCGGCGGCAACAAGATGTCTTGTGTGCCACTGCGCTGTACTACTAACCTGCAGAATCTTGTTGCGATGAGCAGATAATGTTCGGTCGCGGTCGGAAAGTCGGTATCGGGTTCTTGAAAGACCACATCGACATGCCAAGCTCCTGCCCCGGTAGGGGCTACAATCGTCGGCCCCGCCGGGGCCGTGCGCGATTTACGGGGGTCGCGCCGCGTTGGGTTGCGGCCGCAAGGCCGCGATAGGAGCAGTGCGACGGGCTTGAACATACACCCCAAAACGGCACTGCTCACGGCGTACTGGCGCACGTTTACGTCGATTGTCATGATCCTGGCGCACATCGTTCGCCCTGGAACCTAATAAGGTAACTGTTGCACATTCCATACCCATGAGTTATAAACTCATTGTCTGGAGTGCCGTGCGGCCGGCGTGGTCGCTACACGTCCGTTCTCCCAGATCAACGCCCGCATCACGTGGGCAAGGAGGCTGCCGTCGTGAACAAGCTCAAACCGTCATCGGTCGTGCCCGTCTTCATCGCCGGAGTGATCAGCTTCGTTTTGTGGGCCAACGCCGACAGTACCACGCCGCCCGCCGACCCGACCGGGTCGATCGCAACGACCCTGGACGCGAACGAGACGTGCATCCCGATTCGCCAGAGCGACATCCCGGCCAACGGCACCCTCGTCATCGACGTGCCCGGATCCTATTGCGTGCGGGAAGACCTGGAAGGATCGATCGAACTGATAAGGATCGAGGCCGACAACGTGTCGATTGACTTGGGCGGACACGTCGTCTCCGGCAGAGTCGTCGCCTACGGGGGTAGCTATCATTCGGTCAAGAACGGTTTCATCGGAACCGGCAACCGGGACGGACATGTGCAACTCGGCGATCGTAGCGAGGTTTCCGATGTCGCGTCGTTCGGCTCGGCGAATTCGTTCGCCATCTGGGTCGGCGACGACAGCCGGGTCACCCGTTGCTATACCGCGGGTCCGGAAGATGAAGGCATCCGGACCGGGGACCGATGTGTCATCTTCGAATGCATCTTTCAGGGCAGCGGCGGTGGTGGTTTGGTCGCGGGAAACCAGTGCGTCATCAAGGATTGTTCGTTCGAGGACGGGAATAACTACGGTATCTTTTGCAGGGATAACTGCGTCATCATCAATTGCGCGATCGGGAACAAGGAGCCGGTGCCATCGGCCGTCTTGGCTTCCGTAGATACTCCCAATCCGCCGTTGGGCATCAAGGCCGGACGTGGCTGCACCATCACTGGCTGCGTGGTCAAGGGGACCGACGACGGAATCCTCGCCGGTGATGATTGCATCATCCGTAACTGTTCCGTGTTCCATTTCGCCTATCAGGGCATCGTCACCGGCGACGGGAGCGTGGTCACCCACTGCACGGCGTCGTTCAGCAACCAGGGGGACGGCATCGCCGTCGGCAAGGGATCCCGTCTGGCCGACTGCACCGCCTCGTTCAACAATTTCGGTTTCGGGATTTTCGCCGACGAAGGGAGCTCGATTACCGGGTGCACCGCCAACGCGAACGAACGCGCCGGCATCCAGGTTTCGGATCGTTGCATCGTGACCGGCAACCTCTGCGACGGGAACGGGTCAATGGCCAGCCCGGGCCGTGGCGATTCGGCGGGCATTCTCGCGACCGGCACGGGCAACCGCATCGAGAGCAACAACGTCACCCGCAACGACCGTGGGATCGACGTAATCGGCACGCAAAACCTCATCATCAAGAACAGCGCGAGCGCCAACGGTACCAATTACGCAATCGTCGACGGCAACAGCTACGGACCAATCATCGACGTGGCCGGCATCGGAGAGATCAAGGGTAGTAAGAAGACCGACAATTTCTTGGTCAACCTCGGGTTCTGAGAATGAAGGTGTATGCCGTGTCTTTGGCGACAGCATCGTGCGCTATACTACTAACCTGCAGAATCTTGTTGCGATGAGCAGATAATGTTCGGTCGCGGTCGGAAAGTTGGTATCGGGTTCTTGAAAGACCACATCGACATGCCAAGCTCCTGCCCCGGTAGGGGCTACAACCGTCGGCCCCGCCGGGGCCGTGCGCGATTTACGGGGGTCGCGCCGCGTTGGGTTGCGGCCGCAAGGCCGCGATAGGTATCCCTACCGTGACCGCGGGTTGCCGCTATACGTCATGGCAAGGATCGATGCGCATCACGCTTTATCGAGTACCTGAACCCGTTCAACATGTATATACCGACCACCATGTCTCTGACGCATACCCGGCGGATGGGGCCGTGGGAAGTGATCGGTTGACGCTCAGAGTGCGGATGTGCTAGGCTCCGAGTATCAAGTCTAAGTCCCACGCGAACGGGCCGGCGCCACCGCTTGGACCGACCGCAACGGTTGGAGGAGAAGAACAAATGTTGCACGCAAAACCACCGTTTACTACGACCGCTATCAGCGCCCTGCTCGTGGTTGGATCCGCCGCGCCGCTGCGCGCGCAACCCTGTTACACCGTCGCGAAATCCGATACGCTATTGCGTGAGATTGATGTCGCGGACGGAACGACGCTCAACAGCGTCGCGCTGACGCTGGCCGGCAACACGATCTCCAATGCAACCGGGCTGGCGATGCATCCCGTCACGGGGGCATTGTGGGGCCTGCTCAAAGTGTCCATCGGGGTCGGCCGGGCGCTGGTCACCATCGATCCGCAAACCGGCGTTTGCACGCTCGTGGGCGATACCGGCGGCCGATTTGCCGGAATCGCGTTTGACTCGGGCGGCACCTTGTACGCGGTTACCGGCGACGGCGAGCTCATCCTCGTCAAGGAATCGCTCTATACGCTCAGCACCGTAGACGCGACCCCGACATTCGTGCGCACGCTCGGGAACGGGGCTAACGGTGAAGCGTTGGGATACAACTTCGACGATGGGCTTCTCTATCACGCTTCGGGGACTGGGGTGCAAAACACCTCCAAAATCTTTGAAACCATCGACCCGATCGGACTCGCGGTGACGAACGTTCCTCTGTCCGGAGCTTACAACCAGGCCTTGGGGCTGCAATACCAGGGGGCCGGTGTTTTCCTGCTGACGGATCTCACGAATCAGCTTCATCGGCTCAGTACGGGCGGCATCGTGCGCTTGGTGGGCACGCTGGACCACACGGCCCAGGGGGTGGCCGAGGTGCCCGGGACGAAGTACCTCACGGTCTCCCCCAATGACGACCTCCTGCGTGAGATCGACGCGACCGATGCCTCGACCGTCGGCTCCGTTACGCTTACGCTCGCCGGCGAGACCATCGAAGGCGGTACCGGACTGGCGTGGGACCCCGTCAGCGCCCGACTGTTCGGCTTGCTCAAGCTGACCAGTCAACCTTTTGGCCGGGAACTGGTCATCATTGATCCTGCCACCGGGGTCTGCACCGCCGTAGGCGATACGAACGACGAGTTCGTCGCGATCGTTTTCGATGCCGCGGGAACGCTGTTTGCCGTGACCGACGACCTCGCCTTCGATTTTTCCTCGCTGTTCACCCTCAGCACCGTCGATGCCACGCCCACCTTCCTTGACTTTCTGGGCAACGGTACCGACGGCGAAGCGTTGGGCTACAACCCGGACGATGGGCTGCTCTATCATGCATCCGGCATAGGGCCGCAGAACGTCTTCACGATTTTCGAGTCGATCCATTCGACTACGCTTGTGGTGACCAACATCCCGCTCCTGAGTGACTACGAGGAAGGTTTGGCGCTGGCCTATGAAGGGGCCGGACGTTTCCTGCTGACGGACTTGTCCTCCGGTCTCTACGAGGTCACGACGACCGGTGAAGTAACAAGCATCGCCGTATTGGATCACCAGGCGAAGGGGATCGTCGTGGCGCCGGCCGATGCCGACGTCCCAGGCGTCTCCCCCGCGGGCCTGCTCGCGATGACGTTCCTCATGCTCGCCGGCGCCATAGCTTTGCTCACCCGCAGGCGCATCTGGCCTGCTCCCCAATAGTTGATCCGGTTGGTACTCGCGTTTTTTGGATCCCGTTGTCCGGGCGCGTAGAACCCGCTCGCTGGCGCTCGCGGCTCGGATGGGTGGGTCAGCGGGGGATGACGGCCGGACCGGATTCGGTTTGTTGCCGGATGCGCTGGAATTCCGGGGAAGCGTCGTCGTCCACGTGTTCTTCAGCGGCGAGATCGGCAAGTCGCGGACAAGCCTCGTGCGTTGTTCGCCTTGTGTTTTCGGTGAACATTCCATTGGTTCCCCGCGAAGGCTATGAAAGAAAGCGTAGTGATCCGGCATCACGCATTTGAATTTTTTCGCCCCTGACGGGGCTGGGCGCTTGCGCGACCGTTGTCTCCATGGCTTGCGCCGTGGGCTATGATCTTGCGCCCCTGACGGGGCTTGCTGACGAACGCGCGTTTTGGTTCCGACCGAACCGCTGTGCTATTTTAGGTGCTTGATCCGGATGTTGCGGTACGCCACCGGGCCGTGGTCACCCTGGATGCGCAAGGGGCCTTTGGCGATTTCGGGGCCGGCGGTGCCGCCGCGGGTGGGGCCCTTCAGTTCCACGTTCTCGTGGATCACCACGTCGTTGTGAATCACCTTTTCGAATTTCGCGTTGGTGATCTTCTTGCCCGACTTGTCGAACTTGGGGGCGCGGAAGATCACGTCGAACGACTGCCATTGGCCGGGGCGTTTGCTGGCGTTGAAGTCGGGCGGACGGCCGTCGACGCCTTTTTCGTTGATCCAGCGCTGGTAGATGCCGCCGCAATCGCTCGAGCTGAGCTCGGTCTCGCCGAAACTGTCGAGGATCTGGACCTCATACCGGCCCATGAAATACACGCCGGAATTCGAGTGCTCGGCGACCAGGAACTCGACGTGCAGCTCGCAGTCGCCGTGCAGTTCGTCGGAATAGAAATCCTGGGTGCGGCCGGTCGGCCCGTTGACCAGGACGCCCTTGCCTGGTGAAGCCGCGAGCTTGCGCCTGTCGTCGGCGTCGAGTCCCACGCTGCCGGCGGTGCACCAGGTGTGCTCGGCTCCGGGCGAACCGGCATGCCAACCGGCCAGGTCCCGGCCGTCGAGTAACGTCTTCCAGCCCGGTAGTGCGCGGAGGATCTTCACGTTCGTCGAGCGGAACACCGAATGCTTGCCGTCGGTTTCGACCACCTCGCCGAACATGGCCGCGTATCCCTTGCTCGGTCGCGGCAGCGTATACGTGTAGTTTCGACCGTCGGCCTCGAGCCGGGTCGGCTTCCACTCGGCGTCGCGGAAGTCGCGGGTATCCGAGGTCGCCACCCAGGCGGTCACCTGTGCGTCGCTGCGATTCGAGTAGATCGACAGCGTCAGCGCCTTGTCGTCCTCGGCCAGGGTCCACTCGAAGTCGCCGAAGGACATCTTGCCCGCCGCTTGCCGGGCCAGCGAGGTGGCGCCGGTGATCGGCCGGACCCGGTCGCCGGTGACGCCGTGACCCTGGTTCGGGACGTAGAGAATGTGCTTCTCGCCGATTAAACCGTCCCAATAGAGGTTCAGGGCGTCGAGCGGCCAGTAGCGGTCGTTGGTGCCGATGATGATCAGCTTGGGCATGGTCAGTACGCGGCGATAGCTGTAAGGGTCGACGATGCCGTTCAAGGCGTTGCTCCGCGCGGTGCCCTGTTGGTCTTGAATGCCGCGCTCGGTGTAGTCGCCGATCTGCTCGGAGTATTGTCCCCAGGCTTCGAGTTGATGCCGCATTTGCGGACCCATGTTGAGCACGTCGATCACCATGGGGGCGATGGCGTTGACGCGCGGGTCGGCGGCGCCGGTCAGCCAGGTGGTCCAGCCGCGTTTGGATCCGCCGGTGACGGTGAAGTTCTCGATGTCGACGTTCCATTCGGTGTCGGCGAAATCCTGGATGGTGTCCATGGCCCGGACCGCCGACTTGACCATCGGCAGCAGCAGCGGCCAATCCGCCTCGCCGGTTTCGAGATACTTGGCGAAGGTCAGCGAGATGATCTGGTCCTCGACCTTGCCGTCGAACATCGGCTGGAAGGGCACGTGTTCGAGCAGCGCGACGGGCATGGAGGCCTGCAACGCGATGGGGATCAGGGTGCTCTGGACGATTTTCGGCGTGGGGTCGTCGGGGTTGTGCGGTTGCTCGTAGCGGTCGCGCCAGCGGCCGCCGCCGATGATCAGCAGCGCTTCGGCGTCGATGTCGCGCGTTTCGGGCAGGGCGACGAAGAGCCGGTGTTTCCAGGTGATGCCCCGCCAGGTCTGCGAGATCAGCCGCAGCTCGGCGCATTGGAAGCCCGGGACCTTGTACGTGGCGCGTTTCTCCCAGCGGTAGGACTTGTCTTCCTTGGCCACGTATTCGTTCAGGCCGGCGGACGCCGTTCCTCCCGAGCACCCGATCAACAAGAGGGAAACCAAGAGTCGATTTTGCACATCCATCCTCCTCGCTTGGGTAGGTCATCGCGCTGATGCCACGGTTCACCCTGGAAACTCGGAATTGAGCATAGCGTCTGGGTTCGGGGTCCGAAAGGGGATGATCCCGGTTCGCGCCGCGGACGTGGGTCGCTGCAATCACTCCGTCTTTCGCCCCCGCGACGCGCTTGGAGAGTGATACCCATGTCGATTACCGCGATACCATCGAGGGATTCTTGTGATTTCAGGGGAGACTCCGCTTGCCGGGGCGTGATGCCTATCTCGTTACCACATCCGGCGGGATGTTTATCCTGCGTTGCTTCGCGGGAAAGGATTCCCGCGGACGGTGGGTGCGAGCAAGGATTCTCGCACCAGCCAAACGGTCGTCCACGATGGAACATGATGTTCATCTTCGCAATGATTCTTACCTTTGCGGGCTTACCTCCTTCCGCCCGGGGCGACACGCTGGCCGACATTCGCGCGGCGCTGGTCGCGGCCAACCGCACCGAAGACACCGTCGCCGGTCTGAACCACGTGCGCAAGACGCTTGCCGCGCTCGAGGCGTTGGACGAGTCGATCGAATCGACGAAGATCAACCGTGAGATGGTCACCACCGAGGTGCGTTGGACCGACCGCGTGGCCACGCTGGGCACGTCGACGTTGCTGAGCATGTACACCGGGCACGCGGGGCGGCAGGGGTATTGGCCGGTGCATGCGGTGACCTGGCACGAGACCGGCCCGCATTTCGCCGCCCTGGTGCGGGACGCCGACCAACAATCGGTCGACATCCTGGTCTACAACTTCGAGGAGAAACCCAAACCGGTGGAGATGCGATTGTGGCAGCTTCGCGACCCGGGGACCTATCGCATGCGTTTGTTCGAGGGGGATCACGCGAGCGGTGATCCGGTGCTCGAGCGGACGGTGACGTGGCGGGACCGGGGCGATCGGGCGGCGATCACCCTGCCTTCGCGCAAGCTGGTGACCCTGGTCATCGACCCGGTTGAGGTGACACCGTCCCGACCGACGACCGGTCGTCCCGATCCGGCGGTCAGCGCGGAGAGAGTCAAACTGGTCAGGAAGAACGATAACGAAGTCGAGGTTGTCGTTACCGTTCTGAACCTCTCACCGGTCGCGGCCGAATCATTGACCGTACGGTGGGCCCGGTTGTCGAAATCGGGTCCGTCGCGCATAATCGCCGAAACGGATGTGGCCGGCGGCTTGCCGGGGATGTCGGGGCTCGATCCGGTGATGTTCAGTGCACGCATGACCACAACCGTAGCGCCGGGCAGATACGCGGTGTCCGTCGAGACGCCGAACGGGGATGTTAATCCGGCCAACAATCATGCCGAGGTGATGGTCCAGCGCGACTTGATGATCACACCCGCGCCGTAATCCGACGCTTTACGGCTTGTCCGCCGATACAGTGCTGGGGGCGTTTTCCGACGATGGTTCGCAAGGTTCTGGTTTCTGTCGTTTCGATTGTGGTGATCCTGTCATTGGGCGGGTTGGCCGCGTTCTGGCTGTCCGTGACCAAGCCCGAGCCGGTGCGCAGCGATGTGCCGCCGCGCCCGCCGTTGGTCGAGACGGTGACGGTGCGGGCCGAGACGGTGACCGACGACATCATGGGGTACGGCACGGCCCGCGCCGATCGGGCGGTGATCCTCAGCGCTGAAGTGTCGGCGTCCGTACGGCGGCTGGTGCCCCGCGTCGAGCCTGACCCCACCGGTTCGGGCGAGCTGCTGGAGATCGAGCTGGAGGAGGGTGTCGAGGTCCGGGCCGGGCAACTCCTGATCGAGCTGGACGATCGGCAATATCAAGAGGAGCTGACTCGGGCGACCCGCATGGCGGCGGCGGACACCGCCCAACTGGAACAACTCGGGGTCGAGGAAGCGAACATCCGCAAGCTCGCCGTCATCGCCGACGCCGAAACCAAGATCGCCCGCGACGAGGTGAACCGACTGTCGGATCTGTTCGAGTCGGGTCAGGCGGGCAAACGCGAGTTCGATCTGGCCCGGATGGTCTGGCATCGCGCGGATCGGGACGGTCAATCGCTGAGGAACCAACTTGCCCTGCTCGGTCCGCGCAGGGCGCAGATCGAGGCGTCGCGCGCCGCCCGCCAAGCGGAGACGGCGCTGGCCCGGCTCAATATCGAGCGCTGCCGCATTCTCTCTCCGTTCGCGGCCTGGGTCGACTCACTCGACGTCGAAGCCGGCGAACAGGTGCAATTCGGCTCGCAACTGATGCGACTGGTCGCGCTGGATCGCATCGAGGTGCCGATCGAGCTGCCGATCTCGGCCCGGACCCGCGCCCGGCCGGACGCGAATTGCCGGCTGGAACTGGAGAGCCTGTCCCGGGTCGGCTGGCCGGGGAAGGTGACGCGACTCTCGCCCTCGGTGGACCAACGTAGCCGAACGTTCCGTGCGTACGTCGAGGTCGACAACACCGGGCGCTCACCGTCCGATGCGCTCTTGCCGGGAACGTACGTCAGTGCGGTGGTGCAAGGGCCGACGCTGCGCGACGCCTTGCTCGTGCCGCGAACCGCGGTGGTCGGCTCGAACAAGATCTACATCCTCAACGGCGCCAGTGCCCACGCGCGGTCGGTCGAGATCCAACGGTTCATTCAGGATCGGGCGGTGCTGACCGGTGAGATTCAAGACGGCGATCGCGTGATCGTCTCGAACCTCGATCGGCTTGCCGACGGCATGCCGGTACTGACCGAGTCATCCGTGACCGACAGTCGACCGAGCGCGACCGAGGTTGCACGTGATGTTGGCGAGAAATGATTCGATGTATAGGGCGGCAATGGAAACATGCTTACTAGCCCGAAGCGCAAGCGAGGGTGTCACCTTCTATTGCGCGGTGCAGGAAAACACTCTCGCTTGCGCTTCGCGCGGGTACGCTGCCGCAACAAGGTTGTGGTTCCGTGACGTGGAGGTGTCCGCCCCGTGACCTCGCTTCCGCGATTCAGCGTCAACAATCCGATCCTCGTGAATCTGCTGATGGTGCTGATTTTCGTGGGTGGGGGTTATAGCGCCTTCGCGTTGGTGCGCGAGATGTTCCCCGAGTCCCGGCCGAACTCGGTCTCGATCATGACCGTCTATCCCGGCGCGACGCCGGCCGAGGTCGAGAAAGGCATCGCCAAGCGGATCGAGGAAGAGGTCAAGGACATCGACGGAGTCGACGAGGTGCACACCTCGATCGGCGAGGGCTTTTGCCGAATCCTCGTCGAGTTGCAAAACGATGTCGACGACCTGAACCGGGCGGTCAATGACGTCAAGGCGGCGGTCGACGCCATCCCGCGCGACGAGTTGCCGCGCGACGCCGAAGAGACGACGGTCAGCAAGTTCGAGCCCACCTTGCCGGTCATCTCGGTGGCGGCGTTCGGCGACCATACCGACGCCGAGCTGAAACGCATCGGGCGTCGGCTCCGCGACGAACTGCTGCTGATCGACGGAATCACCAACGTCGACCTGAACGGCGCCCGCAAGGACGAGATCAGCATCGAGATCCGCCCGGACAAGTTGACCGAGTACGGGCTCTCGTTCATGGACGTGGCCGGTGCGGTGCGCGGCGCGAACCTCGACCTGCCGGGCGGACGGCTCAAGCTCGCCGGCGCCGACGTGGCGGTGCGCACGCTCGGCGAGGAGGATCGAGCGGAAAAAATCGTCGAGATGATCATACGCTCCGATCCGACGGGCAAGGTCATTCGGGTCAGCGACGTGGCCACGGTGATCGACGGACTCGAGGACGTCGACGTGCTCAGCCGATTCAACGGCCAACCCGCGGTCGACGTGATGGTCACCAAGACGCCCAGCCAGGACGCCATCGAAATCTCACGCAAGGTCAAAGCCTTCATCGCGGGCAAGACCGGTCAACCCCTGGTAACCGATTGGCTCGTCGACCTGCGCCGTCGACTCGGCCTGGGGAGTCCGCTGCATGAAATCTACGAGCAAGCACGCAGCGATCCCTATCCGACCGACGTGTCGTTTCAGGTGCACAGCAACCTCGCCCGTTTCATCGAAGGTCGGCTCGACCTGCTCACCCGCAACGGGACGTTCGGCCTGGTCTTGGTCTTTTGCTCGCTGTTTCTCTTTCTCAACTGGCGGGTCGCCTTGTGGGTCATGATAGGCCTGCTGCTGTCGATCCTCGGCACGCTGATCGTGATGAAGGGGACGGGTCAGTCCCTGAACCTCATCTCGATGTTCGGGCTGATCGTGGTGCTCGGCATGCTGGTCGACGACGCGATCGTGGTGGGCGAGAACGTCTACCGGCACGTCGAGGAGGGGATGCCGCCGACACAGGCCGCGATCGTCGGGGCCGAGCAGGTCACCTGGCCGGTGACCGTGGCGATCCTGACCACCATCGTCGCGTTCGTGCCTCTGTTCTTCGTCAGCGGCCAGATGGGCGACTTCATGAAGGTCCTGCCCATGGTGGTGATTTCGTCCCTGACCATCTCGCTGTGCGAAGCCCTGATCATTCTGCCGTCGCACCTCGGCGAGTGGCTCAAGCCGATGCGACCGGTCCGGTCCGGCAACGGTCGCGGCGTGCTGGCGCGGATGCGGGATCAGGCGCGGACGTGGCAACACGCCTGGCTGACCGAGGGCATGAATCGGGTCTACACCCGAGTGCTCAAGCTGGCGGTGCGGAACCGCTATGTCACCTTTTCGGTCAGCGTCGCCTTGCTGACCGTGGCGGTCGCCACCGCGCTGACCGGGCACGTTCCGTTCGTCTTTCTGCAGAAGATGGACTCCGAGACGCTCATCGCCAACCTCAAGATGCCGGTGGGCACCCCGATCGGCCGCACCGATGTCGCCATCAGCGAGATCGAAAAAACGCTGCTCGATCTGCCGGAGATGAACAACGCCTATTCATTGATCGGAGCGAGCATCGATTTCGACGGCGGGCCGTCGTCGTTCAGCTCGCACGTCGGCCAGGTGATCGCCGAGCTCGAAACGGTCGAGATCCGCGAAGCGCAGCAACAACGCGACAGCGACAGCATCGTTCGACACCTGCGCGCCGCCACCGCCGATCTGGGCGGCATCGATTCGCTCGAGTTCAAGACGATGTCCGGCGGCCCGGTGGGTGCTGCCCTCCACCTCGACATCACCGGCGAACGCCTCGATGCCATCCGCGGTGCGGCTGAATGGGTCAAAGCGCGCTTGAACGAATACGACGGGGTCAAGGACATCACCGACGACTTCGATCAGGGTCGACGGGAAATGAAAATACGGCTGCGCGACTCGGCCCGGTCGCTCGGTCTGACCACCGAGTCGCTCGCCACGCAGGTGCGGGCGGCCTTCTACGGACTCGAAGTGCGCAAGGTGCAGCGCGACCGCGAGGACGTGCGGATCATGGTCCGCTACCCCGAAGCGGATCGTCGCAACCTCTACAAGATCGAGCAGATGCGGATCGCGACGCCCGACGGCGCGATGGTCCCCTTCCGCGAGGTGGCCAGCGTCGAGGAGGGCACGGGGTACGTCACGATCCATCGGCGGGACCAGCAGCGCAAGGTCACCGTCACCGCCGATGTCGAAGAGGGGAAGGCCAACGCCGAGATGATCGCGAGCCAACTGCAAGCACAATTCCCCGAAATTCAGCGCACGTTTCCCGGGGTCGGCTTGCGCTTCGGCGGTCAGCAACGCGAGACCACCCGCTCGTTCGCTTCGCTGATCCCCGGCTTCGGGGCGGCGGTGCTCATGATCTTCATGGTCCTGGTCGCCCTGTTCCGGAGCTACGTGCAGCCGATCATCGTCATGACCGCGATCCCGTTCGGATTCGTGGGCGCGGTGGTCGGCCATTGGTTCATGGGTTTTCCGCTCACCATCATGTCCGGCATCGGGCTGGTGGCGCTCACGGGGATCGTGGTCAACGACTCGCTGATCCTGGTGGACTTCATCAATCACCGCATTCGCGACGGCCGGCCGGTGTTCGACGCCGTGATCGAAGGCGGGCAGCGCCGCCTCCGCCCGATCGTGCTCACCTCGGTCACCACCGTCCTGGGCTTGGGTCCGTTGCTGCTCGAAAAATCCTTCCAGGCCCGCTTTCTCATTCCCATGGGCGTCTCCATCGCCTTCGGACTCATGTTCGCCACCGTGCTCACCCTGGTGCTCGTACCCTCGCTCTACATGATCGCCCACGACGCCAAAGCCGTATGGTGGGCGTGCAAAGCGTGGATCACCGCCCCAAGCCCACGGGTTGCATCCCGGGGGAATCCGTAAGCGATTCGAACCTCTCGAGTGCCGGCGCGGCGTCGTAGAACCCGCTCGCTGGCGCTCGCGGCTCGGATGACTTGCACGTTCGGACCGGCGCGTTATCGTAGGGAACTTGCAGGCGACGTGAAACACTCCGGCCGGACCGGGGTCACCTGCACCGCAACCGCACTACCACGGAGCGCGAACCATGCCGACCAAGAAGCGAAACATTGGACGAAGAACGTTCATCGGCGGCGCGGCGGGGACGACCCTGGGCGTCATGGCGGCGCCGCGGCTGGCCACCGGCGTGCTCGGGGCGAACGAGCGCGTCGTGTTGGGCATCATCGGCGCCGGCGGCATGGGACGCAACAACCACATGAACGGTTTTCGCAAGAAGGGGGCCGTTTTCGCCGCGGTCTGCGACGTCTACGAGCCCAACCGCGACGAGGCGATCAAGCTCGCCAAACGCGGCAACCCCAACGAGGTCAAGGGCTACAACGAACACGAGAAACTTCTCGAGCGCAAGGACCTCGACGCGGTGGTGATCGCCTCGCCCGAGCACTGGCATCACGACCACCTCATCGACACCGTCCGCGCCGGCAAGGACGCCTACAGCGAAAAGCCGATGTCCTGGTCGATCGAAGAGGGCGCGAACATGGTCCGGGAAGTGCGCAAGACCGACCGGATCGTGCAGATCGGCATGCAGCGGCGCAGCGCACCCGCGTGTCACGAGGCCAAGGAGCTGATCGATACCGGCGTGCTGGGCAACGTGCACTACGTTCGGGCCGAGTGGTTCTGGAATTTCTCCAAAACGTTCGACGGCCAGGTCGACCGCGGCAAGCTCGATTGGGAGCGCTTCCGCAAGGATCGCTCGGACATGGACTACACCCCGGCCCGGTTCGCCTGGTGGCGATACTACTGGCCGTTCTCGGGCGGCAACGTGACCGATCAGGGCGTACACCTCATGGACGTCGTCCAGTGGTTCATGGGCGTCAGCCAGCCGATCTCGGCCCTCCAGTTCGGCGAGGTATATCGGATGGAGCCGGCCGACACCCCGGACGTGTTCAACTGCACCTTCGAGTATCCGAAGTTCATGGCCACCTGGACCCTCTGCTACACCAACAACACCTGGCGGAACAGTTGGCACATCACCTTCCACGGCGACAAGGCCAGCTTGGGCATCAACGAAGCGGGCTGGCGGCTGTGCGACAAGGTCGACGATTGGAAGAAGGGCATGCCCAAGGCCAAGAAGGAGAGTATGCCCGGCGGCGTCACCAGCACCGGCCCGCACCACGACAACTTCCTGGCATGCATCAAGACTCGCAAGCAACCCAACGCCACGGTCGAGACCGGTTTCCAAGGGGTGCGGACGCTGCACCTGGCCAACATCGCCTACCACAAGCGGAAACGGGCCGAACTCGCCGCGGACGGGGTCACCGTGAAAGTGTAGCATCACCTGCCCCCAATACGGAGTGCGGAAGACGGGGGTTGCTCCTCGGCACTCGGCATTCCGAATTCCGCATTGGGGCCGGCGGTGCGGCAATCTTTTGAATACGTCCCTCGACCGGCCCGAAAGTATCGTATGTTTCTCGATGGTTTCGGGCACAACAGGAGGGTCGAATCCGATGCTCACCTCGTTCCGGCAAAACCACTGAGGGCGTGTATGAGAAAGGGTGCCACTGGCAGCTTGTCTGCCAGTGCGGCGGCGGACTCACGCCGAAAAAACACGGGCGGACAAGCCGCCCGTGGCACCCGGCGCTGGCAGTTCGTGGGTTCTCACACACGCTCTCAGTGACCCCGCTCGCAGGACGAGTGGGGTCACTTGCGTTGGATCGAATTGCCCGTATCGCGGCGGTCCGGCCCGGTGACGCCACCGGCCGGGCCGTGCCTTCTCGGACCTGCCCAAGTCGACAAAAGCGCGGTGAGCGCCGACGCGGACGTTCGGCAGCGTGCGGATGCATTGCCGCGCGCGATTTTTTTTGCGGCGCACCGATAACGAAACCGCCGCGGCGGGGCACCGACGGCGGTCGAGCGCCGGCAAGATCGCTACAGGCGGCATGGACCGATTCACGCTGAAAAAACAGGGGTGTTCCGCTCTTGCCAATCGAAAAATTTGAGCATATGGCAGAGAGAACGAGCCGATCTATGACGGCGCGGATCATCCACAAGCATGAGACGCCAAGGGCCGATTCCATAATCGAGACCCCGGTCGCCGCCACCGAAGCGATTGAGACGTCGTTGATCACTTTGTTGGACGACTGATAATTCGGTCGGGATCAACTCCCTGCAAGCTGGTGCCTGCAGACTGGTGAAAGGTGAATGCGATGATGAACGATTGGATTTATAATTCGCACGGT
>Ga0299906_10002366_pt1 | contig 15682 bp, 10 predicted proteins | sample RVTome_14_FD_200259 | JGI IMG/M metagenome (GOLD analysis project Ga0299906, IMG submission 200259) | Soil microbial communities from uranium-contaminated site in the Upper Colorado River Basin, Wyoming, United States - RVT145D125 (version 2) ... | reverse complement strand
ACAATGCGCTCGATCAGCTCGCCGAGCGGGTAGACGATCTGGAAGGGGCCGGGGGAGGGACCGACTTTTATCTTGCCGTGACCGACGGAACTACCACCGCGACCGCGTCCGGTGGCGACACCTTCAAGCTTCGCAGTGCCGACAGCAAGCTATCCATCGCGGTGCAGAACAACGATGTCACCCACGGCGACAACGCGCTCTTCACGCTGAACGAAGCAAACATCGACCATGACGCGCTGACGAACTTCAGCACCGACGAGCACGTGGCGCATTCAGGAGTGCTGCTAACGGCAGGTGCCGGCCTCAGCGGCGGCGGTGACATCTCGGCGAGTCGAACATTCGACGTGAACGTGGACGGCGCCACGCTGGAAATCAGCGCCGATGCGCTGCGCGTCAAGGACCTCGGTATCACGACTGCGAAGCTCGCGGACGACGCCGCTACGTACGCCAAACTCCAGAACGTGTCGGCGACGGATCGTCTGTTGGGTCGCGTCTCGGCCGGGGCCGGCGTCGTCGAGGAAGTGGTCTGCACTGACTTCGCGCAGTCGCTGCTGGACGATGCGGATGCAGCCACGGCGCGGGCCACGCTCGGAGCCGGGACGGGGGATGTCACGACATCCGGATCGGTCACAAACACGGAGTTGGTGCGGTATGCCGACACAAGCGGAGACTCCATAGAGGGCGCGGGCTTGTTGGCAAATCTCATAGCCAATGAGGTTTACTTCACGCTTGAGGCGGTGGCTTCCACCGGATTGGTGTTTGACCGCGCCCTCGATGGAACGATCTTCCGCATGGTCGGGGCGGCAAGTGCTGTTAACTACCCATTCGTGCAAAGCTCCCCGACGGGCTCCGGCTCTATTGTCGGGGTGGATGGCTCCGACACCGACATTGATCTTCTCCTGCAATCCAAGGGCGCGGGGCTTGTTAAGGCAAATGGGGTTCCGGTCGTAACTACCACCGGTACGCAAACGCTTACGAATAAAACGCTGACCACTCCGACGATTGCGGACTTCACAAACGCCACTCACGATCACGAGGATGCGGCCGGCGGCGGCCAACTGAACGCAACCAACGTGTTCAGCGCTGGTACCGTGCCGACGGCGCGGCTGGCGTCCGGCACAGCCGACTCGACCACGTACCTTCGCGGCGATCAGACGTGGGCCACCGTTCCGTCCGGCTACACCGACGAACAAGCTCAGGACGCGGTCGGTACGATCCTCGCCGACTCAACCGAGATCGACTTCACCTATGACGACGCGACCCCGTCGATCGCGGCGAGCATCAAGGCCAATTCGATTGGCGTCGGCAAGCTCACGGCTACGCAGACAAATGCGTTCTTCGGCCGCGACACTGCGGGCGCTGGGGCCGGGGAAGAAATCACGGCAGCGGCCGCGCGAGCGATCCTGAACGTTGCCGACGGCGCGAACAATTACGTACACCCGAACCACACCGGCGATGTGACTTCGGTGGGGGACGGGGCGACAACGATCGCTGCCGGCGCCGTCACCTACGCGAAGATTCAGAACGTCAGCGCGACGGACAAACTACTCGGTCGAATCTCGGTCGGGGCGGGTGTCATTGAGGAAATCACATGCACCGACTTCGCGCAGAGCCTTATCGACGACGTAGACGCCGCCACGGCCCGGACGACTTTGGGATTGGGCACCATCGCGACGGTGAACAGTCCCGTTCCGATCGCTAACGGCGGGACGGGCCAGACGACACAGGCTGCCGCATTCGATGCGCTGGCGCCGGGGACGACCAAGGGCGACCTGATCGTATTCAACGGTACGGACCACATCCGTCTTGCGGTGGGCACTGATGGCCAAGTGCTCGCCGCCGACTCCGCTGAAGCCTCTGGAGTCAAGTGGGACGACGCAACAGGCGGCGGCGGCGGCGGAGTCGAAACGGTCTTGAGCGTTAATACGACACAGGAGGTCGTGAACGCCTCGGCGACCGAAGAGGTTCTGCACACGTATACCGTTCCGGCGAACACGCTTGCGGTTAACGGGGAGCAGATTGTCCTGACTGCGTACGGGTCGTTCGCGGCGACGGGCAACACCAAGACGTTGAGGGTCTATTGGGGCGGCACTCAGATTGCAGAGGTCTCCGGCAACCCGAGCGAGGGGTGGTTTGCGACCGTCATCATCGCGCGTACTGGCGCGTCCAGCCAGAAGTGTATCGTCAGCATTGACGAGGACAGCGGCAATAGTGAGACGGTTTATAGCGGCGCGTCCAAGGCGCTGAGTTCGGCGCAGGTACTTGAATTCCGGGGTGAGGCGTCTGCTGGATCACAGATCACGCAAGAATTTTCCCGCTACTCGCATATCGATCCAACCGGCGCGGCCGGAGGCGGCGGCGCTTCGGACGCGGCTGATTTGACCTACACGCCGGCCGTCGCGGCCGATTGGGACGGTGGCGCCGATCCCGGCAACGCGGACGACGCCTTCGATCAGCTCGCGGAGCGCATCAAGGATGTGGAGGTTGCGTTCCCCAGGTTGTGGACGATCGAGCGACCCGCCAACGCGCTCATCATCCCAAACACTGGCGGGGCCGATCGGGATTCGGTTAACGACCAACCCACCGTCGCCTTTGACGGGGCAACGGAAGAGTCGGCCATTCTCTCGTTTGTCGTGCCGGCGAACTATGACAGCGCTCGGGCCCTCAAAGCGAGGCTGGTTGTCTGCGCCAACACGACAACGGCGACCCACACATCGCGCTACGATCTGGTGACGGAGCCTCGGACGCCCGCCGCAGGCGAGTCGGCAAATGCGGATGCTTTCGACGGCACGGCCGACTCCATCGACATCGACCACTCGACCACCGCCTATTCGATCGAAGCGGGCACGTTGACGTTGACGCCGGCGACCACGCCGGTCGCCGGCGATTGGATGCGCATCAAGCTTACGAGGCAGCCGTCACACGCGAACGACGACATGACCTCGATCGACGATCACGTGCTGGCGCTTGAGATTTACCAGGAGGTGTAGCGGTGGCGATCGACTTCGACGGGTCCAACGACTCCGCCATTGTATCGACCGAACCACTCGGCGGCGGCACGTTCACGAACTTCTTCTGTTCGATTTGGGTGAAACGAGACGCGGACACGGGCCTGCGAAACATCATCGAGTTTTTCGACTCTTCCAATCCGCTTTTCGAATACATCATATTGTTCCAAAACGGCCCTACACTCTCGCTGCGAGCAGTGAGCGGTGGCGCGGCCCATACGGTATCCGTCGGTTCGTTCAGTGCGAACGCGTGGCACTGTGTTCAGATTGGGGCAGACAAGGCTAATGTGTCCGGCCCCAATCGTATTGCCCTGCGATTTGATACAACGGGAGCGTTTACAGACGGCGAGCCGGCGGACTGGCCGACCAACATGGACTCGATCCGACTGGGCGTTGCTTTTGGCTCTCTGACCCCTGGCTATTTCAACGGCGCCCTCGCCGAGTTGCACCTTTCGCGGTTCTCTCTGCGCGATCGCTACCCAGGAGAGGATAAGCAGCCGGACACGCTGATGGAGAGGTATACGCCTCTTCATATCCTGCCGCAGGCCGCGTACTGGGCAGGTGTGGCCGCCAATGCGGGCTACTGGCCGATGCGGAATGTCAACGAGTTGGCCGACGAAATCAATGGGTATCCGATCTCCTATCCGGGAGTGAATCCGGCGACTAATCGAGGCGAACATCCGAAGATCATCACCGCGGCGGCGGCTTAGGAAAGCTAACAATGGCGACGAAACGCACGAAGGCGACCTTGGAGCAACTCTTCGCGTCTGGCGCTATTCCAACCGGCGCGCAGTTTGAAGACCTCATCCACAGCTACGTCGATGACCTCCCGCCGCGGACGATTGAAGTCGTGAGCGGCGCCATCACGCGCACACAACTCCGCCACCGCGTGGACACGGAGAACCAGACGGCCACCGACGACCTCACGACAATCAATGGCATGCTCGACGGAGAAGAGATCATCCTGTCGTGCGCCGATCCGTCCCGGCCAGCCACCCTAAAGAGTACGGACAACATCGACCTCGCCAGCGACTTCACGCTCGACGCATGGCGCAAGAATATCCGGCTTTGGTACAACGCTTCCCAAGGGAAGCTCAACGAGATTTCGAGGAACGTGTGATGAACGGTTTTGGAAATGAATACGGCGGGCGGCCGAACGTGTCGCCGAGTCAGTCCTCCGGAATGTCTCCGAATGGCCCTGCGCCGCCGGAGCGAAACCCTTTCCCGCGGCTCCGCGCTTTGCTTGGAAATCCCGGATGGTTGGGGGGTGCTGGACCGCAGAAGCCGCCCGAGCCTGAGTTCGATTACAGGCCGTACTCGAACCAGTTCGCCGAGTACGGACAGGTCGATCCTCAGGTCGCCGATTACTGGCTGGCCGGGCTCGATCCTCAGATCGCCAACACCGCGACGCTGGATCTCCAGCAAATGCAGCGGGCCAACGAGGAGCGGCGGCGCTGGTTCGATATGTGGCGACAGATGATGAATCAGAACTACATGCACGCGGCAGACACGATCCGGAGCATGCGAGGCGGATTCTAGGGGGAGAAAGCTATGGCAGGTTCACAGTATGCACAGGGCCAAGGTTGGCAGTACGGCGACCCCTCCGCGTTCGGCGGCATGTCCGGATCGGATTTCGGCGAGAACGTCTGGGAACAAACCTCGTTCGGCAAGAACCCGTTCGGCCGCGACTACAGCGGCCGCGATCAATCGCGATCCGGTTCCGACGCGCCAACCAACCCGTTTGCTTTCCAACTGCCGCCGTGGGAGACGAATCCCGAATGGAAGGCCGCTCGCGAGGAGGCTATGAACTTCTGGGGCGGTCGCATGGACCCCGGCTTCTCGATGTACTCGCCCGAGGCCCGCGCGTCCGCAGCGCGGAACGTTGGCTCCGGCATCGCAACGAATGAGCGCCGCATGCGCGATTCGCTCGGCGCACGCGGGATCAGCGGCTCCGGGCTCGGTGAGCAGGCGATCGGCGGCATGCGCACACAGGGGCACTTGGGCCTGGCTGACATCAACGCGCAGATGTCGGTGTCTGACGAGGAGGCGCGCCGTCAGGCCGCGCAGGCGTACGACGACATTCGACGATTCGGTTCGCTGCAAGACGAGCGCGCCGGCTACGCCTTTGCCGGCATCGGACCGCAGTACGCTTCGGCCACGGGTCCGTCGCTGCTCAGTGGTCCGGAGACGGAGTACTTCGACTACTGGGGCACGCTGGGGGCAAACACTCAGCGACAACTGCTTGAGTATTCGGTCCAGGCGTCGATCGACTCAGGCAAGCTCACGCTGAAGGACGCACTGGGCCTGTTTACGGACGCGATCGCCGGTGACGCGAATGCAGCGGTGACGCTTTTGACGATCGGAGGCGGATACCTCGTGGGCAATGCTGACGCCAGCAACAATCAGTTCTCGGGCTTCTAGGAGCTTCAATGCCAATCAATCGAAGAACTTCGGGTCCGGGCGGCTACGCTCGCAGCGTTGGGTTCATGGCGGCCGGGCCTCTGCAAGCTGCGCTTCAGGAGCCGGAACGCTCCAAGCTTCGCATGATGGAGAGCATTTCTAACTTCTACCGAGCCCAGCAACAGAAGCGTGAGCAGCGTAAAGCCGAGCGTGGCGGCGGCGGTGCTACCGGGGCGGCGATCGGCGCGGCTGCCGGCGCGTTGCTTGCGCCGTTCACGTTCGGGGCGAGCTTGGCGGTTGCGCCGGCGGCCGCGGCGGGTGGGACGGCACTTGGTGCTGCTGCTGGAAGCGCAGCGGCCGCAGGTGCTGGAGCGGCCGCCGCAGGCGGCCTTGGCGCCGGCTCGGCTGCTCTTCTCGGGGGCTCTGTCGGCGCCAGCATCGGCAAGGGGATCGGGGAGTACGTCAAGCCGGCGGGATCGCCCGAGGCGAAGGCGCGCGACGACGCGTTCGCATCGACGATCACTGAAGGGATTCTGCCGCTGGGGGCCGGCCTGCTCGGCGGCGCGGCGGCGAAGCGCAACCCGAGGACGATGACGGACTATGAAGACGTCGGCACCATGACCGAGACCGTGCCGGGGATGGACGAGGGGGTCGGGACCGAGATCGACGAGTTCGGCAATCCGATCGGAACGATGACGGGCCCCGGCGCGCCGCAGACGAACGCGATCGGGACCGAGGTGTCGCCGGTCGCGATCACGGAACAGAATCCGTTCCGCCGCGGGTTCCTAGAGACGTACAACCAGGCCGGAAACTTCATCGATCGCAGCAATCCGTTCTTCAGCCGGTTCTTGCAGATCCCCGGCGTCGAGCTTCCGTCCAAGCGGTTCGGGAACTACTCGTCGAACTAAGGAGGTTGATACCCTCATGCCAGTGGCACCCTACAAACCGATCACGCCGGCGGGCTCGCCGGACTTCCCGCAGGCGGACCTTTCGCCTTGGGACGATTTCGACGCGCCGCAGGGAGCGCCGCCGCCCAAAGCGCCGCCGATGTACCCCGGCGCGGTGGACATGTACGAGCGCGAGCAGAGAGCCGTGCATGGGGCGCCGCCGTCTGCGGTTGATCCAGCCGAAGAGTTCTACAACACGCTAGAGAGGGCTCGAGAGTACCGCGAGCTGCACCTGCGGGCCGAGGCGCCTCTTCCTGCGCAGCCGGGCGTGCCGTCTCCGCCGCGGATGATGGACTTCGGTGCGTGGCTGGACAGTCGATACCCCGAGTTTGCCGGCCGTCGCGTGAGCGAGCAGTTTGCGTCGTCCCTGCACCAGCAATATCAGTCCGAGATGGCCATGGCGCAGCAGACGTACGACAACGATCTTCAGCGCTTCGGCGCGGAGATCGAGGCCGCGAAGTTTCTGACGGGGGGCGGCGGTCGCGGAGGAAGGGGAGGCGGGAACCCGATCGCGGACGCGCTTGCGATAGTGAAGGCACAACAGGAGTGGATGCCGGAAGAGGCGGAAGCGCCCGGAAGCATCGACGCATGGCTGACGCAGCAACTCATCGACGGCATTGCGCCCGAGCAAGTCGGGAAGATGCGCGGCGACATCATGGGGTCACGCGACGGTGGGACAGGTGAGCTGCCGACGATCCCGCCGAACACAAACGAAGGCATGTTCTGGAACGTCGCTCTTCGACTTGGCGGATACAAGTCACTCGACGATGTTCCACTTGACGTGCTGAAGGGCATTATGCGAGAGGCTCGGCGTCAGCGCGTCGCGCCAATGAGTCCGTCTGAGACGATGAAGGCGCTCCAAGCTGCCGGGTTCGATCTCGGCTACCCGCAAGGACGCGCGGACTTCGACGCCAAGTTCGGACCTGGAATGGCTCAGAAGGTTCTCGATTGGGCCGTCAGCGGCGGCGCTTCTCCGTTCGAGCAAATGCAGACTCCCGAAGCCGAAGAGGGGTCGGAAATTGAACCGGAAGAGGGGTCGGACGCTCCAGCGGGAGCGACGCCTTCTGTTCCGCCACAGTCGCAGCCGCCGGTCGTTCCCATTAAGAACGCAGACGGCACGACTTCGAGCGAGCGAACCAGCAATCCGTTCGACGTCGATATCGGGCCGGTACAACCGTTCCTCGATGCGGTTCGCGCCGGCGAGTTCACGATGGACGAAGCGATGGACGAAATCGTAACGGCTGTATTCGAGGGGCGCATCAGTCAGGCAACCGGCGAAGTAGCGATTCGAGAGCTCGAGAAGGGTTTCCGTCCGCCCGTGACGGCTGGGCCGTCTAACCGCCAACTCCGCGCCAACGACCAGCACTCGCTCGACGTCAAACTCGGTTCTCCGGTCCGTCCGCCCGTGACGATCACGCCCCCACCTCGGCCACGAAAGCCGATCGACATCAAGCACTAGCCCAATGCCAGACAACCAGTTCATCGTAAGGCCGACGCTGGAGGATCGCGTCCGCGGCAAGAAGCTGTTCGAGATCGCAGTGCGCATCCATAACGCGCGGGCGGAGCACGCCCAAAAAGAGGCCGCTGAAGCGGCCGCAAAACCCCAGCCCCCGCCCGAGCCCAAGGGCATCGGCCGCAAGCTCCGCGACATCGCCGTCGAGGGGGCCGCGCACACGCTTCCGGGCCAAGTCGCCCAGCTCGTTTCCGGCGTCAAACTGACCCCGGAAACGATGGGGACCGAAGACCTCGGATGGTTCGGCCGCGGCACGGCGGGCCTTCTCGGCTTCGGTGCCGATCCGGTTACGTGGGGCAGTCTCGGGGTCGGCAAGATGGCCGGCGGCGCGGCAATGAGGGGTGCCGGCGCTCTGCTTGGCGAGAAGGGGATACAGAAAGTCGCCGAGTCGGGGGTGAAGCGGTTGGCGCTCAAAGGGGCCACTGCCGCCCCGGCCGGCGCAGCTACGCTCGGCAGCATCGAAACCGTCAAGAACCCGTTCACGCAGTTACTCGAGACCGGACGCTACAGCCCGAAGGAGCACGGTAAGGCGATCAGCAAGGGCGCGCTGATCGGCGGCGCGGCGGCCGCTGCCGGCGCGACTCCGTTCGTCGGACTCCCCGCGGAGATCGCGACGTTCGCGACTGGTTATCCCCTGCTCGAGGGCCGCATGCCGACGCAGGAGGACTGGCTCAACGCGGCGATCACGATCGGCGGACTCCGCGCCGCCGGCATCGTGAAGCGCGGACTGGCCGATGTCGCTGCGAAGACGCCGCCGAAGAACGTCGCGAAGAACATCCTCCGCGAGCTGGACCCGCGAGAGGGCACGTTCGTGTTCCGCGAGGCCCAGCGCTCGAGAATGCATCGCGAGAACGAGAAATACACTCCGCCCCCCGGAACGAACGGCCGCTTTGAGGCTGTCCCACTCACGATAACTCCGGACGGCAAGCCTGCGGCCGGCACCAAGTGGCAGGTTCGAGACAAGGACACCGACACGACGGGCCGCGAGGAATACGGCAGCCTCGTTTCGGCGGCGCGTATCGCAGACCGGGCCAACTTCAGGTTCGCCGATCAGCCGGGGCTGACGCAAAAATCGCCGATGGGGGTATCGCCGGAAGCCGCCAAACCTGCCACTCTCACTGAACCACCCGTAAAAACGCCGGAAACGGCCCTAGAATCGACGCAGGCCGTTCCGGGTCCGATCGCACAGCCGGGTGCCGTAGAAGCCCGTGGCGCAAGCGGAATCAAGCCGAAACCGGCAGACATGTTGTCAGCCGAGAGTCAGCTTGCGCCGGAACTGACCAAACCGAAGCGTGGGACGAAAAAGGATGCCGCCAGCGAGGTCAGACGACTCTATGAACGCCACCGAGAAGTCATCGACGGGGAAGAACCCGGCCTGGCGGACCGAGCGGTGGCGGAGGAGGCGAACGTCGAGACGGCCCTGCGCCCCGGCTATGCCTTCAAGGAAGGCTACGAGGCTCAGGCGAAAGAGGTAATGGAGCGTCTGCCAGCCAACCTTCGCAAGAGCATCAGGATCGTCAAGAAGGGTTCCCCAAGTTACCAAGCAGCGGACGGCCAGGACGTCTTCGCCGGGATCGGCACGGACAAGATGGCCGAGTCCGTGATCCGGTACGCGGAGCAGCGCCCCGGGCGGAAGGGCGAGGCGGCGCTCGATCGCACCGTAGAGTTTGCCAAGGCCAATCAGGAGATGTTCACCCCGGAAGAGCACCTGGCGATCAAGAACTACGAGCAGGCCCGCGTCGGCGAGGGCGTCGAGGCCGTGAAGGCCGAGCAACTCAAGGTCGGTGACGAGTTCGATATTCAGGGCAAGCCGCACCGGGTGGCCGGGGTCGAAGAGGGCGGTCGAGTCCGCATCGAAGACGACGTGCCGATCGACGTGCCGCCGCGTGGTAAGGTGCTGACCGACAAGGGCACGTTGCGGCAGCCGGAGCCCGACACGAGTTTCGAGTTCGGAGAGACGATCGATGTTCAGACTTCTGAAGCGACTGCTCGCCCGCTTGAAGGCGTGGCACAAGCAGAGCCTGCTGGACGAGTGGTACGACGCGAAGTGGGGGCCGCTGACGCAGGAACACCACGAGACGTACCGCGCCCTCAGCCAAAGGAAACCCGCCAGCCCAAGCAGATCATCGAAGACGCCGTAGCCGAAAACCTGGCGACCGCGAAAGGTGGGCCGGGCACGGTCGAGTTCACCGACGGCACGCGAACGCTCCGACTCAAAGACAAGGACGTTGCCGAGGTCAAGAACGGTAAAGAGATCGGCGGCTGGAAGTTCGGCAGTCGCGACGAGGCCATCCGCAGCATCTCAGGCCAAGGCTCGAAAGCCAAGGCGGCCATCGGCGGCGTCAGGATGCGCGTCCGTCCGTCGGAAGTCGGCGCGCGAATGGAGAAGCGCACCGGCGATGTCGGCGTTCCCCCCAAGACCGAGAAGGGCTTGCTGGGCCAGGATATCGACGTCACCAGGCGCGGCGCGGCGGGCAAACAAGAAACCCTCTCCCCGAAGATCGACGAGCAGATCGCAGACAACAAGGCCGGGGCCAAGCAGCGCGCCGTGGACAAAGAGATCGGTCAGCAGCCGCTCTTCGGCGACCAAGCCGGAATCGCCGCCGGCTTGATCCCCAAGTTGCCGCCGATGCTGGAGACGACGCAAGCGCTCGGTCGCCAGCTCGAGCGCGGAGTCTACCGGCTCGCGAAGACGTCGGGGCTCGACAAGGTCTTCAAGCTCCGCACCCCGGAAGAGAAGCAGCAGGCCCGGCGCGAGAACGAGCAGCGAAGGCGGATGACGCTTCGTGAGCACGGCAAGAAAGCCGCCGCGTCCATGCGCATCCGGGCCCACCTGAAAGAGTTCGACCGGCTCGCCGGGATTGAGAACTCCCTCGAACGATACCGCATCCATCAAGCCATCGTCGGGAAGTACCCGATGGATCGGTTGCCGGAAGCGCAGCGCGACTGGGCGGAGCGAGCCCGCGATCTCCAAGACGAGGCGTCCACCGAGTTCCTCGAGGAAGTCGTTCGCCACTTCGGAGCTGACAGCCAAATCGCCCGCTCCGTCACACAGAACCTCGGGACGTACCTTCACGAGGTCTTCGAGCCGACGCTGGGGGACAAACTCGTTGCGTACCTCCCCGGCAAGCTCCGGCTCAAAGCGGAGCAGTTCCAGCGCAAGCGGGACAAGTGGCGCGTCTACGTCGGCAATAAGCCCATCGTCGTTGCCAACCAGCAGGAAGCGAAAGCACTCCGTGACGGCCTGCTATCTCTCCGCGAGCAGACCGAGCCGCTGAACCCGTTCCGCGCCGAGTTCGAGTCCCGGGGCGAATGGATCCGCGAAAAGCTGGAAGAGGCGGGCATCACGGCGTACGAGGTGAAGCGGGCTCTCGTCCCCAAGATGGCCAAGCCCACCGCAAAGCCCTTCCGGCGGTCGGCATCAGAAGTTCGCAAAGAGCAGCAAGGCGGACTGTTTGGTCGATCAGGAACAAACCCTCCATCCAGCGAACGGCCGACGTACCCCAACATCCGCATCGAGAAGCCGCTCACCGAAAAGGAACGGCTCGACATGGGCTTCTCGCGCGACCCCCGCTACACGTGGGCAATCAGCGACATGAAGACCGAGCACAACACTTCGATGCTGCGCCTCTCCCGCAAGCTCAGCAAGCTCGCGCACGAACCGCCCGCGCTCGTGGCCGGCAATGCGAAGGCGGAAGAGACGTGGGCCGCGTCCGAGGGGCTCGCAAAGGTCACGGCGTCGGAGAAGCTCGTCGGCATGTTGCACGGTAAGTACCTGCCGAAGTCGTGGGCCAAGGACATCAACGAAGCCGAGGCCGTCGCCAAGGGCTTCTCCAAGATGTGGCAGGACTACCTGACGACGTGGAAGGTCGCGAAGGTGCTCTACAACCCGGCCACGCACCGGCGCAACATCACCGGAAACATCGGGTTCGCCTTCATGGCCGGCCTGTCGCCGTGGAACCCGGCCAACGCTCCGTTCCTGCGCAAAGCCATCACCGACCTCAAGACCCGCGGTCCGATGTACCGGCTCCTGCGCGACATGGGCGTCATCGGAGGCGAGTGGTTCGGCAACGAGGTATACGACAAGGGCTACGAGTTCATCAGTGGCACGCCAGACTCTCCGATGAAGGCCGTCTGGGGCATGATGAACGCCGTCCACGAGAAGGCCGGACACGTCTACAATCTGGAGGATCAAATCTGGAAGGTCTGGCACGCCTACAAGCTCCAGTCCAAGGGCATGAAGGGCGCTCGGCTCGCCCGCGAAGTCGACCTGCACTGGCCGAACTACGCCGGTCTGCCGCGATGGGTGAAGAAGGTGTCGCGCCATTTCGCCGGCACGCCGTTCGTTGCGTTCAACGCTGAAGCCGTCCGCATCTACAAGAACGCGGCGCTCAGGCATCCCGGCCGGTTGTTGATATGGAATCTGTGGCCGACGGCGATGACAAAACTCGCCAAGTGGCAACTCGCGACGATGGGCGCGAGCGACGACGAACTCGAAGCGATCGACGAGAATCGCAAGGTCATCGGGATTCCTGGTACCGACATCGAACTTGACCTTCAGCCGATCCTGCCACCGATCCCGTTCATGCCGGAAGACACAGCCAAGTGGGTCGAGGAGAAGATCGGCTGGAATCCGCGCACGGGCCGAGACTCGCGGGGTGCGATCCGCACCGTTGACGTGACATTCGATCTTCCTCTTGGCAACGAAATCCTGGAGGTCTTCGAGGGCCGGCCCCCGATCTTCATGCAGCCGGGCGTGGTGACACTCAACGATCTCTTTCGCAGGAGGCCGACCGATCGTTACACGGGTAAGCCGATCTTCGATGATGACGACACGCCGGAAGTGAAGTGGGAGAAAGGCTGGGCCCACTTCTGGCAGGAGACGCTACCGCTCCCGGCGTGGGCGCCGACCCAGCACGGATGGGGGAAGGTCAAGAACGCGATCCAAGGGACGGAGGATGTATCGGTGCACGGCGCCGTGGCGCACGCCTTGCTCGGGTTCAATTTCAAGCGGCCGTTCGTGACGCGAGAGGAAGCGGTCCGCCGCCTCAAGGCCCGGGCGCTGCTCGACGACCGCGTCGCCGACTTGGTCGAGCGCGCCATCGGCGAAGACCTGCGGAAGATTCCCAGCAAGCGGCTTGTGCGGCTCCTGGAGCGCAACCCCGAGGTGATGACTTTCATCGACACCTACAACGAAGCCTATCGCTTCCTCGGCGGCCCGACATCGAGAGTGTCCGACCCGATCACCACGCAGACCATTGCGTCGTCGCTCAAGGGCAACGTCGGCCGTGTCATGCTATTCGAGTTGCGGCTTTCGGAGCTGATGAAGAAAGACGTTTCCAACGAGTTGCTGCCGGGCGAGAAAGGCGAACTCGAGTCGATCCGAGACCACGAACGGCAGATACTCGACATGATGGAGCGCATGCAGGCGGCGCAAACGAACGAAGCCAAGGCCGAGCTGCTGGCCCAATTCGATGCGCTGCTGCGCAAGGCCCGCGTCCAAATGCCCGAGACCAGACACCCCGAACGATCGCTGAAGCGGCTGCGCCGAAGCGGCGAGAATCCACTGCGAAATGCGGGCTAGAGAAGGTGTTTGGCCAGCAGGCACCCGAGAAGAAAGAAGAGAGCCATGAGCGCAAGAAACGGAATCCAACTGTAATCCCGTTCCAGCTTCATCGGCGACGGCCTCGCCACTGAACCCGTGTCCACGTTCCAGCCGTCAGCGTTTCGTGTGTCCTTCATCGGATGAAATCCTCTGCCCCGTCTGCGGCGACGTGCTCGTGGCCCGTCACTGCAAGCTCGTCTGCCTGAACTGCGGGTTCACCGTGAACTGCTCGGACGCTTAGCGGCATGGCGGCATCCACGAACAGCGGCGACCCATTGCGTCAAAGCGTCCCGGATACCATGTTGAGCAATTGTACCATCGGGGAGTGCTGCACGGATCGAGCCGTCGGTGTTAATCCAGGCAGGGCCGACTGGAAATCCCAACGCAATAGCGTCAGAGCGCATGTCAGCCTCGTAGTCGGCAACTGCCTCCTTTAGAGCCTCTAGGCTGCATACCTCTTGGTAAGCCAAAAGGTTCGTGCAGAGGAATTCTAGACGTGAGCCTGACTGAATGTCCATTCCGGAGATCATAACCCATGCAATCCCGTTGCCAGAAAAGACAGAAGGCGCGCCCATAGCGACAGAACAGTGATCGCGACCAAGACAGAGAGAAGACGGTATTTATCTCGCCACAGGGCTAGACCCTGGCCAAACGCGATCGTCGTTAGCGTTCATCATAACCCTTCCAAAGCCAAAGGCCAAGGCGACAAAGCAGATAAACCTCGGCAGTTAGACGCCACATGCAGGAGATCATAACCCACCAAGCCTCATATGGTCTCCCTGATCTCGGCGGCGCTCAAGTGATGCCTCCTTCGTCAAGAACCTCAGCCCGTAGATGTTCAGGCAGCACGAGGCGGAACCGGGGCAGCCGAGCTCCGTCATAATCTTCTGCGCGGCGGCACTGAACTGCTCGACGGTCAGCGGCTCGTTGACGTGACCGTTCTGTATGTCGATGTCGACCCTTCCGTTCCACCCGCTGCGCGAACGGTAATCGCCTCCAGCGCTTCGATGTGCGCTCAGCCCGGCCCTGGCCTCTTCGATGCGGAACGTGCACCGAAGCTTCTCGTCCTTCCAGAGCGAATCGAACAGTTCGTCGAGCCGCGCGAGAACCGTTGGATCGAACGAAGGGCGGTAAATTTGAATCTCGGCGTGGGGGGTTAACCACATGATGTTATCTCCATGAGACGGTACGCGGCAAGCCGGTAGAGATTGCGCGCCTCGTCACCCAGATCCTTCCATTCCGCGAAGGCGAGGACTGGATACATCTGCTTGCTGATCCGAAGGAACTGCGCGTGCATCGCTTGTGCCAACTGCTCGATGTTCGGGTTCATCAGGTGCCTTCATGGGTCGCAGATCGGGGAATCGATCGAACAGGTTACTCTCGACGCGCATGATCGCTTTGGCCAGCTCTTCGCCGAGCCAGGTTAGCGCCTCCTGCGGCAGTTCTCGCCTTCCAATCTTGAATCGCCAATACAGGCGAGGCACGTGGACGCAGCCGGCGGCCTCGAAGCGTGTCCCACCATCTAGCAATTGCACGTACGCTTCCGCGCCGCCGCGGAGTGCGACACGCGCTATTACGTTGCCCGTTTTCATATCGTGATTTCCTGCATGGTCTCCCTGATCTCGGCGGCGCTCACCTCGAAGTAGCCCGCCGCCGCCTTAACCCGTCCCTTCGAGCCCTCCTCCCAGCGCGTCGTATCCTCCAGCCAGAACTGCTCCAGTGTCTGCGCGTTCAGCAGCGGCTTGTGCCGGCGCGGCGACTTCTCCGGCGTGAGCAGCAACTCGAGGAAGCAGGCAAGGCACATGTGCGCATCGGGGCGGTGCCCTTCGGGGGACCGGTAGTAGAACGGCACGAACCGCTCGATCTTCGGATCGCGCGGCGAGCACCAGGCGCACCAGAAGCCGATCGTCCGCTCCCGGCCAGAAGGCGGCCGCGGTTTCCTGCGGCGGGCACGTTTCTTTCGCGAGGCCATTCCGTTGGATACATCGGGCTTCTTACGACGGCGTCCGCGTGGACCCGTTCGGGGTCGCGTCCGACTCTTGCTTCGACGGTGACTCGCCCTTGCTCTTGGCCGCGGGAGCGGCCTGCTCTGGCGCATCGTTCTCGACCGGCGGCGCGATCAGCGCCTCCACGAACAGCGTCTCCATTAGAAGGATGGCGCGACGCGGGATTTTGTGCAGGTTCGCGAAGGTGCCCTCCATGCGAAGCT